>Ga0181527_1003641_pt1 | contig 13648 bp, 12 predicted proteins | sample PEATcosm2014_Bin_30_FD_119762 | JGI IMG/M metagenome (GOLD analysis project Ga0181527, IMG submission 119762) | Peatland microbial communities from MTU Mesocosm Facility, Houghton, MI, USA - PEATcosm2014_Bin06_60_metaG | ecosystem: Environmental > Terrestrial > Soil > Wetlands > Peat | place...
GCCATAGGCCGTGGCTTTGATGAGCGGGTAAAACCCGCGAAATCAAAGAAAAGCGCGACAGCGCTTTAGCGTAACATTGTGCACCACGCCCAAAGGGCGTGGTCTCTTTTCGAGAAAACGCCGTAGGCTTTTCTCGTGCGCTTTTTCACGCTGCACAAAATCAAGTCGGGGCTGACATTAGATTATCCCTCCCGCCAACCAGAAATGCAACGAAATCAGTTTCGTGGTGCCAAGTTTTGCTAATTCAACACAATTAGCACAAACAAAGAGAAGAAAAATTGGGCGGCCCGTCGAAACAGGAACAGAAAGAATTGGGCGTTCCCCCGCTTCTCATGAAAACAAGAGATTTGGGCGCCGGCGGCGGCACCACCCCTTCGGGTGCTTCCAAGGGTCGTCCTTCCACGCTCGGCCCGTCGGCCTCGGTACCGCCTTCGGCGAGGGATCAGGCGGTACTGCGCTCTGTCGCACGTTCCGGTCCGGCCTGGCGCGGGGCAGGAAGCAATTCCACAATTGTCAACTTCCTCGGTGAGACAATGCATCCAAAGCGAATCTAACCCTCACCTGTACAGGAGCACTTCGAGGGTGCCCCACAGCCGGGGATTGGATGCTCGCCTCTACTCCAACTTTGGGGTCACCCGGCACAGCTATCCAGATGCATTGGACTTGCATCTAGAAATTTTATTCTCGCAAATAAACTCCCTTTGGGGTCACCCGGCTCAGCAATCCAACAGCATTTGTTTATTATCATTTCCGGCTCAGCCATCCGGAAATATTTATTGATATTTCCAGCTCAGGCCATCCAGACGCATTTGACTATGATTGTCACTATTTTCCGGCTGAGCCATCCAAATGCATTCGATTATTTACTTCATTCTCTTGATCTCAAGCGTCCTGATATGGCCAAATGCTATTTTCAATCTCACTATTAAGAAAGGAGAATTTCCCTATGAACGCAAAAACAGCGGCGAAACAAGTGATAGATGGATTGCCGAAGAACGTTTCCATGGATGAGGTGATCCACGCCTTGTACGTTGCGACGAAATTCGACCGGGGCGAACGCGAAATCAGGGTTGGAAAGGGCATCTCCGACGAAGCAGCCAGGGCCAGGATGAAGAAATGGCAAAGGTGATTTGGTCGCCGAGTTCGCTTGACGACATCGACACTATCGCCAAATATATTTCCAAAGATTCCGTTTATCATGCATCCCTTTTCATCGACAGGTTATTTGAAACCGCGGACCGCCTTCGGGTACATCCGTTGTCCGGCCGGATTATCCCGGAAATCGGCGATCACCGCTGCCGGGAAATTATTTACGGCGCTTATCGAATAATGTACCGTGTCGAGAAGAATGATATCTGGATCACAGGCGTTATCCATGGCGCGCGGAATTGGAAACCGCCGGTACGGTAATATCAAGATAATATTTTGGATTGCCGAGCCGGTGCGGCAAATATCAAGATACTATTCAAGATAATATTTTGGATTGCTGAGCCGGTGCGGCGTAGGTGTACTCTTGGCAAGGCCGAATCTCCCGCTGCGCGCACCGTAGCAACACCCGGTCATAAAATTCTCAACCGAACTTTTTCAACCATTAGCAAATCGATATATCTTGACAATTGTGGACATTACCTTCTGCCAAGCGCCAGGCCGGACTGGAGAGCGCGCTGGAGTGCGGTGCCGCCTGATCCCTGGCCGAAGGCGGTCGGGACAGGCGGTACCGAGGCCGAACGGCCGAGCTCGCAAGGAGGGTCGCCGCCGTACTCGGCGGGGCGCCCAAGTCTTGACCCATTGACTCCAGCTGTACGGACTAGATGATGGAATAGCTCTTCAGGTAGGAATACAGGACCTCAAACGTGACCTTGCAGATGCTGATGAGGGGAACAGCGAGAAGCATGCCCACGATCCCGCCCATGTTTCCGCCTGCCGCGACCCCGAGAATAACGACGAGCGGGTGAAGATTGACCGTCTTGCCGACCACATTCGGATAAATCAACGTGCCGTCGATCGCCTGGATCGCCAGAAAGACCGCGGAAACCGCGGTTACGGACCAGACCGAAAACAATCCCGGGGTAATGAGGAGCACGAAGAATGCGGCGCAAAAACTGATGATGGGCCCGAAGTACGGAATGAAATTCGCAAGTCCCGAGACCAGCCCGATCACCACAAAGTAAGGAAGCCCTACGATGGCATACCCGACGCAGGTAAGAATGGTAATCGCGCACGAATCGATCAACTGTCCCCTCACGTACCGTTTGAGCGCATCCATGACCCTGTGAAAAAGCAAGACCGACATTTCGAAATACCGGTTGGGTACGAGCGACAGTATGTTGTTTGAAAAGAGGTGTCCGTCCGCAAGCAGAAAAAACGTGATGAGCGGAACAAGAAGGGCCATTGAAACGAGCGAAACGATGCTGGTGGCCAGGGCCGGTACCGACACCATTGCCTTTTGCACCGTGGCCGCAAGCCTGCTCTGGAGATAGGGATAGTAATCGGGCATGGCAAGCCACGGAACCTTGTCGCGTGCGACTTTTTGCACCTTCAAGATCGCCTCATGCATCATCGAACCGTAGGCCGGAAGATTGGCTGCGAAGTTTTTGAGTTCGTCCATGAACACGGGAATGAAAAACGAACAGAGCAGAGCGAGCAATGCGGCGATGAACACGTAAATTCCAAGGATGACAAGTACCCGCGGGATGCCCCTTGTCTCCCAGTAATTGACCGCCGGTTCGAGAAGGAGGGCAATAATTATGGATGCAAAAAGCGTCACGAAGATAAACGTAAACGAAAGTAGAATTCCCGCAAGAAAGACCAGCACGAGGCCGTAGAAGCCGTACTGGAACAGGTAGTGCGAAGCGGGCCTGGACTTAAACATGGACTGCGGCGCCTTCCCGATTGTCGGGTTCTTTTCTCTCAACGCCAAGCCGGTTCTGGATAAGCTCCAGTGCGTCGTTGCTTTTGACAAGCCTTCTGCACACCAGGCGGGACAGGTTGAGCAATACCTTGATTCCCAGCCTCGGGTTTCTGCTGCACAGGCTTTCAAGCGAAGGCCTGGTGAAACCGAAAATCACGGTTTCGGCCGCGGCCCTGGCCGACGCGCTGCGGGGCATTTCGTCAAGAAGGGCGAGCTCGCCGAAAAACCCGTGTTCCCTCACCACGGCGAGCGACAGCTCGCCGTGGTTGAACTTTCGCGTTATTTCGACTTCACCGGAGATTATTATGTACATGCCCGCGCCCGGTTCGCCTTCGGTGAAAACGGCCTCGCCCTTCTTGTACTGCCGCGAATGCAGCATTCTCTCCACGAGTTTCAAATTGTTCCGCGAAAACCCTTCGAAAATAGGGATTCCCGCGAGCATGTCGAGCAGGTCTTCCTTCTGCTTGGAAAAACGAAACGCCGACCACATTGGATTTTCCACTATTCCTCCGATTTCGAATCGTTCTCCTGCTTCCCGTCGGGCCTGAAGCGCGCCACGTCGGCAGAGGAGCATTCGGGACACTCGGGAGCGCCGCTGCCGCTGAGACGCGCCGCGAACACGTTGCCGCACCGGGCGCAACGCATGAACTGCATGGTATCGAATTTGCTTTCGTCAAGAGCCATGGTTACTCCCGGGAAAAGGTTACTCAAGGTGCGGGGGAAAAATCGCCGAACATGGCTTCGACATAGGCACCAGGATCGAAATCCTGCAGGTCGTCGAGGCCCTCTCCCACGCCTATCTTTCGTACCGGAATGCCGAAGTTCTTCGACAGCGCAACGGCGATGCCGCCCCGCGAGGTGCCGTCGAGCTTCGTGATGACAAATCCGGTAATGCCGATCATTTCGTTGAACACCTTTGCCTGGTTGAGCGCGTTCTGCCCGGTTGTGGCATCCACCACGAGCAGCACTTCGTTGGGCGCGTGCGGCAGGTTTCTCTTGATGACGCGCACGATCTTCTCCAGCTCGTTCATGAGGTTGGCCTTGTTGTGGAGCCTTCCCGCGGTGTCAAGAATGAGAACGTCGATGCCGCGCGCCTTGGACGCTTCCAGTGCGTCGAATGCAACCGATGCCGGGTCGGCGCCTTCCTGCTGGAAAACGAATGCGGAATTCGCGCGTTGCGCCCAGATCCTGAGCTGCTCGGCCGCGCCTGCCCTGAACGTGTCGGCCGCCCCGAGCATCACCTTTTTGCCCGCGTCATTGAATTCCTTTGCCAATTTGCCTATGGTGGTGGTTTTACCGACACCGTTGACCCCGACCACCAGTATCACCCATGGTTTGGGCGGGAACTCTTCCGGCAGTTTGACAACCGAAAGGTCGCCGGCGAGCAAGGTCTTGAGCGCGCCGTAGGCGGTTGCAGGCGAGTCTATTCCCTTGTGCGCAATTTCCCTCTTAAGTCTGGCGACGAGATCGGTGCTGCATTCCAGGCCGATATCCGCCTGGATGAGCGCGTCCTCGAGCGAATCGTAGAAATGCTCGTCGAACCTGCCGCCCGCGCCGGACAGTGTCGCGGCAATCTGGGTGCGGGTTTTTTCGAGGCCGTCTTTGAGTCGTTCGAAAATACTCATGAGCTGCGTTCTGAAAAAGCCGTTGGCGAATTGCCCAAGCACCCTCACTAAGCGAATATCCGGGCGTTCCCCTCACTTCGCTCGGGTCGGCCCTTCCTCCGGGCTCGGCTTGCCAGCCTCGGTGCCGGATCGTCCCTATGCCTTCGGCGGGGCCGACCGGCACTGCTCTCCAGAGCACCCTACGGTCCGGCCTAACGCAAAAAGCAATTACCTAACTGTGTAGCTCCTGCATTTCACCCCTCAGTGGCGCAGCTGCGGCCGGAAGACCAGGGGCGAGGACGAGTCCGCGTTTCTCGGAGAGAAATGCTATTCGATATCATTTCCATTGTTCCGCAGCCCCCTGAAGGCCGCAGCGATCAAGCGCCACTGCGGGGCGGCGTCTTTTGCCTACTTTTCTTCGCTGAAGAAGAAAAGTAGGGCGTCGCGCGGGGGCGCAACCCCGCTTCAGAAAAATGCATCCAACGCGGCATAGCCCGCGTACATCATCTGCCAGTCGATCTGAGCTTTTCTTCAGTGAAAATCAACCTTGTCAACTTCAAAAATAATTCCACGCCCGGGGCCCTGTCGGAAAAGAGATGAAAGCAACCCGGTTGTTCTCCTTGTACAATTTCTTCCGGCTGTTGCCGCAAGCCGCTCGGGAGGAAGTTCCCCTTTGGAAACAGGAAGTCCTATCCGCCCAAACCGTAATGCAGCGCGCGGGCCTATCCTGCGACAGGCGCACCGACGCAGCGGCCGTTGTCCGGGTTGATGCCGTCTAGAATGACGCTCATCCACGTGTTCTTCTGCGCAAGCCCGCCGGGGACCTCGACGCGGAGGTAATTGGAGGCAAGGCCGGAAACCGGATCGTCGGTCTCCACCAGAATTCTCTGCGTCCCTCCCCGCAGGCTTTCTATGAAGGACGCGTGGCACGCATCAAGAACCTCCCGGAGACGGGCGCTCCGCGCGGTCTTTTCACTTTCGTCAATTTGTCCGCCGTACGAGGCGGCGGGCGTGCCGGGGCGCCTGGAATACCGGAACACGTGGCCGTAGCTGAATCCCGCGGCGACAACGGCCGTGCACGTGTTGCGGAACTGTTCCTCCGTTTCGGCCGGAAATCCCACGATGAAATCACCGCCGAGCCCCACGCCGGGGAAACGCCGCCGAAACGAGGCCAGACGGTCTACCAGCCCCTTGACGTCGGAAATCGGCCGGTTCATCCCGGCAAGCATCTCCGAAGAAAGGCTTTGCACGCTCACATGCAGGTGCCCGCACAGTTTGCGATGCGAACCGATCATGTCGAGCAGGGAATCCGACAGTTCGCGGGGGTCAAGAGAACTCAGCCGTATGCGGAAATCGCCGGGACTGTCTGCAAGAGCCGCAACGAGATCGGCCAGCGAACCGGCTGCCGCATCGGCATAGTGCCCGATGTGCGTACCGGTGAGAACAATTTCCTTGTATCCCGCGTCAACGGCCCGGCACAACGAGGCGCGCACGTCCGAACATGCGGCGCTCACCGAAGGTCCGCGCACCAGGGGAACCACGCAATAGCTACAACGGCAATCGCAACCTTCCTGAATCTTGAGAAAAAACCGCGTACGGCCGACGGCCGCGGACCGCACCGGCGTATTGACAAGTGAGACTGAACGGAACCTGGAAGAGCCCACGTCGCCGTGGAAAACGCCGCCGGTGCGGTCTTCCAGAATAGAGGGAATGTCCTGTTTGAAACCGTTTCCCACCACCCAGGTGACGGGAAGACGCCGTTTGATTTCGAGCGGAGAATGCTGGGCAAGGCACCCGGTGACGCAGATCTTTATGCCGGGGCGCGCGCGCGACAGCGCGGAAATATAGTGCCGCGTTTTCGCCTCGGTGGCCGAGGTGACGAAGCAGGTGTTGACAATAACGACATCGGCGTCCTGGAGCCTCTCCACCACGCTGTGCCCGCCACCCGCGAGGATCGCGGCCAGCGCGGCCATTTCCTCCTGGTTCGTGCGGCACCCGATGGACTTGAGCAACACGGCGTCGGACATACACAACCTCTTCCCCGGGTCATGTTGACATGTGCGTGCATCGCGACAATGCGGACAAGGACGTTGTTCCCGTTATCTCAGAAACCTCCGCGACAATTCATCGAGGGAAATTCTTACCACCGTGGGCCTGCCGTGCGGACAGGTGTACGGGTTCTTGGACGAAAACAGGCTGTTGAGCAGCGCGTTCATTTCCTCTTCGGAAAGCTGCTGGCCGGACTTGATGGCCGCGCCGCAGGCAAAAGCCGCGGCAAAACGCTGATGCGGTTCCGGGAAATGCTCGACGCTCTTTTCATCGAGCAGATACGCTATCATACCCCGAACCGAATCCTCGATGTCGGCATTCTTCATGAACGACGGCGTTGCGGAAACCGAAACATCGCCGCCTCCGAAATCCTGGATGTCAAATCCAAACGCCCCAAAGTACTCTGTTGAAGACACGGCAACCGCCTTTTCGGTTGCAGCGAGCCTGAGCACGATGGGAAAAAGAAGCTGCTGCGACGCGGACCTCCCGCCTTTGAGGTCGTCGAGCGCCTGTTCGAACAGGATTCTTTCGTGCGCGGCGTGCTGATCGATAAGAAGTATTCCGTTCTTGATAGGCGCGAGAACGAACATCTGATGGATCTGATAGCAGGAAATCAGGTTCCACGACTGAGATTCGTCGCCATCCGTCAATTTTGCGCCGTCCCCATCGGCTGATTCGGGCGACCGTTGGTTCTGCGGGCCTCGTGCGGAAAAGGAAAGGATGGTCTGGCCAACCGACCGGTCTCCCTTTTCCCCGGTTGAAAATCGCGCAGGCTCCTTCCCCGACCGTTCACCTCCGGAAGAACCCACGTAGATCGAGGTAGGCTCCATGACGGAGCTTCCCTCCGCCGTGCTCCGGTCCTGCGGGACCGCCGAGCCGAATCCTTTTTCCGGCGAGGGCTTGAGCACCCTGCTTACCGTACCGAACACAAAGCCGAAAAGCTCGCGCTCGTTTTCGAACTTCACTTTTTGTTTTGTGGGATGCACGTTCACGTCGATTGCGGCCGGATCGACGTCGATGAAACAGAAGAACGAAGGTCGCGCATCGCGACGGATAAGTTGCGCAAATGCCTGGCGTATGCCGTACAATACGGAATCGTTCTCCACCCGGCGCAAGTTGACATACAGGCTCTGGTACCGTGGTCGGGTCGCGTCTTCGCCGCTCAGGGGAAAGTAGATGGTCGCTTCCATCCCCTTGGCGCTTCCCTGCGCCTTCAGGAGCGATCGTGCGAACTCGACGCCGGCCACCTGCGAGATGCGGGCGATCAGACTATCGGCAACAGGCATGTCGAAGAGAGGCTTGCCGTCGAACACGGCGGTAAAATGGATGGACGGAAACGGAACAACGAGTTGTTCAAGAATCTTAACAAGAGCGATACGTTCCGACTTGCGCGTTTTCATGAATTTTTTCCGCGCAGGCACGTTGAAGAACAGGTCCTGGCAGCGTACGGTAGTCCCCCGCGCATGCGACACCGGTGAGGGCGGCCTTACAACGCCGCCTTCGCAGGCGAGCATGAACCCGAGGCCGTCGGTGCTTCCGCTGCTCGTGACGGTAGTCCTGCTTACCGCCCCGATACTTGCCAGCGCCTCTCCGCGGAACCCCATGGTTGCTATCGCATAGAGGTCGTTGGCGGTCCTGATCTTGCTCGTGGCATGGCGAAGCACGCTTCTTTGCAGGTTGTCGCGAGACATTCCGCCACCGTTGTCGCTCACCTGAATGAGGGAAAATCCTGAGTCCTCAACAACAACGTTTATCCTTGTTGCACCGGCATCTATGGAATTCTCAAGAAATTCCTTGAGAACGGACGCTGGCCGCTCAATAACCTCGCCGGCCGCTATCTTTTCGACGACATGCGGTGGGAGCACTTCGATGCGAGGATCGCTGTCGTTCATTTGTGATCGTTTGGTAAAGAAGGCACAGCGCAATAAAGGGGTGAAATGCGGAAGGGGGGAATCGAACCCCCACGAGATTGCTCTCACTAGGCCCTGAACCTAGCGCGTCTGCCAGTTTCACCACTTCCGCAGATCTCTTTTGACAGAAAATAAAAATACATCGTGCGCCTAATTTTGAGAAAGATAACTAAACTGCTTGGCTTTTCAAATCCACAATGCTATAAATATTGATAGGAACTCTCAGAATGACATTTTCATCAGCCTGTTAGGTTCTCTTGGGTAATCAATTATCTCATCTTATTGGAGATCAGTTATGCGCCTTAATAGACTGAACCTTTCCAGGAAGATGGACAAACAAAAGTATAAGGCCATCATACCGAGGCTCCAGCTCGAAGTTGGCGAATTGCAGCGAGCATTGCGAGAGAAAGGCATTCCAGTGATGATTGTTTTTGAAGGCTGGGGCGCGGCGGGAAAGGGTACGCAGATCAACAACCTTATGCTTTCGCTCGATCCACGGGGTTTTAACGTCTACCTGGTCAAATCACCGAACGAAGAAGAATACATGCGACCGTTTCTGTGGCGTTTTTGGCTCAGAATTCCCGCTGCAGGACGCATCGCAATATTCGACAGGAGCTGGTACAGACGGGTTACCACCGACAGAGTGGAAGGATCCGTGGCACGAACAGAATTAATGAAAACCTTTGCGGAGATTCGTACGTTTGAGCGCCAGCTGACCGATGGGGGCACCGTCATCATCAAGTTCTTTCTGCACATCAGCAAGAAGGAACAGAGAAAACGCTTCTACGCCCTCCTGGACAACCCTGCGACGGCTTGGAAGGTTACGAAAAACGATTGGAAACAGCATAAAGCTTACGCCAAATACCTAAAAGCCGCGGATGAGATGTTCGCACAAACGTCTCGCCCCACGTCGCCGTGGACCGTCGTGGAGGCCACCGATCACAGATTCGCTTCTGTCAAGATCATCCGGGCTCTTATTGCCGCTCTTTCGGGCGCACTTTCCGCGCGCAGCACGCCGCGCACAGAAGTCAGGACGCCGGCCCTTGGCGGCAAGGTCCCCCGCCTGCTTGACACAACCGACCTTTCCCGTTCGATGCCGCGCGAAACTTACGAGGCGGGCCTCAAAAAGCACCAGGTGCGGCTCAACGAGATCGAGCACGAGATTTACCTAAAGCGGATCCCTGTCGTCATCGTGTACGAGGGCTGGGACGCTGCCGGGAAGGGCGGCAACATCAGGCGGCTGGTGCAGGCGCTGGACCCGCGCGGCTACGAAGTCGTTCCCGTTGCCGCGCCAAACGATGTGGAAAAAGCACACCACTATTTGTGGCGCTTCTGGCAGAAAATACCGAAGGCGGGCCATATCACCATCTTCGACAGATCGTGGTACGGCAGGGTCATGGTGGAGCGCATCGAGGGTTTCTGCTCGGAAAGGGAATGGAAACGGGCATTCCGCGAAATAAACGAGTTCGAATCCGAATGCGCCGATTTCGGAATTGTACTTGTCAAATTCTGGCTCCAGATTGATCCAGACGAACAGTTGCGCCGGTTCAGGCAGCGGGAAGAGTTATCGTACAAACGGTGGAAGATCACGGATGAAGACTGGCGCAACCGGGAAAAATGGGGGCTTTACAAGAGCGCCGTGGACGAAATGATCTACCGCACCAGTACGAAAGCGGCCCCCTGGACAATCGTGGAGGCAAACTGCAAGCTCTACGCAAGGATAAAGACCGTCAAGACGGTCATCAAGGCCATTGAAAGAAAGTTGTGACCCCTCGCGCTCTTGACTCACTGCGAACCCCCACGAACGAGTGCTGCGGCCCACGGACCATCGGGAGCAGGAGGAAACCGGACGGCTCACCGCCGAACTCGAAACCGATCTCAACGGGATTGCCGACCTCATAAAGAATCGAAAAACCTATGTGATGGCACGTTATTTGCGGCGGTTCTATTCGCACTTACGGTCGCAAGACTCTCCGTAAGATACCGACGTGGACGATGAATCACCCAACAATAAAATTACAGAACTTAGGAAACAAGACGGGATGCAGCGGCGCCATCCGGTTTGAAAGCGGCCTTTCATTTGTCGCGTACTATTCTTATTTTCATTAAAACGATACAGCAGGCGGAATCGCTTTTCAGGTAATGCGTATCCAGGCATGAGCACAAGCCCGTCCATCGCCGCCCTCAGGTCCATCGCCATGCTCCTAGTTTTTCTGGCCGCAACCGGCGTGCGCGGGGGCCAGACCGGCGTACCGCCCCGGCTCGCTCCCGCGTACGAAAGACTGCGTGACGCGGTGTATCAAAATGTTCCAATTATTGACATAAGGGACCTGTACAAGAAAGCCGACTCGCTCCGCAGGGCGGCCATCGGGAACAAAAGCGACAACGCCTACTGGTCCGCGCGGATCGAGTATCTTGCGGGCCGCGCGGAAACAGAATTGCGAAACTGGAAAGAGGCCGACAGCGTGGCTGCCCCTCAGAGTGACCGAGGCGATCGAGGAACCCCTTTACCCGGACGCGTTCGGGGACCAAAGCGCTGCAAGAAAGGAAAAGGTCGCGCGCATGAGGGAAAAGACAAGAGAGGTGATACAGGAGGCGATTGACAGAGAGCGAACGTTATGAAGATCATCTTAAGCCGCAAACCAAATCATAGAAAATACCTCCCCTTCTTCTCCCTCACCATGCCCTCCCTCATTAGTTCATCGACGATAGCTTGTATGGCTTCGTTCTTCACTTTTTTTGTGTCTCCACGTGCCGATTTCATCCCATCATATATCTCTCTTGCAGTCAATCCATCCCCATCAAGCAACATCCTGAGTATTCTCCCTCTTTTTTGCCTCTTCGACCCCTCAAACCTGCCCTGCTTGACATAGTGCGCGCTGCGCGAGTTCTCCACCGTCCCGCTCTTCTTGAGCATCGCGCCGTAATCCATGAGCGCCCAATACCACTTCCGCGGATTTGCGCGGCTCAGGGTCTTTTCGACAAGCGGAAGGATATCCTTGTCGGACACGAACTTCTTTGTCTTGAAGAAGAAATGGATGAAAACCGTGCGAATGTTGGTCTCGATGAAGACCGCCGGGCTGTTGAATGCAAAAGCCATGATCGACGATGCGGTGGCTTTTCCGATTCCCGGCAGGCCGCACAATTCTTCGTGCGTCCGCGGCAGCCTGCCGCCGTAATCGGCCGCAACGGTCCGCGCGATTCTCTTGAGGTTGAGCGCGCGCCTGTTGTAGCCGAGCCCCTGCCATTCCTTGTACACCGCCGCCGCCGCCGCCCTGTCGAGCGCTTCAAAATCGGGAAATGCCTTTACAAACTGTTTGTACTTCTCGGTGACCCTGGAGACTTGAGTCTGCTGCAGCATGATTTCCGAAACGAGGATGCGGTACGGATCGGTCGTCTCGCGCCACGGCATTTTCCGGCCATGGGTTCTATAATACGCAAGGATTGTCCTGCGGAAGTTATTGATATATGCGATAGATAGTTTCATTATTTTGAATTGAGTAAATGGGTCAAGATAGAATGCATCTGGATAGCCGTGCCGGAAAAATAAACAATCAAATGCATTTGGATGGCTGAGCCGGGTGACCCCCAAGTGAGTTTATTTGCGAGAATCCAATCTTCTGCTGGGTGGCACCCACGAAGTGTCGCCGTGCAGTAATGTGCCCTCCAATCATTGCATTTGCCACGTGCAATAGGTGTGGCACTGATCCTTTGCCTAGCGCCAGGCCGGACTGCAGGGTGCGCCGGAGCGCAGTGCCGGTCGACCCCGCCGTCAGGCACAGGGGCGATCCGGCACCGAGGCCCAAAGGCCGAGCCCGGAAGGAGGGCCGCCGCCGAAGGCGGGGCGCCCAGATTCTTATCTTGTTATCGCCGCACCCACTCATCGCCGATCGAACTATCACAAGAGCGGGTACAATAGAATCATGACGGTCCCCACGATCACCGGCACCGAGAGGTTGTCGTTGACCTCCACCTTCCCTATCTTCAGGGGAAAAAGCTCCATGAGCGTGATGCCCAGCGAGGCGATCACCGTAAGCGCGAGCGGTATCCTGCCGTTCCATTTGTCAAGAAGATACGGCAGGTGCGGAAACACGGCCAGGAAAAACACCACGCACAGGACAAGGCAGGCCAGGGAGCCTTCAAGCGACTTGCTGCCGATCCTGGTCCTTCCGATGCTCTGCCCCACGAGCGCTGCCACGGCGTCTCCCCAGATAAAGGTTGACAGCGCCATGAGGGAAACCTGGGGGTTGCCTTTGAAGACGACCGAACAGAGCAGCGACGAAGCGACGATATACGTTGCACCGGTCGTTTTCTTCTTTTCTTCATGGCGAAGCATGCTGCCGAAGTATTTGTGAAAAATGTTCTGGATCGCGGGCACGCGAAAGCGAAGGGTTTCGATGAGTATGAACCCGGCGAGGCACACGGCAAGTATCGCCGGCGGGATGGTCCACGGCGGCATTGCGTTCCACGACATCTTCTCCGCGTAGAGCGGGATGTAGAAGATCCCCAGCGGGATGATGGAGCCGAATATAAAATGCAGGATCTTCCGCTGTATTTCTTCTTTCCGCAGCTTCATGACCACCTCTTCAGTTGCCGGGTTGCATCGGATAATCCCGTTTGTAATACGTGTACGAAGAATACGTCGGCTCTATTCTCAGGACCATCGGCCCGGTTCCGGCGGCGCCGCCGGTGTTGTCGGAAAACGGCAGCGTTGAGCTGCCCGGATGCAGCATGAACTTTTTGAGAATCCAGGCCGTGTCCTTGTTCACGCGAAACAGCGAAACAAAGCTGTGCTCCGTGAGCGTGAGCGAAAGAGTATAGTTGTTGTCGCGGATTTTGCGCAAGCTTTTCTCCGTGCAATCGGCGCCCACCCAGTAGTACTGCGCGCCTTCCTTTTCCGCCACGAACACCTGGCCGAACCGCTGCCAGACGGCAATGCCCCGCGGCTCCACGAACTGGTTCTTTCCCTTGCCCGGCGAGCCGAAGATGTCCAGCAGGTTGAGGTCGCGGTCGTACTTGAGAATGCAGCCTTGTGCCTTGTCGGTGATCCAGAGGTTGTGGTAGTAGTCAACCGCGGCATAGCAGGCGTGATGGCCGCCGGGCAGAAGCGCCTGTTTTTTCACGTCGCCCGCAAAACCGATCTTCCACAGCCGCGCGCCGTTTTGGTCCGCGCA
>Ga0181527_1003642_pt1 | contig 13643 bp, 12 predicted proteins | sample PEATcosm2014_Bin_30_FD_119762 | JGI IMG/M metagenome (GOLD analysis project Ga0181527, IMG submission 119762) | Peatland microbial communities from MTU Mesocosm Facility, Houghton, MI, USA - PEATcosm2014_Bin06_60_metaG | ecosystem: Environmental > Terrestrial > Soil > Wetlands > Peat | place...
CGCTCGTCGTCATGGGCGCAACGCGATAGCGCATGAGGGACGGCTTTGCCGGCCCGACCACCCAAGTGCTCACCGGCGACGCAGGGAGGAGGCCGGGAGGGGGGCCTGTCCCCCTCCCGCTAACGGTCCGTCGCTGAAATAGCCCGGTGGGCTAGAGTGCCATCATTTCGGAGGCACGTGGTCCTGTGCGAGGCCGCCCGCGCAGGCCTTAGCCATCCGGCAAGGATCGCTTCCCAGGTCAAGTACAAAGCGTTGCTGTACTTCAGCCATGGTCGTCGGATACGGCGGACCGTCGGACGGTGGCAGAAGACCTTGAGGGCCGAACGGCGGAATGGTCATCGAACATACATCAGTTCGATGATACGGATGGGGTATGTCAGTTCTCGGACACTTGATCGACGGCACGCAGGCTGAGTACGTCCGGTTGCCCTTCGCCGACAGGTCGACCTACAGAGTGCCACAAGGCGTGAGCGACGAGGAGCTCGTCATGCTCGCCGACATCCTCCCGACCGGCTACGAGGTCGGGTGCTGAACGGCCGGGTCAGCGCCGGCTAGAGGCCGCCAGGACTTTCGGAGCGGATCTGACCCTCAGCCTCTCGTCTCGACGCGTCCGGTACGCGATCCGCCTAGTTCTTCTTTGTGACGGGGATCTTCTTCGCTGGCTCGCCTTCGGCCTTTGTCATCGGGACGCGTACCTCGAGGATCCCGTCTTTGTAGGTCGCCTCTATATCGGCATCCGAGGTCCCCTTGGGAACCGGGAGCTCGCGATGGAATGATCCGTAGTGGATTTCCCTGCGGACGTAGTCGCGCCCTTCGGTCTTCTCCTCTTCGCGCCGCTCCGCGTCTATGTGGAGCATGTCGCCTACGAGTGAGATCTGCACGTCCTTATCGGGGTCGATGCCGGGGAGCTCCACGCGGACGACGAATGTCCCGCCCTCCGCAAACTCCTCAACGCGCATTCTTTCCGGTCCGTGCTCGGGCCACAGGAGGACAGGGCGGCGGAGCACCTCGGGCCACTCGTCAAAGAACCGACGGTAGAGATCGAGCCGCCTTGGCGTCACCTCGCCCTTGGCTTTTTCTTGCTTTGCCATAGCCATTCACCATTCCTTTCGACAGGACTCGTTCGGTCGGTGGCCGTGCGGATCCTTTTGAGGTTGCACGCGGAGGCGGTTGTCCACAGGGGACGTCCACTGTGCACCGAGCGACAAGCGGCTATCTGTCCACGTCCGAGCGTAGCTCCGCGGCATTTCAGGAAGGTCGCGCTTCCGACATCGGTATCGGGCGATGGCCTCAGTGCGAGGCCGCGTGATGCGACCCGAGCAACTCGCTCGCAGACTGGGAGCTCGGTCGGCCTGACCCGGTGCCTGACGGCGAGCAGCGAACGACAGCACTTAACGAACGACGACAGAGGACCTAATAGGAGAAACGACCATTCCCTTTCGTGTCGACTCGGAGATCGGCGAGCTGCGCCGGGCAATCGTCCGGCGGCCAGGGCTCGAGCGGTCCCGGCTCACGCCCGAGAACATCGAAGACCTGCTCTTCGATGACGTCATGTGGGCCGAGAAGGCGAGGGAGGACACGGCGCCTTTGCCGAAGCGCTGTCCCCCGCCTCGATCGTCTTCGACGAGGCCGAGAACCGGCTCCACACCATCAAGGCGGCCATGGTGACCGCCATCGGCGACTGACATGCGCGTCGCCGCTGCTCTGGGCGGCGAAGCACTGCTCGAGCGTGGGGAGTCGCCCGGCGCCGACATCCAGCAGCACCATGTCGAGGGGGCCGCTGAGCCTCGCCGTTGTGGCGCCCGACCACGACCTGGTCGTCACGCACGGCAATGGTCCACAGGTAGGCCTTCTGGCACTCGAGAGTGCGTCGGATCGCACACTCGAACGGCTTGGCAACTGGTGGTGGCTTCTCCCGAGCGTCTCGAACTGGTCGAGCTGGCGACAATCCGCGCGCTGTCCTCCGAGGGGACCATCGTCGTCTGCGCGAGTGGAGGCGGGGTTCCGGCCCGCCGCGACAACGACAGCCGGCCACTCGCCTAAGGTGCGAAACATGCTCCGCGGCATTCCCCCGGCACGTTCATGACGGGAGCCGACCACCCTCGCCACCAGAGGAAGAGCCCGGGCCCGCACCGCCCGGCCGGCGCCGCCGTCCCTCACACGTGGCTGCGGTCACCCGCACACCGCGCCTGGCTCTTCGGCCAGGCGCAGCGGATGCTCGACTTCTTCCGCGCCTCGCTTGACGAGACGGGGCACTTCGTCGAGCTCGACGACGACGGCCGGCCGCTTGGTGCTCGTGGCCCTGCCCGGTCCGTGCCCGCCCAGAGCCTGTTGACAGTCAGTCGAGTGGTGCACTCCTATGCTCTCGGCCAGCTCCTTGGCGTGCCTGGCTGCGGGCCGATCGTAGACCGGGGCCTCGAGGTGCTCTGGAACGAGCATCGTGACGCGAAGGCTGGCGGTTACTTCGATGCCGTGGGCGCGCGCGGGCCGGTCGACTCGACAAAGGCCGCCTACAACCACGCCTTCGTGCTGCTCTGCGCGTCGAGCGCACTGGCGGCGGGCCACGATGCCCGCCCCCTGTACGACGACGTGCGCGCGGTCATTGACGAGCACTTCTGGTCCGAGGACGACGGCGCGACACGGGAGTCGTTCACGAGCGACTGGGAAGAGCGCGAACTGTATCGCGGAGCGAACAGCAACATGCACTTGTGCGAGGCGTTCCTCGGGGCCGCCGACTCGACTGGAGATTGGGCCCTCGCGGCCCGCGCCTCACGCATCGCAAGGCTGCTCATCGACGGCCATGCCCGCTCGCGCGGCTGGATGCTCCCGGAGCACTACGACCCGGCGTGGGAGCCCCAGCTCGGTTACAACCATGACCGGCTCGACGACCCGTTCCGGCCCTACGGGGTGACGATCGGGCACCTGCTCGAGTGGTCGCGTCTGCTGCTCTCGACTTGGATCGCCACAGGAGAGAACGACAATTGGTTGCGGGAAGCGGCCGGGGCACTGTTCGAACGCGCCGTCGAGGTCGGCTGGGACGGCGAGCATGGCGGCCTGAGTTACACAGTCGACTTCGACGGCTCGCCGAGGAACCCCGATCATTACTGGTGGCCCATCGCCGAGGGGATCGGGGCGAGCGCTTTCCTGCTGCAGCTCACGGGCGACGAGTGGTACGAATCGTGGTACCGCAAGTTCTGGGACTTCGCGGGAGCCCACCTCATCGATCACGCCCGCGGCGGCTGGTACCCCGAGCTCGACCCGACGAACGACCGCAAGCTGGGGCCGTGGTACGGCAAGCCCGACGTCTATCACTCGCTCCAGAGCTGCCTGCTTCCGCTGCTCCCCCCGGCACCATCGCTGGCTGGCGCGTTGCGGTCCGAGCCACCGGCTCTGTGACGGGCGGCGAAGGAGGCGTTCCTGCTGTCTTGTCTTGGCCTGGCCGCCTCCCGTCCAAGGCCCGCAGTTTGGCCACCGTCCTGCAAGTTCGTCGAGTCACGCCGAAGCTCGCACCGGATCGCCTCGGTGCTCGCCGGTGCAGGGTCAAAAAAAGGCCGGCGCCCGCCGACCCGCCGAGCTGAAGGCGGTCGCCCTGCTATGTGCCGATCCGCGAGACTTGGGCATTCCTCACAGTCGCTGCCGCCGATATCTGCGATCGGAGACGGCGCGGCTGCAACGGGCTTGAGACATGTTCGCGGGATAGCTCCGCGATAGGAACGGAGATCGAAGATGCGTTCTCTTGACCGAGTTCGAGGCGTCATCGCGGGTGAGCCGGTCGACCACCTGCCTGCCCAGCCGATGGTGATGATGTTCGCCGCCAGGCACGCCGGAGTCGCGTACATCGACTACACGAGAGATGGCAAGACGCTGGCGGAGGCTCAACTCAAGATGGTCAGGGACTTCGGCATCGACTGCGTCTTGATGTGCTCGGACCCCGCACGTGAGGTGATCGACATTGCCGGCAGCGGTAGCGTCAAGTGGTTCGAGGACCAGGGCCCGGCGATCGTCGAAGACCGGGCGGCGCTGCTGGAAAAGGCTCGGCTGAACGAGTTCACCGTGCCGGATCCGCACCGTGAGGGCCGCATGCACGACCGGATTCGCTCGATCGAGATCTGCCGGCAAGACCTGGCCGGGGAGACGTCGATCGTCGGCTGGGTCGAAGGGCCGCTGGCCCTCGCCCAAGAGCTGCGAGGGCTCACGAGGATCATGACCGACGTTGTGGACGACCCGGCATTCGTCCGTGACCTGATGGACTTCACCGCCGAGGTGGCGACGGTGTACGCAGCAGCCCAGATCGAAGCGGGCGCCGACACGATCGGGATGAGCGACGCGGCCGCCAGCATGATAGGGCCCCGGCATTACGCAAACCTCGTGCTGCCCTGGCAGCAACGCATCCTGCAGTCGATCCGCGAGAGCCACCCCGAGGTCATCCTCCGCCAGCACATGTGCGGAAACGTAGATGCGCTCATTCCGCAGATGGCGACTTTGCCCGTCGATATCTACGAACTCGACTTCCCGACGAACCTGGCCCGGGCAAGAGCAGGACTTGGCCCCAACCGGGTCATCCTCGGGAACGTCTCGACGATCACAGACCTGCTTGAGGGGACGCCCGAGCGCGTCGAGGCCGCCGTCAGCAGATGCTTTGAGATCTGCGGGTCGTACCACATCGTTGGTGCTGGATGTGAGGTTTCGCCGAGAACCCCGCCGGAGAACCTGCGCGCCATGATCCGCTTCGCCGCCGAGCACAAACCTCGGCCACCCCTCGCCGCAGGTTCTCGGGGCACAGAGGGCTTGCCATCTTCTGAGGAGACTCGCCCGGCGCAATAGCACCTTCGGGCAGCGGCCGCCGGCACGCCAGAGGGCTCTCGGGATGGGCTCGCGAGACCCCCGGCTAACAGTCGTCCGAGCAGCTAATCAACAGAATCAAGAGCTTTGCGGAGGGCGGCGACGACTGTGGCAGGCTCAGGGTCCTCCACGACATAGCGACCGAAGACGAGGCCGTCAACGGACGGACCGAGCTCCCGGACCCGGGCCAGCATGTCGTCAAGCTTGCCGCGGCGCGCACCTCCCAACAGCAACACCGGTACCGAGGCGTATTCAGTGACCTCCGAAAGTGTCCCCTCAGTGGGAGGCGGGATCTTGGCAAGGTCCGCGCCGGCCTCCGCCGCCCGCCTCACCGACTGGCGGAGCTTGGAGGCCGTGTGGAGGTCAACCCGTTCGAAGCCCCCCGGGACGACCTCCGCCATAAGAGGCAGGCTCCAGCGGTCGGCGTGAACTGCCAAGGCTTCCAAGCAGCGCATAGTGGGGACTTCGAGCTCGGAGAAGGGGTAGACCTCGTACTTGAGGGCAGAGGCCCCGAAAGCGACGGCCTGCTCGACGACCTGCTGCGGCTCTTGGTAGTCCTGGCTGACGCTGATCACGACGGCCCGCCCGGCGAGACGAGCCTCGAAGTGGCGGGCGGTGGACAGCGTCAGCAAGTATGCGTCGACGTCGGCGGGTCGCAGGTTGTCAAGGACCTGGCCCGGGTCACCCAGTGCGGCGACATGTATTGCACGTGGCTGATCCATCGCGACAATTAACGCCTTTCGCCCGGGGGGCAGCAGGCGGTGCAGCTTGAGGAGACGGCCCATGCGGGCTGTGATAGCACACGCAGAGGCACCGGTCCTGCATACCCTGCCTGACCGCCCAGTCGCGCCCGGTCGCCTGCGCTGGAAAAGCCAGCTCGGGCCAGGGAAACCGCAGCCGAGCCGCTCCGGAATCCGAGCAACTGACACTTGCCGCCCGACGAGTCGGCAGGAGGTCCGCCTCTGGGCGCCGTGCGTTACGCAGGCGAGAAGACCCGCGCCCGGCCGGAGCACTCCGGCCGGGCGCGTGGGACGAAGCCTCTTCGAAAAGCCCTTAAGCGGAGGTCTTGTAGTAGTAGGCGGCAATCGCGGGGTTGCTGGCGTTTGCCGTCGTGGCCACCACGTTCGGCAGGAACACCGACTTCTTGATCGCTGACTTGTGCCCGGTGAGGTAGTCGAAGGCGTACTGGACGGCCAGGGACCCTTCCTCGGCGGGGTTCTGGATGACGAGGATGTTGATGACTCCCTGCTTGAGCAGAGTCACCTCGGCGGGCTCGGCGTCGTAGCCGGCCACGAAGACTTTGCCCTTCATCCCAGAGGCGTCAACACCCTTAGCGGCGCCCTCGGCCGAGTAGAGGTTGGTGCCGAAGATCCCCACCAGCCCCGGGTGCGAAAGGATAAGGCCCCTCGCCAGGGTCTCTGCGGTGGTCGGGCTGTCCTGGTCGTAGTCCGTGGCGACCACTTTCATGTTGGGGTACTTCGTCATCTCGGCGAGGAAGCCGGACTGGCGCAGGTCGGTAGTGGAGACGCCCTTCTCGACATTGATAACCGCCACCTGGCCCTTGTCGTGAGCGAGCTTGGCGACGGCGTCAGCCGCAGCCTCGCCACCCTGGTAGTTGTCCGAGCTGATCGCCGCGGTCAGTATCGAGGTGTTCTTGAGTGTCGTATCGACCGCGATCACCGGGATCCCGGCCTTGACGTACTGGTCCATCGGGCTGAACAGAGCCACGTCATCGGTCGGGGCGATCAGGAGAGCGTCGGGCTTGCTCGCCAGCACGGACTTCACGATCGGAATCTGCAGCTCCAGGTTCCAGGTGGTGGCGCCGGCCCACTTGAGGGTCACCCCAAGTTTCTTGGCCTCTTGGAGGGCACCGTAGTGCATCGTGATGTAGAAGGGGTCCGTGGTGAGACCAGGGATCAGGGTGATCGTGTACTTGCTGGCAGCACCTGCGGCCGTGGCCCCAGTCCCCGCCCCGACGGCGAGCGTCGTGCTGGCCACGAGGCCGAGCACCGCCACCCCGATGGCGGCACGGACTCGCAAGCCATTGAACCAACGTCTATGGGTCATTCCTCCTCCTCCTTTTTTGCCTTATGTGTGGGATCTGTCGGTCGTGCGGCTCAGCGCTCCGCCAGCCGCAGGCGCACCTGGTCGCCGGCCACGGCGGCGACCACGATGACGCCGGTTGCCACCTCTTGCCAGCTGCCGCTAACGCCCACGAGCACCAGGCCGGTCACGAGCAGGGCGATGATGAAAGTCCCCACGACCGTGCCCAGCATGTGGCCCCGTCCGCCGAAAAGGCTAGCGCCCCCGATGACAACTGCGGCGATCGCGTTGAGCTCGTCGTTCTGACCCGCTAGTGGTGACGCGTCGGTGAAGTTGGCCATCACCATCATTCCCGCCAGGCCGGCCAGTAGCCCCGAGATCGTGTACACCCGCACCAGGTGGTTGTCCACGCTGATGCCGGCGCGCCGTGCGCCCATGCCGTTGCTGCCTATGGCATAGGTGCGCAACCCGAAACGGGTGCGGTGCAGGATCAGTCCCATGACCACGCAGCTCAGCGCTGCCACGAGCACTGTGACGTAGATCCAACCGCCGATCAGGGTCTGGCCGATGGTGCCGATCTGGGAAGGAAGGTTGATGACCTCGTTGCCGCCGTTGATCAAAGGGGTTGCTCCCGCCCCAATGGCGGTCAGGCTGCCCAGCGTGACGATGAAGGGGGGCAGTTTGAGCCGGGTGATGAGGTAGCCGTTGACAAAGCCGATGGCGGCGCCCAGCAGCAGCGCCGTCGCAAAACCGAGCACTGTGGTGAGCGTGACGTTCGCGTGTGCGCTGAGGAGGCTCTGCATGACTACACCTGAGACCATGCCGGTAAAGCCGAGCACGGCCCCGTCGGACAGGTCGATGCCACCGGTGATGATCACGAAGGTCTGGCCGATGGCAAGGAGCAGGAACTCCACGGCGTACTGGGAGATGTTCAGCCAGCTGGCTCGGGTGAACAGGTCGTGGGACGGTGAGAGGAGCCCGAAGACGAGGACCATGATGGCGAAAACGCCCAGCATCCAGTAGTCACCGAAGCGGTCCACGGCGTTGAGCCACGCCGCCCGCTCGGTCGCCTCGCCCTCTGGGCCGGAACCATTGGTGACCGTCCCTGCGGGCGTCAGCGCGGAGGGCAACCTAACCATGGTCTTGTTCCCGTCGCCCGCCCCCCAGTCTTCTAGACGTCATGTCGTTGCGTTCCCAAGGCCGCACCGGTGATCCAGCTCACCATGTCGTCCACTGTCACCTCCGAGCAGCGAAGGTCGGCCACTATGCGCCCGTGGAACAACACCGCAACCCTTTCGGCGAGCTTGTGCACCTGAGGCAGGTTGTGGGTGATGAGGAGGACGGGCACACCGTGTGATGACACCGAACGGACCAGCTGGCCCACCTGTTCCTGCTGCTCGACCCCGAGGGCGGCGGTGGGCTCGTCCATGAGCAGGACCCGCGAACCCCAGGAGACCGCCCGCCCCACGGCGATGGCCTGGCGCTGTCCGCCGGAGAGCCGACCTGCCAGGGAGTTGACCGAGCCAATGCGGATGTGGGTCCGCTCGAGGTCGATCTCCGACTCACGGGCCATCGCCCGCCGATCGAGCCAGCCTACGAAACGGAGGGGCCCTTTAACCGTCTTTTCGCGGCCAAGGAAGATGTTCTCCCATACGCTCAGGTCAGGGGCGAGTGATAGGTCTTGGTAGACAGTCTCGATGCCTGCGCGGCGTGCCTCCAGAGAGGAGGCGAACGTCACCGGTCTCCCGTCCAGCAGGATCGTGCCGGCGTTCGGCTGCAATGCCCCCGAAAGAATGTTCACGAGGGTCGACTTTCCGGCGCCGTTGTCGCCAATCAGCCCGACCACTTCTCCTTTGTGAATGTCCAGGTCCACGCTCCGCAGCGCCTGTATGCTGCCGAAGTGCTTAGCGATGCCCCGCACCGCGATTACTGGTGCTCCGGTGCCGGCAGCGGCGCTCTCTGGGACCACACCATCGGTGGTGACGCTCATGCGCCCCTCTCCTGTGCGTAAACCTTTCGTAACCTTGCAGGTCTAAGCGACGGTGTCAAGGGTATTTCCGGAGCTGCTCCTCGGGATCGACCTGGGAACAACCATGACCAAGGCCGCCGTGGTTGACCGCCTCGGCGAGGAGCTCTCCTGGGGCTCCGCCCCAACACCTTGGCAATCAGTACCCACCGGGGCCGAGGCCAATCCTGCCGACCTCTTCGCATCCGCCATGCGGGCCATGGGCGCGGCGCTGGAGGCGGCGCCCGAGGGACGGGTCGTGGGAGTGGGCGTCACGAGCATGGCTGAGACGGTGGTCCTTCTTGGCCCGGACGGGTGCCCCGCCACCGCCTCCATCGCCTGGCATGACACCCGTGGCGCCGAGGAGGCAGCGGAACTCGCCCGCGAGCTCGGGCGCGACGCCTTCATGGAACGCACTGGTCTGCCTCTTTCTTCGATGTGCACTCTCAGCAAGCTGGCGTGGCTTCACCGCCACGGTGTCACTGCAATCTGCCGGGCTCTCAACGTCGCCGACTGGGTGATCCACCAGCTCGGCGCGGAGCAGGTCGCCGAGGCCTCCCTCGCCTCGAGGACCGGCGCCCTTTCTCTGGCCGAACGGAGCTGGTGGTCGGAGAGCCTGCAGTTCGCGGGGGCTCCCGCGGAGCTGTTCCCGCCGGTTGTGAGCGCCGGCCAGCTGGTGGGACGGGCAGAAGGGGTCGTGCCCGCGCGTCTGCGAGGGGCAGCCCTGGCCTCAGCCGGCCACGACCACCTCTGTGTCGCCGCCGGCTCGGGGGCAACGCGTCCCGGTCAGTTGCTCGACTCTTGCGGCACAGCCGAGGCGGTGGTGAGAGCGGTGGAGCCGCTCCCTGGACCGGTGCTCCCTCGCGTGATCGCGGCCGGCCTCAGCGCGGGCTGGCACACCCTGCCAGGCAAGTACGCCCTCCTCGGTGGCCAAACGCTCGGGCTGTCACTGGAGCGAGTGCTCGCCTTGCTCGGCGTGGACGACGGAGAGCCTCTTGCCGCCCTGGACCGTGAGGCCTGGGGAGTCACCGCCGGTTCCCTGCGCCTAGTGCAGGAGCACCCTTACTCGGAACCGTCCATCGTGGGCATCGGGCCGGGCGCGTCCCCTGCCGCCCTGTGGAGCGCCGCCCTGGACGCGGTGACCGAAGGAGCCCAGCGTCTGGTGCAGAGCATGGACTCCATCGCTGGGCCCACGCAGGAGGTCATCCTCACCGGGGGCTGGGCTCGTTGCGCGGGGCTGCGCAAGCGCAAGCGCCAGACTTTCCGCCGGGTGACGTGGCCGGCGTTGGCCGAGGCTGGCGCCCGTGGCGCCGCTCTGTTCGGCGGCATCGCCGCTGGACTCTTCGACGGACCGAGGGATTTCCCTCAGCCGGAGGAACGGACGGAGGACTAGACCGTGCCCATGCAGAAGATAATCAATGACCCGAACGCCTTCGTGGACGAGATGCTCGAGGGCGTCCTCCTCGCTCACCCGGAGCAGCTACGGCGGGCAGAAGACCCCCGCGTCGTCGTTCGCGCCGACGCACCCAGGCGAGGAAAGGTGGGAATCGTGACGGGCGGAGGATCCGGCCACCTGCCGGTTTTCCTGGGCTACGTGGGCTTCGGGCTGGCAGACGGAGTGGCTGTGGGCAATGTCTTCGCCTCGCCCAGCTCCGAGCAGATCCTCGAGGCGACCAGGGAGGTGAACGGCGATGCGGGCGTCCTCTACCTATATGGCAACTACTCAGGGGACGTGATGAACTTCGACCTCGCCGCCGAGCTGGCCGAGGTCGAAGGGATCGGTGTTGCCACCGTGCTCGCGGCTGATGATGTCGCCTCTGCCCCTAAGGGTTCCGAGGCGCGCCGGCGGGGAATCGCTGGCATCGCGTTTCTGTACAAGCTGGCCGGAGCGCGGGCGGAGGAGGGGGCGTCACTTGCTGACGTGGTGGCGACCAGCAACGCAGCCGCTGCCGGGCTGCGCTCCATGGGCGTAGCCCTCTCCTCCTGCGTGCTCCCGGCGGCGGGGCAGCCGACCTTCAGCCTCCCGGAAGGGGAGATGGAGATCGGAATGGGGATCCATGGCGAGCCGGGCGTGCAAAGGGGGAAGCTCGAGCCTGCGGAGCAGATCGCCGAGCAGCTCCTCGCCCACATCATCGACGACCTGCCCTACCGTCGTGGTGACGAAGTGGCGGTGCTGGTCAACGGGCTCGGGGCAACTCCCAAGGAGGAGCTTTACATTCTCTTTCGCTCGGTTCGGGAGATCCTCGGTTCCGCTGGGATCGCCGTGCGGCGGACTTGGGTCGGCGAGTACGCCACCTCGCTGGAGATGGCGGGCGCATCGGTGTCGTTGTTGCGCCTCAACGACGAGCTGAGCAGGCTTCTCGACGCCCCTTGCGAGTCTCCGTTCGTCATAAGAAGAGGCAGCCGGGGCTTGCGCGAGGGACGCAGCCAGTGAGTTCTGCGAGCCCCGGTCTCGCCAGGTCTCTGGCGGCGGCGGCTGATGCCGTGGCGTCCTCTGCCGCCGAACTGAACCGCCTGGACGGCTTTGCCGGCGACGGCGACCTCGGGATCACGATGTCGGCGGCGGCACGCGCGCTCAAGGAGGTGCTCGATCTCAACGAGCAGGCACTGCCCGAGAAACTGCTCGCTGCTTGCGGCGCGGCGATCGCGCGCCACGCTCCGTCGACAAGCGGGACCCTTGTGGCCACGGGCTTGCTGCGCGCTGCGAAGGTCGTCGCGGAACCGGGTGGCGATGACGTCGAGATCCTGACCGGAGCCTTCCGAGCTGCCCAAGAAGGCATTCAGGCTAGGGGCAAGGCGGCCGTTGGGGACCGGACCATGGTGGACGGCCTGCAGGCGGTCTGCACCAGCCTGCAGACGTCTAGTTCCGCCGGTCTGAAAATGCCGGAAGCCCTGCAGGCTGCTGCTGAAGCGGCTTCACGGGCAGCCGATGCCACCGCCGAGATGGTGCCCAGGATCGGGAGGGCGAGCTGGGTGCCTGATCGCGCCAGAGGGCACCCCGACGCCGGTTGCGCCGTGCTCGCGATCGCCCTGCAGGCGGTGGCCGAAACTGCTGGCAGTTAAGACAGCGAGAGACCCGGGACCGGCTCCTCGGAGCGAGAACTGGTGCTCTACGGCCCGGATCCGTCATCCGGGGACGTACCCAGCTGAACCGGATGCGGGCGCGGTGCAACAGTGGGCGGCAGCCGAGGTTGCCCAAGCAAAGCATCCTGGCAGGACGACTAACCTCTTTGCGTGAAAGCCCCTACAGATGCTCTCCTCCGATGAGCGCCGGCGAGCTGATCGCGATCAGAAGCGGTGACCGAAAAGCCGTAGTCGACGAACAGGGCGCTGCTCTCGTTCAGGTGTCTGTAGCAGGTGTCGACCTGCTGGTCACGGCCAGCGATGACGACCGTCCGGACCAAGGCTGCTACGGCCAGTTGCTCATCCCCTGGCCCGGGCGCATCCCCGGCGGTGCCTACCAGTTCGGCGGCGAGGACTGCGTGCTCCCCATCGACCACCTGGTCTCGCACTCTGCCATCCACGGCCTCGTCCGCTGGGCACCCTGGCAGGTGCTCGAGCTCGGACCGTGCCGCGTCACGATGGGCTACCGCCTGTTGGCACGGCCTGGTTACCCGTTCTCTCTGGCGATCGAGCAGTCCTACGCCTGGGAACAAGACCGCCTGGAGATCCGCACGACGGCGACCAACATTGGCCGCCGCACGGCGCCTTACGGATATGGAGCCCACCCGTATTTCACCGTGGGCACTCCCAGCATCGACACGGCAGTGCTGCAGGTGCCGGCCCGCTCTTACTTCCGCAGCGACGCGAGCCTCGAGCCCAAGCTCCCGGCTGTACCGGTGGGCGGTAGCGTCTACGACTTCCGCCAGCCCAGGTCCGTGGGTGCGATCGAGCTCGACGTCACTTACACGGAGCTGACCCGCGACGACGAAGGACGCGCGGCCGTGCACTTGAGCGCCCCCGACGGAGCGCTCACCATCACCTGCACCTACACGGAGCCAATAGTCTTCGTCCACCTCTACAGCGGCGACACCTTGGAGACGCGCCAGCGTGAGGGCCTGGCGATAGAGCCCTGCACCTGCCTGCCCAACGCCTTCAACAACGGGGCCGGGCTCGTGTCGCTGGTCGCCGGGGACTCGGTGACCGCGCACTGGGCCATCGTCGCCGGTTAGCCCGTGCCCAATTCAGCCTTACCACGGATCGGGTGCGCTCCAGGCGCCGGCCGGGTGACAGGAACGAACGAGTCCGAAGGCAAGATCCCTCTGCCTACCTCCTTCTTCGTGCCGAAAGTCGCTTCGGGCAGTCCTCGCGCCAGCCTGTGTGGCTATCGCCGCTCACCTCTGTCTCACGGAGGCGAGTACCCGGCGCTGCTGGTAGCCGCCTCCTTCCAGCGTTCGAACGCCGCCCTGAGTAGCTCGTGGGCGTGGGTATCAGGTTGCACCTCCTCCACGACCGGGGGGACGACGTCTGTCTTCTCGGTGATTCCTGTCGCGCGTCCGCCCAACAACGCAGCTCCCCGTGCGGAGGCGTTGGGGTTCTCAACAACTAAGCCTGGATCCACTGCCTAATCGCCTGATTCGACCGGGGGCATCCGCGTAAAAGGCCTCCTGCGCTGAGAAAATGACGGTGTTCAACGTCGTCAGGACCCCAAGTGCAGGAGGCACTTTCAGTGAGCTCAGTATCGCGCGGTCTCGACCGGATCGCAGTGACCTTCGACGAGGACAATCTCGTCGCCAACGCCGGGTTGCTGCTC
>Ga0181527_1003644_pt1 | contig 13640 bp, 9 predicted proteins | sample PEATcosm2014_Bin_30_FD_119762 | JGI IMG/M metagenome (GOLD analysis project Ga0181527, IMG submission 119762) | Peatland microbial communities from MTU Mesocosm Facility, Houghton, MI, USA - PEATcosm2014_Bin06_60_metaG | ecosystem: Environmental > Terrestrial > Soil > Wetlands > Peat | place...
AACCGCGCCCTGCTGGACCAGCAGCAGTTCGAGAAGATCGTGCTCCTGGACCCGCACAGCTACCGCGCGCTGGAGCGGTTCTATCCGCGCTTCGGGGCGAAATATCCTGTCGAGCATTACACGACCTTCCTGGCCGCGCGGATCGAGCAACTCAAGGCCCTGGCGGTCAAGCCGGTCCAGGCGACGGTGGCCTATCACGACAATTGCTGCGTGGGCCGCCGCTACGACTGCTTCGATCCGCCGCGGGCCCTGCTGGCGGCGATCCCCGGCGTGAAACTGGTGGAAATGGAGCACAACCGGCAGGACGCCTTGTGCTGCGGCGGGGGGGGCGGGGGCATGTGGCTGGATGCGCACATCGCCGCCCACGGCGGCGCGCGGCTGAGCGAGCGGCGGGTCCGCGAGGCGGCCGCGGTCGAGGCCGACGTGCTGGCCGTCTCCTGCCCGTTCGAGCTCTCGCGGTTCGAGGATGCCGCCAAGGTCGCCGGCCTGGAAGGCCGCCTGAAGGTCCGCGACCTGATCGAGCTCTTGGCCGAGTCGCTGGATTTGGGTGAAAGGGAGACTCTATGAAGATTGCCGTCGTAGTCCGGCAGGTGCCGGACCTGATCGAGCCGGTGGAGATCGCCGCCTCGGAAAAGACCGTGGACCTGGGCATGGCCACCTTCCGCGCCAACGAGGCGGACGATTTCGCGCTGGAGCAGGCGATCTTGCTCAAGGAGAAGTCCGGCGGCACCGTCACCGTCGTCGCGCTGGACTTCGGGGACGTGCAGAACACGCTCTACACGGCGGCGGCCAAGGGGGCCGACCGCCTGATCACCATCCCCTACGACGCCGATCTGCCCCCGGCGCCCAAGGAGGCAGCCGCCGCCTATGCCCAGGTGATTCGCGGCCTGGCGCCCGAGCTGGTGTTGGTGGGCAGTTACGCCCATGACGAGCTGGAGAGCACGCTGGCCCCGCTGCTGGCCTGCGAGCTGGGCCTGCCGTTCGTGGGCGTGGTGCGTGGGGTACGGCCGGCGGCCGACGGCGGCACGGCCACGGTCTTCAAGGAATTCCCCGCCGCCGCCCTGGCCAAGATGACCGTCAAGCTGCCGGCCTTGCTGGGCATTCTGGGGGCCGACCAGCCGCCCCGTTACGTGCCGGTCAGCCGCATCCGCGCCTTGATGAAAACGGCCAAGATCGAAGAGCAGGAGGCGGCCGTCCCCGACGCCTCTTCCGCCGTGACCGTCCGGCGGCTGTATCACCCGGCGGCCGGCCAGCGGGCGGAAATCCTCGAGGGCCCGCCGGAAGACGTTGCCGCCAAGATCGCCGGCATCCTCAAGGAAAAAGGAGTCTGCAAGTGAGCTCACAAGATATCCTCATCGTGGCCGAAACCAGCCGCGGCCAGTTGGCCGACGTCTGCGGCGAGCTGCTCGGCGCCGCGCGGGCGCTGGCGGCGCTGACGGGCGGCAAGGTCGTGGCCGTGTTGCCGGGGGCCGACGGCTCCGCTTTGGCCGGGGGCCTGGCGGCCGCCGATCGCATCCTGCTGGCCAACGCCCCGCTGCTGGCCGGCTTCTCCCCCGAGCCCTATGTCGCGGTGCTGGAGGGCATCATCCGGGCCGAGGGGCCGCGGGCCGTGCTGGTCGCCAGCACCTCGGTCGGACTGGACCTGGCTCCCATGCTCGGCGCGAAACTGGCCGCGCCGGTGGTCAACGGCTGCCGGGCAGTCTCGCTCGCGGACGGCGCCTTGCAGGTGACGGCGAGCTTCTATGGCGGCAAGTTGCTGGCCGACCTGACGGTAACAGCCGCGCCGGCGATCTTGCTCTTGGCCCCGGGGGCCTTCCGGCCGACGCTCGAAAAGGGCGCCGCGGCGGTCGAGACCTGGCAGATTCCGTCGCCGCTGGCGGCCGGCTCGGTCGTCTTCGAGGAAATGATCCTGCCCGCGGGCGGCGACGTGGACCTCACCCAGCAGGACGTGGTGGTGGCCGTGGGCCGCGGCATCCAGCAGCAGGACAACCTGGAAATCGTGGAGGAGCTGGCCGCGGCCCTGGGCGGGGCCGTCGCCGCCTCGCGGCCGATCATCGACCAGGGTTGGCTCCCCGCCACGCGGCAGGTGGGAAAGTCCGGCATGACCGTCAAGCCGAAATGTTTTTTCGCCCTGGGCATCAGCGGGGCCCCCGAGCACGTCGAGGGGATGAAGGACTCGGGCTTGATCATCGCCGTGAACACCGACCCCGCCGCTCCGATCTTCGAGGTCGCGCACTACGGCGTGGTGGCCGACCTGCTGGAGGTCGCGCCCGCATTGACCCAAGCCATCAAGGGAGCCTAGGAGAAGGGTGATGTTCTGCCACGAAAACTTCTGGCCCCTGGCAAGCCTGCCGACCGCGGAGAAGATCTTCGGTGTCTACGGGGCCGTCTGGCTGATGATCCTGGCGGCGCTGGCCGCCGCCGCCTTCGCCCATCGCATGTTCCGCCTGATCCGCGTCCTGGCCAAGGGCCGGCGGGAGAACCGCCTGGACCACCTCGGCCAGCGGGTCGCCCTGTTCCTGAAGGAGGTGGTTGGGCAGTCGCGGATGTGGAGCGGCGAGCCGATCATCAATTGGGCCCACCCCCTGGTGTTCTGGGGATTCTGCTGCTTCGTGCTCGCCTCGGCGTTGATGTTCACCGGCGGGATGTTCGATCCGTTCTTGTCCGCCGTCTTGCCCGCCGGATGGCACGTCCCCCAGGCCGAGGAGATTCCGCTGTTGGGGACGATCGTGGACGTGTTCGCCGTGCTGGTGTTCGCCGCGCTCGTGGCGTCGTCGATCCGCCGCTACATCTTCACTCCGCCCGGCTTACAGCGGACCTGGGACGCCTCGATCGTCGTGTCGCTGATTGCGGCGCTGATGGTCACGTTCGTCCTGTCGGAGGCGGGTGGGTACGTCCGCGAGGGGGCGATGAGAACGGCCGGCCAGGCACCCGAGGGCTGGGGCCAAACCTGGCTGCCCGCCGGCACGCTGACGGCCAAGGCCCTGCTGGCGGGCGGCGTGGCGCCGGCGACCGTAATGCACATCGGGCTGGCGTGCTGGTGGACCCATTTGTTCATCCTGCTGTTTTTCCTGGTGTACCTGCCTTACTCCAAGCACATGCACCTGATCTGGGCCCCGTTTGCCGTATTCTTCGGCGAGTTGCCCGGTAAGAAAGGGACTCTGGAGCCGCCGGCCGAAGCGGAGCCGGCCGGGGCGGCTGCGCCGGCGGCCGAGGGGGCTGGGGCGGCGGAGCCGGTGGTCCGGCAACTGGGCGCCTTCACCTGGCGGCAGCTCATGAACGCCTACACTTGTGCCGAGTGCGGCCGCTGCGAGCGGCAGTGTCCCGCCTTTGCCAGCGGCGCCAGCCTCTCGCCGCGGCAGGTCGTGCACGACCTGAAGGAATTCGTGCTGGGCGAGGGGTTGGCCGCGGTTGGCGGCGCGGCCGGGGCACCCGCGCAGCGGGTCGGCGGCAAAGCGCTGGTCGGCCAGGTCGTCAAGCCGGAGGTTCTCTGGGGCTGCACGACGTGCTACGCCTGCATGGAGGCCTGCCCGGTGCGCAACGAGCACGTGCCGCTGATGGTTGAGATGCGCCGCAAGCTGGTCGAGCGCGGCGCGGTGGACGCCCGCCTGCAGGATGCCTTGATGTCGCTGCAGCGCTACGGCAACTCGCTGGGCGCCTCGCCGCGGAAACGCTTCGACTGGGCCAAGGACCTGCCCCAGCCGATCAAGGACGCGGAAAAGGAGCCGGTGGAAACGCTGTGGTTCCTCGGCGATTATGCCGCCTTTCACCCCTCCTCCGCCCGCGTCTCGCGCATGGTGGCCCTCTTGTTCCAGGCGATGGGCTTGGACTTCGGCTGCCTGCTGCGGAGCGAGAAGTCGGCGGGCAACGACGTGCGCCGCTCCGGCGAGGAAGGGCTGTTCGAGATGCTCGCCGAGCAGAACATGAAGGCCCTGGGCAAGGCCCGCTTCCAGCGCATCGTTACCACCGATCCGCACACCTACCACGTGCTGCGGCACGAGTATCCGCGCTTCGGCCTGACGCAGCCGGTCTACCACTACTCGGAAATCCTCGACGAGGCGATCGGCCAGGGGCGGCTGGCGCTGCGGCAGAAGCTCGAGGGCACCGCGGTGCTGCACGACGCCTGTTACCTGGGCCGCTACAACGGCATCTTCGATCCGCCGCGGCGCGTGCTGGATGCCCTGGGCCTCGGGCGGCGGGAGATGCCGCGCAGCCGCGAGCACAGCTTCTGCTGCGGGGCGGGCGGCGGCAAGATCTGGATGGAAGAAGATGCGGCGGTCCGCGAGCGGCCCGCCCTGCTGCGGATCCGCGAGGCCCTGGCCATGCAAGGCGTCACGCACTTCGTCGTGACCTGCCCCAAGGACCTGGGCATGTTCGAGGACGCCGTGAAAACGGCCGGCGAAGAAGGCCGCCTGCGGGTCGTCGACCTGGGAGAGCTGGTTTTCGAGGCGACGTAGTAGCTGTAACCTACAACGGACAACTGACAACGGACCACGGACAACTTGCATTGGGGATCGCCCATGCCCGAAAAAATCGGCGTTTACATCTGTCACTGCGGCAGCAATATTGCGGGGACCGTCGACGTCCAGGAGGTGGCCCGCTGGGCCGGCGCGAACCTCAAGGGCGTCGCCGTGTCGCGGGACTACAAGTTCATGTGCTCCTCGCTCGGCCAGCAGATGATCGAGGAGGACATCCGCTCCCAGGGGCTGACGCGGGTGGTGGTGGCGGCCTGCTCGCCCCATCTGCACGAGAAGACGTTCCGCCGCGTCTGCGAGAACGCCGGCCTGAACCCCTACCTGCTGCAGATGACCAACGTCCGCGAGCACGTCTCTTGGGTGCACACCGACAAGCAGGCCGCCACCGCGAAAGCCAAGGCCCTGGTGGCGGCGGCCGTCGGGCGGGTCGCCCAACAGGAGTCGCTCGAGCGGACGTACGTCGAGGTCAACCCGGCTACGCTGGTGGTCGGCGGTGGCATCGCCGGCTTGCAGGCGACCCTCGAGCTGGCCGACGCCGGCTACCCCGTCTATCTCGTCGAGCGCGAGCCGTCCATCGGCGGCCACATGGCCCAGTTCGACAAGACCTTCCCCACCCTGGACTGCGCGGCCTGCATCCTCACGCCGAAGATGTCGGAGGTCGGGCAGCACGACAAGGTCACGCTGCTGACTTACTCCGAGCTGGAGGAGGTGAGCGGCTCGGTGGGCAACTTCAAGGTGAAGATCCGCCAGCGAGCCCGCATGGTCGACGCCGCCAAGTGCACCGGCTGCGGCATCTGCATCGAAAAATGCCCGCGAAAAGTCCGCGACGACCAGTTCGAGGCGGGCATGGGCTTCCGCAAGGCGATCTACACCCCCTTCCCGCAGGCCGTGCCGCGGATCCCCGTCATCGACACGGCCAACTGCACCTTCTTCAGGACGGGCAAGTGCCAGATCTGCGCGAAGCTCTGCCCCACCGAGGCCGTCGATTACCAGCAGCAGGACGAGATCGTCGAGCTGGAGGTGGGCAACATCATCCTGGCCACCGGCTGGAAGCAGTTCGATTGCTCGCGCGTGGGCAGCTACGGATACGGCCGGCTGCCCAACGTCTTCAGCGCCTTGGAGTTCGAGCGGATGTGCAACGCGGCCGGCCCGACCAACGGCAAGATCGTGCTCCGCGACGGCAAGACCGAGCCCAAGAGCGTGGCCATCATCCACTGCGTGGGCAGCCGCGACGTGAACTACAACGCCCACTGCTCCGCCATCTGCTGCATGGCGGCGCTGAAGTTCGGGCACCTGGTCATCGAGAAGACCCAGGCCGAGGTCTATTCCTTCTATATCGACATGCGCACCAACCAGAAGGGATACGAGGAGTTCTACCAGCGGCTCGGGGAAGAGGGCATGCAGTTCATCCGCGGCAAGGTCGCCGAAGTGAGCCAGGCTGCCGGGCCGGCGGAGGAAGCGGGCAAGCTCGTTTTGCAATTCGACGACACCCTGCTGGGCCGCCAGCGGCGGCTGCCGGTGGACATGGTCGTGCTGATGGGCGCGCTGGAGCCGCAGGCCGACGCCAAGGAGTTCGGCCTGCGCTGCGGGCTGTCGTGCGGTGCGGCGGGCTGGTACATCGAGCGGCACCCGAAGCTCGACCCGGTGGCCACGATGACCGACGGGGTGTTCGTGGCGGGGGCCTGCCAGGGGCCGAAGGACATCCCCGCCTCGGTGGCCCAAGGGGCCGCCGCCGCCGCCCGCGTGGCCGGCATGATCAGCAAGGGCACGGTGATGATCGAGCCGGTGGTGGCGGCAATCGACGAGGAGGAATGCTCCGGCTGCCGCATCTGCAACACGATGTGCCCTTACAACGCCATCGAGTTCGACGAAGAGAAAGAGGTCAGCCGCGTGACGACCGCGCTCTGCAAGGGCTGCGGCACCTGCGTGGCGGCCTGCCCGGCCGGCGCCATCACGGCGGCGCACTTCAACAATCAGCAGATCTTCGCCGAGATCGAGGGCGTCCTCTGCGACGCGACCAACGGCGAAACCGCAAGCGAACCCCGCGACGCGGGCACCGAGCGAAGCTTGGTCGTGGGGCTTTCTAGTTTGTGACAACGGACAACTGACCACTGACCACTGACAACTTCCCATGCCCGACGAAATCTTCGAACCGAAAATTGTGGGGTTCTGCTGCAACTGGTGTTCCTACCGGGCGGCGGACCTGGCCGGCACGGCGCGGATCAAGTACGCCCCCAACGTCCGCATCCTCCGCGTGATGTGCAGCGGGCGGGTCGACCCGAGCTTCGTCTTGAAGGCCCTGGCCTCGGGCGCCGACGGCGTGCTGGTGGCCGGCTGCCACCCCGGCGAATGCCACTACATCGAGCAGAACTACAAGGCCATGCGCCGCTACCACTTGCTCAAGCACACGCTGGCCGGCCTGGGCGTCGAGCCGGACCGCGTCCGCCTGCTCTGGGCCTCCGCCGCCGAAGGCCAGCAATTCGCCGAGGCCATCGACAAGCTGGTCGAGGACGTCCGCAAGCTCGGGCCGCTCCGCTGGCCGGGCAACTGGGCGGAAGACGGCCACCGCCAGGAAGCCATCGCCGCCATCGCCAAGGAACACCAGGAAGCCATCGAGGTGCTGCCATGAGCCAAACCGCCACCCAGCCCGCCAAGACCAAGGGCAAGCTGGCCATCTACTGGGCCGCTTCCTGCGGGGGCTGCGAGATCGCCCTCTTGCAGATCGATGCGAAGATCCTCGACGTGGCCGCGGCCTTCGACGTCGTCCTCTGGCCCTGCGCCACCGACGGCAAGGTCCACCAGATCGAACAAATGGCCGACGGCGGCATCGACCTCTGCTTCTTCAACGGCAGCATCCGCACCAGCGAGCAGGAGTACATGGCCCAATTGCTCCGCCGCAAGGCCAAGGTCCTGGTGGCTTTCGGCTCGTGCGCGTCGGAGGGCTGCATTCCCGGGCTGGCCAACCTCAACGACCGCCAGTCGATCTTCGACACCGTGTACAAGGAAGGCTCGGCCACCGCGCCGGAGAACCCCGGGGACCTGCGGCCGCAGCACGAGACGCAAATGCCCGAGGGCACGCTGCACCTGCCCGTCTTCTACGACACGCTCAAGACGCTCGATCAAACGGTCGAGGTGGATTATTTCCTGCCGGGCTGCCCGCCGGAGGCCGAGCGGATCTGGGCGGCCATCGAGGCGATCCTGGCCGGCAATTTGCCCCCGCGCGGCTCGACTCTCGGGCTGACGACCACCGTCTGCGACGAGTGCAAGCGGAAGCGGGGCGAGAAGAAGATCAAGAAGTTCTACCGCACCTGGCAAATCATCCCCGACGAGGAGACCTGCCTCTTGGACCAGGGCCTGATCTGCTGCGGGATCGCCACGCGGGCCGGCTGCGGCGCGCTCTGCCCGCAGGTCAACTCCCCCTGCATCGGCTGCCACGGCGGCAACGACGGCGTGGAGGACTACGGCGCGCGGTTGTCCAGCGCCGTGGCCTCGGTGATCGACTCCTCCGACCCGGACGAGATCGAGCGGATCATCGCCGACGGCATCCCCGACCCGGTCGGCACGTTCTATCGCTTCAGCCTCGCCGGCAGCCTGCTGCGGCGGAAAAAGAGGGATTCCTGAACCCCGCGACGCAGTCGCGGGGCTTTCCAGATCCCCAAATCCCTAAATCCCCAAATCCCCGACCCCTATGAAACGCATCTCCATCGACCCGATCACGCGGCTGGAAGGCCACGGCAAGATCGACATTTTTCTGGACGAGGCCGGCGAGGTGGCCAACGCCTACTTGCAGATCCCGGAGCTGCGCGGCTTCGAGAAGTTCTGCGTGGGGCGTCCGGCGGAGGAAATGCCGAACCTGACCGCGCGGATTTGCGGCGTCTGCCCCGAGGCCCACCACCTGGCGGCCAGCAAGGCCCTGGACGCGGTGTTCGGCGTCGAGCCGCCGCCCACGGCCAAGAAGCTCCGCGAGCTGTTCTACAGCATTTTCTACGCCACCGACCACACCACGCACTTCTACGCCTTGGGCGGGCCGGACTTCGTCGTCGGCCCCGATGCCCCGCCGGCCGAGCGCAACATCCTCGGCGTGATCAAGAAAGTCGGCATGGACGTGGCCGGCAAGGTCTTGAAGATGCGCCGCGACGGGCACGCCCTGATCAAGATGATCGGCGGCCGCGCCGTCCACCCCAACTGGGGCCTGCCCGGCGGGGTGAGCAAGGGCATCGACGAAGCGCAGCGCGCGGAGATCGAGGCCCGCGGCCGCGAGGCCGTCGAGTTCGCCCGCTTCTCGCTGAAAGTCTTCGACCAGGTCGTGCTGGCCAATACGGCCTACGTCGAGTTGATCACCGGCGACGTTTTCGTGCACCGCACCTACAACATGGGCATGGTCGACGCCCAGAATCGCACGAACTTCTACGACGGCCAGATCCGCGTGACCGGCCCCAGCGGCAAGGAACATGCCAAGTACGCCCCCGCCCAGTACCGCGAGTTCGTCGCCGAGCGGGTCGAGCCCTGGACCTACCTGAAGTTCCCCTACCTGCGGAAGATCGGCTGGAAGGGGCTGGTGGACGGCGAGGACTCGGGCGTGTACAAGGCCACGCCGCTGTCGCGCTGCAACGTGGCCGACGGCATGGCCACCCCGCTGGCCCAGGCCGAGTACGAGCGGATGTACGCCACGCTGGGCGGCAAGCCCATCCACCACACGCTGGCGACCCACTGGGCCCGGCTCGTCGAGCTGCTGTATGCCGCCGAGCGCTGGGTCGAGCTGGCCGCCGATCCCGGCATCACCGGCAAGGACTATCGCACGCTGCCCACCGCGACGCCCAGCGAGGGCGTCGGCTGCGTCGAGGCCCCGCGGGGCACGCTCACCCACCACTACGCCACCGACGAGCGCGGCATCCTCACCAAGGTGAACCTGATCGTCGGCACGACCAACAACAACGCCGCGATCTCGATGTCGGTCAAGAAGGCCGCCCAGGCGCTGATCCACAAGGGCCAGGTCCGCGAGGGGCTCTTGAACCGGGTCGAGATGGCCTTCCGCGCCTACGACCCCTGCTTCGGCTGCGCCACCCACAGCCTGCCCGGCCAGATGCCGCTGGAAGTCACCCTCCGCGGCCCGGACGGCCAAGTGATCGAGCGGCTCTCGCAATACTGCCACTAGAAACCGCGTCTAGCGCAGCGAGCCGATCGCCTTAGCGGGCGGGCGGGTACCGGGCGGGCACCGTGCGAAGCATGGTCGGCCTGGTCCGCCGGGAAGCTGGGCAAGCCGGGCATAGTCTACCGGTCGCGCCGAAAAGTCCTTCCTCTTCCTTCTCGGAAACGGTAGCGACTCTGCCGACGATGCTGCCTGTATTCAAGCTGCGGGTTATTCCGGCCGACCATAACCTCTGGGAGGATATGGCAGCCTCACTTGCCCCCCCGTGCATGCCGACTATGCACGGGCCGCCGGAGGTGGGGCCTGCGCTTTTTTGGGGGGCGACTGCGTGTCGATGACCGCCACCATGCCGCAGCGAGGTGCTGGGCGGCCCGGCCGCCCGTGGCGGCGGACGGCCGTCTGCCTGCTTGCGGCGGTGGCCGCGTGGGCGGCCGCTACCCGGCTGCTCGCCCAGCAACCCGGCGGAATCCCACCCGCGACGGAAGTACTGGGCGTGGCGCCGGAGCCGCAGCCGGGCGCCTTCCTGGTAATGCCCGTGTCGGCGGACGAGGGCCCCGCGCCGCCTGCCGCCGCCGAGCCGGCCACCCCCAGCGCCGAGCCGGAAGGCACAACGGCCCCCGTGGAAGCCGGCAACACCGGGGAGGCCCGCGCGCCGGCCTCCGCCATCCCCTACATGCTGGGCGACCTCTTGCGCAGCACCAACGCCATCTCGTTCCATTGGGCCCGCGTCGCCACCAATACGTTCGGAGACGCCCCCTACGCGGTCAACGCCAGCGGCGCGATCACGCTGCGGAACACGAAGGTCGCCGACAACAACAATGCCATCCCCGAGGACCGCGTGTCCTACGAGTACAATTTCTTCAAGGACGGGCAGTATATCGAAGGCACGTCGCTGACGCCGACACCCTCGGGCCTTTCGCCCCCCCTTCCCAGCCAGTACTATGCGACCAAGCGGATCGAATATGACGTGAACCTGCACACGATCGCCTACGAAAAGAGCTTTGCGGACGGGCTGTTCTCGCTGGAGGCCCGCATCCCCTTCGCCAACGGGCTGCTGGCCGATCAGCACCTCAACGGCGGGCGGATCGACGGCGAATACTCGCTCGGCTCGCCCCCCACCTTTTTCGTCCTGGACGTGACGCCCACGCCGCAAGACACGTGGGGCAGCAACGGCTGGGAGATAGAAGACGTCTCGCTGATCCTCAAGGCGGCGATCTACCGGGACCCCGCGCGGAACCTCTGGTTCTCGGGCGGCCTGCAGGTCGTGGCCCCGACCGCGCGCAACGTGGACCTGACCGCCACGGACTTCTTCACCATCGGATTTCCGAGCACGCCCTTCGACATGAACACGGTCGGCCAGCGGCTGCGGACGTTCCACATCGACAACCAGACCTGGGCGGTGTCTCCCTTCCTGGCCCTCTCGATGATGCCCCGCCCCAGGACCTTCTTCAACGCGTTCCTGCAACTGGACGTGCCCGTCGGCGCCGACACGCTGCACTATTCCCAGCGGTACGAAGCGCTCACGCCCACGAGCTACACGACCAACCAATCCGTGCTGGCGCCGTTCGTGCCGGAGTTTCCCGGCGGTCAGCCGATCCAAGAGGACTACACGGCCGCGGTACACGACCAGGTGCTGGCGCACCTGGACCTGGGGGCGGGCTGGTGGCTTTACGAGAATCCCCAGGCCCGCTGGCTGCGGGGCGTGGCCCCGACGCTGGAGTTCCACCTGACACAGACGCTGGGGAAACCGGACGTGCTCCAGCTCCCTGCCAGCGCCATGACGGTGCCGTCGCCCACGGGCTTTGTGCCCGAGCCGGTCCCCACCGTCGGCAACCCCTACAACATTACCCTGACCGACGTCACGGTCGGCATCGACGCCTTGGTTGGGAAGGCGTCCGTACTGGCCGTGGGCGCGGCCTTCCCGCTGGGCACGGGAAATAATCGGACGTTCGACAGCGAAGTGCTTGTGAAGTTCAACCGTTGGTTCTGAGTCCCGCGAAAGAACAAGTTTGACAATTGGGCGGCACGTCCTGAAGAACACAGGGCGTGGCAGGCCCGCAAACCACCGGCCGTCTTGAAAAGGGCGTGTGCCATGTCACCGCGTTGTACCCGGATTCCGCGATGCTTCCCAGGCCGTGCCCGGCCGTGGCGGGCGGCGGCATGGGGCGCGGTGCTGGCGGCGGCAGTCTGGGCGGCCGCGGCGCGCGGGCTGGCAGAAGAGGCCGGCAATGCGCCAGCCGCCGCACCGCCGGCAGCCGCCTTGACCGCCACGGCCCTCGACGCCTCGCTTTCCCTGCCCCCCGTCCCGCCCCCCGCCGAGCAGGCCCCCGCGCCCGGCGAGACCCTGACCGCCGCCGGCATGACCCCGGCCCCGGCCATCCCTTACATGCTGGGCAATTCGTTGCGCCCCAGCGGAGCGATCAATTTCAGCTACGCGCTGGACAGGTCGAATATCAGCGGGTCCGCGGCCAACAACGTCGGGCCCGGCGCCCCGGGAAGCATCCCCATCCTGCACCGCTTCACGGACGTCGCCGAGGACAACAACGCCTTCCCCGCCGATCGCTTCTCCTACCAGTACGATTTCTTCAGCAACGGCAGCGGGCTGGTGGGTCTGTCGGGTCAGCTCGGGCCGACGGGATTGCCGCCGTCCCTGCCCGCCTACCGCCCGCTCTCCAGGGACGTCTTCCACGACGTGAGCCTGCACACCTTCGCCTACGAGCAGAGCTTTGCCGACGGCCTGTTCTCGCTGGAGACCCGCTTGCCGTTTGCTTTCGGGCTGAGCAATCGGCTGAACCTGAGCGCCGGCCGGATCACCGGCGACCAGGTCTTTTCGATTCCCGGCACCGACTACTACGCACTCGAGGTCGATCCGACGGCCCGCAACACCTGGGGCGGAGAAGGCTGGGAGCTGCAGGACGTGTCCGAGATCCTCAAGATCGCGATCTACCAGGACCCCGCCCGCGACCTGTGTTTCGCGGGGGGCTTGCAGGTCGTGGCCCCCACCGCGCGCAACATGAACGTGCAAGTGACGGATTATTGGGAACAATTCCTCCCCTATTTTCCCCCCGCCGGCATCTTTGTCAACCTCTACAACGGCCGCCGCACCCGCACGTTCGAGATCAAGAACGATACCTGGACGCTGTCGCCCTTCCTGGCGCTCTCCATGAAGCCGACCCCAAGAACGTTCTTCAACGGTTTCCTGCAGCTCGACGTGCCCCTCGGGTCCGACACCGTGGAGTTCTCCCAGATCTACGAGACAACCTACACGGTCCCCTTCCTCTTTCAGATCCCCGTGCCGAACCTTGCCCCGGTCGAGGAGAATTTCCGCGGCAGCCTCCGCGACCAGGTGCTGATGCAGCTCGACCTGGCGGTGGGCTACTGGCTCTACCAGAACCCTGAGGCACGCTGGCTGAAGGGCCTGGCGCCGACGCTGGAGCTGCACCTGCTGCAGACGCTCCAGAAGGGCCAGGTCCTGCAACTGCCCGTCTCCACCCTGTACCAGGCGACGCCCGCGGGCGTGGTGCTCGAGCCCGCGCCCACCGTCGGCAACGCCGCCGCGAGCACCACGCTGACGGACGTCACGTTCGGGGTGACCGGCCAGATCGGCAGCGCATCGAGCTTCGGCGTGGGCGGGAGCGTGCCCTTGGGCATCGGTCACGACCGCACCGCCAGCAGCGAGCTGCACCTGCAGTTCAATTTCCAGTTCTGACGCTCACTTGCCGGGCAGCTCCCAGACGGGGGCCGCCGCGGCGGGGCCTTCCACCAGCGAGCCGACGGAGCGCGAAAGCAAGAGCAACGCCGGCCCGTCGTCCGGGTACTCCTCCAGCAAGTTGCCGGCGATCTGTGCGGCGCGGCGGAACTCCCGCTGCTCGAAAGCCTGCAAGGCCTGCTCATAACGCTCGCGCAGGTCCGGCCAGCGCGGGTCGCCCGGCGGCGCCAGCTCGTAGAGGTCCACGGGCCCGGCGATGTTGACCACGCGGACCTGGCAGAGCCGCCTGGCGGCGAAGCTCTCGTCC
>Ga0181527_1003649_pt1 | contig 13622 bp, 16 predicted proteins | sample PEATcosm2014_Bin_30_FD_119762 | JGI IMG/M metagenome (GOLD analysis project Ga0181527, IMG submission 119762) | Peatland microbial communities from MTU Mesocosm Facility, Houghton, MI, USA - PEATcosm2014_Bin06_60_metaG | ecosystem: Environmental > Terrestrial > Soil > Wetlands > Peat | place...
CTTGAGCCGTGGTCTCAGGCAGTCGTCGTCCACGGCGACGGTTCCCGCGGACCGTTTGAGCCTGCCGACGTAATTGTTGTAAGCGCCGGAGTTACACATCCGCCGCCCATATGGCTCAACGCCGTCAAGCCCGGCGGAAAGCTTCTCTTTCCCATGACTGTAACTGATGGACCGGGAGTTATGACGCTGCTGACGCGCAAAAGCGAGGAGAGTTTTGCGGCACGATTATTGTGCGGGGTCGCGTTCATTGATTTCAGCGGAGCGCGCGATCCCGAAGTGAGCATCCAGCTCGGCATAGCGTTGCGGCGCGATCAAGGCGCGCCGGTTAAGTCGCTGCGTTGCGACAGCCATGAAAAAGAGGAGAGCTGCTGGCTGCATGGCGAGGGGTGGTGCTTCTCGACCCGCGCGCCGCTTCAAGCCGTGCCTGCCGCAAAGGCCCAGTGATCTCCCAGACAGAAGTTAATCATCGAGCAGCAAAGAATCGCGATACTATTCGAGACAATTACGGGGATGTGCGCCTCTTGAACCAGAATGCGCATCAGCGCAAGATTTCCCAGCAACGAAACCAGCCCATTGGAAAGATGAAACCGGATAAGTTGAGTTAGCCGCGCGGAACCGTCGCGGCGGTCGCGCCAGGTGTAGCGCAGATGCCAGATGAAGTTATGCAGCAGCGTGATCTCTACAGCCGCGACGGATGCAACGAGATAGTGGCCCGGCGCGCAGCGGTTGATGAGAGCCAGCGCGGCAAGCTGCACAACCATGCCCATGGCTCCTACTAGGTTAAACTTGCTCCAGCGAATGTAGGTCTTCACGGCAGCGGCTCCTGGCGGTAAAGTTCGACTGTATGACGCAGCGTGACCCATATCGCCATCGCGATCATGCCTGCCGCGGCGATCATTCCTCCCAAATCAAAGAGCAACATTTTGTGCCCGAACAAACTCGTGTAGGGACTGCGCAGCAGCGCCAGATTGCCGATAACAAGCAGAATGCGAATCTCGGTGGGACCGAAGATGCCTTGTGAAAGTTGAAAGCAACCGAGCACATAAGTGGCCAGATAACTCTCGCCTGAGAGCAGCAGAAAGGCCACCAACATCGCCATCGCCGTCTGCCAATGAAGAAAGCCGGAGCAGGCCAGGCCGCACATCAGCGCGACGGAGCCGAAGATGTCCACGATGTGATCTACGTAGAAGCCATAGCGCGGACGCTCGTGTCGACGCACGCGGGCCAGGGTTCCATCCAGGCTATCTCCGAACCAGTTGAGCGCCAGGCAGAGGATGACCAGAAGCAGCGCGGAGCGGTGAGAACGCGAAAACGCATAGAAGGCGCCGGCTCCGATTTGCGCGCACAGGCCGAGCAGCGTGAGCTGGTCCGAAGTGAGCCAACAGGGCGCGCGCTCAGCCATCCATTGCAAGGCGCGCTTCTCGATGGAGGCGGTCAGTGCTTGATTGACGCGGCGGGCCGGGGAAAATACAACCGCATTTTTAGTTACAGGTTGAAAAATCATTTTTATCTCCTTCTCTGGGGCGTTCTTTTATTAATTTCCGAAGATGACATCGTGGATGAAATGTGTTTTCAGACAAAAACAGCAAGTTAGCCACCGCTGCGCGGTGTTAGCGAGTTAGCAAGTTAGCAAGTTAGCCGCCGCTGCGCGGCGCTATCTCCGCAGCGCGTTGTAAGTGGATTGCAAGGTGAATTGCAGCGACTCGCGCGGCACGCTCTCGACAAACGGCCCCACCGCCCAGCCGAGCCCGCGCGGGATGGAGCGCGTGAGAGTGACCGACTCAATCTGCATATATAGCCCGTTGTCTCGCTCCTCATAACTCCAGTAAGTATTCAATCGCCACAGGAAGCCATGCTCCTGGCCGGAAGCGAGCACGCGCTCGCCGGGGGCGCCGGGCGAGTCTATCTCAGAAATTTGCGTGCTGCGCGAGGTACTGAATCCATGGCGCGCATCGAGCCGCGCAAAGTTTACGTCATAACTCGTGTCCATCACCACCGTAATGATGTGCTTCTGGCGCACCCGCATCACCACCTGAAAATGATCACCCTGCCGCGAGAGTACCTTTGCCGTCAACACCTGCGGCGTATAGTGCTGGGGATAGGCGTTGAAGTCCTTCATCAGCCGCTCGAAGTCCGTCGCCGTAGCACCGGGAACGTAGGCCGTGCCGCGCCAGTGGCGCAACATCGCTCCGGGCAGATCCGCGCCGTTGGCAGGCGTCAGATTCTCGACGATCAGCTCGCCCCGGCGCAACCTCTCCTCGCCCTGCGCGTCCGCCGGCGCCAGAAAGCCGCTCGGCGAGCGATGCTGCTGAGCCAGACGTGACTCCAGCGCGCCCACGTAAGTGTTGAAGGCGGAGACCGCGGCGGCCGTCGGCTCTGCCACGACCGCACGCGCTGTGAGCAACAGGAAGATCAGCCCACAGCCGGCAACCCATCTCCGCAAATCGGTGATTAATCGTTGCATCCTGAATTGCACATTACACTGCTCCGGCAATCCAGGCAATGCATGGAATCTCATCTGTGGATGATTGTTTCTCACCGCGCAAATGGTTGCAGAGACGCGGCTTGGGAAAAGTTGTACTTATCGCTCTGGAGTTGGATTGAAGCGGGAATCGGTTACACTGGCAGGAGCCATGACAGAGCCACGGCCAGCACGGCGCTATCGCTTCGGAGCTTATGAAGCAGACGCAGCCACCGGCGAACTGCGCCGTCAGGGCCTGCGCGTCAAGCTCAACGCGCAGCCCTTCCAGGTGCTGCTGATGCTGCTGGAGCGACCCGGAGAAGTGCTGACGCGCGAGGAGATCAGCCGCGAATTGTGGCCCGACGGAACTTTTGTCGATTACGAGCACGGCGTGAACTCCGCAGTGAATCGCATTCGCGAAGCCCTCGGAGACAAGGCGAGCCATGCGCGCTTCCTGGAGACGCTGGCCCGACGAGGTTATCGCTTCGTGGCGCCAGTGGAACGGATCGACCCCGGCGAGAATCCGCCACCCTCCGCGTCTTCGTCCCCGGCGGTCGAGGAGCAGTTGGCGGAACCTGAGAGCAAGCCTCGGTTTCGCATTCTGGCCTCGCCGCAAGAGCTTCCCAAAGCCTCGTACTCCGTCGTGCAAACGCTCTTCGTGCTGTTGCAGTTCATGTACCTGGGCTTTTACGCGGGGGCGCTGGCAAATCTGGCGGAGATTGAAGATCTCTTCTCGCCGCTGCCCAAGGCGGCGCTGGCGCTGCATCTGCTGATCGCGACGGCCGCGCTTCTGATTCCGGTGCGCGCCTTTGTGCTCTGCGCCACGCTCTTCCATGCGCCTGGTGTGCGCGAAAAATACCTGCGAATCTGGCCGTTTCTGCTGCCCTTCGATGTGCTCTGGGCGCTCTCGCCCTTCCTGCTTTTGCACCACATCAACTTCGGAGTGGCCCTGGCGTGCATGACGCTGCTGGTCTATTCGCCCTTTGCGCAGCGCTCGCTGGTGCTGATGGGCGCGGGCGGGGTTGACCCGGAGATCTCGACAACTCCGCGCTGAGCTTCACCCCTCCAGCGCAAACAATCCCGGCAGCGCTTCGCCGGCGTTGCCCTCGATCACGTTCGTGAAGGCAGCGGCGTTCAGCGGCGGCTCCGGTCCCACGTAGACGGTGCGCGCGCCGTACTGCCGCGCCCAATGCACAAAGTTGGCCGCTGGATAGACCGAGCCCGATGTGCCCACGACCACCATCAGCGTCGCCTTGGCGATCTCCTCTTCAATGCGCTCCATCTCCAGCGGAATCTCGCCGAAAAAGACAATGTGCGGGCGCAACAGGCCGCCGCACGGGCAGCGGCCCACCTCGGCCAGACTGCGATAGATGGCGCGATCCTCAACCGGCGGCCGTCCGCAATTGTTTTCGCAGTGCGCCTTGCTCAATTCGCCGTGCATGTGCAGCAGGCGTCGCGAGCCGGCGCGCTCGTGCAGGTCGTCGACATTTTGCGTACAGAGAAAGAAGCGGGAGCCGAGCTTTGCCTCTAACTCGGCGAGCGCAACGTGCGCCGGATTTGGCTGGGCAAGATCGCCCGCCGCGCGCCGCGCCGCGTAGAACTCCCAGACGCGCCCGGGATTGCGCTGCCAGGCTTCGGGCGTGCATACATCCTCGACCCGGTTGCCGGCCCACAGGCCGTCCGACGCGCGAAAGGTGGGCAGCCCGCTCTCGGCGCTGATGCCCGCGCCGGTGAGGACGAAGACGTGGTCGTCGGGTTGGATAAAGATCTTGCTCATGGATTTCTTTCCGGTGGATTAACTAGTCGAGTTCCCAGAACGGTTTCATAAATGTCAGATCAGTCTCGTTTGCAATCCCTCAGGGGATAAAACCCCTTGTTTTTTAAGGCGTCATTCGGCACGACTAAAGTCGTGCCCTGATACAAAGCGAGTCTATGAAACACGCTCTAGTTTCCCACACATGCGACAAAAAGAAGTCGCATGGATGGGGCACGGAGCATTTGTGGAACACCGGCGAATTATGACAAGAGCAGCGAGTTAGCACCGCTTCGCGGAGTTCGCAAGTTAGCGAGTTAGCGGTTTTCTTGACACGACAACTGATCACTATTCACTGTTCACTGACCACTGTTCACTGACCACTGTCTTCACGGCTCCAGCAGAATCTTCCCCGTCGTCTTTCGGTCTTCCAGGTCGGTCTGGGCCTGCGCCGCCTCGGAGAGCGGATAGACGTGTTCAGTGCGCAGCTTGAGTTCGCCCTTTGCGGCCCAGCCCAGCACTTCGCCCGAACGCCACTCCAGCTCCGTCCGCGTGGCCACATAATGCCAGAGCGTGGGGCGTGTGATGAAGAGCGAACCCTTGCTGCTGAGCTGAATCAGATCGAAGGGCGGCACGGGGCCGCTGGATGCGCCAAAAAGCACCAGCATCCCGCGCGGGCGCAGGCAGTTCAGGCTGCCCTCGAAGGTGGTCCGGCCCACCGAGTCGTAGACCACGTCGACTCCTTTGTTGTTTGTAAGCCGCTTCACTTCGGCCGCGAAGTCTTTCTCGGTATAGAGAATCACATCGGATGCGCCGGCTGAGCGCGAGAGTTCGGCCTTTTCCGCCGTCGAGACAGTCGTAAGCACGCGCGCGCCCAGACAGGCCGCCATCTGCGTCAGCAGCAGGCCGACGCCGCCGGCCCCGGCGTGAACCAGCGCGGTGTCGCCGGCCTTGAGCGGAAAGGTGGAGTGGGAGAGGTAGTGCGCGGTCATGCCTTGCAGCAACGCCGCCGCGGCCTGCTGCATGGTCAGGCCGTCGGGCGCCTTGACCAGCGCCGCCGCCGGAACCAGCGCGTACTCGGCGTAGCTGCCCAGCACGCTCACCGAGGCCACCGCGTCCCCGGCCTTAAAACCCGTCACGCCCGGCCCCAGCTCCTCAACCGTTCCCGCCGCCTCACTGCCCGGAGTAAACGGCAGCGCGGCCTTGTAGGCGCCGTTACGGAAGTAGACCTCGATGAAGTTGACTCCGACAGCTTCCACGCGGATCAACACCTGCCCCGGTCCCGGCTGGAGAATGGGCAAATCGGCCAGGCCTAGAACCTCCGGCCCGCCTGTCTCGTGAATCTGGATGGCTTTCATCGCAAGTTCAGGATGAACCCTGAGGGCGTGTGCGTGCAAGCAGAACTCTTCTATTCTCTATTCCCTGCGGTTTACCCTTCCGGCAGCATGCTCGGCTCTTCCGAGGCTTGCAGACGCACCATGTGGGCGATGGCATAGGGGGCGCGATGCTGGCTGGTATGGTAGTGGCGCACCTGCAACTCGCCCAGCAGGCCGATGGCCAGCAACTGGATTCCGGCAACAATCAGCACCCCGGCAATCACCACCAGCGGCCCGTGCTCCGCTATCAAGCTCCAGTTGTTATGAAGCAGCTTCTGGACGATCAGCGTAGCCGAGAGGAAACTGCCCGTCAGCATACTTAGCATACCCAGGGTGCCGAAAAAATGCAGCGGACGGGTCATGTACTTGAGCAGGAAGCGGATGGTCAGCAAGTCGAACAGAACGCCCATGGTGCGCCCGATGCCGTAGTGGCTCTTGCCGCGCTCGCGATTCACGTTGCGGATGGGAATCTCGCAGATGGACGCGCCAAACCAGCTGGCCAGCGCAGGAATGAAGCGGTGCATCTCGCCGTAGAGCGGAATGCTCTGAATCACCTCGCGGCGATAGGCCTTGAAGGTAGTGCCGAAGTCGTGAATATCTACGCCGGAGAGCTTGGCCATCAGCCAGTTGGCGCAACTCGACGGGATGCGGCGCATCATAAAATTGTCCACGCGCTCCTTGCGCCAGCCACTGATCACGTCGTAGCCCTCGGCCAGCTTTTCCAGGAAGTGGGGAATGTCGTTGGGATCGTGCTGCAGGTCGCCGTCCATGGCCAAAATGAACTCGCCGGTGGCATGATCGAAGCCGGCTGCCAGCGCCGAGGTCTGGCCGAAGTTGCGGCGCAGCTTGATGACCAGCACGCGGCTATCGACCGCGGCTATCTCTTCCAGCAGCTTATAGGTATGATCGCTGGAGCCATCGTCCACCAGCACCAGTTCATAACTCTCGCCCACCTGCTCCATCACCTGCTTGAGGCGCGCGTAGAGTACGGTGACATTCTCCTCTTCATTATTGAACGGCACAACGATCGAATACTTGGCCATGGCTCTAGTATAGATGCATTGCGGACGCGAATGATTACCTCCGCGCAGGAAAGGATTACGTTTTGCGAAGAAATTCACGTTTTTTACCTTCGCGGAAACTCGCGTCGGCGATCGCATCCGGCGAAAAACCTACCGGTCCAGTTCGTCGAGTATGGCCTGCATCTCGCTGACCGCATGGCGGTTGCCGCTGGCCTCCGCGGAGACGATGCCTTGCTTCAGCCGGGCGATAGCCTCTTGAGTGCGGCCCGCCGCTGTCAGCGTCTGCGCGGCCATGAAGTAGCCGGCCGTGTAGCCGGGGTCGTTGGCCGTGAGTGTATCGAACTCGGCGAGCGCCGCGGCTGTCTCGCCGCGCCCGGCCAGTTCCATCGCCAGCCCATAGCGAGCAAAGCTGTTGGTCGGGTCGAGTTCAAGAATCTCTTTGAGGCCGGCGATCTTATCCATGTTGCTCTCTTACGGCCACAATGAGCCGCAGGGAATTTGCGTAACGGGCGGGGATTGCAGAAACTGGAAGTGCGCGCCTTCAGGCCGTCCGCCGCCTGCTCCATTCTATCCGGCGGAGTGTACACTTGAGGCGCAAGCGTCTGTCGGAGCAGAATGAAGATGAACCTTCCTGAAGTTACCCCCGCCTCCAGCCTGACACCCCGCACCGTCGCCAGTTCGCAGTCGGAGATGACGGAGATCGTCCTGCCCAACGACACCAACCCCCTGGGAAATCTGCTGGGCGGACGGTTGATGCACTTCATTGATATGACCGGCGCAATGGCCGCCTACCGGCACGCGCGCACCTACATGGTGACCGCGTCGATGGACCACATCGACTTCATCCGCCCGGTGCATCTGGGCGAACTGATCATCCTGCGCTCCAGCGTCAACCGCGCCTTCACCACCTCGATGGAGGTGGGCGTAAAGGCGTGGACGGAAGACCCGCAGACCGGAGAGCTGCTGCACGTGGCCAGCGCCTTCCTGGTCTTTGTGGCCATCGACAAGGAGGGCCGGAGAGTGCGCGTCCCCGAGGTGATTCCGGAGACGGCCGAAGAGCAGCGTCACTATGTGGATGCGCTGCTGCGCCGCGAGCATCGTGAAGCCGAGGCCGCCCGACGCAAACAGGAGAAGGCCCACAGCGCGCTGGAAGACGCGGAACCGCAAACGCAGTGAAGAGCATCAGAAGAACAACAAGGTTTCGTAAAGGAGCAACAAAAAGAATGGCTCATTCACCCGCCATGCCCGCGCCCGTAGCTTTGCCGGGAGTCTCGAAGATCGTCGCCATCGGTTCCGGCAAAGGCGGCGTGGGCAAAACCACCGTCGCCGTTAACCTGGCCATTGCGCTCAGCCGGCTCGGCCAGCGCGTGGGCCTGATCGACGCCGACATCTACGGACCCAATGTTCCCCTCATGATGGGCTCGGCCAAGCCGCCTGTTGTAGGCCCGGACAACCGCATCGTTCCCAATGAAACCCACGGCGTGAAAACCATCTCCATCGGTTACATCTCCCCCGGCGACAAGCCGCTGGTGATGCGCGGGCCGATGCTTCACCAGATCATCCGCCAGTTTTTGCAACAGGTGGACTGGGGCGAGCTGGACTACCTGGTCGTCGATCTGCCTCCGGGCACCGGCGATGTGGTCATCTCCCTGGTCCAGACCGTCCCGCTGACCGGCGCGGTGGTCGTCAGCACGCCCAGCGACGTGGCCCTGCAAGACGCGCGCAAGGCGCTGGAGATGTTCGCGCAGGTTAATGTCGAGGTACTGGGCATCGTGGAGAACATGAGCCACTTCACCTGCCCGCATTGCCACCAGGAGATCGACATCTTCTCCCGTGGCGGCGCCGAGCGAACCGCCAAGCAGTTCGGCGTTCCCTTCCTGGGGTCGATTGAGCTTGTTCCTGCCATCCGCGAGGGCGGCGACCGCGGCCTACCCGTCGCGCTGGCCGGACCCAAGAGCCCGCAGGCGGTGGAGTTCTATGCCGTGGCGGAAAAACTGATGGAGCAGGCCGAGACTGCGGCTGCCGCGGCTACCGATGTGATCGAGATTAGCTAACCACCTGCGCCACCTGCGGTGGGGCCAGCGGCCTTCGGCCACCTGTGGTGGGGCCAACTGCCTCGGCACGGCCGCGCGAGTAACAAGGTGCGGCCAAGAAGCCGGTCCGTTGCATGGCAAAAGACTCTTCGTCACATGTGCGCGATCAACTTCTGCGCCACGGCCTTGGCGAGCGCGATCTTCTCAGCCGGCGATTTGCCGAGAAACATGGAGATGACGATCACGTCTCCCTTGGCCTTCACGGCCAGGGCGGTCCCAAAGAAGATGGCGCCTGAGCCGATGCCGGGAACGTCTTGCGTATCCTTGAACTCCTTGCGGGCGTTGGCGGCGTAGTCGCCGAAGCGGGGACCGTCGCCCGAATGAACGATGATGGAAAACGACTTGAATGCGTGGCCGAAGCGGCAGGGATCGGTGGGGCTGCGCTTGAGCTGCGCGCCGACAGCGGAGGAAACCTCGGCCTCGGTAAGCCGGTTGCAAACGTCTTGAGCAAACGCTGCCACACTCGATAGGGGCAGCGCAAGCAAGATAGCGCCAAAGAACAGATTGGAGATTTTCATACTCGTCAGTTTATCCCCGGAGTGTTATAGGACTGTAAATTTCAATCGCGGCGGGGCAACTCTGGAGCAACAGAAAAGCGAGGCTCGCGCCCCGCTTTTCTGTTGGTTGAAATGCAATCTACCGCCAGTGACCTTCCTGCATCTCGTAATGGTCGCCGCGGTGGACCCACCTGTGGGCGACCCAGCGCTGGTGTGGTTGGGGCGGACGATCCCAGCGGCCGGGAGTCCAGACGTAGTGGTCGCCTTCATAGCGGTGATATCCATTGATCCACACGTATCCGCGATCGGGTGGACGGCCGCGTTCTTCGTAGACGGGTGGCGGCGGGCCGATGCGAATCGCGATCTGCGCAAACGATGCCACAGGGCATAGAGTGAGAGCAAGCAACAGTGCCAGTGCAATCTTCTTCATCATGAATCGAGTCCTCCAGGAGCTGTGTGTGTCCGGGGCTTCCCGCGCGTTCCGGATGGTTGATGATTTCAACGCCGTGCGGCAAGAATCTTGCGCATTCCTTGCAAACCGCACTCACACTACTTCTACTCCCCTGGTTCCCGCTTCGATGTACCGGATTGCTCTGCTTCTTGTTTTGGCTCCCATGCCCCCGCTTCGATCTCTTCAGTCAACGCTTCGGCTGCCGCGATGCAGGCCGCGCGGTCCACGTCGAGGTGTGTGACCAGGCGCATCGCCTCCGGCCCGACAGAGTTGGCGAGGATGCCGCGCGCCTTGAGCCGCGCCGATAGCTCCTCTGCCCTCAGCCCGCCCGTCAGCCGAAAGATCACGATGTTGGTCTCGACCGCATCGAGGTCGATCTCTACGTTGTCCATGCCGGCCAGCGCCTCGGCGAGCAGGCGCGCGTTGGCGTGGTCCTCGTGCAGCCGCTTCGGGCCCTGCTCCAGCGCGATCAACCCCGCCGCCGCCAGAATGCCCGCCTGCCTCATTCCGCCACCCAACGCTTTTCGGTAGATCCGCGCCTGCGCCATCAGTTCCGCCGAGCCAACCAGCATCGACCCCACCGGCGCGCCCAGCCCCTTCGACAAGCAGAACATCACCGTATCAAAGCCGCTGCTCAGCACCTTTACGTCCATACCCAGCGCAGTGGCCGCATTGAAGATGCGCGCCCCATCCAGGTGCGTGGGGAGCTTGTGCTCCTTCGCTCCCGCCCAAATCTCCTCTAAAGCCTCCAGACGCGTGCAGCGTCCACCGGCCAGGTTGGCGGTGTTTTCTACTTCAATCAGTCCGGTAGCGGCGCGCAAGGCTCCGCGCGTATAGATCGCCGGCTCAATCTGCTTCCAGGTCAAAGTACCGCTTTCGGCATGGACGGCGCGGATCAGGCAGCCGGAGAAGACCGCCGTGGTGGCCATCTCCCAGTCCATGATGTGCGCCCGCGACTCGGCGATCACCTCCTGGCCCGGCTGGGTGTGTAGGCGGATGGTGATCTGATTGCCCATGGTGCCGGTGGGGACAAAGAGCGCCGCCTCGCGGCCGAAGCGCTCCGCCGCGCGCCGCTCCAGCAGATTGACGGTAGGGTCTTCGCCGTAAACGTCGTCGCCCACCTCAGCCGCGGCCATCGCCGCGCGCATTTCCACGGAGGGCCGCGTCACTGTATCCGAACGCAGATCGATGATGGTTGCCATTGGCTTTGTCCTTCTTTGTCTCTAGATTGCCCTGATTGAACTGGGGTAAGTTCGTCGTTTCCCGCCCTTTCCGCAAAGAACGCGGAAAGGAGGGGGCACCCAGTGTCTGTTCCCTGTTCCTTGTTCCCTGGGCCCTGCCTCTACGGTATCTGCACCATTGGCAACTCCAGCACCGGCGTCCGCTTGCCGTCCTTTACCGTGTAGGCCCACAAGCCATGAAAGTTCTGCCGCAGCACCGGTTGCGCCTTGAGCACGGCAGTCAGTACGGCGATGGCCTCGGTGCGCACAGCAGCCGGGTCGGTCACTCCAGTCGATTCGTAGACCACGCCCAGGTCGGCGTGCAGCAGCGAGAGGTCCAGGTGGATAGTATTGATCTTCCAGGCGCGCGGCCCATCCGGGAGCGTCATCGGAAAGGCCGTCTGCGGAGAGTTCCTGAGCGCCGTCTGCTCGCCGCTGAGCTTTTCCAGATTCGGCGAGGAGAGAATATCCACCGGCAGCAGCAGCGCACGAGCCGTTTCGTAGGCGTACCATGCGGCCCAGAACTGGTTGTCTCTAGCCAGTTCGCGGGCGCGCGTCCACCACCAGACGCCGTCGTGGCCTTCGATGGCGCCCGGACGGATGGTCAGGCCACCCAGCTTCCAGCCGTTGGCGGGGCCGTCCCAGGCCAGGATAATGGCCAACTGGCCGGCGTAGGGCGCTCCGGCGGCATCGGCCAGCACCAGCGCGTAGCGGCCCGGCGGCAACGCCCGCATGGTCAGCGTCACGGTCAGCGAACCGCTGGCGCTGGTGCAAAAGAACTGCGTGTCGGCGGGCGCGGCCAGGCTGGTTGCGTCCAGCAGATAGAGGCTGCGCAGTTGGATCTGCCCGCCTTTCATCAGCGACGCGCCCGCCTGCGCCTCGGTGCTGATGCCCTCCCAGTCAGCCGCCACGACGGGTAGCAGCGCGGCTTTCAGCGCGGCCAGATCCTGTTGCGCAACGGCCACGGCCAACCGTCCGCCGGCCGCGGAAAGCGCATCGCGGTCCTGCGGCAGCAACTCGGCCTGCGTGGTGCAACTGGCCGCGCGCAGCGGCCGGGCTGCCGCCAGAAGCAAAACTGATCCTGCCGTCACGGTCCAAATTCCCGTTCGAACTCCCCGCCAGAGGCGCATCCGCTGCCCTCTCTCTCTGACCGGCATTGCAATTGTGAGCCTTCGCCGGTCACTGCTAGTCTAGTACAGTCAAACGTTCAACAGAGGATCCGCATGAAGGGTACAACTACGACTGAAGACGGAAATCGCCTTGAAAAGTCATGGCTGCGATGGCCCGAACAGCTTCTGGGGCCCGTTCCCGGGCTCAAGGAGATCAATCTGGTTTGCTGGGGTCTCTTCCTGCTTGGCCTGCTGCCGGTTGTCGTCGCCGTTGTTTACGCCCAGTTCACCACGGCTGGCGTACTGCACGCCGATTTCGTTTATTACTACGGATCCGGAAAGCTGCTCAACCAGTATCCTGTCTCGCAGCTCTACAACTTCGATCTGCAGCTCAAGATCTTCAACGGGATTTATCTGTTGCATGAGGGCTCGTATGGACCCAGTCCTTATCCTCCTTTTGTCGCGTGGTTTTTCAGTCCATTTGCGCGGCTTTCCTTCGAAAAAGCCTACTTTCTTTGGATGGGCCTTTCGCTGCTCCTCTACCTTGCCGGAATCGGGGCTGCCGTGTCGGCATTCTTTCCCCGGCAAAGACTGAAAGGCTCTTTGATCTTTTGTTTCGCGCTGGCGTCTCGCGCATTCTTGATGGATACGCTCCTCAATGGCCAGCTTTCCTCCATAGCTGTCTTCGCGGTTGGCTTGGCCGTTGCGCTGGACCGGCGATCCAAACCGCTGTCGAGCGGTCTCGCGCTGGCACTCCTGGCCTATAAGCCAACCCTTCTTGTCGTCCTGCTTCCCATGCTTCTGTTGACGCGCAGATTCAGGACGCTGACCGGCTTTGCTAGCGGAAGCGCCGTTCTGCTGCTGGCCTCCACGGCCTTCGCGGGATTCGGGATCTGGCCCTCATACCTGCACTTACTGCGCTTCTTCGGACGGATGTCGGGACTCAATGGCCACACGTTGATTCTGCTCTGGAAGTGCGTTGACCTTAACACATTCTCGTACGCGATTCCGGGCGGAAGATCGACAGCCGGCCTGGCGATTTTGGCTTGCGTGATCTGCTGCGTGGCGGCATGGCTTGCGTTTTGCTGTGGAAGTCGGCCGCGGCTGGAACTCCCGCCCAATCCCTGGCCTGGGCAGGAGCGCTGACCTGGACGCTTCTGTTGAATGTGTATGTACCACGCTACGACTCGATTTTGGCCGCGATCTCCGTGATTCTGACCCTGGCCGCGCTGCAAGCCCTGGGATGGCGCAAGGCGTGGGGGCGCATGATTTTGCTTGCGCTCGTGGTCTTTGCCGTCACCTGGATATCGGAAGAAATTGCCAGGAGTTACAAGGTTCAGATTTTGACCATCGTGCTCTTCGTTCTTGGAGTGGCGCAGCTTATACTGTTGCGCGCCGCCATTCGCCGCGAGCCAACCCTTGCCCTGGCCTCGCCGGAGCGATTGTGAGCGTCCGCGGGCCGCTGGTAGTCTAGTACAGTAGAGCGGCAACGGAAGACCGCCGGGAGCAAGGACCGGCTTTCATGCGCACCCTCAACCCGCACAACTCGCCGCTTTCGCCTGGGGTTCGTGGGCTTCGCGTCTTCGCGCCGCTGGCGCTACTCGCAGCGGCGCACTGCGGGGCGCAGATGCTGCACGCAC
>Ga0181527_1003651_pt1 | contig 13613 bp, 11 predicted proteins | sample PEATcosm2014_Bin_30_FD_119762 | JGI IMG/M metagenome (GOLD analysis project Ga0181527, IMG submission 119762) | Peatland microbial communities from MTU Mesocosm Facility, Houghton, MI, USA - PEATcosm2014_Bin06_60_metaG | ecosystem: Environmental > Terrestrial > Soil > Wetlands > Peat | place...
GGCTCCTTTCCCGGCTCGCCTTGGTCGTTTAGAGCACTTCCAAGTCTACCGGACTGGAGCCGATGCCGTTATCCAATCAGAGGTGGGCGCGCTTAGCCCTCCTCCGCGGCACTCGATCGGGAGATGACCGCTTGGGGACGCGGGTGCAAGGCCTACCATGGGCGGCATGTCGCGTCGGCGACGCCACCGATCAGAGCACCCGCGTTTGATGGCCATGGAAAAGCCGCTCCGTACACGGGGCCAGATGTCGAGCCGCGGGGGAGGCCAAAGTACGTCCACCTCCGCGCTTCCTCGATCACCGGTACTTCCCACTTTAGATCAACCCAAGCGATTTACAATGTTATTCCGCAGGTCTCGGTCGGTGGCGAATGATTTCGTTCGACCCATCCGGAAGAAAGATTTGAGCAATCACGGGCGCTCGATTGCCTCGCAAAACAGAGCAGATTCGCTCGTACAAACCGGCAAACGTGATTTTGTCGTACTCTTCGCCGGTCAAAATAAGCAAGGGCGATTGATATTCCTGGCCGCTTCGTTCCGTTCCTTTTTGGGTAAGCTCGGTGATGAAAACCACCGCTCGCAGGTGCGGGGCGTCGCCGTCGGAATCAACCGCCACAGGCGGCGGCAGAAACGCGCCAAACGGATCGCCGCTCTCGTATCCGGTGCCGGGGCTTGGCGACCCGATATGCGCTGGAACTCCTTGTGCCGTCACTTCGATCCAATCGCATCCTGTGAAATCGTCTCCATCTTGAGGAAACTTCAACTTCCAAAGTGTCGCGTAGATGCTCATGATCTAAATCATACCACCGACGGGGTGCTCAGAGCAGGGTGGTCGTATCTGAAAGTTGGTAGCGCGGAGTTGTGCGCATTCTGCACTACTCCGCGGCTCTAAACACGACAAGAACGAAAAGCCGCAGAGTAATCTGTCGGCTGACGGATAACTCTGCGCTGCGTCGCTCGAAACTCGAAACTGGAAATTCGGTGCAGCGCTCACGAATTTCGATTTTCGAGTTTCGTCCTTCCCTGACACCTGACACCTAGCACCTAAAGCTTCTTCCATCGGTCGCGAAACGTCTGGGGCGCCAGCGCGGGGAAGTCACGCTCCTTGGTCCATTGGGAAGCAGGGTAGGCCGGAATTTTCCGAATCCAACCCTGGCGCGCCAGCAGGACTTGCCCCCATCGCGCAAACCGGCTGCCCAGCACATACAGGAACGGGTGGCGCATTCCCCAGGCCCACAACCGGAACATGAGCCGCTCCGAAAGCAGCGACTCCGTGTGTTTGGGCGCAAGTTCTTGAGCTTCGCTACGCAAGTGCAGGAGGAGGTCGGGAATATTGATTCTCACGGGGCAAACTTCCCGGCAGGCTCCGCACAGGGAGGAGGCGAAGGGCAATTCTCGAGCTTGGCCGATGCCGACGAATTCCGGCGTCACCAGCGCCCCGATGGGGCCGCTATAAACCCACCCGTAGGCGTGCCCGCCAATCTTGCGATAAACCGGGCACGTGTTCAGGCACGCCCCGCAGCGAATGCAGTACAGCATCTCGCGCATCTTGGGATCGGCCAGCGACTTGGTGCGGCCATTGTCCACCATCACCACGTGCATTTCCTGCGGACCATCTTCGCCCGGACGGCGCGGCCCCGTCAGCAGGGAGGTATAGACAGTGAGGTTTTGGCCCGTCCCGGAACGACCGAGCAATCTCAGAAAAATTCCCAAGTCGGCGAGCCGGGGAATAAGCTTTTCGATTCCGATCAGCGCGATGTGCACGCGCGGAACGGTGGTGCACATGCGGATGTTCCCTTCGTTCTCGATCACTACTACGGTTCCCGTCTCGGCCACGGCGAAGTTGGCGCCGGTTACTCCCACGCCGGCTTTCTGGAACATTTCGCGTAACGCCCGGCGGGCGATGGCGGTGAGCTCCTCGGGAACCACCGTGCGCTCGGCTTTAATGTGCTCCACAAACAGCTCGGACACATCCTCGCGGGTCATGTGGATGGCGGGGGCCACGATGTGCGCGGGGCGGTCGCCTGCCAACTGAATGATGAATTCGCCTAAATCGGTCTCAATGGCGCGAATTCCGCCCGCCTCGAGCGCGTGGTTCAACTCCACTTCCTCGCCCACCATGCTCTTGGCTTTCACCACTTCCCGCGCCGCCGATCGCTGCACGATATCTACAACAATTTTGCAAACCTCGGCGGCCGTGGAGGCCCAGTGCATCTTGCCGCCGTTGCGTTCCACATTGTCGGCGAACTGGGCAAGGTAGTAATCGAGGTTCTCGATGGTGTGGCGCTTCACCTCGCGTCCCGCGTCGCGAAGGCGCTCGAAGCCGGGAATCTCGCCAATCGCATTCAACCGGTGCGTAAACAAACGCATCGTGGAGGAACGGTAGGCCTCGGCCAAGCGCGCATTGCCGATGGTTTCGCCCCCAATTTTGTGAATCTCGTTACTGTGAACGTCAGTGGATTGGATCATTGAAAAACTGTCAGTTGTCCTTTGTCCGTGGTCAGTTGCAAGTGATACGCGGAGATCGAGGGCCTTAAGCCACTGACCACTGACAACGGACCACGGACAGCTTCATTACTTTTCTTGCGTTGCTAAAAGCTCCGCTAAATGCATCGTCTTGAGCGCCAATCCCTGACGGTGGATCAGGCCGGCCAGGTGCATCAAGCAGCCGCCGTCAGCAGCCACCAGGTATTCGGCGCCGGTTAGGGTGGCAGCGCGAATCTTGTCCTGCCCCATGGGCACGGAGACCTCCGGAAACTTCACCGAAAACGTGCCCCCAAACCCGCAGCAAAGCTTGTAATCGTCCATCTCCACCAAGTCGATGCCTTGCACTTTGCGCAGCAGTTGGCGCGGCGCTTCACCCACACCGAGTTCGCGCAACAGGTGGCAGGAATCGTGATAGGTCACCCGGTGGGCAAAACGCGCGCCCAGGTCTTCCACCTTCAATACCTTCACCAGGAATTCCGAGAATTCAAAAAAGCGCTTTTGCAAGTCCTGGCACTTGCACAGGAGAGCCGGGTCGTCCTGGAAGAGTTCAGGATAGAAAACCCGCACCATCGCCGTGCAGGAACCCGACGGTGCCACGACATAATCGGCGTCATCGAAGAGGTCCAGGACTTTCCGCGCCACACTGCGCGCCTCGTCCCGATAGCCGGTATTGAATGCCGGCTGGCCGCAACACGTCTGCGCGGGGTTGAACGTGACCTCCACGTCCAATCGCCGGAGGATTTTCACCACGCATTCGCCGACTTGGGGAAAAAATTGGTCAGCAAGGCAGGTGATAAAGAGAGCTACACGCGGTTTCGCCATGATCTCACAAAGCCGCAACGCTATCGGAAATCCGCTTCCAGGTCAAGTAGAAGCGGCTTTAAGTGAGCTCCTTTGAAAGTTCTTCAGCGCCTCGGCTTCGCGGCTGCTTCAAGGCGCCTAATCACCTCGTTTGGTCTGGCAACACCCAACCGAAGGTCGACCGCGCCACCGACGATGAACTCAATGTGAACCGCAGGAATCGGGTACTCCTCAGCAGGGCTGTATTCAACCGGACTTACACCTTTTGTTCCACTGATGGGAATCCTTAGAATTGCTCCGAAGGCAGGCCTGACCAGGAGAACATCCGGAGTGAAGATCACAGCACGCCGGCGTCGCAAAAGCAATGGAATCCCACGAGCGGACCAGAATACTGCGAAAAACCAGGTGTCGCTGTGATAATGCGGTGCGGTTACGAGATAGGCAAAAACAATGAGGGCGCTAAGGATCACCATGGGGACTAGCAATCTTGCTCGATAGACCGTGATCGCGCCCTCTTCGCCAGCATTCCACCAGTTGTGTAGTTTCGATAGCATTCGCTACGTTGTTCTTTCCCGCAGGCTGGCGCAAAGCGAAGCTCTGCGCTTCGGCAACCTTCCTGTCCTTACAGATCGCAGGACTTCGCGCTCCGTGAGCCCGCATGCGTCTTCATTTCTACTCAAATATGATGCATATTTGAGTGAGAAACAAGGAGTCTAGGAAATGGCCAGAATCCAGCCGCTACTCACCAAGACTGAATCCGCGTTAGTGGACCAAATCGCGCAGCTTACCCAGTCGAAGAGGACTGATGTGTTCAAGAATGCGCTGGCAGTCTACCACTGGTTTGTCCCTCAAGCTGTGACGGGAGCAAGCGTGATTGCTCGTAAGCCATCAGGAGAAGAGGTTGAGCTTGAGACCACGGAACTCGTTTCGCTGGAAGCCAAAGGCCATCGCCTGAGCCCAGGGGAACTCCGGTTATTGGCAAAGAGGCTGGCGAACCCAAAGAACCCCAACGAGGCTGCGCGACTGCGTGAATCAATCACACGGGGCTTTTATGGAAGTCACTGAGACCCGAACTTCAACTTGGCGCTGATTGCCTGGATTTGATCGAGCGAAACAGCTTTTTCCAGGGCGGCGATCTGCACGGCGATATTCCCTGCTGCCGTGGATTCGCTTGGTCCGCGGACAACCTCGATCCCGGTTACCAGTTCCGTCAACCGATTCAGCGCCTCATTCTTCACGCCGCCGCCCACGATGCAGATGCGCTGGAAGGACTTGCCGGTGAGCTTCTTCAGTTCGTCCACCACCTCCGCGTAGCGGCGCGCGAGACTGCGGAAGATGATCGCGGCCAATTCCGGTGGCCTTTTCTCCTCTGCAAAGCCTGCGGCGCGCAACCCGGCGTTGATGCGTTCCACCATGTTGCCGGGAGCGAGATAAGTCGTCTCATCCGCGTTGAAGTAGGGCCCCTCGGGGGGAGTTTCCAAACACTGCGCGGCCAAATCCGCCGGGGTCAAGCCTAGACCCTGGCTGTTCCATTCGCGCAGGCATTCCTGGAGAAGCCACAGGCCGATGACGTTCTGGAGGAACCGGATGCTGCCCGCCACGCCACCTTCATTGGTGAAAGTCTTCCCCTGCCCGCCACCCTTCACCACGGGCTCGAGGAGGACCGTGCCCACGAGCGACCATGTCCCCGAGCTGATGAAAGCCATTCCCTCGTGCGGAAACGGAATGCCCGCCACTGCCGAACCTGTATCGTGACACGCCGGCGCAATCACCTGCGTGTCCGCCAAACCCACTTCCTGACCGACTTCCGAGCGCAATTTCCCCAGTACCGCGCCGGCTTGCACGATGGGGGGGAATTTCTCCAGACTCAGCCCCAGCGCGGAGGTCAGTTCCTGTGACCAGGTTCTCGCTCGCACGTCCAGCAACTGCGTGGTGCTGGCTTCCGTGTACTCCGCCGCAACCACGCCCGCGAGGCGGTACTGGAAATATTCCGGAAGGGTCAACCAGTGGGCTGCCCGTTCCCACTCGTCGGGGAACTCCGCCACATGCGCCACTAACTGGTAGACGGTATTGAAAGGAAGGAACTGAATTCCGGTGATTTCGTACATCCGCTCTCGGGGAACTCGGGAAAACGTCTTCTCCATAGCGGGAACATTGCGGGCATCGCGATAGCAATAGGAATGGCCGATGCGATCGCCCGCGGCATCAAGCAAGGTGTAGTCCACTCCCCATCCATCCACCCCCACGCTATCAAGGCGGCCCCGCGTTTTGGTGGCGGCTTTCAACAGGCCCCTCTGGATTTCTCCCCACAAGCGCTCGATGTCCCAAACCAGGTGGTTGTCCACCTGCTGAGGGCCGTTGGGAAAGCGATGGATCTCCTCCAGAGTGCCCTCGCTGCCGTTCCAACGGCAGAGTACCAGACGCCCGCTTTCCGCTCCCAAATCAACCGCCACCACATTTCGGGCTGTGCTCATCGCCGACATGTCTCCGCTCACTTTTGAGTTGCGCGAAGCGCCTTGGAGTGCGGCGGCTCGACGCCGCCTTGACTGTCGTGCCACGGCCTTATTCAATGGCGGCGTCGAGCCGCCGCACTCCAAGGCGCTTCGCGCATGTTCATCACGCGTAGCTCGCCACGGCCCCTTTATTTTTCGCCCCTCGCTCACGTTCGGCTCGCTCCGTGTAGCCGGACGCGCGGAAGGCTGGGAGCGGTTCTTCCGCCAATCCCTTGCTCTTCCGCCATTCCCGGATGGCCGGGCGCACATCGCTGCCAAAGGCCTGCTTCAGGCACTCTTCGGCGTCAATCAATTCACCCTTCATCTGGTGATCGGCCAGCTTCTCGTGATCCACCAGCACCGCTTTGGCGTAAAGCTCCTGCGCCGTGACGGCCGTTTGGATCATCTCCTCGATCTTGTTCTTCAGGTTGTGGCTCTGGTCGATCATGTAAGCGATGTCGGCGCGCTTGCCAGTCTCCCATTCGAAGCAGAGGATCTCATTGAAAATGCGAAAGACCTGATAAGGGTCAATAGAACCAAGCGTCAGGTCGTCGTCGGCGTAACGGCGGTCGTTAAAGTGGAAACCGCCCAGCATGTCCTCGCTCAGCAACCACGCCACGATCTGTTCGATATTCTGTGCCTGGTAGTGGTGCCCCGTGTCCACCAGCACCTTCGCCTGTGGGCCGGCGTGGCGCGATTGAATCAGCGCCATGCCCCAGTCGCCCAGGTCCGTGTGGTAGAAATACGGCTCGAAGGGCTTGTATTCCACCAGCATCCGTTGCTTGGGGGAAAGGTGCGCATGCGTCTCCTTCAAGCCTTCTGTAAACCATTGCTTCCGATGGCGAATGGAAGCTGACCCCGGGTAGCTCGAACCATCCGCGAACCAGAGCGAGACGTCCCGGCTGCCCGTCTGCTTGCCAATCTCCACACTCTCCAAAATGTGATCGAGCGCGGCCTTGCGAATCGCCGGGTCGGGATTGCCGAACGACCCATTCTTGTAAATCTGGTCCTGGAAAACATTGGGGTTGATCGCCCCCAGACGAACACCGGCTTTGTCCGCTGAGGCCATCACGGAAGCCGTGCTTTTGAGGCCCTCGGGGAAATCCCAAAGGACGTGCGTGGCCACAGAGGGACAACAGGCCGTAAATAGATGTACCTGCCCCGCATCGTTCAACTTTTCTTCTGTGGTCGTGGCCGCCGAGGCCTGGATGAATTTCCCAAATCGCGTGCCGGTGTTGGAGAACCCCCAGGATGGAAGTTCAATTGCGAATGTGTCTAGCGCCTTATGAATCAGTTCAGTTTGAGCTGAAGTTGTCATTCTACACCTCCCAAAGTCTAGAGAGTCTATTGCCTGGCTCAATCATCGTCAAGAGAAGTTCGCAGCGGGTCACTCCAAATAAAACACTTCTTTCATCATCGCGAAGCGCTCGCCAGGATCAAGATCGGTGATGGGCTCGAAAAAGCGGCTCATCTCCTTCTGCCAGCGCAGATTCGTGGGATCTTTGTCGAGCGTGTCCCAAGCGCGATCAAATTCCGTCACGTTCATCACCAGAAACAGGTCCAAGCCGCGGCGGAAGATGGAATAGTCGGAGATTCCCACTTCTTTAATCTTGGCCAAAAGCTCGGGCCACACCTGCTGGTGAGCCTTCTCATATTCTTCAATCGTGCCCGGTCGCAACCGGAGTTGAAAAGCTACGCGCGGCATACGCACCTCCTATTTCGCCAACGTCACCACCGCCACCGCCAAGCCGCCCAAGGTTACCTCGTCGCTACGGAGTTGGCCGCCGGCGGGCGGTTGGAAAGCGGTCTGCTGGTCTACCACGTCCACGTGGCCAGTGGCGGCGCCGGGGACCGACAACACAAATGTGCTGTCGCGCTTGTTCACGAGCAGCACCTTGTGCTTGCCCTCGCGAGTGATAATGCCCTTGGCATAAACGTTGCGCGTGTTAATCCGGGTATCCATCAATTTATCGCCCGGACCGAAGTTGTCGTGGACGAGTTTGAGAACCCAATAGCGGGCATTGGGCTGCCCTGTTGCCCAATCCACCATGGTCACCGACGGAAACTGCGTGGGGTAGCCAACAAGCTGCGATTCGCCCGCATACTCGATGCCCAGGTTGGCCAGTTCGGCGTACACATAAGCGTACAACGCCCCGGAAAGGTTCCAATAGGAATTCGGAATCACCACTGAGGTCTTTCGGTTGTCATTCCCGGCGATCGAGCCTAGCTCATCGATGTCCGTCTGCGTGTCGGGAGAGAGGCGCTGGCGAATAGACTCGACGTAGCGCACCGTGTCCAGAAAATGATCCGCCTGTTCGAAGAAAGTGTACGGCTGGATTTCGGGTGGTTGGTCGGCCCCGGCAGTCGCATAGAAGTGGTACGTGATCATGTCCAGGGGGATTCCGGGCTTGTGGTGGGCGTGATTGAGGAAGTACTCAAAATAGTCGGGTTCCCGCGAGGGAGCTTCCAAGGCCAAGCCCGCGAACTTCATGTGGGGAGCCACACGCTGCAGGGCTTCCACCACGGCGTCATAGCGCTCGGTGTATTGCTGAGGGGTCGTCCGGTGCTCGGCCTCAACCTCGTTGAAGACTTCCCAGTAATCAATCTTGTAGTGATGGCCTGACTTGTGCGAGGTGCCGTATTCATCCTTGAAGCCGCCCAGCGTGTACCAGCTTACGAGGCGTGCGTAATAGTCAGCCAGTTCCTTCATACTGGGATCGCGCAGTTCCGTTCCCTGGGTGTATCTCCACATCGGTTGGTCAGGATCGTCCGGGTAAGGAACCGGTTGGGGAGTCTTGAACATCCACTGGGGGATGGTGCTGAAATTCAGCATCACGGAATGTCCGGCGGTTGCTTCCAGAAAGTCCACCGTCATGGGGTCAATCAGGGAAAAATCCCAGGAGGTCTTGCCGTCTTTCGGCGGCTCCAGTTCCGCGACCGCCAGCTTGGGATAAGGTAACCAGGGAACGTAACGGACGACGTCGCAGCCCAGGTCGTGCACGGCGCGGAAGGCGGGATCGTGGATCGTCGCACCTCGCCGCAGCGGAGGGTTGACCACCACCTGAAAGGTGGGCGTCATCTTGGAAACCCGGGAAACTTTGCTCCAATCCACCGTGACCTGAGTTGAGTTTTCGGCTGCCGGAATGGCGCCGCAAACCACAAGGGATAAGCACACGAGAGAAAATAGCGCAAAAATGAGTCTTCGCTTGGTCATGGGATCACCTTCGGAACAATATTCGGGATTTGGCGGGCAAGGCTTTTACCAATGTCAGGCATATCCGCGCCTCAAAGACGAGGCCCATAATATCTGAGTGCGGGGGTGGCATCAAGGCTTGCGAGCTGGGGACCCATGCTCCATGGTGGAGAAGTCCCCTGGCCGCCCTGCGTACATTACGGGCGGCGGGGTTTGCCGGGAGACTTCCGGGCCGATTTCGGACCTGCATGTAATGAAGAAGCCTTGTGATCGGTGATGCGCTGGCGTTTGCCCGTGTCGTGCCGGGCAGGCGTATCGGGCGCGGGAGGGACTCCGTCGGCCCGGCGGTCACCCACCCTGCGGTCCATACGCTTCCGGCCTTCCCGGCGCCTGTGTTGCTTTCGCTTGTCGCTCAAGCTCACTCCTCAGAGAAGTTATGCCCAGCTCTGCCCCGGAGCACGGCCATCCCTTCGCCGTGCTCAGGGTAAACTATGAGTGTGGGTCGCGGGTCTAAGACCCCGATGGATTAAGGCATTCTGCGCCGCATTAAGCAGCGGACATCGTAAGAACCACTCGGTACTCCGCCTTGCCGCTGATCATCCTTTCGTAAGCTTCATGGGCGTGGTCCAAGGGAAACTTTTCGATCATGGGCCGTACGCCGCAAAGGACGGCGAAATTGAGCGTATCTTCGGAATCCGCTGACGTGCCGGAAGGCCAGCCCTGAAGGCTCCTGCGCCCCATGATCAACTGCATGGGCGTCACCTGGATGGGCTCCATGCTCGCGCCCACCACCACCATCTTGCCATCCGTGCCCAAGCCCTCGAAGAGCGCGGTCATGGCTTTGCCGCTGGGCGCGGTGGCCAGAATTACCCGCGCGCCCCCCAGCTTTTTCAATTCTTTAGCGGGGTTGGAGGCTTGGCTATCGACGTAATGGTGGGCGCCGAGCTTTTGTGCCAAGACGGCGTTGTCCACCCCGCGGCTGATCGCTGCCACCTTATATCCAAACTTGTTCGCAAACTGAATTGCCAAGTGGCCCAACCCTCCAACTCCTTGGATCGCCACCAGGTCGCCGGGCCGCGCGCCGCTGTGCCGCAACGCGTTGTACGTGGTGATGCCCGCACAAAGCAGCGGAGCGGCTTCTTCCGCAGAAATGCCGTCCGGCATGAGCGCCAGAGCACCGGCAGGGGCCACCATATACTCCTCGTAGCCGCCGTCGTAAGCAATCCCGGGAACTGGAAGGGTCTCGCAGTTAACGAAATCCCCTCGGCGGCAGGCGCGGCAATGGTCGCAGTGGCCGCCATACCATCCCACGCCCACCCGCTGGCCACTCACCCAGCCGGATATCCCCCCGCCGACCTCCTCAACCACCCCGGCGATTTCATGGCCCGGCACGCGCGGGTATTGGATGCCCGGCCAATGGCCTTCCTTCGTGAACATGTCACTGTGGCAGATGCCACACGCCTGCACGCGAACAAGCACTTCCCCGAAGCCTGGTTGCGGCACCTCACGTTCAACCAGTTCGATCGGCCCTCCCGGCCGGGTCACTTGCGCCACCTTCATCTTGGCCATGAAAATTCTCCTTAAGAGGAATTTGGACACTTCCTCGGTGATCACCTCAAAACCGGCCATGTATGATCGGGTCAAAACCGGCCATAGGAGGCCGTCCGGGACTAACCTCTTTTACCCTGCCGCAGGCTCTGCGGGCAAGTCCATTTTCGTTCGCCAACTCCGTGGGCCGCACTTCAGCAGGTGTCCGTGGTGCAGGAGGCGGTCGAGCATGGCGCTGACGGCCGCTGCATCCCCCAGCAACTTGCCCCAGTCTTCCACCGGTCGATTGGAAGTCACCAGCGTACTGGCCCGCTCGTAGCGTCGCATAATCAGTTCGAGGAGTTCTTCAGCGGCGGTCAGGGGCAGCTTGCGCATGCCGAAGTCGTCGATAATAAGCAGCGGCACGGTGGTCAGCGACTCCAGACATTCTTTGCGGGTGCCGTCGAGCGTGGCATCGGCGATCTCTTCGAGCAGGGCGTGGGTTTCGCGGTAGAAGACGCGATACCCCTGTTGGATGACCGCTTGGCCGATGGCTTGCGCCAAGTGGCTTTTGCCGCTGCCGGGCGGGCCGAGAAAAAGGGCGTCCTCATGCCGGGCGATGAAGGTGCCGGTGGCGAGTTCAAAGACCAGGCTACGATTCATCTTTTTGTTGAAATTAAAATCGAAGTTGTCGAGGGTCTTGAGCGGGTCACGGAACTGGGCCTGCTTACGCCGGCGCTCCAGCATGCGATCGGCGCGGCGGGTGAGTTCGTCGGTGACCAGGCAGGAGATCAGATCCAAGGGAGCCATGGATTCGGCTTGAGCCTGCCGCAGGCGCGTCTCCAACACTGCGGCCATCCCTCCCAGACGTAACTGCCGTAAAGCGCGATGGAGTTCGATCAGATTCATTGCGTCTCCTCTCTCGAAGTTAAACTAAACTCGTCGGTGGCCGGGGCGGAGGATAGGGCTAGGCAGGGATGCGACCTGAGCGCCGACCTCGGGGCCGGGAGGGAGGGGGCGAGGGAATCTCGCTCCCGCCGTTCCTCCATCCTGGCACGAAAGCGATAAATCCTGGGGGTCTGGGGGCGAAGCCCCCAGAGGTTCTCCTTCACTCCTTTTCTCTCCACCGTTCACCGCCTTTCTGAGACCTGGCGAGAATCTTTCACCGTTCCCCGTCCCGTGGGTTCACGGGGTTGGTGATCACCGTGAGGACGGACGCGGAGAGCGGCGTGGGGTCTCTGCACGTTCACGGCTGCACCTCCGGGGAAGGCCGTGGTGGCGTTTCCGGGGCCACCTCAAAGAGCGACCGCTGTTGTTCCTGTTGCTGCATCCGCTGCTGAATGAGGTCGCGGTAGTGCACCAGTTCGCGGATCAAGGGATCGACCTGCTGTAAGCTCCAGGGAGCTTGCGGATGCCGTTCCAGATAGCGGCGCACGAAGCGATATTCGTGCACTTGCAGTTCGAGTGCGGCGGTGCAGGCTTCCTCGACCGCCGCCAGTCCGAACTTCTTGGCCAAGGCCAGCACCCCCAGAATGCGGCGTACCCCCAGTTCTCCTTCTTGGCGATGAATGGCTTGGCAGAGGGCGCCGATGTGAGTGCCCGCCCGTTCCGCTCGCGCCAGCAACTGCAGGGTGCCGAGCGGCGCCCGCTTCGGGTAATCCTCCGGCTTGATGCGATACCGGCCACGTTTCTGGCGGACATGCTCACGCAGCAGTTGGCCGGTGCGAGGATCGAGCAGGCGCACGTAAAGGTCGTCCCACTGCACGTTGACCAACCGCCCGATCCATCCCGGTGGCACGCCATAGTAGGCGGCTTCGACTTCCACACAGCCATCCAGATGCACGGTGCGCTGGCCGTACTGGTAATAACGGAAGGGTTCGAGAGGCAGAGGTTGCAGTGCCGGTTTTTCTTCCGCGAACATGGCGGCCACTTGGCGCTTGGAGGTGCCGTGAATGCGCGTGTCCGCCCAGTGCGTCTCCCAACGATCCAGGTAGGCTTGAGCTTGCTCCAGACTTTCGAAGCGCAGCCCTTTGAGCGGCGTCTTCTGGGCATGTCCGACTCCCGCCTCGACTTTGCCTTTTCGATCGGGATGCTGAACTCGGCACGGCATGGCTACGGCGCCGTAGTGCGCGAGCACGTCGCGGTAGAGGGGGTTGAGCGTGGGATCGTAGATGTCGGGGACCAGCACGCCCTCGCGTAAGTTGTCGAGCACGATGAGTCGAACCACCCCACCCAGCCGACGAAAAGCCTTCTCATGCAGTTCCGCCCAAGTGCGGGAGCTGGATTGGAAGACGAGCAGACGGACCGACTTGCGGCTGTAACCCAGGGTCAGCACGAACAGGCGGGTGCGGCGGTACTTGCCGCTCTGCGGGTCGCGGACCATGGGGCCAGTGCCATAATCCACCTGGGCTTCTTCGCCGGGAGCGGTGACGATCACGGGATGAGCTTGGGGGATCGCCACTCCACGGAGCTTGCCGACATAGCGCCGTACGCTCTGATAGCCGCTGGTGAAGCCGGCCTCCGACACCAGGTCTTGCCAGATGGCCATGGCGTTGCGGCCACGGGCCAGCCCCATTTCAATCAGCTCGCGATACGGTTCACAGGCACTGGCGGAGGGACTGCGCGAGGGAGGCACGGCAGGCCCCGGCGCGGGCGCGGGCTCCGCGCCTGGGCCGGTGATCATCGCATCGGCGGCGGGCGGTCGACCCAACCGAACGGTCGCTTCCGCCAGGGGTGGGGGCAACGCCGAGCCGGTGATCACCCCGTTGGCCGGTTTTACCGCGGCAGGGTCGCAGGGTGGTAGAGGGGCAGGTTCAGGCGAAGGGGTGAGATCAGGCGAGACCTCCAAGGCCGGTTGCCCGCACAGACCACTACGAAATCCTCCGCGCGCTGGGACGAGGGGGGATGGGATCGGTCTACTTGGCTTTGCGCACCGACGACGTTTACCGAAAATCGGTGGCGTTTAAAGTGGTCCGGCCGGAGGCGGGCACGCAGGAGGTGATCCAGCGCTTCCGCCGGGAGCGCGAGATTCTGGCCTCGCTCGACCACCCCAACCTTGCCCGGCTGCTCGATGGCGGCACCACGCCGGAAGGGCTGCCCTATTTCGTTATGGACTA
>Ga0181527_1003660_pt1 | contig 13595 bp, 17 predicted proteins | sample PEATcosm2014_Bin_30_FD_119762 | JGI IMG/M metagenome (GOLD analysis project Ga0181527, IMG submission 119762) | Peatland microbial communities from MTU Mesocosm Facility, Houghton, MI, USA - PEATcosm2014_Bin06_60_metaG | ecosystem: Environmental > Terrestrial > Soil > Wetlands > Peat | place...
AGCAGTGGAATGTCGATCTGCAGTATGAGCTGGGGCCTAACTGGATGCTCGACATGGCTTACGTCGGTTCCCACGGCACGCATCTGGCCGATGTTCGCGACCTGAACCAGACGAACCCATCGACCGGCCTTTCCCCTTACCCCCAGTTCTCCTCGCTGCTGTACGTGCAATCGGGATCCTCGAGTTCGTACAACTCCATGCAGTTCCGCTCGGAGAAGCGTGTCGGCCAGGACCTCGCTTTCCTGGTTTCCTACACCTGGTCCAAATCCATTGACGATGTGTCGTCCGTGTTTGCCGGCAGCGTCGGCTCCGGCCTTCCCCAGAATTCGAACGACCTGAACGCGGAGCGGGCGGTATCCGACTTCGACGCCCGGCACCGTCTGGCCATCAGCGCGGTCTACGATCTGCCTTTCGGCAAGTTGTGGGCGCACGGTGCGGGGTGGCGCAAAGCGCTCCTCGACCACTGGCAACTGGCCGGCATTCTCACCGCCCAGTCGGGTTCCCCCTTCACTGTGAACCTGGCCGCCGCGCAGACCGGCTCCGCCATCGCCGCGTTCGGCAACCCGGCCCGGCCCGATCTGATCGCCAACCCCTTCCAGGCAGGCCCGGTGATGGCCAATCCCGACCCTGCCTGCCATGCCACCATCTCGCATGGCGGATTGGCCGCTGATACCGTCCACCAGCCGGGGAGCTGGTTCAACGCCTGCGCGTTCGCCGAGCCCGCCCTCACCCAGTTTGGCCTTCCCGTCTTTGGCACTGCCGGCCGCAACATTCTCACCGGCCCGGCTTTCTCAAACTTGGATTTCTCGTTGTCCAGGACCATCCCGTTGCGGACCGAGAACCATCGCCTCCAGATTCGCTGCGAGTTCTTCAACCTGACGAACCATCCCAATCTCGACATCCCGAATCACATTCTCGGATCGCCGACTTTCGGGCAGGTGCTTTCGGCCAATGCCTATGGCAATAAGCCGCCGCGGCAGATCCAGTTGGGCCTCAAATACATCTTCTGACGTCTACCGGTACGCGACAAAGAACAGCCGCTTTCGGCATTCCGGTTCCAGTGTAACGCCGGGGATGGCCGCGCCTCGGAATCACTCCGAAACTTCGGTGCGCAGGATATCGGCGACCTGGGCGCGTAGGACGGGAACCCTTGCGGTCGCGGAACGCCAAACCTCCTCCCAATCGATTCCGAAATAGTCGTGAACGATGATGTTGCGGAAGCCTTTGATGTCGGTCCAAGGAATCTTGGGGTGGCGACCGCGAAGTCCCTCGGACAGATGCGCTACCGCTTCACCTATGACGGTCAACTGGTGGACCACGGCGCTTCGCAGCATGAGATTCGCTTCGAACGATTCCAGGTTCTGGGCGTACGTGAACTCAGCGATGGCATCCGCGGCCGTCACGACGTCTTCGAGGTAAAGCCGCTCACGCCGCATAGATGTGGCGGGCTTGGGAGAGGACCTCTTCTCGCAGGGCGTTCCGAAGCGCTCGCTTGGAGACCAGATCGACCTTTCGCCCCAGTAACTCGGAGAGTTCCCGCTCAGCCGCGAGATGCTCGACGAGATCTACCTCGGCGCCAGGCAAGAACTCGACCAGTAGATCAATGTCGCTGTCGGGCCGCAGCTCACCCCGCGCAGCCGAACCGAACAGCGCGAGTTCCTTCACCTGGTAACGCCGGCAGACCGCAGCGATCTCAGATTCGGGCAGAATCACACCGGGTGCGATGGTCATGGTGCACTCCTATTTTAGTGTAATCCACGCCGCCGAGGGTGCAGAATGAATCCATCGTCTACCGGTACGCGACAAAGAACAGCCGCGCGAACGGAAAGAGCACACGCCCATCAGGCTGGCGTGGATATGCCGCGATGTAGCGGTCCAGCACCCTCCGCTCGAAGTAGCGCCGCTCCTCATCGCCGGCCAGCGATTCCAGGAAGGGACGGAGACCGGTGCCCCGGTACCATTCGAGCAGCGCTTCGGGCCCCGCCACGACGTGGTAGTAGGTGGTCTCCCACAAATCTATGCGGGAGGCCAGCGGCTGCAGCGCGTCGTAATAATAGGCCGCCGGCCGATGGGTAAACATCGCGCGCGCGGCTTCCAGACGGCCGCGCCAAGGGGGCTCCCGGGACACGTCGCGAATTTCGCGGTGAACGGGCGATTCGTAATGGGCCTCCGCGGGCAACTGGACGGCCAGCGCTCCTCCCGGCGCTACCTGCTCCATCAAGCGGCGGCAGATCCGCTGGTGATCCGGAATCCACTGCATGAGGGCGTTCGCAAACGCCAGGTCGCACGGCTCAGGAGCGTTCCACCGGGCGGCGTCGGCAACCTCCCAGGCGCCCCAAGGATACGCCTGGCGTGCGGCCTCGATCATTTCCACGGAGCTGTCCAGCCCGGTAATCGATGCGCCCGGCCAGCGCCGCCGAAGCGCCTCGGTGCTGTTTCCCGGGCCGCACCCCAGGTCGATAATACGCCGCGGATCGGCCAGTGCGATCCGCTGAATCAGGTCGATAGACGGCTGTGTTCGCTCGGTCGAGAACTTCAGGTACAGCCCGGCGTCCCATTGCGGCATTTGTTCCGCCCCCCACAAGCGGATATCATAGTCCTGCGCGTACCCCAAGTGCGAATCCGATTCCTCACTTCCACACCGCTCGATATCCGGCGCGGCAGCGGCACCTACGTCGGGATTCACGTCCTGGCAAAGGCGCTCCACAGCCTGGGCCACGGCGTGGAGTTCTCTACCCCGCGCGTCCGGCTGCCCGTATATACTTTCGAGCGCCTCTGGTTCAACCGGTGCCTGAGTCCCTCCCCGGACTTCGATCTCACCGTCGGCTTCGATATGGATGGCTACCGGATCGCTCGCAGCCCGTCGCACATCGCCTCTCTGAAGGGGGTCATTGCCGACGAACTCCGCTTCGAATCCGGGCTGACTCGCCTCACTATGTCCATACAGGCGCGCTGCGAACGCTTGCACGTGGAGCGCGCGGCCCGCGTCCTGGCGACCAGCCGCTACTCCGGCGAACGCGCCCAGGAATTCTACGGGCTGCGCCAGTTTCCCTCCATCGTGCCTGAGTTGATCGATCTCGGCGAGTGGCGCCGCCTGCTCGAACTTCACCCGGCGCATTCCCCCCGGTTCACCGTGCTCTTCGTCGGCCGGTTGTACCGGCGCAAGCGCGTGGACGTGCTGCTCCGCGCGGCCGCGGCGCTCGCCGGCCGCATCCCCGGCCTGGAAGTTCGGATCGCCGGCGACGGCCCATGCGGCCCCCCGCTGCATCGCCTTTCGCGCGAGTTGAAGCTCCACCGCACGGTAGTGTGGCTGGGCGGCATTTCGCGCTCCCAGCTCCTGGCCGAGTACAACCGCGCGGATCTCTTCTGCCTGCCCAGCGTCCAGGAAGGCTTCGGCATCGTGCTGCTGGAAGCCATGGCGGCCGCCAAGCCCATCGTCGCCTCCCGCGCGGCGGCCATTCCGGAGGTGGCGCCCGATGCGGTGCTGGTCGAGCCCGACAACCCCGAAGCGCTGGCCGCCGCCATCGAGGGGCTCTATCGCTCCCCCGAGACCCGCGCCGCGCTCGGTGCCACCGGCGCGCAGTGGGTGGAACAGTTCGATGCTCCACGCGTGGCGCGCCGCTTTCTGGAAGCCGTAGCGTAGCACCGCTTGCTACAATTCCTCTGTGGCCCGCGTTCTGATGGTTTCCTCGGAGGCCGCGCCGCTCGCCAAAACGGGGGGCTTGGCCGACGTCGTCGGATCTCTCCCATCCGCTCTCCGCGCGTCGGGCGATGAAGCCGCGGTGGTGATTCCGCGCTACGCCTCCATCGATCTCAAGAACGCGCGGCGCGTCTACGACCGCCTTTCCATACACTTTGGGCCGGCGCGGTATGACATCTCCATCTACCAGGCCCCGGCGGAGTTTCCCCTCTACTTGGTGGATTGCCCGGCGCTCTTCGAACGCAAAGGGTTCTACGGCGAATTGGGCGTGGACTACCCGGATAACCATATCCGCTTCGCCGTGCTGGCCCGCGCCGCGCTGGCGGTTGCCCGGTTTCTGTTCCGCACCGACGTCTTCCACTGCCACGATTGGCAAGCCGGCTTGGTCCCCGCCTTCCTGCGCACCACCTTCGCCTCCGATCCGACTTTCCTCGGCGTCAAGACGCTGTTCACCATCCACAACCTCGGTTACCAGGGCCTGTTCCCCAAGACCGCGCTCGCCGAGGTGGGGCTGGACGCCGGCGTCTACCGGCCCGACGGCATGGAGTTCTTCGGCCGCATCAGCTTCATCAAGGGCGGCATCGAATTCGCCGACGCGCTCTCCACCGTCAGCCCCACCTATGCCCGCGAAATCCAGACACCCGAGTGCGGCTTCGGTCTGGATGGGGCTTTGCGCGCTCGCGCCGATGTGCTTACCGGCATTCTCAACGGCGCCGACTACGGCGAGTGGAATCCGGAAACCGATCCGCTCATCCCCGCCCGCTACTCCGCCGGCGATCTGGACGGAAAACAGATTTGCAAGCGGCAACTGCTCGAGGAATTCGGCCTGCCGCCGGATGCCATGAATGGCCCGCTCATCGGAATGGTCTCCCGCTTCACGCGGCAGAAGGGCGCCGATATTCTGGCCGAAGTCGCCGGCGAGATCGTCGCGGGGGGCATGTGCCTCGTGGCCCTCGGAACCGGCGATCCCGAGTATGAAGACTTCTTTCTCCGCATGGCCTCCGAGCACCCCGGACGCATCGCCGTGCGCATCGGCTTCGACAACGCGCTGGCTCACCGCATCGAAGCCGGCGCGGACCTGTTCCTGATGCCCAGCCGCTACGAACCCTGCGGATTGAACCAGATGTATAGCTTGCGATATGGAACGGTTCCCGTGGTTCGGGCCACCGGCGGCCTGGATGATACCATCGCAGTAGACACCGGGTTCAAGTTCGCGGAGTATTCCGGAGAGGCGCTCTTAGGGGCGGTCCAGTCCGCCGCTCAGGCGTTTGCGGACCAGGATGCCTGGCGCGCCATGATGCGGCGCGGGATGGAGCAAGATTTCTCGTGGAGGGCTTCCGCCGCCCGCTATTCGGAGCTCTACCGGCAGTTGGTTGCCGGGGCGGCCGTGAGTCCTTTGGCCGAATAGATAATCTAATAGCTTAGGAGATGAAATGGCAGGTCTGAACACGTTAACCTTTACCGATGCGGGATTCGACCAGGACGTCCTCCGGTCGGACGTGCCGGTTCTGGTGGATTTCTGGGCCGCCTGGTGCGGCCCTTGCCGCCAGATGGCGCCCACCGTCGATGCCGTGGCCAGCGAGTATGCTGGAAAACTGAAGGTTGGCAAGCTGGATGTGGATTCGAACGGCGCCACGGCCATGCGCTACAACGTTCGAGGCATCCCCACCCTGTTGCTGTTCAAGGGTGGCAACGTAGTCGAGCAGCGTGTGGGAGCCATCGGCAAGTCCGAAGTCCAGAAGATGCTCGAACCGCACGTCTAATCCGAATCGTCCTTATTGCCTCGCCGCGATGGCCACACGGGGCCGTGTGTCGTTCCACTTCCGCTCCACCCCCGCTTCCTGGCACCCGACGCAATACCGCGCCCAAGGGACTGCCTGCAGCCGCTTCGGCGGGATCGGCTCCTCGCAGGAAAAGCAGACGCCATAGTCGCCCGAATCCAGCCGGTCGAGGGCTTCTTCTATCAGCCGGAGTTGCGCGTAATCCAGAATGTTCAGATGAAGCGACACGGATTCGGCGCTCAAGAATTGCGCCTGGTCGTCTTCGGCCACCCGGCCCATCCGCGCCAGCGTGTCAAACTTGACGCCCAAACCCGACAGCGCCTCCGCGCGTTTTTCCAGCAACATCTCCCGGTAAGTTGCGTTGCTACGGCGAACCGGCACGCTCCTCTTCATGTTCGTCGGCCCTCCTTCCCGCATCCGCTGTTCGGACACCGGATACCTTATTGGTTAAAAAAAGGTATCAGAATTCTCGACTGAAAACAATATTTATTTTCGATAGCGCCGGCGGCGTCGCGCCTACCTGCCGCTGAATGGGAAGTAGGGCGAGATCTCCGCCAGCATCTGCTGCTCGGCCGGGGTGAACTTGCTCTTGAACTCCTCGCTCGCCATGCGGTCGCTCCGCTCGCTCTCCGGCATGCGGTGCAACCTCACCAGTTCCGGGCGCACCACCGCAATACGATCGTCGGGAAGATGGTTAAAAAGCTGGATCTGCCTGGTCAGAGCCGCCTGCCTGTCGGGCGGCAGGTTCGCGTACATATTGAGGATTCCGAGCTGCCGGCTGCGTTCCGCGGGCGGAAGCCTGTCGAAATTCTCGAGCGCCTGGCGCAGCCGCACCTGCTGCTGGGGAGGCAGTCTCTCCAGCATTTGTTCGCGCCGTTCGGGTGGCATGGCCATCATCCGCAGAACCGGGTTACCGGGATTCAGAATCCGCCCGCCTCCCGCCTTGGGGATAGCAGACCCCGCGCGTGGCGGAGGAGCGGGGGCCGGCCTCGATTTCGGCCCCTTTTGCCCCCACAGGCTGGAGGCCATTGCCAGCCACAAAACTGCACCGATTTGGGGAGTGCGGCTCATCCGTCACATCTTCGAGTCGGCGGCATCGCCCCGCACGCGATAGCTGAACTCTCCCAGCATGTGCATGGCGTCCAGAGCATGTTCCACCTGATCGGGCTGTACAGCTTCCACTTGCGCGGACTGCGGCTCGGCCGCCGGCGGAGCGCTGGCAGGACGCTCCAACAACAAGCCCGCCACCACTACCAGGCACGCTGCCGCCGCGATGGGCAGCCCCTGGCGAACCAAAGTCGGGCGCAAAGGCCGCACCAGCAACTGCCACCACGACACTTCCCGATCGATGCGCCGGTAGAGCCGCCGGTCGAAATCCAGCCTCACGGGGGCCGCTTCCCACGCGTCCAGCGCTTCCCAGACCGCTCGCTGGCCGCTCGCGAACTCGCGGCAGGCCGGGCAGATTTCCATGTGTCGCTCGAGCGTCGCGGTGCGTTCGGCGTCCAGTTTGCGGGTACAGTAAGCCAGCAGCACCTCCGCGCTGTCGCGGGTCTCAATTGGGCACTTCATACCAACCTCTTCTTCCCTATGCCATATGGGCCAAACGGGCGCGCAACGTCTCATACGCCCGAAACAATAAGGACTTCACCGCGGATTCCGAGCATCTTAGCACTCTGGCGATCTGCGAGTATTCCATTTCTTCGTACTTGTGCATCAGCACCGCCGCCCGTTGCTTCTCAGGCAGCGCGGCCACGGCCTGGCGAACTTCCTCCAGCCTGGCTTGGTACACCATCTTCTGCTCCACCGATGGCCTGCTATCGGCTACCTGCCGCGCCGGCATTTCGGCCGAATCCCGATCCAACCGTTCCTGTAACCGCTCGTTCTTCCCGTCGCGAAGCGAATTCAATGCCAGGTGCGTCGCGATCCGGAACAGCCACGTCGTGAATCTGGCCGTCGGCTCGTACGAACTCCGCGAACGGTACACGCGCAAAAAAACTTCCTGCGCCAGTTCCTCGGCCACCGCATGATTCTGGACCATTCTGTAGAGGAAATGAACAACCGGCGAGCGGTGCTTCTCCAACAACAGTCCGAAGCTGGCGCCATCTCCTTCTTTGACGCGGAGCATTAACTCAGCGTCGTAATCCAGAGCCGCTGTGGCTCCTCCCATATCGGTCTTAACCCGTTCTGGCATCCCAGGTTGCGTTCCCAAGGGGATTAATTCGACTGACCCTATTCCCCCTTCAACGAGCGGTCCATCAGCCGCTGGATCGCCTCCCGCGGAGATATCCCAAACTGTAGCATCTGGAGCATCTGTTCGCAGATGGGCATCTCCACCGAGTGCCGCTTGGCGAGGTCTGATACGGCATTTGTAGTTTTTACTCCCTCGGCCACCATCTTCATCGAGCTGACGATCTCTTCCAACTTCCGGCCGTGGGCTAATTCGATTCCAACCTTGCGGTTCCGGCTGAGATCGCCCGAGCAGGTCAATACCAGATCACCGAGCCCCGCCAAGCCGGCCAGCGTCTGTGCCGCGCCTCCCATAGCCACCGCCAGCCTGGTGATTTCCGCCAGGCCGCGGGTGATGAGAGCCGCCATGGTGTTATGGCCAAGCCCCAGACCGTGTACCACGCCGGCACCGATGGCGACTACGTTCTTGACTGACCCTCCAATTTCTACTCCTATAGTATCTGAACTGGCATACAGTCGGAAAGTAGGTCCCGAGAAGGCCGCCTGGACCGTTTCCGACAGGCTGCCGTCGCTCGAAGCCACCACCAGGGCCGTAGGCTCAAACCGTGCAACCTCAAGAGCAAAGGTAGGACCGGAGATTACGGCCACGCGGGGAGCCAGGCGGGCCTGTAGAACCCCTCGAATCACCTCCGACATTCGTAGAAGTGTGCCGTTCTCCAGCCCCTTGGTGGCGCTGACGAATACCATCGACTCGTGCAGAAACGGGAGCATCTGCTGGTACAGGCCGCGCACCAGGTGAGACGGTATCGCGCTCAGGACGATCTCCGCGCTGTCCAACGCCGCCGGAAGTTGGTTGACGATCTCCACGTGACGGGGCAGCCGGCAACCCGGCAGGTAAACGTCGTTTTCGCGAGTCTCTCCCATGCGCGCGGAGAGATCGGCTTCGTAGACCCACAGGCGGACGCGCGGGAACCGGGGCGCCAGGATGATCGCCAGGGCCGTTCCCCAGCCGCCACCCCCAATGATGGCAAGGCTTTTCACGGCTTGCCCGCTCCGAAGCCAAAGACGTGCTCCTGCCCGGAGCGTAGTCTCTCGATATTACTACTATGTTTGTAAATAATAAACGCACCGGCGATCATCGCAGCAACGATGGGCGGCAGCGGCGGATGCACAATCAGCCATACGGCCAGCGGCAAGGTGGCCGCCATAATGATCGAACCCAGGGAAATGTATCGCGTCCAGGCCACCACCACCACAAACACCACTAGCACCGCCACAAGTGCTACAGGCGTAAGACATAGAAATGCACCCACCCAACTGGCGACGGCCTTTCCACCCTTGAACTTCAGAAACACGGGGTAGGCGTGCCCCGCCATAACGGCCAACGCGGCGGCGCTCATCCACAACCAGTCATGGGCGGTGAGGCGGCCCGCCATCCAGACCGCGAGGTAGCCTTTGGCGATGTCGAGCAGGAGCGTCGCGATGCCCGCGGCGCGTCCCGTGGTGCGCAGCACGTTAGTGGCGCCGATATTGCCGCTCCCCGCCGAGCGCACGTCGGCGCCGGTTTTCCATTTGACGAGAACATATCCGAACGGAATCGCGCCGAGCAGATACGCGCCGAGCAGAATCAGGATGGGGATCATCGCTTTGCGAGCGGAAACTCCGCAAGTTTAGTGTACACGGAACCGGACGGCCTCAGGGTGCTCTGGTAAAGAAAGAAGCTGGCTGCCTGGAACTGCCCGAAATCGAGCGAAGCGAGGCCCGCAACGGCTTGGCGCAGCGGTTGAAGGTCCAGCCTCTCCTTAATGCGCGCCAGAGTCAGGTGCGGGGAAAAGCCGCGCGTCTCACGGGCGATTCCCAGCGCCGCCGTGGCGCCGTCCGTATGATTCGCCAGCGCCTCCAGGCCGGGCGCATCGATGCCGCACCAGAACACGCGCGGCGCGTGCGGATTGGGGAAAAACCCGACCTTGCGGATGTGCACCGAGATGGGCGGCTGAGATTCCAGCGCCGCCAGCGCGGCCTTCAGCTCGCCGAGCCGCTCCTCGGGCCACTCCCCGATGAATTTCGTGGTGATATGGAGATTCGCGGGAAGGCTCCAGTGAATCCGCGCCGTGGGACGCAGCCGTTCGAGAAGTTGCTCCAGGTTGTGGACCACCTCGGCCGGCAAGTCCAGGCCAGTGAATAGTCGCATGTGCGCACTTTCATGTTACCCGATGCGGTTCGGTCCCATCCTCAAGCGCGGTTTCTATGCGCGGCCAACCATCGAGGTGGCGCGCGCTCTTCTCGGCAAGGTGCTGGTGCATGGAGAGGCTGCGGGGATCATCGTCGAAACCGAGGCGTACCTGGGCGGCGACGATCTCGCCGCGCACTCCGCGCGCGGTCTGACCAGCCGCACGCGCGTCATTTTCGGCCCGCCGGGCCACGCCTACGTGTACCTCATCTATGGAATGTACGAGTGCCTCAACATTGTGGCTGAGCCGGCTGGCCAACCCGGATGCGTGCTGGTGCGGGCTTTGCAGCCGGTGGCCGGAATCGAGATCATGCGCCAGCGCCGGCCGGCCGCTCGCAGATTGGAAGACCTGGCCTCCGGACCCGGCAAACTGACGCTCGCCTTGGGGATCACCCGCGCGCACAACGGCGCCGACCTGACGCGCGGCCCGCTGGTGGTCCGCGAGCCGGCCGGGCAGCGGGCCTTCGAGATCGCCGTTACCCCTCGTATCGGCATCACCCGGTGTGCCGACCTGCCGCTGCGGTTCGTCATGCGGTACAGCTAACATGGAAGTTCATGTTCGATTGGAAGCAGGACCCTCATCGGCGCTACAACCCGCTCACCGGCGAATGGGTGCTGGTGTCTCCGCAGCGCACCGCCCGGCCCTGGCAGGGGCAGGTGGAGACCGGCGGCGCCGCCCCCGAGCCGGAGTACGATCCGCAGTGCTATCTCTGTCCCGGCAATACGCGCGCCGGCGGCGTGCGCAATCCCAACTACACTTCGACGTTCGTTTTCGATAACGATTTCGCGGCGCTCAAGCCATCCACCCCGGTGGACCGATACGAAAAGGGCGGATTACTGATCGCCGAATCCGAACCCGGCATCTGCCGGGTAGTCTGCTTCCTGCCGCGGCACAACCTCACCATCGCCGGCATGGATCCGGCCGCCCTGCGGAAAGTGGTGGACGTCTGGGTGGAGCAGTACGGCGAGCTCGGGTCGAACGCCGCCATCAATTACGTGCAGATCTTCGAAAATCGCGGCGCCATGATGGGCGCGAGCAATCCGCACCCGCATTGCCAGATCTGGTCGAGCCGCTCCTTGCCGAACGAAGTCGCCAAGGAACAGGCGTCGCAACGGGCATGGCGCGAGGAGCGCGGCGGATGCCTTCTTTGCGAGTGCCTGAAACTCGAGCGGGCCGCGCTCGACCGCGTGGTGGAAGAGAACGACAGCTTCCTGACGGTGGTTCCGTTCTGGGCAGTCTGGCCGTTCGAGACGGCGGTGGTTTCCAAACGGCACCTGCCCTCGATCGACCGGCTCTCGGACGCCGAGCGCGACGGCCTCGCCGACATCCTGAAGCGCACCACGGCGCGCTACGACCGCCTGTTCCACGTTTCGTTCCCCTACTCGATGGGGATCCACCAGCGGCCCACCGACGGCCTCGAGCACCAGGAATGGCACCTGCACCTGCATTTCTATCCGCCGTTGTTGCGCTCGGCCACCGTGCGCAAGTTTCTGGTCGGTTATGAAATGCTGGCCACGCCGCAGCGCGACATTACGCCGGAGGCGGCTGCGGAGCGGCTGCGGGAGGTCTGAGGCAGCTTCGGACCGCCGTCGGAAAGGGCGGGCCACAGGCGAGATCTATCGGGTCCGTTCCCCTGTTGCGAAAGTGGCGATCACCACGTGTCTCCGCAACCAAGCCAGCATAAGGCCACTATAGCCGAAGTCCTGGAACGGCGCGCGCCGCGCCAGTATTCTCCGCTCAGGACGAAGCTTTACCAGATGACGCGGGGATAGTGCCGGCGGATTCGCGCGTCTTTGGTGACCAGCGGCGCCTCGGCCGCTTTGGCGTTCGCCACGATCAGACGGTTGAACGGGTCCCGGCCCCATTTCTCTTTCAGCGCGTGGTCTACTACCGTCCGGAACGGCAGATCGCAAACCCGAAGACCGATATCCGTGGCCAGGGCCGTCACGATACTCGACGCGGACGCACGCAGCCGGCCGATTTCGTGCAGAAGTTCCAACTCCAGGACAACTGCCGGCGAAACCACGAGGTCGCACTCTTCGATGGCTTGGCAAGCGGCTTTATTGAGTTTGTGCCTCTCGTCCTGGACGAGCCACACGGCGATGTGGGTGTCCAGGTATACCGTCATTTCAGCTCGGTCCATTCCTTGGACCAATCCATGCCGATGATGTCATCGGAGTTGCCCACGAAGACCTTCCTCTTCTTCAGCCTGTCGAGCTTGGAGACGGGCTTGTCGGGCACGATCTTCAAGACCTTTCCCTTGCGGATGACCTCGACCGGGACACCGGTTTCGAGCGCCTGGTCCAGAATCTGGTAGACATTCTCGCGCAGTTTCGAAGCCGTGACGCGCATGTTGTCCTCCGTGTTTCATCGTATCATACGTACGACTCTACGGACACGTACGTACGATAAACGGTTACCAACTCAGACGGACTAGCGAGACGGCGTGGCGCGGCAGTGGGAACCGGATCTCCACCTTCCCGTCCTTCGCTTCCAGCCACCGCGGCGAGCCCAGCAGTTGCAGCCCGCCCGCCGCTTCCAGTTGCGCATATTGTTCGGGCGATGGCGGCTGCGGCGAACCCATACGCTTCCAGGCGGTATAGGCGTTGCTGTGTTCGTCGTCGATGCGGTAATGCTCCATGAGCACGCGCGCAGCCGACTTCGGAAGGCCCGCCAGCGCCAGGTGAACCGGCGCCGGTGCGGCCGGCAAATCGTCGTCGTAATAGTTCCAGACCAGCGCCGCCATTTCGCGGTCGGCGCGCGTGGCCAGCCCGTCGATGTCCGCGGCGGCGCCGTGCACGCCCGATTCGAGAATCGCGTCCAGCCCGGCAGCGCCGCTGCTCTCCACCTTGACGCGGTCGCCGCGCATCAGTCCGGCCATGCGAAACAGGTTCAGGATGGGCTTGTCGATTCCGTTGGTGGCGAGCGTGCGAAAGCCCTCGAAGTAGGGCTGATCCTCGAACTCGAAGGCCCACGTGAGCATCCCCGCGAGGTTGGACTTGTAGCGGTCCGACAGCTTGAAGATGTTGCTCATCGAGGCCGCCGTGTAGCTGGGGTACATGGCGCCGTTGCGATACGAATTCTGCGGATACAGGCGCGCCGAGCAAGCCGCGCAGCCCTCCGGATCGCACTCGCTGAGCACGATGGGAAGCGCGCGGAATTCCGGATACCCATTAACCAACTCGAGCCCCCGCTGAACGTCCGCGAGGTTATGGTCGAGTCCCATACGGGAGTGGCCGTCGACCACGCGCGCCTGCCCCTTGGCGTGATAACTGATGAAATCGAGCGGCGCGCCGCGTTTGCCCGTCACGGCATTGGTACCGTTCGCGCAGTGTTCCAGGAACTGCTTGAGAAACGTGGCACCCCTCGTGCCGCCGGGGCCGGTGGTGCCCGGGCCGCCCGCAAGCGCGGTTGGCAGTGCACGCTTAACGGCGTCGGCGGTGTAATCGTACAGCTTGTCGTATTCCTCCGGCGTGCCGCGCCAGTAGGCGCCGTCGGGCTCGTTCCAAAGCTCCCACGACCACTGCTCCACCTCCGCCTTCCCATATCGCTCCACCGAATGCGCCACCCACCGCCGCACCAACTCCGCCCACTTGGCATAGTCCTTGGGGGGATAGGACCAGCCCTTGCCGTCGTCGGGCTTGGGAAAGTGCCGCGTGTAGGGCTCGGGATTCGTGGACAGCGCCTCGGGCATGA
>Ga0181527_1003662_pt1 | contig 13592 bp, 23 predicted proteins | sample PEATcosm2014_Bin_30_FD_119762 | JGI IMG/M metagenome (GOLD analysis project Ga0181527, IMG submission 119762) | Peatland microbial communities from MTU Mesocosm Facility, Houghton, MI, USA - PEATcosm2014_Bin06_60_metaG | ecosystem: Environmental > Terrestrial > Soil > Wetlands > Peat | place...
GGAGACTGGACCTCTACCACCCCAGCCAACTGAGGTCGCAAGCCCGGTCGAGGAAGCGGGAACTATACGCCATGAAACAGGGGCTGGAAGCCCACGACCTTCAGTCGTGGGAGGATGTCACCAAATTGGCATCCTGCTACTACCGGTACCATTGAATCTGGAAGCCATTCGGCTGCTCAAGGCTCGCGCCCTGCTCCATCAGCTTGAGACTCGAAACGAAACTGCCACACGGTTCATGTGGGAGAATCGGCCGTTGATACCTTTCACAGCATCCGATACTGTCCGGTTGAAGTCCTCACCTGCCCCCAGCTAGGCATCTCGCTGGGGCCCTCCTGGAGTCAGGAGGATTCGTGACTTTGCAGTCGCATCGGGGCCAATGACGACCCGCCTGCTTTATCGGATCTTGTCAGGGGGAGTTGGACCAACCTGTCTACTTGACAGACGAGTCAGCCGCCCTCTTAAGCTTCCTCCGCTTGAGAACCACCTTTGTGGTATTGTTAACAACCACAACCACCGTGAGGGTAACCGCAATATCGAATACGATGGACATCGAAGTTGTCTGCCCCCGGGCGGGTAACAGAATGATGTAGGCTAGTGACAAGCAAGCGTAGACCAATAGAACTTCGAACGGAGTGTAGACGATTGGCCCTCTCACCCGTCCGAATCTGTCGAAGAACCATCTCGGAATACGGTTTCTTTCAGGCATACCGAGTCTGAGCCCGATGCTAGTTGTGGTCATGTCTGCTATCACATAGAGCAGGACAGCTACCAAGACAGTTAGAGGTGGAAACAAGGATGCATCGGTCGCACCATCTGCCTATATGAAACAAAGGAATTCGGATGATTGTTCTATGTCGAGGCACCAGCGGCGGATGCAGCGTCTCAACCGGAGTACCGATTCCCGTGCTCAAGCACTTCCGCGCGCCTGGGAAGCTCTTGCTGAAGGGAAAAAAGACACATATGAATCCCCACAGGTCCGACGCCGGGACACATGGGTGGGGCAAGAGGCCGGCACAGGACGATACTGGTGATTGGCTTCAAACCATTCGCGGGCAGGAGGGCTAATGCTGCAGGTGACGCAGCTGATTCCTTCGACGGGCAAGAGTTTAACGGTGTAGAGATTCGTTCGGTGTTGATTCCGGTGGAATGGGGAAAGCCCGAGACAGTGATCAAGGGGGCGATCGAGGAAATTCAGAGAGAAGGTCACCAGCTCGCAGCCACTCTAGAGCTAGGAGAGTGCCGCGGAAGGACAATCAGAGTGGAGGAGAAGGCCCACAACCAGCGCGCCAAGGGAGTCGCCGACGAGGCAAACAATAGACCCGGAGCAGAGGTAGGGACCGAGGTCATCATCGGCGGTCCACCGGAGTACTCTTCGCCCCTTGCCCGAGATGTCAGACAAGCTTTGCAGGATTCGGAAATCAAATTCGAGAGATCTGAGAATGCAGGCAGGTTCCTCTGCGAGGAAGCCTTCTATGCTGGCATGCATCTCACGTCTGGACGGGCAAAGGTGGCCGGGCCTGTTGGCTTCGTCCACGTTCCTCGGTATCCTAGGGGAGACCAGGACAAGTCGAACCCTAATAATCGAAAGCATCTGAGAAGAACGAAGAGATCCGTTCAAAAGATCCTCGAATGGCTATCGAAGAAAAACGGCTAGGAGACGCTGGGCATAGCGGCCCGCTCCCGTGAACGCTCCGCCTCGTTAACAGTCAAGTCCTACCGGACCCGATTCTTCGGTGGGGTGTCTTTCTGAACCAAGTCCCCGCAAGGTCATTATCTGGAGGGTGAATCTCGGACTCAGACAACAATGGAGCGAACAGGGTCTAATCAAATCCAGAGATGGGACGTCTTGGAGTGTTTATCAAATCAACCCAAGTGATAGCATGGAGAGACATGAACTGGGAGGCCCGAGAAACAAGCCTCAACCAGAGCAAACTCCGAAGCCTATGGGCTTCTCGAGTGTTCCGACTCGTTCTGGTTCTAGCTATCGGAAAGGTGGTCGTAATCCTCGCCGTCTTTCTCTTCGAGAATCCTGCTAGCGTACTTCAAGGGATGGGCACCAAGTGGGACAGCAACTACTACGAAATCATAGCGACACAGGGATACGGACCATCAGCCCCCTATGTCTTTTCTCCCGTCTACCCCGCTATCATCAAACTAGTCTACTCTTTCGTCGGGAACGCGTGGGTCTCCGGTCTTCTCGTGACAAACTCACTCAGCTTCGTCTTCCCCCTATTGCTGTACGAGGCGTTCGGCTACAGAACGGCCCTCTTCGCAGAGCTCTTTCCGACGTATCTAGTCTTCACGACGGTTGCGTATTCTGACGTAATCGCGTTGGTGTTTCTCGCATCCTCGCTCTTGCTTTTGATGAGAGACAGCATAATCAAGTCTTCGATAGGCTTGAGCGGTGCTGTCCTCACCTTCTTTAATCTCGCTTGGACCCTTCCGTCGTTCTTCTTTGCCCTCCTGGTGAAATGGCGATTGAGGAACCTTCTCTTCTACACTCTCCCGTTGGTAACGGGTGGGCTGATACTTCTGTGGTTCAAAGTAGCGACGGGAGACTACCTTGGGTTTGTGCGGCTGGAATCGCCATGGGGAGTAGGGTTCGCAAACCCTTTGGCGCAGGCTTACTACTTGCTATGTCCTGGCGGACAGGGCTCATTCACTTGCCAACCTTGGGCGGTTTCTGGGATTCTTCTGACACCGACCTACTGGCTGGTCAGGAACCTGCTGTTCGAAGTGTTCTACTTGCTCGGGGCATTTTGTCTTTTGAAGACGGAGATCAGGTACAGGGTATTTCTCTTTGCATACTGTCTGTCAGTGATCGTGCCGCTATTGTTCTTCGTTGGGTTTCCCGCACTTTCCATCCCAAGATTGTTATTGCCCGCCTTCCCTGTCTTTGTCGGATACTCGACGCTGCTGAAGGGGAAGCGATCTGACGGAATCTACCTCGTTCTGTGTCTCGGACTCGCCGCTTCGATTTCGGTGATTCAGTACCTCTCGTACTTTTCATAGCAAAGGCTCGCAGGGTTGAATCCGAGTCCCACCCCGCCTTCTCAGACAAGAGCGCGGCCACGGATGTTCGATGGTACCCCTGGTTCACAATCGACTGAACGGAGCTCTTGCGCTCTCTCTCTCTGTAGGCTGTGCCTGTTAACTGCTGCAGAATTTTACTAAAAAAATAACAGCGGTCAGTTCAGACCTCAAAGAGACGTCACAATGATAATTATCCAAATGAAAAGCCCGACCCAGCGCACGGCGAAGACGGTCGGCGCGAGATTCTTAGCTACCTTCAGCTTGTCATAATGTTCTTCAGCCTCTTTGATTTCCCCATAAAGTACCAAAGTGTCGTCAATCATCCAGAATATCAACCCCAAGACTAGACTGTCCACAGCGAAACCTGTGTATCTTGCTACGTTGGAATTGTTGACGAAAACGAAACTCAGAATGACCAGAACCGCCCCCAAGTAGATGGCTAGCTTGTACCACTGGTTTAGTTTGAGACTGCCAAGGATTTCGATGGAAGTGTTGGTCATCTACGGTGGGCTATCTCCCGAAGTCTTCCTCCTCTATTGTAAAGACAACCCTACACTTTCCACATGAATACATTGTGTCTTCTTCATCATCCTCGTCCTTGAACTTAATCGTTCGGACTGTTAGCGGATCCTCAAGGTCAATCGGATGGCCGAATGGGCATCTCAACATGAATCAGATAACGATAGAGTTCAGATATAAGCATCCGCACCATGTGCCCTCTTTCTCGGTAGGCTGGACCTGTCTACCTGCTGTACAAAATAAAACAGCAGTTGGCTTGAGATTGGGTGCCTACGAGGCGCGGCCAAGGAGCATCATTTTGGGATAAGCTGAATCTGTCAAGTGCAAGGTCGAGTTCTGGGCCTTTCCCCTCGTGACCTTATCCTTAGTCGGCAGACTGGGATTTTATGCGAACGCTTATCTTAAATAGAACCGGCCGCTCAATTACGAGTCGAATTGACGGAGTCAAGAGATGCCGACAACGCTGTCATCCTTAATGACATCCGCGCCTACACGAAAATTGCGGCCATTTCGTCCTCTAGGCTGGCGGCCAAGAGAGTTTTCGATTCATATGAGAAGGCACTGGTTTACAGTAAGATGGACGGGAAGACATCCACGTACAAGATATCCGATGCCACTGGGGTGCCCCAGCGAACGGTGGCCACGTGGGTGGATGACTTCGTCAGAGCGATCCTCGCCTCTACGCCTGATCAGATTCACTCATCGCATAGGGCACTCTTCTCGCTAAGTGAGCTTTCCATCGACCTCTCCACCCTGAAGAAGCGCAAGAAGGAGGCGGAGGCTGCACAACAGCCACCCGCAGCATCGTTGGATTCGGAAATTGGGAGGGCTGGGCAGGGGTCGGTGTCCAACGGCTAACGGGAATTACGCAAGCAGAAGCGAAGAACTCCTAGCGGAGATTCTGAAATGGACGAAGTTCATGGGTGCGAAGGAAGTCAGAGCCGTTCTCGCCTCAACCCTGGACACGCCACAGAAGTTGCTTGTCTATCACCTCAGCGATGGGAATCGAGGCAGTGTTGAGATAGCGAACCTCGCGAAGACGAGCGACAGAACGGTCAGGAGGTACTGGGAGTCTTGGGCAAGGGTGGGAATCGTTGACACAATCAAAGTCAGGGGAGGAGATAGATACAAGAAATCATTTGATGTCGAGGACTTTGGGATGCCACCCCCGGAGGTAGAAGCACACGGACCGCCTCCAACTCCTCCCGACGAGGGCGGCCAGCCATGACGGAATTCGAGGAGCTTCTCAGGGAAATTCGGGACATGGGGAGGGAGTTCCGAGGTATGTCAAGAATAATGCTCTTGGCCAACGCCAGAATCATCGAAGCTGAGCTGGGGAAGATCGCTACAACTACTGAAAGGAAGAAGATGTGGGTCCTTATGGATGGAACTCGAAGGCCGAAGGATATTGCGGCGCTCGTCAGGGTCACACCGATGGCAGTTTCGTATTTCCTTACCGCCGCGGTATGTGCCAAGTTGGTCGAGTATCATCCCGGAGAAGCACCGCAGCGGGCCGTGGATTACATTCCTCCTTCGTGGATAGACCTCGCGAAGCTACCCGAATCGGACGCCCCTGCCTCTGTGGGCGAAGTTCAGGCGACGATAGACACCAAGACTGGTCCAGTGGCATCGGAGGTTCGGCAGTAACACTTCAGAGGTGATTTCGGTTAATGTCTATGAGTGAGAAGCAAAGGCAGGAGACGGAACTCGACGTGCTGAAAGACATCAGACGCTGGGTCAAGTTCTCCGGTATGAAAGAGGTAAGAGGAATACTGGTTTCAGTGCTAGATAACGACCAGAAGCGCGTCGTATACCAGCTTAGCGATGGTTCCAAGGGTATCATCGAAATCGGGAAAGCTGTCGGGATAAAGAGCACGGCAACTATCTTCAAGTTTTGGAAACAATGGACGAAGCTAGGGCTAGGCGAATCAGTTCCTGTTGCCGGTGGACAGAGGTTCAAACGTTCGTTCGATTTGGAAGACTTCGGGTTCGATGTGCAGGGCCCTTCGGAAAAGGAGCCGAGACAAGCCGATTCAAGCGGTGGGACTGCATCGCCCGAAGTCAAGCAGCAAGGAACCCTAGACACAGCAACGGCGACGACAATCAGTGAAGAAGAAAACAAGCCAGACCCGGGTGTTTCCTGAGGTTGGAGGCTCGCAAGGAAGATTCTAGTTCGAAGGATTACGGTATCGTGATGCAATCGGTCAAGGAATTCATTTTCGAACGCCACAGATTCCCACAAGTGAATGACATCATCGACATAACGCAACTCCAAAAGCAGAGATGCAATGAAGTAATCGATCAGCTCGTGCGTCAAAAGCAATTGTACGTGGCCTTCGAAGGTGAAGGGCTACCAAAGGTCATTCTCCTCTATGACATGATGCAAGGCGTCTTACTTACTCAGAAGAAGCCAGAATGGCTATCTCGATACGGCTTCTCGGAGAAGACAGCGCTGTCAGAACAAATGGAGCAATTGCAGAGGCAGGCCATCCAGTACGAACAGTTCGAGCGTCTCCTTTATGCAGCTGATATTCCTCTTGAGGAAGCGATAGCATACACATTGGAGTGGTTGGGCTTCGACAACGTCATACATCACAAGGACGATCCAGATAATCCGGACGTCACGTTCGAATATGAAGGCGTACGAGCCCTCTTGGAAGCGGAAGGCACAACGAAGGCAGGACCCAAGGACAAGATTAGCCAGTTGAACGGCTGGATTCAGAGAGAACTTAGCAATGGTGCGGACGCCTCGAAACTATGCGGGTTTTTCGCTGTTAACCATTTCAGAGATGTGGAGCCGGCCAAAAGGGGTGATCCTCTGACTCCACATGCTAAGCAATTCCTGCGGTATTATTCGAAACTAAGTTACTTCAGGACGACCTTCCTCTTTGAAACCGTAAAGCTTGTCACCTCAGGTGCACTGATTAAGACCGACGCATGTAAGAAGGTCTGGGAGGGCGAAAAGATACTATGAGTGAAAAGGGTGAACAGCTTCTCGGCGAGATATCTAAGAAGCTTGATGTATTGATACGAGTGTCAGCACTCAACTTGGTCAGGGAAATGAAAGTTCAGAAAGATCAGATTGCTCTGCTTTCCGATGTTGGGTTCCAACCCAAGCAGATTGCAGACACCCTCGGAACCACAAGCAATACTGTAAGTGTCACACTGAGCGGAATCAAGAAGGAAAGAGAAGCGAGAACAAAGAAGGGAACTAAGCCCGAAACTTCCACTGAAACTGTGAAGTCCGAAGAAGAAACGAAAGGAGAGCCCGTTGAACAAGAAAAGGCAGGAGCCTGAATTGTCAAACGAAGAGACCTCCCAGGGAGTGAATGAGGTCATGATCACACTCCTTGGCAGACTCGCCTTTCCCCCAGATCAACTCATCAGGATTGTCATGAAGGGGAAGAGGACGCCCGAGGACTACGTGAGAGGGTACAATCTTTGTGACGGAGAGCATACCTTGACCCAAATCGCAAACGAAGTGCACGTGACGCACGGGACACTGTCTCCGATAATGTCTGAATGGAAGGATGCGGGAATCATCTACGAAGTTGTCAAGAAGGGCGGGAAATTCTACAAGCGACTTTACAAGCTGGAAGTCCCCAAGGCGCAGAAGACTGAAAGGGTCGTGAAACCGGAGGATCAAGAAGGAGCGTCTTCAGCCCAAACAACGCAAGAAACACAAGGGAAACTGCCAAGTTCCTGACAGGCAATTCTCCGCCACCTGAACTCCCCTAACCTTTCGTGTATAATCGAGGTCTATCCTTAGACTCAGGCTTAGGCAACCTGGTCACTATTAGGAACCCCGGCTCCGTGTGACGAAGTGTTGCTTCGTCTTATTGTAGAGCCTGACTGATCCGGTTTCTTTGAGACGTTGTCTCATGTACCATAAACTAGATTTGTTTATCCCCAGCTCTCGGTGCGATTTCGTCAGAATCCTCTCCTTCACGGCCTGCGTCTCGAACGTCTCCTTGACCGCGACGGGCTTCAAGGCGAACTCCAGGCTCTGGCTCTTGCCTAGAAGGAAGCCGGCGAACCTCCGCGTGTTCAGGATGATCTCCTCCAGCGATAGGTTGGACCTGAAGTTCTGCCAGAGCAGGTCGATAGTCTTCTTAGAGAGAATGGCTTCAAAGGAGTCTGTGAGGCGGTGGTTTTTGTCCTTGGCGTTCAACTTTTCCATGGTCTGAATCACCGAGTAATCGGAGTTTATGCGCCACATCTCCATCAGGTCGAAGACGAGCCCCCTGGATGGGCTCATCTCATGGAGGAATGGCATCGTGGCGTCGAGCCCCACAGAATTGATTGCCCTTCGGACGTATGTCTGCAGTAGGGAATACGAATAATTTAGAATGCAGTTCACGAAGTCGGGCGCTGCTTGGTTGTGGTCCATCGATTGCCTCCCTCTGAACTCGAACCCTAGCTGCCTGCAGATCCTCTCCAGTTGACCAAAATAAACCGAAGCATATCTCGCCTCGTGGTTCCTCAGGTACACGAGGTCCTGCGACCTGGCCTCCGAGAACGGCGGGACGGCTGGAGCCCGGACAGGGTAGCTCTTGGAAAGGCCCGCAAGGAGTTCCTGCTGTCTCTGCTCCTTCGCTTGGATGATTGACTTCGCTATGCTCAGGCGCTTCTGTCTGTCGAGGTAGAACTGATACTGCGCCAACTTTACTTCGTTGGACATCGGCCCCTCGGGCAGTATCTGCGCCAGCACGTTCCCTCTCCAGTTGAGCATCGTGACGTTGACGTTGTGTTGGACCAGCCAATTGATGGCCGCGAATGTGATGAAGCCGTTGGGCCGCTGGATTAGAATGCTGTCCCAGGGAAACTGTCGAGGCTCGAATCTCCCTATTTCTTTATTGGCCTTCTTGTCCTCGATGACCAACGAGTGCTCGTCTATTCTCAGACTTACGGCCTGGGCGTCGATGTAGAGGGGGATCATGTCACAACTCTATGCCTCTCAGTCGTTTTTCTTCAAGCGCAAAGCGCTCTATCTCATCCCTATACCACTCATAGCCTTCCTCGCCAAGCTTAGGCCTCAGAAATCGATTGAATGCACGGCGACTCTTAGTAAGCGCTAGAGCGCCTAACCATGCTACCACGTCAGGACGAATCCGCGTGAAATCGTCTTTGAACTCTGGATTTAGCCGATAAACTCCGTTCTTTGAGAACAAGTAGTCATTGTCCTCAAGGAATCCAAGGTGACCAGCCAGAACGCCTCTTGAGAGTTGGGTCGCCTTCGACAGTTCGTCAAACGTAAAGAAACCGAGCTTGAAGAAGCCCGACTTGTCTTCATTGTGTATGACGCGTTCAGACTTCCCATCGTAGTAAGTCAGGACACCTGACTTCTCAAGCACCTGCATAACGAAAATTATGTGGAGTCTGCTGAGTCTTCTCCGTTCTTCATCCGTCGCACCGCCCATGCTTTCAGACCAGCGTAGTCGGGCGGGCTTGCTCGTGACTCGGTGGGAGGCCATACTAAGAGTATGGCCATGCCCAAGTATAAGCCTTCTCCATACATACAGGCATGAATATGCAGAAAACAGAAGCAGACTCTGACCCAGTAGGCAAGTTCATTCCTACGACGGTCAGGAAGCGAATGGCTCTGCTCAGCGGCATAGTGGCAGAGCTGAACCGAAGAAAATTCAAGCGCCTGGACGAGACAAGGCGTGAGGACCTCCTGAGGGTCGTGACCATCGTCTGGGGGATGCATCCAGAGTCCAACTACAACAAATGTAGAGAATATGCGACCGTGGCGATAAGACTATGGCGAAAGCAAAGAAATCAGTAGAAATCCCCCTGTCGCACTACGTCATCCGCCAGAACGTCAGCTTCGCAGACGCACTGGCCGAGAGGATACTCAACGGCGAGTGGACCGAAGACGACCTGCGGGAGTTCCTCGAAGGCTGTGCCTACCGACCAGACACCGCGGACAGGTTCATCCGCGCCGTCAGAATACGCCTCAAGGCGCATGCACGCGAGCATCCCGCTAACGTGAAGGAAGACAGCCTGCGTGGAAGGGCGAAGAGACCCGCCTCTGCGCCGACTCCCGAAGAAGACTCAGCGGCCAAAGGCCATGACAAGGATTGAGGACTTCTCAGACTCGACCCAAGAGATGGTTGGCCGCCACATCGACGAGCCGTTCCCTGACGCCATACCAGTGCTGGAGAGTTGGTTCCACGGCTTGACGCGCAGTCAGCTGATCTTCTTTGAGCAATACTGGAGAGAGTACGGTACTGCGCGGGCACCGGAAAGGGAGACTTGGGAAGCGATCAAGTGGGCAAGAGAAAGGCAGAAGGCCGAGAAGCGGCCCTCCGTAAGAAGGGAGACCGTCGTCATAAAGGGCCATAGGGTCTTTGTCTGGAGAGACCCTTCCACGGGCAGGTTCGTGAGGAGGAGAAGGAGAAGGTGAGGTACACGTACTTCCTGCGTGCCGACGAAGGGGGTCTAGATTTGGATTCCGACAATGCATACCGAATCTTCTTGAAGAGACTGCCGAAGGTGCTGCCACTGATTCTAAAGCTAGTCATCTTGGCCACGCGCCCTCATCATTACGACGTCTACATTCGGCTGAAGAAGCGGCATAGATTTGTCGACATATGTGCCCTTCAGACGTATCTGGGCAGTGACAAGGATCGGGAGCTGGCCAACATGTCACGCATCATTGCAGGGGCGTCAAAACCCATCCTACTCATCGAATATGCCAAGGTTCGACATTGGAGGGAGCCTGACATTATCTGTGTCTGCCCGCCCAAGCTACGCCGAGGGCGGAAATTCGCCAACTGCCCACACTTGCTTGGCACCAAGAGCCACAGGCCGAGGTGGGGGTTCATTTCTACCCGACTACAGACTCTGGGAATTGCTTCGCCCTTCGAAAACTGAACTGAGGTAGAGACGAAAAATGCAGACGACAGTGGTCTATGATGCCATAACGGGGAGATACATAGAACGAGTGCCAATCTACAAGGCGGGAGACTCTTGCGCCAAGAGCGGAAGAAGACACGTGTGGATTCTTAACTCGGCGCACAAGAAAGTGTGCATTCGTTGCGGACTGGTCTCAAGAATCACTTCGTTCTACAAGTTTGCCATGGAAGTCGGCATTTTAGACTCGAAAGGACTCGGGTCGCACAAGAAGACTCGGCGTCGTCTGGCATAGCGCTAGTGCGCTCTGTCAGGTTTCTCCGTGATTCCTGCTAGGCAGCTTAGGTTGGCACTCTTGCCGAGAGGCGATCCCTCAGTTTGGACGCAGATGACTATGTTAAGCTCTCTAACTAGGATGGAAGCTAGGCCATCCAACGAGAGAGTCCGGGGAGTTCTGAAAGTAGCCTCTGGCATATCACGTCATCAGGTATGGAACGGTAATTCAGCAACCCACCTAAAAGGGCTCCTTTGAGTAATGACTGCAAGCTGGACCGGTTCTCCAGTCAGCGGGGTCCCTATTTCGAATCGGTTGTAACCGATTGTAACGTCTAGAACATACTTACAGAAATCAACCGCCGCTTGGACAGGCATTGAATCATAGAAGACAGACATTTCAAGACCCTGCACTGCTTGCTTTGCGCTGTCAATGGTCTGTTGGGTGACTCCTGACCTCAGGAGCTGGGCTTCCAGTCTTGGGTCAATCCCGCGCTGAAGACGGAAGAAAGGATGCGAAACGCCATTCCAGCCCACTCCGAAGAAATTCTGAGGCATTACTTGTCTCATACGGCTTTCTGGCGGAACCTGAGGAGAGTAGTTCACCTCCCACAACTCGGAGAATGCGGCCCCCGTAGGATAGCCGCCCACGAAAAATCCTAGGGCTGGTCGCTGGGCCGCTGGCACAGCTGAGAATTCCGCATTATAGAGCGGTAGGAAGAACTGGTTCAGTCGGTTGGCTGCCTCTTCAATCGTCCCCGGACGAGAACCGAGGGATGCGCTAAAGTCAGCAATGAGGCCGGCTATAGAACGCCCACCTATGGCTCCCTGTCCCCACGTAGTGACTCCTATGGAATAGTTCTCAAGCTGAAACAACTTCTGCGTATGCGGATATGACTTGAAGACAGCCGTCTGACCTCCTTGAGCAATCTGGCCCATTATTGTCCCTACACTGTCAGTCCCTAGTACAAGGCAGTCTCGAGTCTTGACAGCTGCGACGATTGTCATCATACAAGCGCTAGAGCAACTACACTATGAGGCTTTCGAGGGCTGTTCGGTTGGGATTCCAAACCATCGCTACGCGTGGCTGTAACTGCCGAAATCGCGCCCCTTTTTCCAAATTAAGGAATTTGGCCATGGACCCTTAACACTTAATGCTGAAACGGCCACGTAAGTAATTCTGTGTCCAGCCTAATCAGCAAGAAGACGAAGAAGAGACTTGAGGGGGCTGTCGGTCTCGGAAAGGTAGTCGTTGAAAGGAACCCGATAGCCAGTGCAGTCCTGACAGCCAAAGAAACGGCGGATTCTGCTCACAAGTTGCTGTATGGCAAAGACCCGAAATACCTGCCGAGTGCGGTCCCCAAGAGATTTGGAGCGCCTTCAGGGAGATACCGACCAACACCGAAAAGACGAATCATCTATGTCAGGAACGACCCAGCGTTGGAACGGCTGTTAGAGGAAGACCCGCTCAAGAGGATGTATCGCCAAACTCGCGACCCGCAGTTGAAGCGCCAGCTAAGAAGACTAATGGCGTAGCTCTCTCGCACTGAGCTTCCAGAATAGACTTCTGCAAAATGCGCGTATGCACTCAAGTGCGACTGCTAATGTCAAGCACGACTTGCCGGGAATTGGCTATATCACACAGACCTTAGAGCCATGAGCGCTAGGTTGAAGATCAGCGACGGAACGTGGCGTCTCGGGAAACAGCCTCAGAATTGGCTTACTGCAAGGCAAGCAACCTACCTTGCTGCGTTCTTCGACGATACGTGCTACAAGGTGTCGGCTAGACTGTCCAGAGACCCTTCAGTACATGAAGTAACACTCACAGATGATTTTGCCGATGAATTCAGACCTGATACTGACAAGCACAATCGCATAATGTCGGCTTTGGAGGCCGAAGACATTCACCTTGAACTCGAGGTTACTCGAATGACACTTCCGGAAGAAACAGAGGTTGGTGCCGACGTTGGGATTGTCCTCGATATCAGGATGAACGACCTATCCTTGAAGAAGGCCATTCTTCTGCAAGCAAAGAAACTCGCGATTAGGGGCAACGAACCAGAGTATCGAGACCTCTTGACTAGGCATGCCCGCATGCAATCCAAGAAGATGCTTGCAGCCACCCCCGCAAGTTTCTTCATGCTTTACAATCCTTTGCCGTTCGAGCCAGCCAACGAGGGAGTCAATTTCATCGAGTTTCCCGAAGCTCACAGGACGAGAGTCAATCTCTTCCCTCCAGAAATCAGACAGGGAATCATGATTCTTCCGGCTATCACGCAACAAGGGCTCAAAGTGAAGCCCGGCTTTCAGACTATCAGCAGATTCAGCCTCCCGTTCACGAACTTCATGCTCGACGATTTCATACAGTGCAAAGTGGGTGACGGGGGGTCCAAGGCGATTAGGATTGCCTCTTCTGAGGAAGAGAAGTTCCCTGTCAGACACACCATAAAACTAGTTGTGTATACAGCTGACTAGAATTAGCAGTTAACATCATGTCAGCGCAGGAATCGATAGAGACACTGGTCAATGAGATTCTCTCCACATACACAGGCACACCCTCTCCCGCCCCCTCTCGGGGTCTCTCTCACACACACGAGCACAGGCACAGGCAGGCAGGCAAAGGCATGCTAGAACAAGCAGGAACAGGCACAGGCATCAGAGAGAGAGCGGAGCTCTTGCGATCGGGACGGGCGCCTACCTGAACTGACGCGTCCCGGCCTGGACCCTTCCGAGCGGGAGCTTCGGGCTCAGGCATCGATGAATTGGACAGGATTTCATTGAAGCCCTCCTTACCAAACCATGCGAGAAAGCCCACAGGCTTCAGTCGTGGGATGAATCGCATTGGTGCTTAAATAGAAAATCAACCCATGAGGGATGTGGACCTACACGTAGGGCAGGACATGCCCGAA
>Ga0181527_1003665_pt1 | contig 13583 bp, 14 predicted proteins | sample PEATcosm2014_Bin_30_FD_119762 | JGI IMG/M metagenome (GOLD analysis project Ga0181527, IMG submission 119762) | Peatland microbial communities from MTU Mesocosm Facility, Houghton, MI, USA - PEATcosm2014_Bin06_60_metaG | ecosystem: Environmental > Terrestrial > Soil > Wetlands > Peat | place...
TACAGCTCTACGGCGGGGCGACCAACTTCGACGGGCTCGGCACCTACTATAACGGCAGCAGCTGGCGCTCGCACACGGCGACCGACAACAACACGCTGTTCCTCTATACATGGATCGCGTTCTAAACGTCGACCGGCGCCTCGATCAAAGTCGAGGCGCCGGCGCGCGTCAAAACGGCGCGCCGTCGAGCCTTCCCATGCGGCCTTCCACATAGTCCGAATAGGCCTGTTCGATCGCCTCGGTCGAATTGAACACGTAGGGGCCTCGAAACACCAGCGGGCGCGGCGCGCGCTCGCCGCCGAGCAGCAGGACGTCCGTGGGCGTCGCGCCGGGATTCTCCAGCGTCACCGAGGGCGCCGGACGCAGCAAAGCCAGCTCCGCGCGTGATGCTTCCTCGCCGCCGATGGCGGCCTCGCCCGCCAGCACATAGACCGCCATTTCGTGCGACGGCTCCAGCGGCAGCGTCACGGAGGCGCCGGGCGCCAGCGTTATGTGGATGAGCTGGGCCGGCCCTTGCAGCCGGATCGGGCCCGGCTCCACGAAATACAGCGCCAATTCCCCACTGAGCAGTTTTATACGCGCGCCGGGCAGGGCGAGTTGCGGCACGTTGTCCGCCGCGACCGAACCATAGCGCGGCGGCTGATCGTCGAAGGCTGCGGGCTGGCGCGTCCACAATTGCACGGTCTGCATCAACCCATCGTCGCCGCCGCGCAGGATTTCGGCGTGAAGCACGCCGCGCCCGGAACTCATCCATTGCGCGCCGCCGGCCGCGATCGTGCTCTCATTGCCGAGGGAATCGCGGTGATCGTTCTCGCCGGACAGCAGATAGGAAATCACCTCGATCCCGGCGTGCGGATGCGCCGGCACGCCTCCGGGCGGCGGCTTGTCCGGACCGAACTGATCCAGAAACACGAAGGGTCCAACGGCCTCGAGCGCGGCCGTCGGCAGCGAGCGGAGCACCGCCACCCCGGCGCCGACGCTCGCTCGCGAGGGCGCGATCTTAAGCGCGATGGTTTTTTCCGCGACGTCGGTTATCGTCATGATTGGCCTCCCGGGCGAAGCAGTCTTCGCGGGAAACATAGGGCGCGTCGCGCGGCGGCGCCACCGAGGCGGGCGGCTTCCTCGGCGCGTCGCGCGGGCGAGGGGCTTATCGCGTCGCGGTCGCGTCTTCCTGGCTCGCCGCCGGTTTATCTTTCGCGAGACGCGAGCGGAAATCCTTTTTCCACAGCGTCGACCAATCGATGCGCGAGGCGATGTCGCAGCCCGCGGGCTCGCTGATCACAACCATCTTGCCGTCGATGTCGTATGACGAGAGGCCCAATAATTCGAGCGCGCGCTGTTTGACATGCTCGATAAACACACCGCGGCCGTCCTCCCCTTGCGTGATCAGGCCGAGGTAGGCGAAGAATCGAGCGTCGCCGGCGGCGCCGACATGGTCGAAAAACGCTTTCGCCTGGAAATTGCGGACAGTGGGAGAGACCTGAAGCGGGCGGCCGCAAGATGGCGTGTCGAAAACCATCGGCTTGAGAAGCTCGCCGTCGGCGTCGCTCGTTCCCTTGAAGGAAAAACCTCGGCCGGCCATGAAATTCATGACGGCTTCGTCGAGATGCGCGATCTCGCCGCCGTCGTTTTGCGAAGTCGCCTTTATCGCGGCCGAATACAGCAGCAACGCCAGCAAGAGTCCCCGGGCAAGCCAGTTATTCATGCTTCGCGCCGTCGATTGAAGCCCCCCAAGCGCAGATCGCCGCGATGACGAACGACGAGGCCACGGCGAAAATCTCGGCTCCCGATCCATCGTGCCAATAGGCGAAGCTCTCGCGATCGAGCGAGATCGTATAAAGGCGCGCCGCGTTGAGCGCGATCATCGCGAGACAGGCCGCGGCGCCGAACTTGAAATCCGACTTGATGAATGTCGGCCGGTGCAGTTTCGTCAAGGAAATCCAGCAAAGCGCCGCGAACGAAATATTGTGGAAGGAAGAACAGGCAGTGTAAATTCCGACCGAAAAACCCTGGGTCGAAATCACGTTTTCATGCCAGTCGAATCCGCTCCGCGTCAATTTGAGGGCGACGCCCACGAGCGCGGCGTCGGCGCGCAGGATATAGACGGTGAGCAGACTAAATAAGGTTGGGCCCCAAAGGGATTGCACGGACAGAGCGCCGAGGACGGCGGCTCCCGCGCGGCCGTTCGATCCTTTTTCATTCCCCGCATAGATATAGAGAGCCGCGACGCTCGCCGCGATCCAGATCGCCTTGCCGCTCGGCAGAAGATTGATCGCGCCGACGACGCCCGCCACCCAAAAGTCTCGGCTCGACGCGGGGGCGAACGAAGTTTGGAGATAGAGCAATCGCAGAACCGCGAACCAGCCGAGTATCTGGAATGCGCCGATACTCTCGAGACCGAGGGCGGTGGCGCCCCCATGTGTCATGCTTGGGGCGAAGGCCGAGGCGCAGAGAATCGCCGCGACCCAGACGAAAAGCTCTCGCCGCGAAAGGCGGGAGCCAGCGTCGGCGATCGAGACCATCCGGGCTGCATCCTCGAACATATACTTCGATCCCTTGGCGCGTCATGAATTCGAACGCTCACTTCCTCTTGAAGAAGCGCGCCCCAAACAACGCGCCGCCAACCGCGATCGCGGCGGGAATCCCTAGGCCCAGCAGCGGCGCCGGGCCAGCACAGGCGCTGGTCGGGCAGGGGGGCTGCGCCCATGCCGCCGTCGCCACGACGACGAAACAAGCCGCTCCAATAATCGTACGCATATCGAACTCTCCTTCACCGCGCCCGCGTCGCGCTTTAACTCGTTTACAATCAGTTCTTAAAAGTAAACATTGCGATATCGTGAGATTGCGGCGGACCCGCTTGCGATTCGAATTTGCGGGACTGAGTTAATTTTGTTGCAATTTCGCGCCGATTGAACAGCGTCTTTTGTCGTATTTTGTTGCAAAGTAATTCTTCAAGATAGCTCGTCGCCGGCATTGGCGATCCAGTCCGTGGCCGCATCAAGACGACATGCCGCCCGCGCGCGCGCGGCGCGTTCCCGGCTCCGTCGATCGGAGGGGCGAAAGACTTTATTCCTGAAAAGCTGGTCGCCGCGCTCGGGAGGTTGAGCGGCGTCAAAACGCTTCGCCATCGGCATCGCAGAAGCGCGCGGCGTTTGGCGGCGGGCTTGACGTCGCGGTTTCGGACGTCCGCTTTTTGGCTCGCGGGGCTCCCGGGGCTCCACGCCGGCCGAAGGTTTTTCGCGGAGCGCCGCTGAACGCCGGCTGTCGGCGCTAAATCGCGCCGCGCGCGCCCGCGACGCCGACTTTTTAGAAACAGTGATTGGCCTTGAGCTCAATCACCCAGGCGCCGCAGCCGTCGTGACGCCCCGGTTCCGACTGCTGTCTGACGCAGTTGTTGTAATTGGTCTCGATCGCCGCGCAGAGCGCGACCTTGGGGTCGGCGACGATAGGCGGCGAGGGCGCGCCGCGTTCGCCCTGGTATTCGCGCCGTTCGCGTTCCTCCTGCTCTTCATGCCGCATATGCCGCAGACGCTCGCAGGCGCGCTCGTCCCCGTCCTCGCAATCCCTGCGCAATTCATGAATGTATTCACGCCGATCACCCAAATCCTCCTGCGCGTGCGCGAGCGGAGCGGAGATCGCGAGGCCCAAACCGGCGATAAGCAATAGCTTCGTTTTCATGGCTTCGGCTCCCGAAGTTGGCGCAGGCGAGGAGATCCGACGACTGGCGCGGAACGCTGCTTAGCATCCCGACAGACCGTTAAGCGATAGCGCGCGGCCAAATCAATCCTTTTCGTGGAACGCGCGACGGCGAGCCTCTGGCGAGCCCATCAGATGCGGCGAAGATGGCCGCCGAGGCGATCCTGGGGGCCGCGCCGCTCCCGGAACGCTTGGCCTTCGTCCGTCAAGGATGGCGGCCGCCATCGCGGGCGCGAAAATTCGCGCCTCGCCCGCGACGCCAGTGGCCTCGGCGAGCGTGCGCGGCGTCGCATATTCGGGTTATAATGCGGCGCAAACACAGGAGGCGCGCCGGTGGGCGATTGGAATTCAGAACTTTATATGAAATTCGAAAGCGAACGGACGCGGGCCGCGCGCGATCTACTCGCTCAAGTTTCCGACATTAATCCAAAAACCGCGTTCGATCTTGGCTCCGGCCCGGGAAACAGCACGAAACTACTGGTGGAGGCTTTCCCGAACGCGAAAGTCGTCGGCATCGACGATTCGCCCAACATGCTGGAGGTCGCGCGCGCGCGCGTTCCAGGCGCGCGATTCCTCAAGGAAGACATCGAGCGCTGGCGCCCGAGCGAACCGGCCGACCTCATCTTCGCCAATGCGACGCTGCATTTCGCGCTGGATCATTACGGGCTGATCAAGCGTCTCGCGGGCTGCCTCGCCAAGGGCGGCTGTCTCGCCGCGCAAATGCCCAACAACATGCAAGAGGTCTCGCACGCGCTGATGCGGATGATCGCGGCGGACGGCCCCTGGTCCGACCGGCTGGTGCCGATCGCCAAGACGCGCGCCGTGATCGGGCCGCTCGACGAATATTACCGGCTGCTGCGCCCGCTCTGCTCGCGGCTCGACATCTGGCAGACCACCTATATCCACACGATCGACGGCGTTGACCGTATCGTCGAATGGTTCGAGGGGTCGGAGTTGCGCCCGTTCCTAAAGCCGCTCTCCGCGCAAGAGCGCGAGGCCTTTCTCGCGCGCTATCGCGAAGGGCTCACGCAATCCTATGCGCCGCAGCCCGATGGAACGGTTCTGCTGCCCTATCCGCGCCTGTTCCTCGTCGCGCAAAAGTAAAAGGCCGATATGACCATCACCATCTATCACAACCCCGCCTGCGGAACCTCGCGGAACACGCTGGCGATGATCCGCGAGAGCGGCGCCGAGCCGGTCGTCGTCGAATATTTGAAAAACCCGCCGAGCCGAGAAGAACTCGCGCGCCTGCTGCGGGCGATGGGACTCTCCGCGCGCGAACTGCTGCGGCAAAGGGGGACGCCCTATGCCGAGCTGGGCCTTGCCGATCCCAAATGGAGCGAGGACGATCTGATCGGCTTCATGCTTAAGCACCCGATTCTAATCGAGCGGCCGATCGTCGAGACGCCCAAGGGCGCGCGCTTGTGCCGGCCGGCGGATAAGGTGCGGGAGATTCTTTAGCCGCGCGCCGTGAGGCCCCGCCTTAACCCTCTCTCGCTTCGCGGAAGAAGGGATTTGCGCTCCCGCTTGATTTAAGCGGAAACCGCGCCGCGCCTTTGCGCATGCGCGGAATGGCGTGTCGAACGGCCTGCCTTCGCGTCGAAAGCCCGCCCCGATCGTCGCGACGCCGACGGATAGGCGGCGACATCGCCCGCGCGGAAGTCACGGCGGGCGCAGGCGTCGATGATTGTGTTGACGATCCAGGCGAGCGAGAGCGCGAGCCCTAGCTCGAACCCCGGCTGGTGGCTTGCGTCGTCGGAAAACATCGTCCCGTGCGCGCGAGCCGCCTCGCCGGCGCCTGCGAGCGAATAGTCGTGATCGAGCGCGGAGATATTTGGATCAGGCAAATGCGAGACCGACTCCAAGGGGAACAGCATGCCCTCGCTCCTTTCTTTCGGGGAGCGAACACACTGCCAATATGAGGTTACTTTAAAGGCAATAATTATAGTTAATTTTTGGTTGGGGCGATCGCCTCGACGGCGGGCTGGGCCCGGCCCGGCGAACAGCCCTCGCCCCCACCTCGAAGGTCCGCGGGCCGCCTTTGCAAGCGAAACCCGCGCGAAAAGAAAAATCCAGCGCCAGCCGGCCTGTAAGCCGGGTTCTGTATGGCGGCGCGGGGTTGCCCCCGTTCCGCGCGATGACCATTCCTCTGGGACGGCCGTTGCCGGCCGCCTCATGCGACCAACCCGGGCGACGGCCCGGAGACGGGATGAAGGCTTTCGCCTTCTGTCGCCCCTATTCGGTCTTGCTCCCGGCGGGGCTTGCCGTGCCTCCCGCGTTGCCGCGCGAGCGGTGCGCTCTTACCGCACCCTTTCACCCTTACCGCGATGAACGCGGCGGTTTGCTTTCTGTGGCGCTTTCCCTGGGGTCGCCCCCGCCGGACGTTATCCGGCGCCGTGTCTCCGTGGAGCCCGGACTTTCCTCCGCGGTTAAGCAGCGGTCATCCGGCCGGCTGGCCGTTAAAGGCGTAGGCGCGTGGGGCGGGAAGGTCAAGCGGCGCGCCGCATCGTCGCGCGACAATATGCGCTCAATTCCGCGACGCCAACGAGACATATACTGCAACCCGATGCAGCGTCGCCGGGACGAACACGGCCGCGAAAACGGGAGGAAGCCATGGACTGTCCAAACAAACGCGCAAGCCTCGACGCCGCGCCGCATCGGCGCGGCGTGTTGGGTTTTCTGGCGCTGGCGGCGTCGATGCTGGGCTTTTCCAGGCTCGCGCGCGCGGTCGAGAAGCTGGGCATGGTCGACGTCGACTATCAGCAGTCGCCGCGAGGCAAGCAGCGTTGCGATAATTGCCGCGTCTGGGATCCGCCGAACCACTGTCTTTCGGTCGATGGCGAGATCAGCCCGTCCGGCTGGTGCCTCATCTGGCGGCCGCAATACAAGTCGCAATACGCCAAGGTCGACGCCGAGGGCAAGCTGACGCAAGGCGACGTGGCCTATCAGGGCAAGCCCAAGGGCGGTCAGCGCTGCGACAATTGCCGCGTGTTCGTCGCGCCCGACGGCTGCAATTCCGTGCAGGGCAAGGTCAGTCCGGCGGGCTGGTGCAACATCTGGCGCAAGGCGTAGCCCTCACGAAAGCGCCCTCGCGAGCGCCGGGGCCTCGTCGGAGCCGATTCGCAACGTGCTCCCATTGCTCAAGGCGAGTTCGACCGCGTCGAGCCCGCCGACATTATAGAGCCAACCGCGCGGCGTGAGATGGACGCCCCAGCCATACCACCAGGGGTTGCGCACGGGCGACACCCCCACGATCGCCTCGCGCTCGATGCTTTTGCGCAACAGGCCCGGGCCGAAGAACCAGATCAGCCGCGTCGACGTGACTTCGACCGTCAGCGAGGAGAACATCCAGCCGACCGCGACGAGAATCACCGCGAGGGGGACGTAAGGGACCGCCCGCCGTGCGAACCACCCGACGGCGAAAAGCCCGATCGCGGGCAGAATCATCCCCCAGCGCAAGGCCGCGCCGGTCTGCGTGTGATGATAAAAGGCTCTCATCCGTCCGTCTCCCGCGTCGATCCGCGCGCCGCCGGATCTCGCGCGCCGGCCGGGCCGTTATGACACAGAAAATTTGAGCGAAAGGTCAATTGGCGCCCGGCGGCGTCGCGGGAAGGGCGCCACAAGCATGTTGCGGAGCAGCGCCAGCCGCCTTATGGGTATCGCGCGAGCCGGGGCGACCCCGGCAAAGCTTGGGGCGTCGCCAAGTGGTAAGGCAGCGGATTTTGATTCCGCCATACGGAGGTTCGAATCCTCCCGCCCCAGCCAGCCATTCCGTGCTTGCGGAGACTTTCTCCTGTTTTCGAGGAGTAGCCGTGAAGTCAATGGCTTACGAAGCTTGGAGGAGTCTCTCCACCCTTCAAAGAGCCCGTTGGGGCGGTTTCCAGGCCGGTTTTGGGGCCCAGTCTCTGACCGGCGTTTTCCAATCTCCGGATTTTCCTTGCGCCAGAGCGGAGACTGGTTCGCAAAGGGCGGAGACTTGGTTCGCGCGTAAAGCGGGGGACACATAGTCCCGCTATGGCCGCGCGTCAGGGCCGCTGTCGGCGTCCAGAAAAGCGATTATGTTACTTGTCATATGGCAATTTCCTAATGCAAACGACGGAAGCCTCGGCGACACTCCGACCGGAATTGCGTTAAAGGCGCGGACGATCCGCTTAGGGGTAAAGTGTGTGAAGCGTGCCTGACAGACAGTTAAGAGCCGCCACCGCCATTGAAATGGCGGGTCGGCAGCGCGAAATCTCCGTCTCCGAGTTCTTCCTGAAGAACCGCCACCTGCTTGGGTTCGACACACCCGCCAAGGCGCTGGTCACCGCCGTCAAAGAGGCAGTGGATAATGCGCTCGATGCTTGCGAGGAAGCAGGACTGCTCCCGGAGATCACCGTCCAGGTCCGGGATCGTTTTGGAAAATCGCGCGTGGTGGTCGAGGATAATGGCCCCGGCATCGTCGAGAGCCAGATCGCGCGCATTTTCGGCAAGTTGCTGTACGGCTCGAAATTTCACAAGTTGAGCCAATCGCGCGGCCAGCAGGGAATGGGGATCTCCGCCGCGGGAATGTATGGCCAGCTGACCGTCGGCAAGCCTCTGCACATCATCAGCCGGATCGAAGGCGATGAGCTCGCTTCGGAGCTTTACGTGTCGATCGACACGGCCAACAACCGCCCGGATATTCACAAGAAGAAGCGGGTGGAATGGGATCGGCCTCACGGGACGCGCGTCGAGATGGAGATGGAGGGCCATCACCAGACCGGACCGCATTCCGTCGAAGTCTATTTGAAGCAAACTGCCATCGCCAATCCGCATGTTTCGATCGTCTACACGGACCCTCAAGGGAGGGAGACCCTTTTTGCCCGCAGCACCGACAGACTTCCGCCGCGACCAAGGGAAATCAAACCGCATCCACGTGGCGTCGAGCTTGGTCGCCTCATCCAGATGTTGAGCGGCACGAAAAGTCGCTCCTTGCTCGGGTTTCTCGTCGATGAATTTTCATGCGTGGGCAAAAAGACGGCGCTGCAAATCGTCAAGCGCGCCGGCAAGCCATTAAGCGATCGTTCCTATCCAACTCATATCGCGCACGCGCAAGCGACCGCGTTACATCACGCCATCCAAAGAACGCCTATCCAGGCGCCGAGGACTGATTGCATCGTTCCCATCGGCGAGGCGCGACTTCTCGAAGGATTACGCAAGGAACTGCCCGCGGATTTCTACACGGCCACGTCGCGGCCCGCCGCGACCTATCGCGGCAACCCCTTTCAGGTAGAGGTCGGGATCGCGTTTGGTCGTCCTGGCGAAACTAAGATTGAAGTCGATGCGAGCGGCCATATGCATAAAAAGAACGCGCCAGACGCCGGCGCCGTCGAACAGCTGATCGCGCGCAAGGACGAGCCCATCCATCTCTTGCGTTTCGCGAACCGCGTGCCGCTCCTCTATCAGCAGTCCAGTTGCGCCATCACAAAAGCGGTCATCCAGACAAACTGGCGGAGTTATGGCCTGCATCAGCCAAAGGGAGCATTGCCAATCGCTCCAATGGCGATCCTGGTCCACGTCGCGTCGGTTTGGGTTCCCTACACCTCGGAGTCCAAGGAGGCGATCGAGCCCTATCCAGAAATACTCAAGGAAATCAAATTGGGACTGCGGCAGTGCGCGCGTCAGCTTGCGCATTATCTGCGCCACGAACTTCACCTTCATCAGGAATATGACAAGCGCGCCTACATCGAAAAATACTTGCCGCATATTGGCGTGGCGCTGCAGGACATTCTTACGCTAACCGACGAAGAACGGGACGCTGCCGTGCGGAAGCTGGATAACATCCTGCATGCGAGCCGAACGACCCAAAGGCAAGACCCATGACAAAGGCCAGCCCGGACACAGCGCCTAGCGAGCAGGACAAAGAGACGATCAGGCTGATCGAATCGATCGCGATGCGGGTTCGCGAAACCATCGAATCCGGAAATTTGCCGAGCATCGAGTTGCCGGTCCGTAGCCTCGACAATGTCAAATACGACGAAGCAATAGGCTATCTGGAGCTGGGAGAGGCCCGCAAAGCGCGCGCGTTGACGGTGAACACCGCTCGGTCTTTCGCTCAAACGCTGCGTTTGATGGCGACCTCACGGGTGATGGTCGAGAGCAATGACTTCGCCACCAAGCGCGAGGCCTATTACATCAGCAAGAACTGGGGCGAGTGCCGGTTCGACGAGCAGGCCGAGTCGGACGCCATCATGGATGACATCGAAGCCATGGCCTCGATGCATGGCCTGTCGCGCGAGCAGCTGCGCTTCTATCCCGAATCGCATGGCGGCTCCGTCGCGGGCCGACTCACAGTTATCGACCAGAACTCCGCGACAGGACGGCCGATCGAGATTGACTGCGCTAACCTCGGGAGCGGGGCTTATAGCATTCCTCGCTCGGTGGAGCATCTGAGCTTCAAGACCGATGCGCGTTTCATTCTCGCCATTGAAACCGGCGGCATGTTCCAGCGGCTGAACAATCATCGGTTTTGGGAGACCGCGAATTGCATTATCGTCGAAATGGGCGGCGTGCCGACGCGCGCCACCCGGCGGTTCATTCGCCTGCTCTCCGACAAACACGACTTGCCCGTTTACTGCTTTGTGGATTGCGACCCGTAGGGCTTCACGAATATCTACCGAACGCTCAAGGCGGGCTCCGGAAACGCCGCTCACGTCAATCGTTTCCTATGCGCGCCGCAGGCGCGTTTCCTGGGCGTCACGCCACAGGATATTATCGACTTTCGCCTCGAGGATGCGACGCACCCGCTGACCGCGACCGATGTCAAACGCGCGCAAGACGCGCTGCGGAACGACCCCTTCATCAAGGCGCATCCCGCGTGGATCGCCGCCATCAACCAACTGCTGGAAATGGGCGTTCGCGCCGAACAGCAGGCGTTGGCCAAATGGGGCCTCAATTACGTCATCGATGAATATCTGCCTCGAAAACTCGCGGACGAAAGCAGTTTCCTGCCGTGAGCCAATCAATTGTCGGATGCGAAGACGCATCCGACAGTGATCTCATGCTTTTCGTCAGAGCGCCGTCGCCGCGGCGTTGTCGACGGCCGCGATCCGGCTCAAGCGCGCGGGGGGCGAGCGAAAGCGTGTTCGGGCCGCATCACGGGTTCGGGCGCCGCGACGTCCGCCTCGGTTGGGTGGGGCTGCTCCATGGAAGAATGCGGGGAGAGCAACTGCTCGCGTACCCTTCGAATATTTTGATAGGTGATTTCATGAATATAAATATGACCTCGTTCGTCGTGCGCGAACAGCGAGGCTGTCGGGTCGTTTCGAACTTTCTGCAAGGCGAGGGTGATCGCGTTGAGACATTCTCCGAGCTGACGCCCGTCGCCGAGTTGCACGTGTCGCTGCATGTCGCCGAGGTTGAGGCCATGGAGCGACGGTATGCCTTGCGCGAGGGGCGTTTCGCGCGCCAACTCGAAAAAGACCTGCGTGACGAGAAAATTGCCCGAGATTAGATCGAATATCCGCGCCGCCTCATCGAGCGTGCACGCGGCGATCGCGCCTGCCTGCATCCTTGACGAATCGTGTTCGTGAGCCTGCGAGCCGAGCGCCTTGGCGATCTCATTCTCCATCCAGCGCCGCGCCTCTGGCGGCGCCGATTTAATTTGTTCCGCGGAAAACGTGAAGCTGGTCATGCATTCTCTCCTGTTTGCCCGCATTAACGACCGGACATCGGCGACGCCAGGATCGCAGTTTCCGCTCTTCAACGCAAAGGCCGGCGACGGCGTCCCTCGCCGCGCCATGGTTTATTGGCGCCCCGCTGGATGATCGCGCACGATAGGGGCGGCGCAATTGGGAAAGATGGCGAGGAAAAACGACAGTTTTGCGTTCCGGTCGTTCTTGACTCCGGTAATCTCGCGGATCGCCAGTCGGCTGATCGTCATTAAATGCAAATTGGACGCGCCCGACCCCGCCTCATCGCCACATGCCGCGCATCCTCGCACGGACATCGATCCGCACTTGCCTGGCGCCTTGCCGCTCGCCCGCCTCGGGTGTCGCCAGCGGCCATGTCGAGCATTCGAAATGATGCAGCAGCGTCGCCGGAATGAAGCGGGTTCGCGAGGCATAGACGTGGCGATCGCCTTGAGCATGCTGGCCATGGGTGAAGAAGCGCTGCGGCGCGACAAGATGCAGACTGTCCTTCGCCCGCGTCATGGCGACATAAAGCAGTCGCCGCTCCTCTTCAATTTCCGCGGTCGTGCCGGCGCCGAGGTCCGAAGGGATGCAGCCGTCGACGGCGTTCATGACGAAGACCGATTTCCATTCCTGCCCCTTGGCGGAATGGATCGTGGAGAGGATCAGATAATCCTCGTCGAGAAGCGGCGCGCCCGCCTGATCGCTGACAGCGTCGGGCGGGTCGAGCGTCAACTCGGTGAGGAACCGCTCGCGAGACGGATAACCCGCCGCGATCTGTTCGAGTTGCAGCAGGTCGGCGAGGCGCGCGGCGGCGTCGTCGTGAATGCGTTCAAGTTGCGGCTCATACCAGCGGCGCGCGCGTTCGATCTCGGCAGGCCAGCCGGCCTTGCCCGAGCGAAGATGCAGAAGGGTTTCGACGAAGCCGGTCCAGTCGTCGCCCGAGCGCGGCGGCGGCGGAATGTCCGAGAGAGCGGATAGCGGATCGGGTCGGTCGGCCATCAGGTCGAGGACGCGCCGCGCCGACGAGGGTCCGACGCCCGGCATAAGCTGCAGGATGCGGAAGCCGGCCACGCGGTCGCGTGGGTTTTGGGCGAAGCGCAGCATCGCCAGCATATCCTTGACGTGGGCGCTGTCGAGAAACTTCAACCCGCCGAACTTGACGAAGGGGATGTTGCGGCGGGTCAGCTCCAATTCGAGCGGGCCGCTGTGATGGGACGCGCGGAACAGCACGGCCTGCTGCTTGAGGCTCGTGCCGGTTTCCCGGTTCTCCAGCACGCGCTCGACGATGTAGCGGGCTTGATCGGCCTCGTCGCGCACGCTGACGAGTCGCGGAAGCTCCGTCGACTGGCGCTCCGTCCACAGATTCTTGGTGAACCGCTCGGACGCGAGTTCGATCACGCCATTGGCGGCGGCCAGGATCGGCCGCGACGAGCGATAATTCCGGTCGAGCGTGATGATCTCGGCGGCGGGACTGAAGGCGTTTGGAAAATCGAGGATGTTGCGGACGGTGGCGGCGCGAAAGGAATAGATCGACTGCGCGTCGTCGCCGACGACGACAAGGCCGCGCCCTCCGGGCTTCAGCGCCAGCAGAATCGAGGATTGGAGGCGGTTGGTGTCCTGATACTCGTCGACCAGAACATGGTCGAACCTGCCGCCAATGTCGTCGGCGAGCGCTGGCTCGGCGACGGTCCGCGCCCAATAGAGCAGAAGGTCGTCGTAATCGAGAACGTTCTGCGCTTGCTTGGCCTCTACATATGCCGCGAACAGGTCGCGGAGCTGCGCTCTCCATCCGGCGCACCACGGAAACGAGACCCGCAGCACCTCGTCAAGCGGCAGTTCCGTGTTCACGGCGCGGGAATAGATGGCGAGGCAAGTTCCCTTGGTCGGGAACCGGCTCTCCGTCTTCGAGAATCCAAGCTCATGGCGGGCGAGGTTCATCAGATCGGCGGAATCTTCCCGGTCATGGATCGTGAAATTCGGATCGAGCCCGATTTGGTCAGCATAATCTCGCAGGATCCGCGCGCCGATCCCGTGGAACGTGCCGGCCCATGCGAGCGCGTCGGTCATGAGGCCGGCTTTCGCTCCCATCGCCTGCGCGCAGATGCGCTCGACGCGGCGCGTCATCTCGGCCGCCGCCCGACGGGAGAAGGTCATCAGCAGGATACGGCGCGGGTCGGCGCCGTTGACGATCAGATGCGCGACGCGATGGGCGAGCGTGTTCGTCTTGCCGGA
>Ga0181527_1003666_pt1 | contig 13576 bp, 14 predicted proteins | sample PEATcosm2014_Bin_30_FD_119762 | JGI IMG/M metagenome (GOLD analysis project Ga0181527, IMG submission 119762) | Peatland microbial communities from MTU Mesocosm Facility, Houghton, MI, USA - PEATcosm2014_Bin06_60_metaG | ecosystem: Environmental > Terrestrial > Soil > Wetlands > Peat | place...
AAAATCATCGCGCGGCTGCCGTTCGTCGAACGCGCCAATCATCCGGCGGAGCTTCCGGTCTTCGTCGTCTCCCGCGTCGCGGCCGATGCCATGGTGACGGAGACCGAGGTCTGGAGCATGCGGGTTTCCGGCTGGAGCGCTGCGGCGGTCAACGGTATCGCAACGCTTGCCGACGTCATTGCGGTGCCCGACCGCGCCTTCGACGGCGCCGCCCTCCTGGTTTCGGTCGAACGGGGCGGCATCGCAGCGGTGTCGGATGCGCTTCTCAAAATCGGCGCCTCGATCCGGTCCTCGGCCCTCGTCGGCAGTCACGCCACCCGCTATACCGTCCCCTGAAATTCCGTCTCCCGCTTGCGGAGGAGGAGCCGAGCGAAGCAAAGGCGGGGGGCAAATGCTGGCGCTTGCGCAAGCGGTAATGCCGTAAGCCCCCTCCCTACCCACTCCCGCAAGCGGGGGATGGAAATCGAAGAGAAGGTTCTCATGACTGCACTGCGTCCAAAACCCCGCCCCGGCGTGCTCGACATCGAGGCCTATGTGCCCGGCAAGAGCAGCGCGCCCGGCGTCGCCAAAATATTCAAGTTGTCGTCGAACGAGACGCCGCTCGGGCCGAGCCCGCGCGCGATCGCCGCTTATATGGTTTGCGCCGATCATCTCGAGGATTACCCGGATGGCTCGGCCAGCGAACTGCGCGAGGCGATCGGGCGGGCGTTCGGGCTCGATCCGGACCGCATCGTTTGCGGCTCGGGTTCCGACGACCTGTTGCATCTTTTGGCCAACGCCTACCTCGCCGACGGCGACGAGGCGATCCACACGACGCACGGCTTTTTGGTTTATCCGATCGTCACGCTCGGCGCCGGCGCCAAGCCCGTGGTAGCGCCGGAGAAGGACTTCACCGCCGATGTCGACGCCATACTCTCGTGCGTGACGGCGAAGACCAAGATCGTTTTTCTCGCCAATCCGAACAATCCCACCGGGACCTGCATCGGCTTCGATGAAGTGAAGCGGCTGCACCGCGGCCTGCCGCCGCATGTGCTCTTGGTGCTCGATGCGGCTTACGCCGAATATGTCCAGCGCAACGATTACGAGGCCGGCATCGAACTCGTCGCCACTTCCGAAAACGTCGTGATGTGCCGGACGTTCTCGAAGATCCACGGGCTGGCAGCCTTGCGGCTCGGCTGGATGTTCGGGCCGGCGCACATCGTCGACGCCGTCAACCGCATCCGCGGTCCGTTCAACATCACCTCGCCGGCGATCGCCGCCGGCATCGCCGCGATCGAGGATATCGAGCACCAGGAACGCTCGCGCCAGCACAATACGCGTTGGCTCCAATGGCTGACGGAAGAGATCGGCAAACTCGGCCTCAAGGTGACGCCGAGCGTCGGCAATTTCCTGCTGATCCACTTTCCGCCCGACAACGGCCATGGCGCGGCCGCGGCCGACGCCTTCCTCAGCGCGCGCGGACTCATCCTGCGCCGCGTCGGCGCCTACAAGCTGCCGAATGCGCTGCGCATGAGTGTCGGCACGGAAGAGGCCAACCGTCTCGTCGTTGCCGCGTTGCGAGAGTTCCTGGCGAAGCCGGCGTGATGCTGTGACCAAAGCCGCACCGCTCTATAACCGCCTCGCTTTGATCGGCACCGGCCTGATCGGCTCTTCGATCGCGCGGGCGGCGCGGGCGCAAGGGGCGGTGCGCGAGATCGTGGCGAGCGCACGTTCGGCGGCGACACGCCGTCGCGTCGCCGAACTCGGTCTCGCCGATCAGGTGGTCGAAACCAATGCCGCCGCGGTCGCCGGCGCCGATCTCGTCATCGTCTGCGTTCCGGTCGGCGCCTGCGGCGAAGTTGCCGCCGAGATCGCAGCCCATCTGCAGCCGGGCGCGACCGTTTCCGATGTCGGTTCGGTCAAGGCCGCGATCGTCCGTGACATGGGCCCGCATCTGCCGGCCGGCGTCCATTTCGTCCCGGCCCATCCGGTGGCGGGAACCGAAAATTCCGGTCCCGACGCCGGCTTTGCCGCGCTGTTCGTCGGGCGCTGGTGCATTCTCACGCCGCCCGACGGCGCCGATCCGGCCGCGGTGGAACAACTCGCCGCGTTCTGGCGCGCGCTCGGCGCCAATGTCGAAACGATGCCGGCCGAGCATCATGATCTCGTTCTCGCCATCACCAGCCACCTGCCGCACCTCATCGCCTATACGATCGTCGGTACCGCCGACGAGCTCGGCGAGGTGACGCGCTCCGAGGTTCTCAAATTCTCCGCCGGCGGCTTTCGCGACTTCACCCGCATCGCCGCATCCGATCCGACGATGTGGCGCGACGTCTTCCTTGCCAACAAGGACGCGGTGCTGGAAATGCTCGGCACCTTCAACGAAGACCTGGCGCAATTGACCCGCGCCATTCGCCGCGGCGACGGCCAGGCTCTGTTCGATCATTTCACGCGCACCCGCGCGATCCGCCGCGGCATCGTCCAGATCGGCCAGGATTCGCCCGTGCCCGATTTCGGCCGCGCCCATCCCGATCTGCCGGTCGAGCCGCTGCCGCGGCCCTATGCGGCTTCCGAAGACGATTGAGGCGGTTTGACTAAGACCGCACGCTGACCGCGAGCGCTTCGTCCACCGCGCCGCGGAGCGCAGCGAGCGAGAACGGCTTCTGGATCACGTCGTGGATGAGGGCGTCGAGGCCGTGAGCGCGCTCGCGCTGATCGGCATAGCCGGTCATCAACAGAATGATCAGGTCGGGGAAGTCGCGCGCCGCGGCGAGCGCGAGCGCGATGCCGTCCATGATCGGCATGCGGATGTCGGTGAGCAGGAGATCGAAGCGCCCTGCTTCGCGCTGCAGAACGTCGAGCGCTTCACCGCCGTCGCAGGCGGTCTTGACCTCGTGGCCGGCGGTGGCGAGCGCGCGGGCGCACATCGCGCGCAGCGCCTCTTCGTCCTCGGCGATCAGGATGCGGGCCATGGTCAGCGGGCTCCGTTCATGATGTCATAGCGGTTGAGAAAGCGGACCAGAACGTCGTGGGCATCCGGCGGCGGCGAAGCGAGCCGCGTGCGGAAACCGATGCCCTCGCCCGGCGGCAAAATGGGTCGCGGCGGCGCCGCGGTCCAGGAATAGATTTCCTGGCGCGCGGCATTGCGCACGGCGAAGCGCAGATGCGGCACGTCCGCCGATTTGTGCGTGGTGTTGATGATATGGCCTTCGACGACGAGGATGGGCACGCCCTCGTGCTGCTCCGTGGATGTCGTGATGCCGTCGAACGACAGTCCGCGCAGATTCACCGGCATGCCGATTAAGGCGTAGAACGACTCGGTCTGCGGCATGAGTTTCACGAAATCGGCACGCCAGCCGACGATGATCGCATCGATGATGATCAGAGCGAGGACAGCCGATTGCAGGCGCGTCAGCGGCCAAAGCCCGCGCACGCCCTTCTTGGTCGGACGTGGCGCGCGGCGCGCGGCGACGCTTTCGACGTCCTGGGGCGGCTCGAATTCGGCTGCTTGGTCCTGCTCGGCCTCTAGCCCATCCGGCGGAAGGTCCGTGTCGACAGCGTCGACATCGACCGGCGCGATCGGCGGCGACTCGACCTCGGGGGATTGCCACGCCGCGTCTTCGTTCCGCGCGGCGAGCGTCGGTCTCTTGGCTGCCACGGCAGCGCTGTCGCCCGCCACGGCCGACGCTGTCGCATCGCCCGACTGAGCGCTTTCGGCGCTCGGCACGACGCCGAACTCTTCGGACTGCGACGACCAGCCGGCAGCTTCCGCGACCGCGTCGGCCGTGGCGCGCGCCGGCGCGAGCGCCGCGGCCGCGGCGATCAGCTTGTCGGCATGGGGCAGTTCGGCCTGCCAGACCATGCGGCAACGCACGCAGCGCACCCGACGACCGTTCGGCCGCAGGCTTGCCACCTCGACATCATACGATGTAGCGCAGTTCGGACAGACGATCAGCATTGGCGAATCAATAGCGCAGCACCTCCGGGCGATCTTAGCAGGCGATCCGTTAACGGATTGGAAACCAAAGGGGTTCCGCGCCGGCTGCGCTCTCGGATGTTAGGTTTATGAGGCGGGCGAATCAGATTGCCGGTCGGGCGCCGACGGCCGAAGGCGCGCCAGACCCCGGTCTGGCCGGCCGCAGGGGCGACAGGCTTTAGCGGAGGACTGCGTGATCCGATTTGAGAATGTCGGCTTGCGCTACGGCTTGGGCCCGGAGGTCCTGCGCGACCTCAACTTCCGGATCGAGCACCATTCATTCCAGTTCCTCACCGGCCCGTCCGGCGCCGGCAAGACGTCGCTGTTGCGGATGTTGTTTCTGTCGCTCAAACCGACCCGTGGCCTGATCTCGATGTTCGATCGCGATTGCGCAACGCTCGACAAGGACGGCCGCGCGGCACTGCGCCGGCGTATCGGCATCGTGTTCCAGGACTTCCGCCTGCTCGACCACCTGACCACCTACGAGAACGTCGCGCTGCCGCTGCGCGTGGTCGGCAAGGACGAAAACGCCTACCGCGCCGAGGTCGTCGAACTGTTGCATTGGGTCGGACTGGGCGAGCGCATGAACGCCTTGCCGCCGGTGCTCTCGGGCGGCGAAAAGCAGCGCGCCGCGATCGCCCGCGCCGTGATCGCGCGACCGCAGCTCCTGTTGGCCGACGAGCCGACCGGCAACGTCGATCCCAATCTCGGTCAACGCCTGCTGCGGCTTTTCATCGAACTCAACAAATCGGGCACCGCGATCGTCATCGCCACTCACGATATCGCCTTGATGGACGAATACGACGCGCGCAGGCTGGTCCTGCACGAGGGGCGCCTGCATGTCTATGATTGAGCCGGTCGAGACGCTTGCCGAGCCGTGGGATCGCCAGGCGGCGGCGCCCGCCACGGTCTTGCAGCGGGTTCCGACGCCGATCGTCCAGAGCGGGTCGATCGCCGGACGCTCGCTGGCGGCGGTGGTCGCTATCATGACTTTCCTTGCCGCGCTGACGACCGGAGCCGTGACGATGGTGGTCGGCGCCGCCAGCGATTGGCAATCCGACGTCGGGCGCGAGATCACCATCCAGGTGCGCCCGGTGGCGGCACGCGATATCGAAGCCGACGTGCGCACGGCGGTCGCGCTCACGCAGCGGACCGCAGGCATCGCCGATGTTCGTCCCTATAGCAGGGCGGAGTCGGAAGCGCTGGTCGAACCCTGGCTCGGTTCCGGCCTCGCGCTTGGCGAATTGCCGATCCCGCGCATGATCGTCGTCAAGCTGGCGCCCGGCGGCACGGCGGATTTTTCGGCTTTGCGCCAGGCGCTCGCCACAGCCGTGCCGAGCGCCAGCCTCGACGATCATCGCGGCTGGATCGACCGCATGCGCACCATGGCGGAGACGGCGGTCGTGGCCGGCATCGCGATCCTCGTCCTGGTCGTCGCCGTGACCGTACTCTCCGTCACTTTCGCCACGCGAGGCGCCATGGCGACCAATCGCCCGATCGTCGAAGTGCTGCATTACGTGGGCGCGACCGACAGCTTCGTGTCGAGCCAGTTCCAGCGCCATTTTCTTCTGCTCGGCTTCAAGGGCGGGGCGATCGGCGGCGGCGGCGCGATCATCCTGTTCGGCCTCATCGGAGCAGCCGGCGCATTGTTTGCCGGGACGCCCGGCAGCGACGAGGCAACCGCGCTGTTCGGCGGCTCGTCGCTCGGGATCGCCGGTTACCTCGCCATTTTCACCCAGATCGCGCTGATGGCGCTCGTGACGGCACTGACCTCGCGCCATACGGTCAATCAGACGCTTAAGGATATTGATTGAAGGACCGCAACAATTTCGACCCGAAAGCGGAATTGCGGCTATAATTTCGTCCCGTTTGACGGTTTGTTGGCGCGGGGGACGCGCACGATGCTCAGCCTTAGGACCGCCGCAAAAACGCGGCGGATGCGGTCGATCGGTCTGAAGACGGCAGTGCTCTGCGCCGTCTTGCTGGCCGTCGGCTTCGCCTCTTTCATCTGGCGTCTGCCGAGCCAGGAGGTGGCGCTCCAGCGCACCGCCGACGGCATCGTCGTGCTGACCGGCGGCGAGTCCCGCGTCACCGATGCGCTCGAGCTGTTGTCCTCCGGCCGCGCCAAAAGGCTTCTGATCACCGGCGTTTATCCCGGGACCAAGCCGAGCGAGATCGCCCACCAGGTCGTCAACTACGATCGGCTGTTGGCCTGCTGCGTCGATCTCGACTATTCCGCAATCAACACGCTCGGCAACGCGGTGCAGGCGCGGCGCTGGGCGCTTCAACACGATTTCCACTCGCTCATCGTCGTCACTTCCGCCTATCACATGCCGCGCGCGCTCGCCGAATTGGAGCACCAGTTGCCGGACGCCGCTTTGATTCCGTATCCCGTCGTATCCGACCGGCTGCGCATCGAGCCGTGGTGGTCGAACAGCGCGACGACGAAGCTGGTGTTGTCGGAATATCTCAAATACCTTGCCGCCAAAGTGCGCATGCAGTTCGATTCGTCGTCGCAGACGAGCGGATTGCCGGCGAGCGCCATGCCGAGCGCGGCGGATTCGACCTTCCTCTTGGCCGCCGTCTCGGATGGCACCTTCAATTCCAAAAACGGCAGTGGAAGGATAAGGTCGGCCGCGAGACTTTGATCGCGAAGCTGCCCCGCAAGGGTCCGCGACGGCACGCGGGCTTTGCGATCGCAACGCTGGCTTCCGCTCCCTCGAACGATTTTTTGCGCCGGTTCGCATAAAGCCCCGACAGGTCGTCTGTGCCCCGCTCCATTTCGATTGTCGTCCGTTCGATCCTGTTCAATGTGCTGTTCTATTTGAACCTGATCGTACACCTGATCGTCGCCTTGCCGACGCTCTTGCTGCCCTATCCGGCGTTACGCGTCTTCATTCGCTCCTATGCGCTGACGAGTCTGTGGCTGTTGCGTGTCGTCTGCGGCACCAAAGTCGAGTGGCGCGGTGTGGAGAAGCTGCCGAAGACGGCCTGCATCGTCGCCTGCAAACACCAATCGGCGTGGGAGACATTCGGCCTCTACGGCGTGCTCGACGATCCGGTTTACGTCCTCAAGCGCGAGTTGATGTGGATTCCCCTGTTCGGCTGGTACACCTGGAAAGCAGGCCTCATTCCGGTCGACCGCAGCGCCGGGATGGCGGCGCTGGCACGGATGACGGCGCGCGCGCAAAAGACGCTCGCCCGCGGCCGCCAGATCGTCATTTTCCCCGAAGGCACCCGGCGGGCCCCCGGTGCCGAGCCGAGTTACAAATCCGGAATAGCCCACCTCTACGGCAGGGCCGGCGTCGTCTGCGTACCGTTGGCGCTCAATTCAGGGCTCTACTGGCCGCGCCGATCGCTGCTTCGTCTCCCCGGCACCATCGTCGTCGAAGTTTTGGACCCGATTCCGCCCGGCCTCGACAACCGGACATTCGCCGCGCGGTTGCAGACGGCGATCGAGACGGCCACGGCACGGCTGATCGCCGGCAATGAGGAACCGAACGAGCCGGGATCGGCCGGTAGCGAGAGCTAATTCCCTCCGCCTTTAGCCGGATGCAGGGTCCCCGCTCGCAGATGCTCGGCAAGCCGATGCAGATCGGTCTCGCGGTAGCCGAGCGCCTCGAGCGCGCGGACGGTCTCGAGCACGTAGTCGCGATTGGGCCCGGACTGGCCATGTCCCTGCCGCACGTGGTGCAGTCGTTCGGCGAGCGTCAGCCGGCCGGCATATTGCACATGGCTGCGGTCGACGATGTAGCAAAGCGCCCGCAACCGCCGCCGCGCATGGTCTTCGATCTCGATCTGCCGCATCGACTCGAGATAGACCGACGTGACCTGTTCGCGTGAGCGCAGATAGGCGATGGTTTCGCCGCGCGCCGCGGCGGCGACACGATAGGCGATGCCGCGGCACATGCCGCCGCGATCGAGCCCGAGCACCAGGCCCGGCTGCTCCGGGGTACCGCGATGCACAAAGGAAAAGATGCAAAGCGCCCGATGCAGCCCAATGAGCCGCGCGGGAACCCGCTCCAGATATGCGAAACCGGGCCGCCACATCAGCGAGCCATAGCCGAATACCCAGAGATCGCCGCTGTCCTGTTCGGCGCTTTTGTGCATTGACCGTCGTTGACTCTCGCTGACCGCCGCCCGCAATCTCGCCCGCGTAACAGGGTGAAGTCGGCGGCACAATAGCGCCGCGTTGAAAGGCGATACCGAACGACCATGACCGGCGAATCTCCGCTCAGCATGATGCGAGCCGCGCCGCGGCCGTTGCAGAAGCAACCCGCCGCGCCGCGTGGCCGGCGGCTGTGGCTGTTCTTCGCGCCGGTCGTGATCCTCGTCGTCATGGCGGTCGGCTGGAGCTGGGCGTGGTATTTCGCCGCCTCGATCGCCGAGCGGGCGCTCGCCGGTTGGATCGAGCGCGAGGCGGCGCTCGGCCGCGTCTATGCCTGCGGCGAGCAGAGCGTCGGTGGCTTTCCCTTCAGCATCGTCAGCCGCTGCACGCGGTCGGCGGCTGCCTTCAAGAATACCCAGCCGCCGTTCGCCGTCACCGCAACCGACATCACCTTTTCCGCCCAGGTGTTCCGGCCGACGCTGTTGAACGGCGATATCACCGGCCCGGTCACGCTTTCCAATCCGGGACAGCCGCCGATCTTCGTCGCCAACTGGTCGCACGCGGAGCTCAGGCTGCTCGGCCTGCCGCCGGAGCCGGAGCGGATCGTGGTCGCGCTGCAAAAGCCGCGGCTCGATCGCGTCGCCGGCCCCGGCAGCGGCATGATCTTCAAGGCCGACAGCGTCGAAGTCGACGGCCGCATCGTGCAAGGCACCGCGAGCGCCAATCCGGTGATCGAGGCGACCGGGCATTTCGCGGCGGCAATGGCGCCGACCTTCCATCCCCTTCTCGCCGAACCGCTGCAAGGCGACATCGACGCGGTGCTGCGCGGCTTTACGGACTTCGCGCCGAAACCCTGGCCGGTGTTGTTTCGCCAAATGCAGGCCTCCGGCGGCGGTATCGATATCAGAACGATCCGCATCGAGCGCGCCGACGCCGCCATCGTCGGCACCGGGACGCTGACGGTCAACGAGCGCGGCAAGCTCGACGGCACGCTCCGCATCGTCGTCGCCGGCATCGAAAACATCGTCCCGCTGCTCGGCATCGATCAATTGATCGGCCAAGGCATCGACCGGCTCACCGGCGGCAGCGGTTCTCCGGCGCAAGGACTGAATGCGCTCGACCGCCTGATGCCGGGGCTCAGCGGCGTCGTCCGCCAGGGAACTAATGCCGGCCTGATCGAGAACATCAAGAAAATGGGCCAGCCGACCGAGATCGACAAGAAGCCGGCGGTGGCGCTGCCGCTGCGCATCGACGACGGCGTCGTCTATCTCGGCCTCATCCCGCTCGGCGTCTTGCCGGAGTTGTTTTGAGGCACGGCTTCCTCGGCGCCCTCCCTCTCCCGCTTGCGGGAGAGGGTCGGGGTGAGGGCCGGCTTGCGCAGCGCACTCCCTCTCCCCGCTCGCGGGGAGACGTGAAAAAGCAATCTCATTCTCGCGACGCGTCCGCGCCCGAGTTTTGCCACGCCATTGCAAAAAGCCGCTCACGTAGGGTGTGGTTAGCCGCCAACGGGTCCGCGCAAAGCGCGGCCCGATGACAGGCTCCACGGCGTAACCCACCGTGGCGCTGCATGGTGGGTTACGCTCCGCTAACCCACCCTACCAAGCTACGAAAGAAAAAAAGGGAAGCGGAACGCCGGCAGGCGCATTTGTTTGAATGAGGCCGCATCATACGGATGCGACCGCGCGCGAAGCGTCGCGCGCTCGCCTTCCGGCGTTCCACCACGGCACTTGCGGCAGCGACCGAACGCCACCGCTCAGCTCCAGTTAACGCGCTTCCTGGGACGGGACTAGGTAGGAACGGGTGTTACCCGCCCCCGGCCGTCCTTCAGTGCAGCGGGTTGCCCCGCGGACCGGTCATAGTGCCGGCCGGGCGTATTACCCCGGAGCCGCCCGAGAGCGGGGCTGACGAGACCTCGCCCGCGGGAACCGCACTCGCTCCTGCCAGCCGGAGTCACCGGCTGGCGTCCCTTACGAGAGCGAGATGATTCGCAGCGAATATAACCGTATCGGTGACTGATGTCAAGATCACGTCTCCGTTACCGTGATGTCGCCAAGGGTCATACGCCGGCTTCACCTGCTGCGAGTGCCTGTGGGTCGGGTTAGTACGTCGGCGCGTGACCCAGCTTGGAGCGCATGTTGTTGGGTTACGGGCTTCGCCCCAACCCAACCTACAGGCTACGCTTGTTGCTCCTTCAAATTGTCACACGAATCGATTATATTGCTGCCACATGTCGGAATGTAAGTTGGCGAGCTATGAGAAGATGACGTATCCAGCGATGGATATCGTCATTCGCCGCCGCCCGCTTGGCTTCCGCCGACGACCCCCATCAACAAAATTTCAATTACTCCGCGCTACGCTCCGTGGCGCGTGCATGCGTCCAATCCTCTCGGTCCAGCAGAAGGAGTCGGGCTTTGGGCAAGCACTTCAGCAGCAAGCACTTCAACAAAAAACGCCGCCGCAATGGCCAAACAGCCGAGATCATCGAATTTCAAGGACCCAAGTTCGAAACCGAACGCGTTCTGCCCCCGATCAAGCCTCTTAACCGGACGCAGGCCGCTTATCTCGCTGCTCTGCGTTCTAGCCCGCAAGTCATCGTTCTCGGGCCCGCCGGCACCGGCAAGACCTGGATTGCCGCCACTCACGCCGCCGACCTGTTACGAAGCGGATGCATCGACAAGATTATTCTGACCCGGCCCAACGTGCCGTGCGGCCGCTCGCTCGGTTATTTCCCCGGCAGCATGGAAGACAAATTCGCGCCGTGGGCCGTACCGGTGGCGGAGGCCATCAAAGACCGCATCGGCAAAGCGGCTTACGAGATCGCGCTGAAACGGGGCGATATCGAATTGGTGCCGTTCGAAGTCATGCGCGGCCGTTCCTGGAAGAATGCCTTCGTGTTGCTCGACGAGGCGCAGAACTCCACGCCGGCCGAGATCAAGACATTTCTCACCCGGATCGGCGAAGAGTGCACGGTGGTCATCAACGGCGATGTCAGCCAGTGCGATCTCGACCGGGAGAGCGGCCTGAGCACTGTCCTGCACCTCGTGCGGTCGCAGACGTTGTCGGTGCCGGTGGTGGAATTCGGGCGCGAGGATATCGTGCGTTCGGGCATTTGCGCCATGTGGGTGCGAGCCTTCGACGAAGCGCGGCTGTAGGCTCGTTTCGGTCGGCCCCCACTGCTGCGCCCGGACGCCGGGGCCAAGCGTGCCAAAGTGCTGACTTGCATTTTCCGTTGATGCTGACGTCGGCACGGCGCCGCGTGCCTTTGCCCGCCCCCGCCTGCTTCCAATTTTTGGAATTTCGTGCTACGTTGCATGAATGATCGTGATCGGCACGGATTTAATCGAACGGTATCTTGCCGATCGCGCCGGCCATAGGGGGATCAGCGCGGTTCGCTCGCAATACCAAGCTTGGCTCGACATTGTGGGTCGCGCCCAGTGGCGCAACCCGGAGCACGTCAAGGCGTCTTACCCGAAGGCGAGCATCCTCAAGTCGAGCCGCGTTGTTTTCAACATCAAGGGAAACGACTACCGCTTGGTGGCGCGGATTCAATATCAGGCCGGTGCCTTGGCGATCCGGTTCTTCGGCACTCATGCCGAGTACGACAAAATCGATGCGGAGACCGTGTGATGGATGCAAACCTGATCTTGATCGATAGCGCGGCCGAACTGGTCCGCGCTCGCGCGCTGGTCGATCGGCTCTGGGACTCGGACGACCCGGCTGACATCGCGCGGCTTGCGGCGCAGGCGCGTCTGATCGCCGCCTATGAAGAAAGCCAATGGCCGCGCCGGCCGCCGAGCACGGCGGCGCTGATCCGCCATCTCATGGAGCAGCACGGGCTGACGCGTGCCGACATGGTGCCGATCCTCGGCACGCCGAGCCGCGTCAGCGAGGTGCTTGCCGGCAAGAAGGGGCTGAGCATGGCGATGGTGCAGCGACTGCGCGCGCGCTTCAACGTTCCGGCCGACCTGCTGTTGCCGCCGCCGAAGAAAGCGTCGCGGCGTGGGTTGGCTAAGCGGGTCGCGGCGTGATCGACACGTAGCCCGTTTGGAGCGCAGCGGAATACGGGAACGATCGAGCGTCTCAAACACCGAGTCCCGGATTTCGCTGCCGCTCCATCCAGGCTAGGCTTGCTGCCTGCGACGGCTATTTTACTTTGTCCGCACTCGCGCGCAGCATGGAATTTGCAACACCCGATAATGTAGACAAAAGGAAACACAATGTCTGACCCAGAAGCATGGCAAGCGAAATATAGAGAGGTCCAACAAGTTATGACCCGCGTGCGGTCTCTCCCGTTAGAGCAACGATCTAGTGAAGCCCTGATCGAAATTATCGGGCAGTTGATGGAGCTCAATCAGAATAGAACAGAGTTGACGACCGCAGTTGAGGCGGTCGCGGACGCGCCATGACGACCCTTTCAGACATCGAAAAGCACGTGCTGGATGACGCCGTCGAATTGATCGCTACCGTCGGATTGGGCAATCCATTAATGCATACGACGGCACTTCACGAAATGCAGGGCGACCAGCAGAAGGTCGCGCTTTTTTTTGCGCGGACTTCTAGGCCGCCACGTCGTTCTGGTGGTTACGCGGTTGCATGCACTAAAGGGGACAGGACCAACCGGCGAGACCGCATCCATCGACAGTTATCTTCATTACGCCGAAGCCGAAGGCTTGCTTTCTGCCGCGAAAGCACAGGCATTTCGATCCAAACGGGAAGCGGCGATCGAAAAATTGGAAAAAGATGGAATTAAGTTTGCGGAACTGATGAGCTTCCGTCATTCCGAATTGGCACACTCGCTACATCGACCGACGCCGCTAGCCAACAAACTGCTATCTTTACCTATCTGGGATTTCGCGGATGCTACGTTCGAGTTGGTTCGATCAATCGAACAGGCTGCTTCGGGAACGGGAAGGTTGGATAAGGAATTTCAGGACTGGTTAGACCGGGGTCACGCGTTTTGGCCCAAATCTGAGATCCACGATCCTGTTGATTTCGAAACAATGGGACGAGCTTAGCGGATAGCCCGCATGAGCCTAGCGATATGCGGAGTTATGGTAGATCGTGGATGTCGCTTCGCTTAATCCGGGCGACGTTCGCTCTTTATTGTTCATGTGCGTTTTGAAGGCGGGAACCCGATGTGGGAAAATTGGCGTTACGAAAGACAACTGAAGAAAGACGTTAGAGCCTATCGTCGCATCGACCAACAATACCGAGATGAAATATCTGCGGCTCGCAATGCGAAGAAAAAAGCTGACGAAATTCGATCAATCGAAGAAACGCACCGTTGGGAACTTGAACTAACGCAAGATGAGATTGAATGGGCTGCGTCCCGTCATCTCACCTCTCAGGCGCTTTCCTATCAGGTTCCAATTCCGCAGAGCGGGGACGACAACTGGACGACATCGAGACAGCTCGGCGTTACTTACCTATCGCGAAAAGGGGCTAGTAAAGTTAGGTCAGATATTAGGGCTGAACAGAAAGCCAAGCGTGATCGGTTTTTTACGTATGCAACA
>Ga0181527_1003667_pt1 | contig 13575 bp, 10 predicted proteins | sample PEATcosm2014_Bin_30_FD_119762 | JGI IMG/M metagenome (GOLD analysis project Ga0181527, IMG submission 119762) | Peatland microbial communities from MTU Mesocosm Facility, Houghton, MI, USA - PEATcosm2014_Bin06_60_metaG | ecosystem: Environmental > Terrestrial > Soil > Wetlands > Peat | place...
AGTGACGCGCCCTACCACGACCGTCGCGCACGGAGGTAGGGCGGGCAGTCCCCTGCCCGCCGCCGAAATGCAGAAAGCGCGTCGGGATTTGCCACGAACGGCGCGCACGGAGTGACGCGCCCTGCCACGAACGTCGCCGCACGGAGGTAGGGCGGGCAGTCCCCTGCCCGCCGCCGATCGCGTTGACAGCCCCTGCCCGCTTGTGTAGTTTGGCGCGAGTTGGATCGGATATGAGTTCTATGCTGAACCAACATGTGCTGGTGTTGAATCGCCTCTGGCAGGCGATCAACGTCTGTACCGTGCGTCGGGCGTTGACGTTGCTGTTCCAGGGTCACGCCCAGGCTGTGCTCAACTGCAACGACGGCTCGTTTCGGACTTTCAATTTCACCGAGTGGCACGATTTTTCGCTCCAGGAACCGCACCCGGAATCCGTCAGCACCATTACGTTCCGCATCCGGATTCCACGCGTGATTCTGCTGGTGGTGTTTGACCGGCTGCCCAAGAAAGAGGTCAAGTTCACCCGGCACAACATTTTCGAGCGCGACAAAAACACGTGCCAGTATTGTGGCAGGGCGTTTGATCGCAAGGACCTGAATCTGGATCACGTGATTCCGCGCGACCGGGGCGGCCCGACGACTTGGGAAAACATTGTTTGTTCGTGCATCGAGTGCAACACGCTCAAGGCCAACCTCACTCCGCAGGAGGCCGGCATGCACCTGATCCGCAAACCCAAGCGGCCGAAGTGGCGGCCATTCCTGCAAATCAACCTCAGCCTGCATCAGCACGACAGTTGGAAGCATTTCATCGACCTGGCGTATTGGAACGTGGAGCTGGGCGAAGAGGCGGGGTGATCGGAGCGCGGAGTGGGGAGGACGAAAGACGGAGGACGGAGGCGCCTCAATCCTGCGGGTGGTATGCTTGCCGCCTCTGGTACTGCTGCCGGAGTTCCTGATTTCGATTGGACAAATTCGTTTGGCCGAGCGACAGAGCCACGTCAGAAGCTTTTTGGGCGGTTTGGACGGCTTCGTCGAAACGGCCGGCTTCAGCGTAGGCGGCCGCCAGGGTGCCGATTAGAGTCGGTTGCTGGAACGCGGTGGCCTGGCAGGCGCGCTCGGCCAATGGCACGGCTTCGGGGCCGTTGCGCAAATCCGCCTCCGGGCAGGTGGCAAGAATCCAGGCCAGGTTGTTGAGCGCCGCGGGCGCATCGGGGTTCAGCCGCAAGGCCCGGCGGCATTGGCCGACGGCTGCCCGGGCTTTGCCCTGCCTGGCCAAAGCCACCTCGGATCGCGCGCCGTCCAGGTCTTGATCGAGCCGCAAGACTTCGTTGAATTCCTCGAGGGCCTGGTCAAAGTTGTTGCGCTTCAGCCATTCGAGCCCCAGATCGTAATGAGCTTGTGCGTTGGCGGAATCGAAGGTCAACGCGGTGACATAACAATTCAAGGCCTCGTCAGACCGGCCCAAGCCGGTCAAAGCTTCACCTTCCATAATATAAGCCAAAGAATCGTTCGTATTGAAACGGATGGCTTGCTGAGAATGTGCCAATGCGCCGGTGAAATCACCCAGAGCAACCAGCGTTCGGGCGTAATGCCGGTGGGTCAAGGGATCGTTCGGATCAATCAACAGCGCCTGCGCGTAGTGATTGCTCGCCTCCGTGAAACACTTCAGTTCGTGGAGCGCGTTTCCCATGTTTCTGTGGGCTTTGCCGTACTGAGGCAGGACCTGCAACGTCCTGGCGAAATAGTTCGTGGCTTCCTCGAATCGCCCGCGGTGCAGGCACAAGACCCCAAGATTCATGTTCGCCTCCGGGTGATCGGGTTGGAGGCTCAGGACCTGACGATACTGGGCTGTGGCCTCATCCATCCGGCCGGAATCCATCAGCGCGACGCCGAGGCCAAAATGAGCAACCGCGTTCGGCGGGGTCACAGCCAGGCAACGGGTCCAGATCGTGATGCCGTTGCGCCAGTATCCCGTCTGCCCCCAGGCCACCCAACCGTAAAGCGCCAGGACCACGGCCACGGTGGCCCACCCCAGGGCCGGGCGCCAATTCCAACGGCGCGAAAGGTCGGCCACGGCCCACACCCCGGCGACAAACACCCCGATGGAGGGGATATAGGTGTATCGATCGGCGATGGACTGGTGGCTCATGGCCACGATGCCGATCACCGGCAGCAGCGTGCCCAAAAACAGCAGCCATCCCCAGATCAGGTATGGAGCCGAGCGCATGCGGCCGATCGCCACCACTGAGATCAGGACCAGAACCAGAACCGCGCCCGCCACCTGCCAGAATGGCCAGTGGCCGGGACTCGGATAATAGGCGCACAAGCCCGAGGGCCAGATCAGTTTGGCGAGATAACGCGCGTAAGACACGGCAGTGTTGGCGAGGCGAAAACTCCAGGTGACTTGACCGGAGGAGAAGACGTTCTGGTGGGCTTTCATGCCCAGGTAGGTGATCAGGCAGGAGGCAAACGACAGCCCGAAAAACAGGCGCTTTTCACAGATCAGGTTCCAAAGGGTTGCGAGTGAAGCGCCGCGGGTTGAGAGTTTCGCCGCATTTCCTTCTCCGCCCGGCACTCGGGATGCCGGCGCCGGCGCTCTGCCCAGCGGCCAGTAATCAAGCAGCAGAAGCACAAACGGCAGCGTCACGACCATTGCCTTCGACATCAACGCGAGGGCAAAGAACAACAAAGCCAGCCGGAAGTGGCGCCGGGTTTGTCCCGGGCGCGTTTCAGCGGCCTTGACAAAGCTGACATAGAACCAGATGCACAGCAGAAAGAAGAACGTGCTGAGCACATCTTTGCGCTCGGCCAGCCACGCCACCGATTCCACGTGCATGGGATGCACGGCGAACAGGGCAGCCACCAAGGCGCTTCGTTTCCAGGCGCCGGTCATCCGCTGCAGGAGCCCATACAGCAGCAGGGTGTTGGCGAGGTGCAACACTGCGCTGACCAGGTGATGCCAGCCGGGCGCCAGACCGAACAGTTGACAGTCCAGCATGTGCGACCACCACGTTACGGGATGCCAGAAATCAAAGTAGTTGGTGCCCAGCGCCCACAGGAGGCCCCGAAGGGTCAGACCAGAGCAGACCATCGGGTTACGATAGATAAAATACGTGTCGTCGTAATCCGCGAAATCGAAACGAACCACCCGGCCATAGACAACCAGTGTCGCCGCTGCCAACAAGACACAAACCACAAAAGTGCGGTTCGACCGGAGATAATCCGTCAAGGAAGCAAGCGCCGGTTTGCTCATGCTAGGGTGTCATCGGAGGAATTCCCGCCGTTCTCAAAGTCTGTTTCGTCATTGTTTGAAACGCCAAAACAGCAGCTCGCTGAATTTGGTGGGCATCCAAAATTCCATTCAATCCTAGCCGCTGGCATGGGGATGTCAACGTCATCGCCAATTCCGGCAGTGTCCTGATTTGAAAGGTAGGGAGGCGCTGCTGCGCGTCCGGGAGGCGCTGCGTCACGGCCGGCCGCGACGCAGCGCGGCCCTGCCACTGCATTCATTGGGCGAAATCTAAGGCTTGGGGGTTTCGGCTGCCCGGTACGGGTGTCCGGACTTGAACAAGTCGGTCATCTGCAGCGATTTCTCGACCAACCGCGCCTGGCCCGAAGCAACGGCTGAAGCCCGGGCCCGTTCGGCGGTTTTGATTGCCTCGTCGAATTTGCCGGCTTCGGCATAGGCGGCAGCCAGCGTTTGGACGTAGACCGGGTTTCGATACTCCGTCAATGCACAGGCTTGCTCCGCCACTTTCACCGCCACGGCGCCGTTCCGGTCGTTGGCGTCTTTGCTCGTGGCCAATTGCCACGCGAAATCGTTCAACCGATCGGCCGAGCCGGGATTTAGCTGGTAGGCGTACTGAAATTGAGCCGACGCCTCGCGCTGCTGATCGAGGAACATCAGGGCGGTGCCCAGCGCCGCCCGCATCGGCGCGCTGAATTCAGCTATCGCGAGTCCCTGGCGGGCCATGCGGGCCGCTTCCTCATAACGTTTCTGCATCATCAGGATGCTCACGAGCTGCAGGTAAGCCCAATCGCTGCCCGGGGCCAACTCCACGCTCCGTCTGGCGGCGTCAAGAGCTTGATCGAGCTGCCGCCGCTGGCGCAGCACGATGGCCCGCCACACCCAAGCTCCGCCGTTAAGGGGCTCCTCACGCAGCACGACTTGCACCTGACGTTCAGCCTCATCCAGGTCGCCAAGCCGCAACAAAGCATCCGTGAGTATCAACCGAAGTTCTGCAGGTCCAGGCTCGGCTTTGAGGCGCGCGCCGAGGAATTGAGCGGCGGAGGCAGGCTGGTTTTCCGTGATGAGGACCTTGGCCTGTTTCCGGGCATAAGAAACCGAAGACCGCGAGATCCAGAACGAGGCGCAACTGTCGATGGCCCACAAGCCGAACGCGAGACACAAAACGAAGCGCCAACATCGGTTCCGGCCCGCTAGAAAGCCCAGCCCCAAAGCTCCCGAGGCGCAGAACGGCACCAGGGCGGGCAATCCATAAAAGGCTTTTGACTGCCCTCCACTGGGCACGACCAACGACATATAGAGCAGTGCCACAGCCACCAAAAAGCTGAAGCCCAGCAACAGGAACCATTCCGCCGACGGCTGCCGGATAAACTTGAGCAGGGCCAGAAGCAAACCCACCAATACGGCAAGGGCGGGCAACAACGACAGCCAACACCCGATGGCCATGAGATCAAAGTTCCATGGTGGGCGTGTGGAAACTCTGCCAGCCCCGCCCAGCATGCCATCCCCCCAAAGTGTGGAATAAAATCCGTCGCCATAACTCCTGAACCCGGCGTGCCATGGATGCCACAGAGCTTCGCCAAACCGCAGGTAATAGGCGCGCGTGCGATAGCCTTCATCCTGCCACCAGGAATGTCCGGTTCTCGGGTCCCAATTGCCGATCAAGGGATTCCCGTATTGGAGCCACACCCGGGCGTAGTGCCAACCACAGATGACGGCGCACAGGCCGAACATCACGGCCACGCGCGCGGCCCAGCGCGAGAACGGCCCTTCGGGTTTCTCGAACCGCCGCCACAACAGGGCTCCAAAAATCGCCGGTACGAGCAGCACGTTTGTGGTTTTGGTCAGCACCGCCGCGCCGAGGCAAAGGCCCAATCCCACCCACCCTTTCCAGGAAGCGCAATCTTGCTTCAACACGCGCAGGCACAGGTAGAGGCACATGCTGGCCAGGGCGGCGGCCATTCCCTCATTGCTGACGAATTGAGAAAGGTAAAGCATCGGAGGCAGGCAAGCCGCCAGAACCAGTCCCCACCGTTGCTTGGCTGCATCGTCGGGAAAAAGCAACTGCATCGCGGCCCAGACAGTGGCAAAGTTGGCCACCCCCAGGATCAAGCCTAACAGCCGCAAGGCGATCAGCCCGCTGGGAACCGAGACGGAAAGGGAAAACAGGTTCAACAGGTTGGCCGCGACAAGGTAATAGAGCGGGGGTTGGAACATCTCCCACCCCTGGCTCGCCAAAGGCAATGAGTTGTTCTCCTGGACGTAGGTGATGTAACGCATGTGCCCGTCCACGTCGAACCCGGTTGCGGAAGGCAAGGCGCCAAGGTTGTTGGCGAAGAGGGCAACCCAGAAACCCGCCAGCACCGCCACCGGGATAATCCGGCTGAACCGCCCCATCACCCAACACGCTGCCGCGGATAGCAGCGCAAAAAGCAAAAGGGTCGGCCAACGTATGCGCAAGGAAGTCCACGGCTCTTCGCCACCGCCAACCAAACTGCCCGCCGGTATGAATTTGGGTTGGGACGCGAGAACCGCGGCGCGCCAGGCTGCGCCGGCGTAGGACGATTGCCAATCATTTCCCGTGCCGACCCTCTGGTTTCCTGCATCCAGGAAAAGCCACAGCGCCGGAGGACCGTTGGAGTTGACAACCGTGACCTCAATCCGGTTCGCGCCTGGCTGCAATTGACCGGACACCTCGAACACGTCGGGTTGTTTCCAGTTTTTCCCGGTCCGGATGGGTTTTTCGATCGGCGTTCCGTTGATGGAAAGCGTGTAACGATGGAACCCGGCGACTCGCAGCCGGGCTTGTGAGGGCACTTTTTCAAGATCAAACGAGGTTCTGAAAAGCGTGGCCAGTTCCAGATCGCAGCGACGCACCGCATCCGGCGGGTTTGGATAGACGATCCAATGCGCCGGAGCCAATTCCGGCAGGAAACTGATGTCAGCACGTTTGCTGGTCCACCACAGGCCCGCGGCGGCGCCTGAAGCCGCGAGGATGACAAGCCACAGCGCCGCGCGACCTCCGGCTTCTGAGTTCGGACTTCTCACTTCACGCTTCCGGCTTCTGGTTTCCGCCCTCTGACCTGCGGTTTCAGGATTTCGCGGCCGTTTTGGCCGCCTCAATCATTTCCCAGAATTTCGGATTCTGCTGCAGCGCCTCATCCTCCTGCATGTTCAATCCTGAACGGAACAGGAAATCTTTGAGGGTGTGACGGCTGAGGATGCGGTGCACGACGACGCCCAGTTCGTGCCGCTCGAAGTAAACCCGGTAATCGCCGACGCGGAAGCGGTGCAGAATCCGGCCGGCCCGTTCGAGGCTTCCGAACTCGTCCGGTTGGGTTTTCATGAGTTGCTGCGGCAGGCCGCGGAATTCACCGAGGATATGCAGTTGGAGTTCCCGGGGCATCCTGGCCAGTTCAGCCGCGCTGGTGGGATTAAAGATGATCTGGAAAGGGCGCATGAGATTAGCCGAAGGTCGAAAGTCGAATGGAGGCTCGTCGTAATTGTGAGGTCATCCCGAAAAGTTCATGATCTGGAAATGCCCGTGTCACGCGATACACGTTCGGATTCAACACGCGCGCCCGCTGCGACACATTAAGATTCTCAAAACGAAAATGAGTTTGCACAGTTCCACCCCAAGTTTCACGCCGGTTGAAGCGGCCAACCCTGCTTGGCGCTCGACTTTCGACCCGCCACTGCCCTTTGGTAGCGCGTACGGGAATCGAACCCGTCTTTCGTTTGCGCAAGGCTGACTCGCAAAAAACCCAACAAAAGCGACACTTTAGAACCCTGTTGCCACAGATGGATTTTAGCATTGGCTTTAGCACCGTTATGGCAAGCGTTCATCAAAGACCGAAATCCCCTTACTGCCACGCCTCGTACCTTGGGCCGGATGGCCGGTGGATTCTCCGCAGCACCAAACAAGAAGACCGGCAAAGAGCCTTGGCCGTGGCGATGGAATTTGAGCGGGCCTCGAAACTCGCCCGGCGCGGCGAACTGGTGGAAGCCCAAGCCCGCGAAGTCTTGAAAGACATAATGAAGCGGGCGGACATTGGCGAAACCTTGCAAAGCGCGTCCATCAAATCGCATTTTGAAGATTGGCTTCAAAGCAAGCGGCAACGCAAGTCCAAAGCGACGGGGGAACGCTACGGCGTGGCCGCCTTTCTGAAGACGCTAGTCAATCGCGCCAGCAAGCCCCTAACGAGCCTGACGGCGCGGGACGTGGAACGCTTTTTGGATTCCCGTACGGAAGAAAACCTTTCGCCCGCCACCGTGATTCTGGACGTGAAGATCATCGGGTGGTGCTTTGAACGCTGCCCGTCGGCAAGGTCTGATTCCCACTAATCCCGCCGAAGCCGTGGAACTGCCCGAAGCCGAAGGCGTGGAACGGGGCACGTTCATCCCAGCGGAAGTGAAGATGCTCGTGGACACGGCGGAAGGTGAATGGAAACTGTTAATCATGCTCGCTTATTTCACTGGGGCGCGGCTTTCTGACTGCTGCCGGATGCAATGGGAAGGCGTGGACTTGGCCGGCGAAACCCTGACTTACACGCAAGCCAAGACCGGCGCGAAAGTGACCGGCGCGCATCACCCTGACTTGATGGCGCGATTAAACAAGCTGGCGGGGACAGACAAACCGGAAATCTTCATCCTGCCGCAGCTCGCCAGTCAGCGCACGAGCGGACGCCGTGGGCTTTCCGAAGCTTTCAAGAAGATCATGCGGAAGGCGGGCTTGGATTTGCAGACCGTGAAGGGCGCCGGCAAGCGGATGATTTCCCGCCGCACGTTCCACGCCCTGCGCCACAGCTTCACTTCCGCACTCGCCAATCAAAACGTGGCGTCTGAATTGCGGATGAAACTCACCGGCCACAAGACCGAGCGGGAACATCAAAAATACACGCATCACGAGTCGAACAATCTCCGCGCTGCCGTCAGAAAAATCCCGTCCCTTGGGTCAAAATGAAAAAGCCCACTCGCACCGATCGTGACACGCGCCCGCCGAAAATGCCGCCAGCAAGCCTTGAGAGCGTCAGCAAAATTCCCGATGTTCCGTTGCCGGACGCAAATACGCTTTCCATTTTGGCAGCACAGGTGCGTTTCAATTCAACCCACCAATTTGAGGCTGTGCGCAACGCGCTGGCGCTGTGGCGCGAGGCGCAATCATTGATCGAAAGTCAAAGGGAGTTCGTTGCACTGCGTTACGAGGGCTACATCGCACCTCTGCTAAAGATCAGGAGGCCCAGGAAATGGCCCGCCAGTTTCGCGGAATTCCTTCGTCTCGTGGTGCAAGGGAAAGACGAGGGCGAGCAGTTGAACCGTTTCCGCCGTTATTGGTTGTCGAACATTCGTTCGCAAAAGGCATTTAAGGCTGGCCGCACCCGCTTGAGTAATGGTAGGCACACTGGGAGCAGCTTACGCTGAGGTGAGTCGATTTGAACAAGCCGTTCAGATGGCCAAGAAGGCGGAGGCTCTGGCGACGAGCGCCGGCAACAACAAACTCGCCGAGCGGAATCGGAAGATGGCGCAGCTTTTCCTCGCCCGCCAGCCGTTCCGTGAATCGAAAGGGGCCGCTCCCAACCCGGCACCACCAACTCTATGAACCTGGCAGGACCGCCAGGATATGCAGTGCGCCCATTCATCGGCGCTTTTTTCCCTTGCGGCGACACGCGAGTCGAGTCTGAATTGGATCGCCGGTGATTTTCAAACTCTAGCTAGGGCTGGCGGTTTGATTGTTGTTATCTGAGGTTGCAGTACCGCTCCCAGACCACAACACGATGCCGAGCCAGCCAAGTAATATCACTGCTGCCACGCCGGCAAGATAGAAGCCACAGGTTGCTGAAGCGGGGTGGTATCGAAACTCGATCGTAGCGGACCCTGCCGGCAAGACAATTCCTCGAATCGCGTAATTGGTCCTCAAGATAGGGACGGGACCCCCGTTGAGGTACGCCCGCCAGCCTGTGTTCCAGGAGTCCGCAAGCACCATCAGTCCGGGCGTTTCCATTTGCGCAGCCACCACAATCCGAGTTGGAATCTCGTCAGTAATCCGGACGGTTCCACGACAGTCGGAGGGTAAATTGACCGGCTGCTCCACGTAAGCGACCTGGCGTGGATCGAAGTCTGGAAGCCCAAGCCGGTAAAGTATTTCGTTTCCATCGGGCACCATCTCGACGCGTTGCGGCACATAGGCCCGCGGCATTGCCGACCGGTTTTCCATCACCCAATAATCGGTGCTTTGAAAGCTGGGCGTGATTCCCTGCGGCGGCTTACCTCGGTAAATCACATATCGCACCCCCAACATGTCCAGAACGGGTGACAGTCGCAGGGCATTCTTGCCCTTTATATTCACCTTGGGACACAGCAACTGCGTTATGCCGTACTCGGGCGTTCGGGATCGCTCATCCGCAGTGAGCAGCAGCAAGGCACACCAACGACCAGGGTCAATGGAGTCATACCCCCTGACATCCTTTAGGCCGACGACTTGGGCCAGATTGGCGCGAAGAGCTTGAAAGCCTATGACACGACCGGATGGAGCCTCGGCCAGGTCGCGCAAAGCCGGAATTTCCGGAAAGTAAAGCGCATGATCGCACTGGGCATTGCGACCATAGCCGAAGCAGAGCAGATCGCCAAACAGCGAAACACCGATAGCCAGGGTGAGGATTCTTTGCTCGACGAGGCGAAAACGCAAAGCCAACCATAGAATGAGACCGGCGGCACACCACGCCGCCGACACCTTGTACCGGAATGAAAACGACCTATCTTCCCGCTGCACGTCGTGCTCGAGACCTTTAATCAACCCAACATCCTCTCCTGCTCGAGCCCTCTCTTCCAGTCGGATAAGTCGATCGGCCAGTGGCTTCGGCAAAACCACGGTGCGATAGAGGCACCAGCCGAGCAATCCGACCAGAAGCGCCAACTGCAACCAAAGCTGCCGTCGCCAGCGGACCAACCCGTGGAGCAAAGCTTCCAACCCAATCGCCGTCATGGCGAGGATGGCAAAGGACGTCGCAAAAACCAACCGGTTGTGAGACATCAGGTTCAATCCAGGCAGGCGCAGCAGGTCCACAATGCCCGGTACGTCCAGAGTCCAGCTCAAACCGAAAGCTGCCAGCAACAGCCAGAACACGTTCATGGAGCGATGACGTCTGCTGAACCATGCCCATGGAGCAACCAACACTGTAGCCACCACTCCTGTGTAAGTTGCCGCCGGGCTTTCCAATAGATTGGATGCATCTTTCAACAAAAATAGGGGGATATTGCGGATGGATCCATACATGTCTGGAAGCACCACCTGGGGCAGAGCAAGCAATCCAATGGGTTGACGCGCCTCGAAACCGCTGGCCCGCCGCTCCGTCCGGCTCCCGGTCTTTGCGTATTCCACTAGCGGCAGGAGATGCGGGGCAGCCAATAGGAAACCAAGGCCCCAACCCAACGCCAGCGTCAGCGCCGTCTTTCCCACGAGCGAACGGAATAAATGCGGGCGATAAACATCCCACCAGCACCAAAGGGCGTACAAACCGGAAACCAGCAGCACCTGACCCGCAACATCAATGTGCCCGCTCACCAGCACCAAACCGGAGACCAAAGCCAATGCCAGCGGGGCCGCCCGATTCCCGCGAACCGTCCGGTCAACCGCAAGGAGCAACCAAGGCAACCAATACACCGGAGCACAAGTGGGAAATCCCTGCCACAGAACCAAGAACCCCGTCAGGGGATAGCACCAGGCAGCCAGCGTCGCTGGCCAAAAACTCACGCGCAGCGCACGACGAAAAAATGCATAGGCCCCTGTTCCCGCAACCAACGCCGCCAGCAGTTGCGCCCACGCAATCATGATTGGCGATTCCGTCAGGCAGCTCAGCAGGAAGAAAGGCGAATATTTCGGAGCTATGAAGGGAGCCCCGCCGTACTCATACGGCGTCCACATTGGAAAATGGCCCCCTCTGAATTCTCGTATCGCAAAAAGGCGGTTGGGCTCGAATTGCAGCACCAGGTCCTGGAACACGGCGCTGCACGGATATGAATTCTGCGTCTGAGGTGTGTCAGGCAAATAAGAATGAGGCATCGCCAAGGCATCCAGCGGCAAGAGAATTCTCTTCCCAATCAAACAAGGTCCACACAGGATGAATTGCCCAATGATAATCCCCGCGACAACGGCAGCGAGCCGCCACCATTTCTCGCCAGACTGGCAATTGTTTTCAATCATTCCTGCATTCATGGTTACATCGTTTTTCGGAGCGGTGCTCCGCGGCAGGGTAGCGGCTGACATCTGCCCGCACAATCCGCCTGAACACCTTTCTTAACGAAACCCCGCCCGCTCCTGCGCGCTACGTCAGGCGAAGTGGCCACTTCCTTGCGCAAAGAGGTTTGCAGCCCCGCACTGAGCGGAGAAGCATAGCGGCGGATCGCTGGAGCGCACTTAGAGCGCACTGGTTAGACGTCTCGGATTCTCACGTCATGCGTTAGAGGATGATGCACATGCCGAGACTCGATGCGCCGCAAGGATGTGCTGAAGAACAGGCAACAAATCGGCGATGCTCTTAATCGTAACCCTGCTCCAACTCGCGTAACGGCCCTGCTTGATTGCAGGGCCGGGAAGCGCCTCCAAATTACAGGGCCAAATGTCGAGAGAAACGTGGAGGCGCTTCTGGTGCTGCCCGAAACTGAAATGCAGCGCAATCCAGTTGTGGGGCCTGAGAATCCACTCTCGGCGGGTCGACTCAACGAAGCAGCAACCAGGCGATAACGAATACGCCAAGTCCACGACCGCTCCAGCAGCGTGCTGAAGGTCGCCCATTCGCTGAACCTCTTCGTAGATGAGGCGTCTTTCAGACCAACCGTATTTTTGTGTCGTTTGCACCGTGCGTGTAGAAACGTCTAATGATGCAGCTCAGGCACACCCGAATCAAATCTTGGTAAATCTCTCATTGTCCTTTAGGCGTGCTGCCTTTTCCCGACTATGCGCTGACGCGGGAAGATTGCAAGACGCGATTCGACGCCCCAGGACGCGCCGGGGCTGCGCTGCGGTAGATTGGAACACCTGAGGCTGAATCGTTGCAGAGCACTTAAACGGCTGCGTGAGGCAGGGGATTTGCTTACTCGTGAAGCCCGCCGCCCCTGGAAGAAATACGAGGACAGACACGCCCTACAACCAGGAGCAGCGGGAGAACATCTTGCGGACATTTTGGGCAGCGGCCCGCCGAAGTAAAGCCCGGAATCATGGCGACCGGCGCAGTGGCTTGCCCCAGGCCGCGCCAGGGCTGCTTCAGGCACTTCACCGTTTCACGCAGGACGCGCTTTGATTGGCCGGGTGGGGTGGAGGACATGGGGTAAAACGCCCTGGCGAACAGCGAGCTGCCGGTATGGCTCAGGGCATCGAAGCGCGGGCATGAGTTCTATTCCGATTGCTCGCGCCCAAAGCTCCACGAGTGGGCATCCAAAGGTTTTATCCACTCCGTTTCCATTCGTGAACCCGGTCGGGTCAAGGGCGTCCGGCTTTTCCATCTCGCCAGCATCCTCGCGTTTATCGAACGATGCGAGGCAAGCGCACAATCCTGCCAAGCCAAAAACTGCCCACCACACTAGAAGTCGCGCGTCGTCGTGGAGCGCAATAGGGAACCAAAAATTCATGCGGGCCAATCTCACAAGAAGGCGTGCCGGGGGGAGTATTATGCCGGATTCGCCGCGACACTGCCCGCAATAATGTCCCGCCTGCATCGCTGCGCTGCGCTGGACGCGCTTTGATTCAGCGAGCGTCCGGGGGGGGGTTCAACAACACGTCCGAGCACATCCGTCACCGTGCACTGAATGGCGAAATTCACATCGGACAAACATCCGTGAACGTCTCTGAAATCTGGGGAGTTTTTAGCACTAGGCTTTAGCACTGGCAGTTTTGTAAACCCCTAAAAATGCACAGAAGCATTGATTCTATTGGATTTCGTTGAGGTTGGTAGCGCGTACGGGAATCGAACCCGTCTTTCAGCCTTGAGAGGGCCGTGTCCTAACCGATAGACGAACGCGCCGCCCGCGATCCGATTTCATGCTAGCCGCTGCGAGAACGATGTCAATGTCCGCTGTTGGCTCGTAGTATCCTGACTCGAGATTTCGTCGAATGAATCCAACGGCAGGGCCGCGCTGTGTCGCGGCCTGGACGCGCAGCAGAGCGTCTCTACCCGTCAAATCAGGACACTGCCCGTTAGTTGGACCCGGCCGGGCGCATGACATCATTCTTCGGCCACGGCGATCTGGTAGGCTTTTGGGCACAAGTTGTCATGTCGCACGCATATACTTGGCCAAAAGCTTCGTTATCTTCGTTTTCTTCTGTTCAGTCTTCAGGCG
>Ga0181527_1003668_pt1 | contig 13564 bp, 13 predicted proteins | sample PEATcosm2014_Bin_30_FD_119762 | JGI IMG/M metagenome (GOLD analysis project Ga0181527, IMG submission 119762) | Peatland microbial communities from MTU Mesocosm Facility, Houghton, MI, USA - PEATcosm2014_Bin06_60_metaG | ecosystem: Environmental > Terrestrial > Soil > Wetlands > Peat | place...
CGCGAAATCCGCCGGCGTCATGGAGCGCAGCAGCAGCACCCAGCGGCGATGCAGCGATTCGAGCAGCGTGAGCGAAACCTCGACCGGCGCCGTCCGCGAATCGAAAAGCTCCGCCCAGGCTGACTCATCGTATCCTTTAGCGCTGGGTGTATCTTCTGTTAGCGCGAGGCGGAAGCGGCAGTAGCTGTTGATATGGCTGTCCGGGACGTGGTGGACCACCTGGCGGACAGTCCAGCCGCCCGGACGATAAGGCGTGTCCAGTTGCTCCGGAGTTAAGCCGTCCACGGCCGCGCGCAGGCGTGCCGGCGCCGCCTCGATGCGGTCGATGAACGCGCGGCGCTGATCTTCCGTGCTTTCGCCGGCGTATGCGAAGGGGCCGATGGGGTAGCGAAGATCCGTCATGGTGCCCAGCCTATCAGAAATGCGCCGCGCCGTTTCGAGACGGCTCCGCGCGATGTCACGGCCCGCTGTCCGCACCGCATCCAGCACTTCCTGCGGCGCCGTCTGCGGGCTGCCGCTGGCAAAGGGCGGCTCCGGCGCGTATTGCATGGCAAGCTGGATCTGCTGCGCCACCCGGTCGCCGCGCAGCAGGGAAACCACGCGCAGCGCTCCGTCGAGGCCGGCGGTCACACCGGCGGCGCTCACGTGCTTGCCGTCCACCACCACGCGTTCCTCGCTGGGTATCGCGCCGAAGTATTCGAGCAGATGCAAGGCGGCCCAATGCGTGGTGGCGCGCACGCCCTGCAGCACCCCGGCGGCCCCGCAGAGCAGGGCTCCGGTGCAGACCGAGAAGACGCACCTGGCGTGCGCCGCCTGCCCGCGAATGAACGAGAGTACCGCCTCATCGTCCATCAACTGCTCCTGTCCCCAGCCGCCGGGCACTACCAGCACATCCAGGTTGGGCGCTTCGGCGAACGTCATGTCCGGCGTCAAAATCAGGCCTTGGATGTCCCGCACGGGCGCTTTGTCCTTCCAAAGCACGTGAAACCGGGCGCCGGGAATACGCGACAGCACTTCGAATGGACCGGTGAAGTCCAACTGATCCATGCGGGGAAAAACGATCGCGCCGATCTCGATAGGGTCCATATTACAGAGAGTATTGCATGGCCGCCCTTGCATCGAGGCCCGCCATCATGCAGAATGGCAGCTATATGCATATCAATGGATTTGACCGCCTGATTCCGATCGCCGCCATGGCGTTCCTTGGAGTGGTGGGGCCCGCCTGGACTGCCACGGGCACTATCTCCGCCAACCCCAACCCCTGCGAAATCGTTCCTGGCGCGCACGACTGCACGACTAACGTGACCTGGGCGACCCAGGGCGTGAAAAATGCGCGTGTCTACGTGCGGGTGGAAGGCAAGTCCGGGATTCCGGAGCGGGAGTTCGGAGCCGAGACGGCTTGCGCAAAGTGCACGGCGAGCTGGATCGAAGCGGGCGCGCAGTATATCTTCACGCTCGTGGATTTCTCGACGGGGAGCCGGGGCGCGGTTCTGTCAACCGTTACGGTTACGGCGCTCAATGGGCCCGCCGCAGGAGCGGGCGGCATGTCGGGCGTCATTAACGCCACTCCGAATCCCTGCAGGATCCAGCCGGGCAAAGTCGATTGCACCTCAGTCCTGACTTGGTCCACCGTAGGCGCCGAGCATGCCCGCGTTTATGTGACAGTCGAGGGCGCGAAGCCTTCCCCGGAGAGGGAGTTTGGCACGGGCCGCTCGTGTGAAAAGTGCACGGCGAGTTGGATTGCGGAAGGGTCCCGCTATCTCTTTACTCTGTACGACTGGTCGACAGGCAACCGCGGACGCGCTCTGGCTTCGGTGGTGGTCACGGCAATCAAGTGAGTTCGATTCCAGGGAGCAAGCAGACCGCTTGCTTACGCGCGCGGCTCTGTAGGCCGGCGTCTTACAGAGCCGTGACCGTTAGGGAGCGGTATCCCGATGGCTAAAAGAATCGCAATTGTCGAAGACGAGGCGGAGCTTGCCGCATTGCTCGACTATAATCTGACCCGCGGTGGTTATCAGTCTTACGTGCTCGCCGGCAACAAGGGCGCCCTGAAGGACCTGGAGGCCTGGAAGCCCGATCTGATCGTGCTGGACGTGATGTTGCCCGGAGACGATGGGTTCGAGCTTTGCCGCCAGATCCGCCAGTCGCCCGTTCTGGCGCGTACGCCCGTGCTCTTTCTCACTGCCCGCTCCGACGAAGTCGACCGGGTGCTGGGGCTGGAGATCGGCGGCGACGACTACATGACCAAACCGTTCAGCCCGCGCGAGTTGGTGGCCCGGGTGAAGGCCCACCTGCGCCGCGCCGAGCGTGACGATGAGGAGCATACCGCGATCGAAGCCGGGCCCTTTAAGCTGGACCGCGGCGCGCACCGCGTTTTTCTGCGCGGCAGCGAACTGAACCTGACATCCACCGAGTACAAGCTGCTGGAGTTCTTTCTGACGCATACCGGCCGGGCCTACAGCCGCGATCAGCTTCTGGAGGAGGTTTGGGGCCAGCAGCGCTTCGTCACCCCCCGCACGGTGGATGTCCACGTCCGGCGCCTGCGGGAGCACATTGAAGCCGAGCCGGATAATCCGCGTTACCTGACCACCGTCCGCGGATTTGGGTACCGGTTCGAAGGCCTCCCGTAAAACCACTGGGCAAGAACTTAATCCCCAGTTCACGCTTCCGTAACCTGGTGTTAACCATTTGTTGTTTACGCTTTAGGGTGGACGTATCGGAAAGGCGGCTCCCCATGAAGAAGATTCTTCTGATTGAAGACGACACCGATCTGTTTGCCCTGTTGAAGTACAACCTCGAGAAGGAAGGATTTGCGCTGGCCGGCTCCCAGACCGGCAAAGGCGCGCTGGACCTCTGCCGCCAGGTGCGGCCCGATCTTATCCTGCTGGATATCATGCTGCCGGACTACGACGGCCTGGAGATTTGCAAAGCGGTGCGCAAAGACCCGGACCTGGTGAGCACCCCCATCATCTTCCTGACCGCGCGCGCGTCGGAAACGGACCGCATCGTGGGCCTGGAATTGGGCGCCAACGACTACGTGGTGAAGCCCTTCTTCGTGCGCGAGTTGATCGCCCGCATTAAGCTGCAGTTCCGCAATCAGACCGCCCCGGCCCGCGTGCTGGAGGCGGGCGGAGTGCAACTGGACCGCGGCAGTTGCCAGGCGCGCCTCAATGGGACTCTGCTCAACCTCACCGCCACGGAGTTCCGCCTGCTGGAGTTCTTGATGAGCCGTCCGGGGGTGGTCTTCAGCCGCGAGCAACTGTTGAACGCCGTCTGGGGCCAGGATCGCGCCATCACCGACCGCGCCGTGGACGTGTATGTTCTCCGCCTGCGGCAGAAGATCGAAATCGCCCCGGCCAATCCGGGGCTGATTCATTCGGTGCGGGGATTCGGCTACACCTTCGAGCCGCGCGCTTCCAACGCCACTTCCGCGGCATAGAATTCCTGTACAATAGAGTCGAAAGGAGGCCGCATGGGAACCACTGACGCGGTCTACGCCCTCGCCTTTAGCACGACGGACATCCTCATAGTGGCCTTGGTGGCCGTGCTGTTTTTTGGCGGCAAGAAGATTCCGGAAATCGCCAAAGGCTTCGGCGCCGGAATCCGCAACTTCAGGGACGGCATGAAGGACGACGACGGGAAGAAGCAGTAGGCTTCCTAAGGCTGCCCGCAAGTTGGGCGGATCTCATCCAGGCTCCGGACATCTCGACAAAAGAATCCCCGCGGGCACGCGTTCAGGCTCGCGGGGATTTTGCTATTGGATTTGGTGGCCCCGGTCTACTTCTTTTTCGGCGGGACGATGGAATCCTTGGCGGCTTTCGCCACGCGGAACTTTACCACCTTCTTGGCCGGGATCTTGATCGTTTCCCCGGTTGCGGGATTGCGGCCCACGCGGGCTTTGCGGTCCTGGCGTACCAGGCGTCCAATACCCGGCAGCACGAAGACCCCGTTCTTCTTCACTTCCCCGATTGCCAGGCTGGCAAGGGAGTCCAGGAACTGGCGGGCTACTTTGTTGTTGACTTCGCAACTCTCGGCGAGGCTTCTCACTAGCGTCGTCTGCGTCATACGTTGACTTGCCATAGATCTCCTTTGGTTCTCACCATCGATTCACACTCCAGGGCCGCCGGTAACAGAGGCCCCCCTACGCCGTCCATCGAAATTAGGGCGCTGGCCGCGCGCCCGTCACGAGCGGCGGCTTCGATTACGTATCAATCATAAGGGAATGCGAAAGTCGATGTAAAGAGAAAATACGTGCAAAACGGCCTGTTTTTGGGCTTTTTTTCGAGTAGGAGCCGCGTGAGGCCCGTCAAACGGCCTTTTTGGCGGTGTTCTCGCCTCCCCCGGCCGCTGCCGCCGCCTTGCGGGGCTGTTCCTGCAGGTTGTCGAGGCCCAACACCTTGCGCAATTCGCCGTCCAGACTGCGGCATAAGTCGGGGTGCTCCCGCAGGAACTGGCGGGCGTTGTCGCGCCCCTGGCCGATGCGCTCCGCATGATAGCTGAACCAGGAGCCGCTCTTTTCCACCAGGTTGTGGGTCGCGCCCAGATCCAGCAGATCGCCCTCCCGGGAGATCCCTTCACCGTAAAGGATGTCGAACTCCGCTTCCCGAAACGGCGGCGCGACCTTGTTCTTGACCACTTTGGCGCGCGTGCGGTTGCCGATAACGCTCTCCCCGTCCTTGATCGCCGCAATGCGCCGGATATCCACGCGCACCGAAGCGTAGAACTTGAGCGCCCGTCCGCCGGTGGTGGTTTCCGGGTTGCCGAACATCACGCCAATCTTCTCGCGGATCTGGTTGATGAAAACCATGCACGTGCCGGTCCGGCTGACCACGCCGGTCAGCTTGCGCAGGGCCTGGGACATGAGCCGCGCGTGCAAACCCATGTGGCTGTCGCCCATCTCGCCTTCCAGTTCGGCCTTCGGAACCAGCGCCGCCACCGAGTCGATCACCACCACATCGATGGCTCCGGAGCCGGTCAGCGCCGCGGCGATCTCGAGCGCCTGCTCGCCGTGATCCGGCTGCGACACCAGCAGGTTATCCACGTCCACGCCCAGTTTGCGCGCGTAGGCGGGGTCCAGCGCGTGCTCCGCGTCGATGAAAGCGGCCACGCCGCCGGCCTTTTGCGCTTCGGCGATCAGGTGCAGGGTCAAGGTGGTCTTGCCGGACGACTCCGGGCCGAAGATTTCCATCACCCGTCCACGCGGGAAGCCGCCCACGCCCAGCGCGGCATCGAGCGAGATCGAGCCGCTGGAGATCACCGCCACCGGCATCACCGTGCCGGATCCCAGCCGCAGAACGGCGCCCTTGCCGAACTGCTTGTCCAGTTGTGAAAGCGTGACGTCGATCGCGTGACGCCGCTCGCGTTCGTCCATGAAGATTCCTCCTTGCAGGAAGCAATCTCGTGGCGGATGGAGGGAGGAACTCTCTGGAAATTTTCGAGTGTGGGCCGGGGCTTCCAGGCGTGGGGAACGGGGGGGCGCGGGCCACTACCGCCCGGCTTCTGCTTCCCTCAACTTCGCTTCGAAAGCGCTGAGCGGCTGTGCGCCCATAATGATCGAGCCGTCCACCACGTCTCCGACTGTCCTGCCAATCAGGAATGACGGAGTCGCCATGATCTGCAAATCCAACGCCGCTTTCATCTGCTTCACGACTTCCGCCCTGCTCTTCCCGCTCTCCATGCATGCCCTGAACGCGCCGACATCGAGTCAGGGCACCCGCGCGATCAATCAGGGCGGCCATTCCCAACTTGCCCGGTTCGGCCAACAGACCATCGTGCATTGGGCCAGAACTTCCCCTGACCGCCGGCGCAGTGCGCCGCCTCGGCCGCAGGCATGACATTCGCATGAATGCCCAACGGAAAATCATGGACCACAAACCGGACCCATCACCGGAAGCCCCGTAATTAGCGGGGTCGACGGGTGTGAAATGTCCGGTTCAAAAAGGGCCGCATGAAATACCGCTACAGCGGCATCGCCGCCGACGGCGCAGAGACGACCGGGGAAGAGCGTCGTTCGCTCGCGGCCTGAGAGAGTCAGGCAACTCCCCTGCTTGCCGTGGCAGGACCTGAACGCTTTCGGGCACGCCGGCGCGTTGCCCAAACGAAATACAAGACAGGCAGCGCATAAAAAACCGCTCCGGAAGGCTCGGGCACCGTTGATACCGTGGGTTGGCCGATACTAATAGGCCCACCGCCGCCAGCCGGGGGCTGTGTCGGGTCGCTGCTAAATGTCTCCACGGTTGGATTCGATGAATCGATGTCGATCTGTAGGAATGGACTCAGCGGCGAACCTGCCGTAGTGGGAATAGGAGTAAAAGTGTTGTCCAGAATCGACATGATGAACTCGTCCGGCGTAGGGCCGGCATCCACGTTTGTGGTCATGTTCAGAAGGAAGCTCAGCGTGTTCCCAGGCACAAAGGACTGCACGAAGATGTTGTCCGGAGCGGCGTCCGTCATCACTACGGACGACGACAAATCCCCGCCCACGCTGCCGAAGGTCAGAGGCAACCCCGAAGGACCGCCCGCGCCGAAATTGAAGTTGCTCATGAAGAGGAGGTTGTTGCCGTCTCCGATACCGCTTCCGTCCACGAACTCAAATCCGATCGAGAACGGGCCCGCGGCATCGCCGATCAACGGCCCTGTGTCTAGCGTTACATCATAGATGATACTGTCAGCGCGTGCCGTGCCCAATATCACCAAAGCCAAAAAAGACAAGCGTATCGTTTTCATTTGACCCCTCCTCTCACTGGTTGGGAGTACCGCTGAATACCCTGGTCGTATACCAGTTCGGCGGGGAAGCGCCACCGGCTGGACCGGGCAGGAAGGTCAGGCTTTCGCTGGCTTGCTGGCCCGGCGCAAGTCCGTTAGGCGCGAACAAAACCATATCGCTTCCCGAAGGCGATTGGCAGTGTGTCAACATGGATGCCTGGGTGACGCTGCAAGTCTGCGCCTGCCCAAGAAAAGTTCCACACTGCGAACGGGTAGTCGGCAACCCGTCCATGACGAGGTAGATAGGGCCAGCAACGCTTGTCGCCCCCTGGTTTTTGAGCGTAACCGTTTCGGCATAATAGCCCCCAGTAAATCCGGCCAAAATCGACCCTCGGGAAACCGAGACTTGGCTGCTCACATCGCTCGCCCCGCACGCACTTGCGCTTTGGCTCACGCTGAACGGGTTGCCGGCGATGGTTATGCTGCCTGATCGTAACCCACCGGCATTCGGATCAGCCTGGATGGTGGTCGCGCCGGTCCCCGATCCCGACGAACCGGCGGTCACGTGCACCCAGCTCAAACCGGAACTCGCCGACCACGCGCAGCCGCCAGAAGTCAGGACAGTGACCGAAAGCGAGCCTCCACTGCCGGGGAAGATTTCGCTTGCTGGAGAAATGCTGTACGAGCAAGCACCCGCCTGGGACACCGTAACAGTCTCGCCAGAGATAGAGAGGGTCGCGGTGCGTGGACTGGCGGATGGATTGGCAGCGACCTGATACGCCAACGCCTGCGCAAGGGCCCCCGGCGGCCCGACGACGACATGGCAGGTGAGGCCGGGTGTGATCCAGCCCACGGGGCTAGCGAGTTCCCCGCAAGTGCTCGAGAAATTGCACTGAGCGGTATTTACATTCGACGTGACAACTATAGAGCCCGCGCCGCCCGCCGCTGGGAAGGATGGGTTCAAGGGCGCAACCGTGTAGGAGCACGACGAAGGAGCCTGTAGGATCGTGAACGCGCCAGAGAGCACAATGTTTGAACCGCCCACCGGAGTAATTACAACGTCTCTGTTGCCCGGCGCTGCGCCTGTGAGGTTGAAGGTTGCAGCCAAGGTGCCCGGGCTTGCGCTGGACGTATTCGTCCCCGGAATGGCCGGCATCCCGGTAGCGCTCAGTTGGACCTGAGCGCCGGACAGCAGCGGGCTTCCCGTGAGTTCCACGTTGATCGGGCCGGAATTCGTGCCTTGGCTCGGGAAAACATTAACAGCCTGTTGCACGGTAGCATTTGCTGCTTCGTAGTGCGCCAGAACCTGTCCAGCCGAGAGGGCGTAGTTATATACAGCAACCTCGCCGATGATTCCCGTGAAGTGGGCAGTGCCATCCGAGGCCACACCGATATGGGCCGGTCCCGTATAGGGCTCTGCCGCGATTTGGGGTCCCGACGCCACGAGGACGCCGTTGACATAAATCAATCCAGTACCGGTCCCGCTCGAAACCACGGTGACATAGTTCGCCACGCCCGAAGGCAGCGAGGGGAAGGACTGGAAGTCAACCGAACCGAGGATTGCAACGTAGTTCAATCCAACCATGAAGCCGTATCCCATGGGAGTACTGGCGATAACCTTGTCGAAGATTCTTTCCGCCCCGACTGAGGGCAAAGGGGTTCCCTTCAGCCAGGCTTCGATTGCAAAGGGAGCACTCACAAAGTCAAGCTGAGGGGTGTCCGAGATAACTACGTCTCCGTTGGTAAAATCGACGGCCGTGTCACCATTCTGAATTAGCCCCGGCACACCCAGCGTCGGGCTACCTTCGTATTGCCCATTGTTCCCATTTCCCGACGAGTCAACGGCGACAGTCGATCCCGGGGGCTCGTTTAGCCGCCAATACGCAACGGGGTGGTCGGCGAGAATGGTCGCGGCGTACTGCGCGCCGGTCACAGTCGCTTGAAGTGCTGTGACATCAAACGTCCCATCCGTGAGGTTCGCTCCGCTAAATACCGCAAATCGGAGAATATCCCCAGTTGATAATGTCACGTTAATGTTGAACGGCGCCACGCCGGTGCCGGTGAACGGGGAATTCGGATTCACTGCGTTGTTGCTCGAAATTGCTGCACTGAATAGCGGGTTCCCAATGTTGGAGTTTACAAATACAATGACGCTCACGCCACTGCCAGCATTTTGAAAGTCATTGGCCCGTGCGAAGGCTCCAGAGACATCGTAATTCCCGGCGGTAGCGATCGTCGCGCCAAGAACAGCGCCTATCCTAACCGTCGAGAATGTTCCGGGGTGGAGTAGCAATATGTTGCGGCTCGAATCGAGCGCTATGTATGGGTAAAACGACGGATCGGTGTAGGTCGGGCCGGTGTTGATGATGTCACCATTCCCAAGACTCTGAATACCCGCAAAGGCCAGTGGCGCAAAAAGTCCAGTGTCCACGCTATATTCTTGAAATAAAAGTGCGGGTGAGTTGAAGTCTTGAGGAAGCGAAATTAGAGGTGTAGGCGACTGTGCAGACCCGGTGGTTACGACCAAAGAAGCTAAGAGGAGCAACAGCGGCGTTTTTAAACATCTCATGCTGAATGTGCTACGCAACACAAGAGGGAGATCGCTATCGAGCAGGTCGCGTCTCATGGCAACTCCTCTTCTCCATGGGAAGCGAGCCACTCATTCCCGCCGTGCTGCGCGTTGTCAGAAATCTGAAAGTTCTGTGGACCTGATATTACCGCAGAGCAGTTCGCGAAACAAGGGGGTTGTGACGAAAGTTTTGCCGGGCAACCAGCGGTTGGGTCTATTAATATTGTTGCCGTATAGCTGGTCTCGTAGCCGGTCAGAATTGATCCGGCCTGCACGGGAAGAACCGCAATGCCAGCTAGAAAGAGAGCCGAAAGACAGCAGTGCCGCCAAAACGAGGCGCGTTGGAAAACAATTGAGGGCGTTCGCGGTTTCATATTCGGGCCTCCTCGACCCTCAGCCGAGTATAGAGCCTGTTCACCCGTTTTCGCACGTTATACGATCCGATGTAACAGTTTTAGGGTCGTGTTTTCAGCGGCTTCGGCAAATCGCGAGGGAGCGAGTTAACAGGCTGATTTTTCTCTGCCTGTCTCGAATAGCCGGTGTTACAATGGGCCCCCATAAGCAGGCAAGTTATGGGTGGATCCTCATCGCAGCCTTCGGCGCCTTTGGGAAGGGATACGCTGGCAGCGCCGGAGGCCGTCGAAGCCCAGCTCGCCAGGATATTCAGCGCCAAAGCGTTCGCGGGCTCCGAACGCCTCAAGGCGTTTCTGGGTTATGTTGTCCGGCAGCATTTACGCGGGGCTGACAACACCCTGAAGGAATACGAGATCGGAGTCGAAGTTTTTGGGAAATCGCGCAATTTTGATCCGCAGGGAGATTCCACGGTAAGGGTCGGTGCCAACAGGCTCCGAGCCGAGCTCGAGAGCTACTACGCCGCCGAGGGCCGGAACGATGAAATCCTGATCGCCTTGCCCAAAGGGCACTATATTCCGGAAATCGTCCGGCGATTCCACAATGGCCAGCCGGCTCCCCAGTCCTCGCGCTCACGCGTCCGGGGAAGGATTGCGCTGGCCGTCGTCGTGACGGCGCTTATGGCGGCGATCCTCGCGGCCGCGTTACGAAGCCACATGAATCGCCCCCGGCTTGTACCGCCCGTGCCTCCCGGACGGATCCTGGTGCACGCTACGTCCGAGGGAGAGACGCCAAAACGGATTCACCTGACGCATCGGCCTCATTATCTGGCGCTCTCTCCGAATGGGAAAAGGCTCTTCGCGGCCGAAGCCCATGGCCGAACTCTCTCCGTCGTCGACACGGACTCCGCTTCAGTCCGGACAACGTTTACCCTGCCGCGCGACATCGGTCCTCTGGCCGTTTCCCCGTCGGGTCTGCTCTACATCGGTTCCCTAGTCGACGGTCTTTTCGTCGTGGACATAGCGAACGAACGACTTCTGCCGGGGGTCATCTCGACGGGTGGCCAGGTCGATGACATCGCTGTCACCCCCGACGGAGGGAAACTCTTTCTGGCGATGAGCCATGCCGGCCTCAAACGTCTCTCGACACAGAATCGTAAACTCCGCACGGTCTCGGATCGGGCTTGTGCGGAATACCTCGCCATGGATCCAGCGGGGAAGAGCCTCTACGTCGCCTATCAATGTTCCGGACCCATGGGGCGGCCAGGGCACGACTCGATGGAGATTTTTGACGTGGAGAAGGAAGTCAGTCTTGGAATCCTCACCGGCCCTCCGATGGTTGGCGGCGCCATCTCCGTGTCACCAGATGGCAAACTCATTGTGGCCGATGGCAGCGATGCGTGCTGGCTCCCAGACTACGACCATCAAGGCTGCCCCACAGTTCCGGGCCACGTATACTACCTTATCCGGGCTTCTGATCGGCTCATCCTCCATAGGTTCGCCTTCCCGGTAGTGCCTCACGTAGACTGGTACGGCGCGCCACATTTCGTGGACGACTCCCGGTTTCTCATTCCCGGCGACTCCCTGTTAGTTGAAGATGCGATTGAGTACACGGTACTCGAACGATCGGACGTCCGGCTGGGTGGCCCGGGGGCCGTGGCGTTTTCTCCCGACGGCCGCCGCGCCTGGCTTGGCGACTCGCGGAACAATTCGATCCTGGTTCTGGAGCTGGAAGGCGCCGAGTGCTCGCCGCCCCGGGCGGGACTGTCGATGTTTTTCTCCGCTGACGGCACCAACGAGGACAGCGTCGGCGGTGTTGTTCTGAGTCCCCGCGGGAGCCTGCGGTTTGCCCCGGGCCGGGTCGGTCAAGCATTTCTTCTGGACGGAACCAACTCGTTTTCAACCTCCCGGACCGGCTATTTTCAGGCTGGCGCGCACGAGATGTCGCTCGCCCTATATGTTAAGTTCGCGGACGTCGCAGGCGAGAGGGTATTGATCGACTGGACCGGCGAGAATCCACGGCGCGGCTTTCGCCTTCTCAAGGGCGACGACAACCGTTTGCTGTTCCAGTCATGGCCCGGCGGCGGAACCCTGCAAAGCAAGAGTGTCATGGCTGGCGGGGCGTGGTATCACCTGACGCTAACGCGAACCGATCGGGAGATCGTTCTGTACGTGAACGGAGAACCGGAAGCCCGAGGTTCGTCTCCGCCACAATTCTCCCAACTTAGGGGAGAGCCGCTTTCCTTCGGAGCGCGCGCCTCGGGACAACCGTCGTTCCGGGGCTTGATGGACGAGATTCTTGGCTACAACAGAGCCCTGGTTGCCAGTGAGGTGAAGGCTTTGTACCAGTTGCGCGAATCTGGTCCTTGCAAGCCCTGATTGCCGGGCCGCGCCGTGCAGCGTCAGCGGAGTAAGCGCTAACTAGCCAAGGGCTCCGCCCTTGATATCCCTCTCATTTCAGAGGCTTTGCGAACACAACGAGAACAGAATTCTCGTTTCAACGGGCATAACGGGCTAAGCGGCGCTGTGCTTCCCCCGCTTCCAGTGATACACGCCGCCCGACCGGTCGGCGCGCAAGACTTCGCGGCGCTCAGGTACTCCAGATGCGCCAGCACTTCGAAGATCGCAAAGCGGTGGCGCCTTCCAGTTCGGCCTTCGGAACCAGCGCCGCCACCGAGTCGACCACTACTGGCCCAGCGAAAAGGCGCGACGGAGAACCGCTCTCAGGGCGGTTCGATCGGGTTCTTCGAGCTCACCGAGGCGGCGCACAACGTCATCCTTTGCCAGCACGGTCAGCTTGTGTACCCGAACTGTCGAGGCCGTATTCAAGCCGGCCTCGCGCCATTGGTGAATAGTGACATCGAAGTCGGAGGTTCTGAGGCGAGAGGTGATGGGAGCGGCAACGAAATCGTCGTCGCCCGAATCGAGGAGCACCACGCCTGGACCCACTTTGCCGCCCGGCGTCTGGTGAAACTCGATCCGAATCAGCACGACTTCACCGGGTCGAAGTGTCATGGATCAGCGAGTCATAGATCGAGTCGTCGGGAACATACGCGGCCTCGAACCGTCGCCGCCCCGCTGCGCGCCAAGCGGCATCGTCGTCTGAGATGCCCCATTGGAGCACCACCTGAATCTGTTCTCCCGGCGGAACCTGGGCCGCGACGTCGGGTGGAACGGCAATCTGCCCATTCGGCGTGAGTTGCCCTTTGAAGCCGGCGGTCTTCATCTTCTCCCCTATCATCTCACGTAACGAAAGAACAGGCGCCAGGCTTTATGGCCGGCGTTTGAAGCGAAGAATCCGGCGCAGTTCGTGCCGGACGTCCGCAGGCGGCCGACTGAGGTCGACAGTCGCAAAGGTAACCGAATAGCTCTAAACGACGACGTTTTCATGCAGCGCCGCGTCGATGGCGGGATGTAAACGCTCCTGGGATCAGATGTACGCGTACATCTGGTAGGGATATCCACTATATCCACTCTTGAGGCCCGCATCACCGAATCGCCGGCAGGCGAGGATCGACGAGTCTATCACGACACGCCGACCTTCGTCCGGTCGTCGAGCACAATGTCGGTCGCGCAGCTTACGGCCCGTGGCGACTCGGTTCTCGCGCGCGATGGCCACTACCCGATCATGCACCTTAGCCACCACCTCCGGTCCCAGTTGACGCCCCAGCCGGCCCATAGTTTTTGTCGTCCGGAACCTTATCCCCCCAATTCTGGTGAACTCGCGGTACACCAGGTTGGCGCGCACTTCCCGGCTCAGATCTTCGTAGCTCCAGTCGCGGACGTGCTTCAACAGCATCATGCGCAGTACGACTTCGGCGGAGGTGGCCCGGCGGCCGCGGGTCTTGCTCTTCTTGCAGCGTTTCGCCAGCTCTTGCTGAATGATGAGCAGCAAGGCCTCGTCTTACAGGGCCTGATCGGCGCAGCGCATCCAAGGTTC
>Ga0181527_1003669_pt1 | contig 13564 bp, 8 predicted proteins | sample PEATcosm2014_Bin_30_FD_119762 | JGI IMG/M metagenome (GOLD analysis project Ga0181527, IMG submission 119762) | Peatland microbial communities from MTU Mesocosm Facility, Houghton, MI, USA - PEATcosm2014_Bin06_60_metaG | ecosystem: Environmental > Terrestrial > Soil > Wetlands > Peat | place...
ATCAATCGCGGCACCCCCAAGACGCAGTCCGCCTTGCTGCAGGCGATGGAGGGCGAGGTCATCGCCATGGGCCACGAGGTGTTCCACCTGCCGGAGCCGTTCTTCGTCATGGCCACGCAGAACCCGCTGGAGATGGAAGGGACCTTCCCGCTGCCGGAGCCGGAGATCGACCGCTTTTTCTTCAAGCTGCTGGCCCCGCCGACCACGGGCCAGGAAATCGAGGAGATTCTCGAGCGGACCACCGAGGGGCTGCCGCCGGAGACCCGCGCGGTGGTGGACGGGAAGCGGCTGCTGGAGATGCGCGGGATCGCCCGCAGCGTCACGGTCGATCCGGCCTTGCGCCGCTGGGTGGCCGGGTTGGTGATGGCCACGCAGCCCGGCGACCCCTCCGCGCCGGAGCCGGTCCGCCGCTGGGTTCGCTACGGGGCCGGGGCCCGGGCGGCGCAGGCGATGGTGCTGGGGGCCAAGGTGCTGGCGGCGGCCGACGGTCGCGGCGAAGTCGCCCGCGCGGACATCGCGGGCCTGGCCCTGCCGGCGCTGCGACATCGCGTGTTTTTGAACTTCGAGGGCCAGGCCGAGAACGTGGCCCCCGACGTGCTGGTCCAGAGCGTTTTGCAAGCGGCGGGGTAATTTCAGATTTTGGATTTCAGATTTGAGGTGCCGGAGCGCAGAGTTCAGATCTGAAATCTGAAATCACAAATCTCAAATCTCCAGTTCGTGCCGTAATCTCACCCATGCCGCTGCCCGTGGACCTGCTCACCCGCCTGCACTACCTTGCCCTGGTCTCCCGGCGGATGGGAGGCAGCCCGCTGTTGGCCGCCCCGCGGAAGAAACTCCCCGGCGGCGGTACCGAGCTGACCGGCTATCGCGACTACGCCCCTGGCGACGACTGGCGGCAGATCCACTGGACCTGGTGCGCGCGGCGGGACGAGCTCTTGGTGAAGCTTTTCGAAGGGGACGCCGACCGGCACGTCTACCTACTCGTGGACGGTTCGCCCAGCATGGGGTTTGGGCGGCCGCCGAAGCTCCAGCTTGCCCGCCGCATCGCCGCCGCCCTGGGGTACGCGGCGCTGGCCGATCTGCAGCGGTTGGGGGTGGCCGTTTTTGCCCAGGGCCTGCTGGCCGACCTGCCGCCGTTGCGGTACGTGGCGCGGTTCGGCCGGCTGCTGGAGTTCCTCGACGCCCTGCGGCCGGCCGGCTCGCGGACCGACCTGGCCCGCTCGGCCGAAGCGTTCATCCGGCGTTTCCCGCGGCCCGGCCCGCTGGTGGTGCTCAGCGATCTCTACGATCCCGCTGGTTTCCATCGCGGGTTGGACCTGTTGCGGTACGCGGGCTATGAGCCGCGGGTGGTGCACCTCGTGGATCCCGAGGACGCCCGCACCAGCCTCTTGGGCGACATGCAACTGGCGGACGCCGAATCGCAGGCGGTCCGCGAGGTGACGGTTACGGAGCGGGCGGCCCGGCGGTATCACTCGCTGGTGGCCGACTTCCATGCCCGCGTCGGCCAGTACTGCCGCCGGCACGGCATGGTCTGGATGCGATTTGCGTGCGACGCCGCGGAAGACGACGTGCTGCTGCGGGTGCTCGGCGCCCGTAGGGCGCCGCCTGCGGCTTCGCCCGGGCCAATCCCCCCGACGCAGTCGGGGGGCTTTGGGCGAAACAAAAAAGTGGACATTACAGGCGTGCCGCGATGAGTTTCGCATATCCCATGGCGCTCTGGTTGGGGCTGGTGGCGATTCCCATCGTGATCCTCTATTTACTGCCCCTTCGCCTCGACCGCCAGACGGTGGCGACCGGCATGTTCTGGGACGAGGCGTTGGCCGCCGAGGGGGGCCGGAGTCGTTGGCGGCGGTGGCGGCACAAGGTGTCGCTGGCCGTCCAGCTTGTGTTGATCGTGGCGGCGACGCTGGCGGCCGCCGGCCTGCAAATCCCGGGGCCCGAGCTCGTGGTGCTGGTCGTAGATAACTCCGCCAGCATGGATACCCAGGACGTGCCGCCCACACGGCTGGATGCGGCCAAGGAGCTGGCCGGCCGGCTCACTGAGGGACTGCACAGGGACGACCGCATGGCCGTACTCACTGCGGGCGGCATTCCCGCGGTGGTTTCCGGCCCGACCGGCGATGCCGCGGCGCTGCGAGCGGCCATCGAATCGATCCGGCCCACGTACGAACCACCGCAGATGGCCGGGGCGCTGCTCGCGGCCGAGACCATCCCGCTGCCGCCCCGCTATGTGCGGCGGATCGTGGTCCTTAGCGACGGCTGCTTCGCCGGCGCGGCCGAGTTGGCGGCCGAGCACGGTTTCGAGATGATTCGCTTCGGCACGCCCGTGCCCAATACGGCCATCACGCGGCTGGCGGTCCGCCGCACGCTGCCCGATCCGCGGGTTTGCGAAGTCCTGATCGAGACGCGGAACTATTCGGACCGCCCGGCCGACTGCCGGCTGACGGTGAAGGTGGGCGACCAGGCGCTCGACACGGTGAAGGTCTCGATGCCGGCCAACGGGCGATGGCAGCAGGTCTTCCGCATGACCACCGCGGCCGGCGACCTGCTCACGGCGCGGCTTGACCCGCCGGACGCCTATCCGGCCGACAACGTGGCCAGCGTCGACGTGCCGCCTGCCCCGACGTACCGCGTGGCGCTGGAAGGCAGCAGCGAGCAGAGCCCGCTCGTGCGCGCGTTGCGGGCCAACCCGCAGGTGGAAATCGTCGATCCGCATGCGCCGGAGACGCCGGAAGATGCCGGGCCAAGCATCGCGATCCGGGTCTTCGCGGGCCACGCGCCCGAGAAGCTGCCACCCGGCCTGGTGCTGGTCGTGGACCCGGCCGGCTGCGACCTCTCGCCGGTTGAGCCCGAGGGGCGATTGGAGGTGCTCGCCTGCAATCCCGACGATACCGATCTGGCCGTGCAGGCCGCGTTGCCGATCCTCGTCACCAGCGCGTTGGATCGGCTGGCGCGGCAACCGCTACGAACTGAGAGTTTCGCTGGCGGTGTGTGGAACCGCACCCACGGCATCGACCTCCGCAAGGCGGCCGATTTGGGCGTCGATTGGAGCGAGATTACCGTCCGCCGGCCGTGGCCGCCGGCGTGGCTCTGGCCGGCCGGGCTGGCCCTCGTGATCCTCGTGGTGGAATGGTGTTTGTATCAGCGGCGTTGGATGAGTTGATATGGGCGGTTCGTGGCAATTCGAGCTGACGCGGCCCGCGTGGCTGGCGGCCCTGGCGGTGCTGCCCGTGCTGGTGTTCTACTGGCGGCGGACGCTGGTGCGGCTCTCGCCGGGGCGGCGGATCGTCTCGCTGCTAGCCCGCACCCTGCTGGTGCTCTTGGCGGTAGCCGCCCTGTGCGGCCCGAAACTGACCCGCCCAACCACACGCGAGTATGTCGCCCTCGTGTACGACTGCAAGACGGACGTGGCGGAGGAATCCGTCGAGTTCCAGAATTCGTTGCGGTTGGCGGCCAGAAACGCGGGTTTCGAGTTGTACGAGGACCATCGCAGATCCGACCTCGCCACCACGATCACCTTTGCCCGCGCATCAATTCCCAGCGACCGCATGGGCCGGATAGTGCTTGTGACCAACGGCAGGCTGGATGAGTGGCGCTGGGCCCCCGATTTTCCCAAGCCCACTTCCGCCAGCGTGCTCTCGGCCGCGGAGGCGGCCGGCGTGCCGATCTGGACGGTACCACAGCGCCCGGCTGATATGGCCTACATTGTGGCGGTTAGCGCGCCGCGGCAGGTCCGCCGGGGCGAGCCGTTCTACCTGGACGCCACCGTGCAATCGACCCACGCGGACGAGGGCACGCTGGAGGTCCTCCGCGGCCCGGCCGTGATTGAGACGCGGAAAGTACACCTGAAGCCCGGCGAGAATCGCTTCCGATTCTCCCTCGCACTGGCCGACGGCCCGGCGGCCCTGCTGACGGTCCGCGTCGACGCATCCAAGGACACGACCACGGGGGACAACTCCGCGGGCTGTGTGGTCCTGGTCGGTCCGCCGCCGCGGGTGCTGGTGGTCGAAAGCCAGCCGGTGTTGGCCGGGCACCTGGAAAAGGCGCTGAAACAGCAGGACATCGAGGTCGAGGTCCGGCCGCCGCAGGAAATGCCGGCCAGCCTCGACCAGTTGCGGCCCTATGACCTGGTGATTCTCTCCAACGTGCCGGCTAGCTCGCTGCCGGCCGAGCGGATGGAAATGCTCCGCGACTACGTGCGGCAGGGCGGCGGCCTGATCGCCGTGGGCGGCCAGCAATCGTTCACCGCCGGCGAGTACCGCCACACCGTGCTGGAGGAAATCCTGCCGGTCATCTCCGAGCCCAAGGGCCCCAAGCCCAAGCCCGGACTCGCTATGGTGCTGGTGGTGGACGTTTCCGGCTCGATGGAAGGCCACAGCATCAGCCTGGCCAAGGAGGCGATTCGCCGGGCGGTGGGCATGCTCACGCCGCGGGACCAGGTCGGGGTGCTGGCCTTCGAGGACGAATGCCGCTGGATCACGCCGCTCGGGCCCGTAACCGACAAGAAAAAGATCCTCACCCAGGTCGATACGCTCGTGGCCGGCGGCGGCACCACGATGCAGCCGGCCATCGAGCGGGCCTATCTGGCCCTCCGCGAGGCCCACGCGGAGCTGAAGCACATCCTGGTGGTGACCGACGGCATCTCGAATCCCGGCGATTTCCACGCCCAGGCCAAGGAGGTGGCGGCGGCGGGGATTACCATGTCCACGGTGGGCGTGGGGCCGGAGCCGGCCCGGCCGCTGTTGCAGGGCATCGCCGAGCGGGCCGGCGGCCACGCCTATTTCTGCGACGACGCCGCCGCCCTGCCGCGAATCTTCACCATCGAGACCACCATCGCCGCCAAGATCGGCATCACCGAGGAACCGTTCTTCCCCAAGGTGGTCCACGCGGCCCAGGCGCTGGCCGGGCTGGATTTCGCCAAGGTGCCCACGCTCTTGGGCTACGTCGAGACCCAGCCCAAGCCGGCGGCCCAGGTCGTGCTGGCGGCGCGGACCGGCGAGCCGATCCTCGCCGTGTGGCGCTACGGGCTGGGCACGAGCGCCGCTTTCACCTCCGACATCCAAAGCCGCTGGGCGGCGGCTTGGCTCGGCTGGGACGGTTTTGGGCAGTTCTGGGGGCAACTCGCGCGGCAGACGATGCGGAAAGAGCCGATCCGCAATACCCAGCTCGACGCCCATTTTGCGGCCGGTCGCATTCAGGTCACTTGGGATGCCGTCGATCCCGCGGGCCGATTTGTCAACGCCACCGAGGCGGATGTGCGCCTGTTGGACCCCAAGGGACAAGAACACGTGGCCCGCTTGGAGCAGATCGCCCCCGGCCGGTATGCGGGAAGCCTGGAAGCGACGGCCATCGGCCCGTATTACCTGGAAGGCAATCTCCGCTACCAGGGCCGCTTGATCGACAGCGAGCGGCTGGGCCTGGTGGTGCCGTATGCGGACGAGCTGCGGACCCGGCCGGTCAATGAGAAGCTCTTGCGCGAGATTGCCGAGCGGACCGGCGGCCGCTACGACCCGACGCCCGCCGAGGCCCTGGCCCCCTCGGGGCAGACCGTTTTGCAGACGTTCTGGCTGTGGCCCTGGCTGCTGGGGGCGGTGCTGACGGGGCTGGTGCTGGACGTAAGGTTGAAGCGCGGCCCGCTGAGGAGGCGGGGGCGGAAGGCGGAGGACAGCATTTGAGATTTCAGATTTCAGATTTCAGATTTCAGATAAGGCACGTCGCGCTCTGCCTTTTGGCGACGGCGCTGGCCGGCGGGACCGTGCTTGCGGCGGAGCCATCGCGGCTGCTGGGCTGGCGGCCGGCGCCGCCGGCGGCCGCAGTGCCGGAGCAAGGGTCCGGCGCGGCCGCACCCAAAGGGTACCCGTCGCTGGCCGAGCTGGCCGCCGCGGCCGCGAAACCGCCCGCCACCCAAGTGCGCAAGACGCCCGCGACGGTCATCCAGGGCGAGCCGCATCCGCTCGCCTATCGTACGATCCTCTTGCGGTACTTCGACTGGCCGCCCGCCGCGCGACGCCCTCACCCTAACCCTCTCCCGGAGGGAGAGGGGACCTAGATTCCCAGCCGCCCGCGGATCTCGGCGGGGCAATCTTCCTTCTTTACCCGCCACTGGCGGAGCGTGTCGCGGTCGCGGATAGTCACCGTGCCGTCGGAGAGGGTTTGGCCGTCCACGGTGATGCAGAACGGCGTGCCGACCTCGTCCTGGCGCCGGTAGCGGCGGCCCACTGCCCCCTTCTCGTCGTAGAACGCGTTGAAATGCGGCTTCAGCGCGGCATAGATTTCCTTGGCCACTTCGGGCATGCCGTCTTTCTTGACCAGCGGGAAGACGGCGGCCTTGATCGGAGCCAATCGCGGGTGCAGCCGCAGGAAGACCCGCTTCGTAGGCTTGCCGCTCTCGTCCGGTTGCTCGTCTTCGCAATAGGCCTCGCAGAGGAAGGCCAGCGTCGCCCGGTCCGCGCCGGCCGAGGGCTCGATGACGTGCGGCAGGTAGCGGTCCTTCGTGAGGTCGTCGAAGTAGCTCAGGTCTTTTCCGCTGCCGCGGTACTTGGGCTTCCCCTGGGCGTCCTGCTCGACCACCAGCGCGTCGCCCTGGCGGACGAGCTTGCCCTCCATGTGGCTCCGCAGGTCGAAGTCGCCGCGGTGGGCCACCCCCTCCAGCTCGCCGAAATCGCCCGCCGCCAGGAAGGGAAAGGCATACTCGATATCGGCCGTGCCGCAGGAGTAGTGGCTCAGCTCCTCGGGCGTGTGGTCGCGGAGCCGCAGCCGCTGGCCGGCCAGGCCCAGGTCCGTGTACCAGCGGTAGCGGCGGTCCCGCCAGTACTGGTACCACGCCCGCGATTGCCCCGGATGGCAGAAGAACTCGATCTCCATCTGCTCGAACTCGCGGCTGCGGAAGGTGAAGTTCCGCGGCGTGATCTCGTTGCGGAAGCTCTTGCCGAGCTGGGCCACCCCGAAGGGCACCCGCACGCGGGTGCTGTCCAGCACGTTCTTGAAGTTGACGAAGATGCCCTGGGCGGTCTCGGGCCGCAGGAAGGCGGCGTCCTCTTCACCCCCCAGGGCCCCCACGATGGTCTTGAACATGAGGTTGAATTCCCGCGGCGCGGTGAGCGTGCCCAGCGTCTTGGCGTCGGGCCCCAGCACGCGCGAGAAGTCGTAGACTTTTCCCGGCCCGCCGGCGGCCGCGGCCTTTCCCTCGCCAGGCGCCGGCATGGGCGCACTCTCCAGCGTGGTGAGCGACGCCACCGGCCCGTGCCACTGCAGCTCGTCGGCCTCTTTGCTCCGCAGGTTGAAGAAGCGGAGTGCCTTGTGCTGGAGGTCTGCAATCGCCTCGGGGCCCTGGGCCTCGCCGGTCACGAAGATCGTTTGCCCCTTGGCCTCGACCCAGCGGCCCTGGATCTGGTCGTAACGGTAGCGGCGTTTCGACTCGCGGCAATCGACCATCAGGTCGTGGAACAGGTCGTAGTGGCCGGAGCACTTCCACACCTGCGGGTGCATGATGATCGCGCAATCGAGGCCGACCATCTCGTAGGGCGAGGGGGCGCCGGGCGGCGGCTGCAGCTCGTTGTGGGCGGTGACCATGTCGCGCCACCATGCCTCGCGGACGTTCCGCTTCAGCTCGACGCCCATCGGGCCGTAGTCCCAGAAGCCTTGCAGGCCCCCGTAAATCTCGCTGGATTGAAACAGGAATCCGCGCCGCTTGCACAGCGCCACGAGTTGGTCCATTTCCACGGCAACGCCTCCGGTTGGCGAGGGGGCGAACGGGTATGTCGGGATTGTAGATTGCAAACTGCAAATTGAGAATTGCAAATTGCAAATTAGGTCTTGGGTCTTGGACCTCCAACCCAAGACCCAAGACCCAAGACCGAAGACCCAAGACCGGTCCCCTTCCGCCTGCCCTGAGCGGGTGGTAGACGAGATGCAGGGGTGTGGTAGAATAGAGTTAGCTGTCTCCTCCCCCTCGAGGCGAACACGCATTTTCTTTCACCGCCTCGGGGCGAGACATGCTAGGCCGCGGCCCCGCGGGACGCGGCCATTTTTTTGCTGGCGTCTCGCAAATCGCCGAGCTAAGCCTTGATGGAACCGTGCGACGGGGTACAGGCGCACAAGCGGCAGATCCGCCGGTTGGCCCACGCCCGGCGGGCCGGCCAGCCGGACGCGGAATCCGTCAGCCTCCAGATCGTCGGCCGGCTCGTCCAATTACCCGAGTACCTCGCCGCCCGAACCGTCCTGGCGTACATCAGCTTCCACAGCGAGGTCTCCACCCGGCAGCTTCTCCCGCGGGCGTGGGGCGACGGGAAACGGTTGGTGGTCCCTTACTGTGTGGGCGACCGCCTGGAACTGTTCCTGCTGGGGAGCTGCGAGGAGTTGGCCCCGGGCACCCTCGGCATTCTCGAGCCCAACGAGGAGCTTCGCCCTCTGGCGGACCGCCACATTCGGCCCGAGGAGCTGGATCTGATCGTCGTTCCCGGGCTGGCCTTCGATCCCCAGTGTGGGCGGATTGGCTATGGCAAGGGGTATTATGATCGGCTGCTCGGGCAGGTTCCAGCCCGGACGGCCTTGGTGGCGGTAGCCTTCCGCTGCCAGATCTTCCCGCAGGTGCCGCTGCTGGATTACGACGTTCGCGTGGATCAGGTGGTGACGGAAGGCGAGGTCTACCGTCGCCGGCAGCCGCGGCGGGGATGAGGGGATAAGGGGATGAGGGATTTCAGATCGCCCCGCTTCTGCCTTTGTGACATAGGTTTGCTTTTCCCGGCGAACACGGCTAAACTAAGGGCGGAGTTGACCCCTCTTCGGGTGCCCCCTCGGGTTTCTGGGGGTAAAGCAAAATCATGGCCGTCAGTTCGCTTGCGGACTTTCTGACGCTGCTGGAGAAGAGCAGGCTGCTGGGCGCGGAGCAGTTGGCAACTGCCCACCGCCTGGCCGAAGGCGCGGGCGATGCGGCCACGCTGGCCAAGGCGCTGGTGCAGGAGAAGCTGATCAGCGGCTGGCAGTCGGCGCAGTTGCTGGCCGGGCGGGCCACGTTGATCTTCGGCAAGTACAAGCTCATCCGGCTGCTCGGCCGCGGCGGCATGGGCCGCGTGTTCTTGGCCGAACACGTCACCATGAACCGCCGCGTCGCCCTGAAGATCGTGCCGCGGCACGTCCAAAACGACCGCGCCGCGCTGGAGCGGTTCTTTGCCGAGGCGCGGGCCATCGCCGCCTTGGACCACCCGAACATCGTCCAGGCCTACAGCGTCGATAACGAGTGCGACCGGTACTTCATCGTTATGGAGTACGTCGACGGCCAGGATCTGCAGCAGATGGTCGAGGTTGAAGGCCCGCTGGGCTTCGAGCGGGCAGCCGACTACATCCGGCAGGCGGCCGACGGGCTGGCCCACGCCCACGCCCACAACTTGGTACACTGCGACATCAAACCCTCGAACCTGCTGGTGAACCCGCAGGGGGTGGTCAAAATCCTGGACATGGGCCTGGTCCGCCTGGGAAGCCGGGAAGAGGGTGCACATGCAAGCGGATACCCGGCAGGCGGGCGCCCAGGCCGGCCGGAAGAGCAGGCCCTCGGCAGCGTCGATTACCTGGCGCCCGAGCAGGCGATGGGCACGCCCGACTTCAATCACCGCGCCGATGTCTACGCGCTGGGCTGCACATTCTATTTCCTGCTGACCGGCCATCCGCCGTTTCCCGAGGGCACGCTGGCCCAGCGGATCGTCAAGCACCAGACGCAGCAGCCGCGGGACATCCGGCTGGAGCGGCCCGACGCGCCCGCCGAGCTGGTGGCGATCTGTCGGCGGATGATGGCCAAGCGGCCGGAGGATCGCTACCAGTCGGCCGCGGAGGCCAGCCGCGCGTTGCTGGCCTGGCGGCCGGAGGCGCATGCCGTGGCGGTGGGCAACCCGCTCAAACTGAGCCGGCGTTCCGACGAGGACATCTCTGCCGAGGAGGTCGCATCGGGCGCCTGGCTGGAGCACATGACCGTGTCGTCGGTGGTCGACCGGCCCAAGCGACCGGGCAGCACGCGAAGCGTGGTCGCGGACGGCGAAGCGCGACCCAAGGCTTATCGCCGGGTACTGGCCGCGGCCGCCGCCCCGTTTGTGGGGTGCGTGGGCTGGTTTAACACTCCCCGCCGCAAGCTCCTCGGGGCCGCCGCGGCCGCGCTGCTGGTGCTGGTCACCACCCTGACCGCGACCATCGCAATCCTCTGGTCGCGATCCAGGTCCTCGGCCGGCCCGGCGCCGGTCCAGGCAAGGTCCGCCGACTCCCACGCCAAGAGAACAGTGCAAGGGCCGGACGAAGGCCCCGAGCCCATACGCTCCAAACAGAAGACCGGCGAAGAGCGGACACCCGCCGCCAGCGGGTCGCCGGCGGAATCGCCCAAGGAGCCGCCCAGGCCGGAGCCGAAGATCCAGCCGAAGGCCGAAGCCAAGCCCGAGCCCAAGCCGGAACCAAAGCCGGAAACCAAGCCCGAACCAAAGCCGGAGCCTAAGCCGGAACAGAAGCCGGAGCCCAAGCCCGCGCTTAAGGAAACGCCGCCAGAGAAACCGCCGCCGGCCAAGCCGACCACGTCTCTTAACGGGCTGGCGACCGCGGTCGATCTGCCGAGCCTGGCAGGCAAGGATTCGGAGGACGCCTTGCAGCCGCTCTCGCTCGGCAAGATCGAGGCCGATTTCCAGGCCGTCCTGGATGTCAAGCTGCTGGGTGGGGACACGGCTGCCAAGGGCCGCCTGCGGTTTACCCTGCAGCCGCCGGTTAAGGAAGAGCCGCCCGGATGGTACGTCGTAACCGGGGCCGGCGAGGAGGCCAACCGGATCGCCCGCCTGTGGCGCGATGGGGCCGAAATGAAATTCCAGTGGCTGGCCGAGGCGGCCGATCGCAACTGCAATTACCTGCGGAACTGCGGCCTGCTGGTGGGCTGCGAGGGGCAGAGCCACCTGACGGCCCTCAGCCCGCCGGTGAAAACCGAGCCGCTGGTGTTCGACCTGGCCCTGGGCGGAGCCGACGCCCGCCTGCCGCCGCGGGAGTACCTGCCCGACCCAAGCCAACTCCGCCTGAAGGTCCTCGTGCCGGACAAGGACTTTCCCAGTCACGTGGTGAAAGTGCAAGAGGCGCGGGGGCACGAGCCGCGCGCGAAGGGACCGAAGGCCAAGGGCGGCGTGGCGGAGGTCCCCGCCGGCGGTGATACGGTGGCCGCCCGCGGCACCGTGGACGTGATCCTGACGAAGCAGAACGCCCCGCCCAGTGCCCTACAGATTCACTTCGATCCGAAGCCGTCGACGGTCTCGGTCCGTATGACTTGGGAAGTCGCCGTTGCCGGGAAGCCTAAGGAGTTCAACGAGAGGTGGCTGCGGGCTATCGAGGCAACGGCCGCAGCCATGGACCCATCGTTCAAGCCCAAGACCACGAAGAAGTCGCCGCCCGCCGGCGATCCCAGCAAGGAAATCAAGGAGTTCAAGGATCGCGTCGCCGCGCTGGGGGCACTGGCGGGCGAGCTCAACCACGCGCGGATCGGCTTCAAAGTCTTCGTGCCCTTGACCAAGCCCGGCGAGAATCCGCAATACGACCTGGTCTTGTTCGAGACCGCGGGGCAACCGCAAGCCGGCGCGAAGCCAGGCGAGAAACCGGCGAGGTAGGGGCGAGAAAGACGAGCGGCGCCGTGCGGCTTAAGCACGAAATCCAAAATCCGAAATCCTAAACAAATCCAAAATACGAAATCCCGATGCTTCAGATACCGCACCGTTTCTTTGGTCCTTGGTGCTTCGGTCATTTGAAATTGTTTCGGATTTCGGATTTCGTACTTCGGATTTTCCCGCCGGCTACAATGTGGCTCGTGCTCGCGATCCCTGCGCCGGCCCAAGCCCCGGTTGTGTGGGAAGGCAAGACGGTCCGCCAATGGGCCGCGCAGTTGGACGCCGCGGACGCCGGCGCAAACTACTACGCTGCCTACGTGCTGGGGCAACTTGGCCCGAAGGCTGCGGACGCGGTCGAGCCGCTCAAGAAGATGTTGGCGAAGCGCTCCGTGGCGAAGTCGGTGCCCGGCTACGAGGACTGGGAGTATGTCCGCGGCACGGCGGCCTGGGCGCTGGGCCGCATCGGGCCGGCGGCCGAAACCGCCGTCCCCCTGCTGATGGAGACGATGCACTCCAAGGGCCACGTCTCGGTGCGACGGAACTCCAACGAGGCCCTGGGCAACCTGGGCCGGGCAGCCAAGCCGGCCGTGCCCGACCTGCTGGCGGCGCTGGCCGATGAAGATGCCATCACCCGCGTCAATGCGGCCGTGGCCCTGTGGAAGATCCAACGGCACCCCAAGGCCCTGCCGGCCCTGGCGGAAATGCTCCAGCCGGGAAAGGGACCGGCAGCCTACCATGCGGCCGTCGCCCTGGGCACGCTGGATCTTTCCCCGTCCGATACGACCGAGCCGGCAGGCTCCAGCCATGAGCCACAAGCCGTCAGCCAGGCGTTGGTCAAGGCGCTGGGGGCCGCGGACCAGGACGTGGCGCGGGCGGCGGCCCGATCGCTCGGCCAGATCGGCCGGGGTACCCCCCGGCTCGCGCTGGCGGCGATCCAGCCGGCCCTGGAGGGTCCCCGCGACGAGGTTCGCCGCATGGCGGCCGAGGCGCTGGGGTGGATGGGCCCGGCGGCCGTCGAGCCGCTACGGGCGGTTCTGAAGAATGACAGTCCGGCCGCCCGCCGCGCGGCGGCCCGGGCCCTGGGCCGCCTGGGCCCGGCGGCCAGGACGGCCGAGGCCGACCTGGTCGAGGCGGTCAACGATCCCGCCGCCGCGGTCCGCACCGCCGCCGCCAAAGCCCTCCGCCTGGTCCGCGGAGCCCCGTAAATCGCAGTCGGCGGGGTTGTAGGTTGTTTAGCGGGCGGGCTTGCCCGCCGTATCTGCCGCGGTGGGCCGGGACTACCACGGCGGACCATGCTTTGCACGGTGCCCGCCCGCCCTCTGCCAGTTGGGGCGAGGTCTCCGACCACGCCCCCTGCCGCGACCGCAGATCTCCTTCGCTGCCCTGGAGACCTGACGGTCGGCTCTCGGCGGGGTCGGAGACCCGCGCCGAACCGGGGTAGGACCAACGCGCGGATCACTTCTCGCTTTTCGCGCTGGGCGTCGTGTCGGCCTTCAGATCGCCGAGCATGAACTGGATGCCGTCCTGGAAGTGCCGCAGGACCCGCGCATCGAAGAAGATGCTCTCGTTGTGCCCGAAGGAGCAGTAGAACACCCGCCCGTTGCCATAGCTCTTGATCCAACTGATGGCGTAGTCGCCGTCGGCGCGGTTGCCCGCCTTGACATTGATCTTCACCTTCGGGTTGTTCACGTCGATGCTCAACAGCTCGTGCAGTTTTTCGCGGGAGTAGGGCTGGGCCTCCGTGCCGTCGGGACGCTTGCCCCTGGGGCCGAACACGTAGATCTCGTCGGAGAACTCGAAACCCTTGCCCTTGAAGGCGGCGTTGATCGGACTGGCCGGATCGTCGTTCTTCACGAAGATATGCCCGTAGGGATGGTTGCTGAAATAACCGCCGATCATGTCGCCATACTCCGGCCAGCCGTAGCAGGAGTCGGTGGCGGAGTGGCTCC
>Ga0181527_1003671_pt1 | contig 13561 bp, 12 predicted proteins | sample PEATcosm2014_Bin_30_FD_119762 | JGI IMG/M metagenome (GOLD analysis project Ga0181527, IMG submission 119762) | Peatland microbial communities from MTU Mesocosm Facility, Houghton, MI, USA - PEATcosm2014_Bin06_60_metaG | ecosystem: Environmental > Terrestrial > Soil > Wetlands > Peat | place...
AAGGATGGCCGCAGTTCCATTCGCGCGACCAGCGCGGCGAGTTTTGGTCGGTTTGGGGCTTGCCAGGATAGTCGCAGCGGACGGCGGTCAATGAACTGACACCAACAGACCAAAAAGATAGCGGTCCTTTCCGCCTTTGCCGCATTCGACATGGATCAGCTTCCGCTCGCCGTCGATCGAGGTGACCTTCAGGCGGCAAACCTCGCCGATGCGGAGCCCGGCTGCGTATGCGGTCGTCAGCGCAACCCGGTTGCGCAATCCCACAACGGCCTCCAGGACGCGGGCGATCTCGTCGGGAGCTAGAACGGGCGGCAGCTTTTCCGGCTCCCTCCCATTGACGATCCGCTCGAACGCATCCTGCTGGCCCATCGTGACGCCATAGAAGAATCGCAGCGCGCAAGCCGCTTTATTGATGTGGGACCAGGAGCGCTTCTTGGCGATGAGATGAAGCTGATAAGCTCGGACATCCTCATTGCCGAGACGATCTGGCGATGCTCCAAAATGCCGGCTGAACTTTCTGACCGCGTAGATGTAGGATTGTTGGGTCGCCTGCGAGAGGTTGCGGATCGTCATGTCTTCGATCATGCGCTGGCGAAGAGGGCTCGTCGTAGCCATCGGGGGCCTCCTGTCGTGAGAGGGGGTGGATGTGGCGATCACATCCTCTCAGACGGGAGGCTTCACCTCAGCCCCTTTCCTCCTGCGCCGAAGGAGCAGGTTCGTTGTGTGCCGGGCATGTTCGGCAGCTTGGAGGTGAAAGTCCTCTACCCAACCTGATGGAGGTGAAGGGTTAGCGATGCGCAAGGGCTATCGCCGCGAGGCGGGGTCTGAAGGAAGCGCGGAGCAAATGTGCGAGTTGATGGACAAGAACCGGATATGAGGCGCGAGCGTCGGACGAGCGGGCAACGAGTCGCAAAGTCCATATTCATCAAGGACGCGAAGCGTAGATTCGGCAACTGCGCACGGAAGGCGACTGAACTTACCCCGGGAGGTCTGCTCCGCGTTCCGAGTCGGAACTGAGGGCGTCGCAGGGCGTCCTGACCGTGTGTAACCGAACCCGCGCGCGGTTTCAGCCAAACGGCTTCCCTCGCTGACGCGATCCCCTGTCCCGCTGGCAATCACGCGCGCTGCGAACCGTTCGCGCTTTCGCTTTGCGGAGCGCCGTGCGGCGGAGCATCCGCCGCACCCCGCGCGATTCATCAATCACATCCTGAATTCTCAGCTGCGCCTGCGCAACGCCGGCCACCAGCTTCGAGGGCACGGCGACATCGCTCAGCCAGCCCGCCGCCACCATGAGTCATTGCGCGCGATCGCCAGGAGTTGCAATCTTACTTGAAAGCTAACGGGCCTTCGCGCATGGCGGACGAGGAGAAAATCGGCAAGCCGTGGCAAGTTGATGAGCTAGACGCCATCATTGCCGACTACTTCTCTATGCTTGAGGCAGAATTATCGGCACGCCCTTACGTGAAGGCCCGCCACAGCGCCCAACTCATGGAGCGAATCGGCCGGACCCATAGGTCCGTCGAGTTCAAGCACCAGAACATATCCGCGGTACTCGATGAATTGGGATTGCCTTGGATACCGGGATACATGCCCAAGCGGAACTATCAGGCCGCGATTTTCGATGCGATCGATCGCTATCTCACTGCCCATCCGGAATTTTTGACGCGGTCCCCTCCGCAGCCCGTTCTCGTTCCAGAAAGCGGGCAGCCATTCGTTGACCCGCCTGCCCTAGCCGTCGAGCAGTCGCGACCTCGGCAGCTCGAACAGCTTCTGCGCAAATTCGATCCTGTGGAGCGCGATAATCGCAATCGAGCGCTTGGCCGAGCTGGCGAGTCGTTCGTCCTCGAAGTGGAGCGACGGCAGCTCACCAAGCTACAACGATCCGATCTTGCTCACAGGGTTCGCTGGATTGCGGCGGAGGATAGCGATGGTGCCGGATACGACATCTTGTCGTTTGATCCGTCCGGCCGCGAGAGGCTGATCGAAGTGAAAACGACCAACGGCGGCACCACGACGCCGTTTTTCCTGTCGCGGAACGAGTATGAAACAGCGGCGGCGCGCACCGATTCGTGGCGGCTGTACCGCGTGCACCTTTTCGCTCAGACCCCGCGCATCTTCACCATTTCACCCCCCTTGTTAACCTCGGTTCACCTCCGGACCGAGACTTGGCGAGCCTCGTTTGTCTGAGAAGGATTGCCCGAGCGCTCCAATTCCCCTCGCCGACTCACGGTCGTCGGGCCGAATCCCGCTTTCCTGTGTAGGATTCTGGCAACTGTCCCGCCTTAAGTTGTTCCTGTTTTGTATTTGTTCTTGATCGTGGTGCCACTTCGGCGTCAACTTTCCAACCATGACCGCGAATCAGGCAAAGTTGGAAGACAGGGCTCGCCAGAATCTTCGCCGCAATCCCGATGTGTGGACGGCGATCGACGCGGCGCGCTTGCACCGGCCGGGCAGCGTCTCGCGCAATACGTGGATTACCGAAACCATCGTTGAGAATCTCGCGCGCGAGCAGGACAACGACACTCCTAGCCGGAGGGCCGGGGGCGGCCATGTTTGATTTTTTCGAATTCTTCGCGGGCGGCGGTATGGTCCGCGCCGGTCTTGGCGACACAAAATGGCGCTGCCGCTTCGCCAACGATTTCGATCACAAAAAGAGCGCCGTCTACCGCCACAACTGGGGCGACGGAATCCTGAAGATCGCCGACGTGCGCACGCTCACAACCAAGGATACGCCCGGAGACGTCGACCTCGCTTGGGCGTCTTTCCCCTGCCAGGACCTTTCGCTTGCCGGCGGAGGAGCCGGTTTGAAAGGCGATCGCTCCGGCACGTTCTGGCCGTTTTGGAGCTTGATGGAAGACCTGATCGCCGACGGCCGGGCACCGCGGATCATCGCCCTTGAGAATGTTTGCGGCACGCTGACGTCGCATGGCGGCAAGGATTTTGCCGCGATCTGTTCGACATTCGAGCAGGCGGGGTATGTTTTCGGTGCCGTTGTGATCGACGCCGCGCATTTCGTTCCGCAGTCGCGCCCGCGCTTATTCGTGATCGGTGTCCGCAGCGACGTCGAAATTCCCGCCGCACTCACGCAGTCGGGGCCGTCGCCGCTTTGGCATACGCGCGGGCTGCGGACGGCGTTCGAGAACACACCAGCAAAATTTCGTAAGAAATGGGTTTGGTGGTCGCTTCCCGCGCCGTCGGCGCGCAATTCAGCTTTCGCCGATCTTATCGAAGACAACCCGACCAACGTGGAATGGCACACGCCGGCCGAGACGCGCCGCTTGCTCGGCATGATGAGCGTTGTGAACCGAGCGAAGCTTGACGCAGCAAAAGGTGCCAAGCGGAGGCTTGTCGGTACCATTTACAAACGCACGCGCTTTGATGAAGCCGGACGTAAGGTCCAGCGCGCGGAAATTCGCTTTGACGACGTGGCCGGCTGCCTGCGAACGCCGGCGGGAGGCTCCAGTCGGCAGAGCATCATGATAATCGAGGGAAAGAAGGTGCGGTCTCGCCTGCTTTCGCCGCGAGAGGCCGCGCGTCTTATGGGACTGCCCGAGGAGTACGTGCTGCCGAATAACTACAACGAAGCCTATCACCTTGCCGGCGATGGCGTTGCGGTCCCAGTGGTGAACTTTCTCGCGACGAATATTTTTGAACCCCTTCTTGCCTCTGCGCTCGCAGAGCAAAGGGCGGCATAATGCCAGGTGATTTGCAGGAAGCGTTGAACGCCTTCACCAAGGCGCAAAAATTCAATCGCAAAGGCCCGTTGTGCGTGGCTTTAGTGATGACGCAGCAAGCGCGCATCAAAGGTCTGCCCCTCGATTCGAGCGAGCTTCTGACGGAAGGAGGCGGGCAGGTTCTAGGCCTCGGAAAAGGTGCCGTTCAGACGATTCTTCACCGACATAACATCACTCGTGTGTTGGCGTCGGAAGGCGGGCGGACGAGCCGCGGCAGCATCGGCAACATGCGCGAGTACGTCGCCCTTCTCAATCAATTGCATACCAAGGGCGCAGCCGATCTGGACGCGATTGAAGATTTCTGGATTGCACGCGTCCATGACTTTTTCGCCGCCAAGCCGTTCAGAATCCGGCTCGACGCCTCGCGCAGCCTGCGGACAGTCGTGCGCGACGTGCTGAGCCAAGCTGAGGACCGTCAGAAAACAACGCCAGGGGTCTACTACGCCGGCGCTGTGATGCAGCACATGGTCGGCGCTAAGCTCGATTGCGCGCTTGGCCAGGGCGAGTTCGAGCACAACAGCTATTCAACGTCGGATCAGCAGTCCGGCCGGAAGGGCGATTTTTTTGTCGGTGACGTCGCTATTCACGTCACGACGTCGCCAGGCGAAGCGGTGATCGAGCGCTGTCGAGACAACCTCAACGACGGCCTTCGCCCTGTGCTCGTAACGGGGCAGCGTGGTTTGACCGTTGCTGAAGGTTTGGCGGACAACGCGGGCTTGGGCGACAGGATCGACGTCTTCGAGGTTGAGCAGTTTATCGCGCTCAATCTCTATGAGATGGGCAAGTTTGGTGCCGACGGCCGACGGGTCGCAGTCTCCGATTTTGTGACGCGTTACAACGGGATCATTGAGGACGTCGAGACCGATCCGAGCCTCAAGATTGAATTCCGGCAATAATCGATTGAACCCTCGATAGCGGTGGTCCGCGCCACGCCCACGTCAAGAGTCGCCCCACGGCGTTTTTCGCGGACTCGCCGGGGGCGTGAGCCCCCTGGCCCCACTCCGCCCTAGCCATCATCAGAATAGGCCTTCACCCAGCAGAGCCTGTTCACGAGCTTCAACTGGTCCACGGTCGAGCAGCTGATCTCCAGCAGCCGCGGCGAGGCGAACACCACCGCCAGACAGCGGGCGCGGCTGATCGCGACGTTGAGGCGGTTGCGGCTGTAGAGGAACTCGATCTGTCGCGGCAGATCGTCGCCGGATGACGTGGCCATCGAGACAAGCACGACTGCCGCCTCCTGGCCCTGGAACTTATCCACAGTCCCGACGTGCGCGCTGGCCGGCAGGATCGACTGCAGCAAGTTCACTTGCATGTTGTAGGGGCTGACCACCAGGATGTCTGCGACGCCCAGCGGGCACACCTCGCCCTTGCGGTTCCGCCAAGGTTGGCCGAGCAGCGCGAGGTAGGTGCGGCGGACGCGCTCGGCCTCGGCAGGGCTGCGTTGCGCGCAGCCCTCGTGCAGGACCTCCACGAAGCGCACCCCTGCCTCCACAATCGCTTCAGGGTCCAGCCCAGGGGCGGCCAGGACGGCCTGCCGCCCGGCCGCTGAGTCCGGCTGTAGCCGGCCGTCATAGACGGCGTCCGAGATGAAGCGGCAGACCTTGGGGTGCATCCGGCGCGTCTCGGGGAGAAAGATCCCGCGATCAGGGGGAACCGTGGCCGCGTCCTGAAGCAGGTGCTGCAGGGCGGAGACGCCTGAGCCGCCCGGATGATCCCCTTGGATCGGTTGCGACAGCTGCATTTGGTCGCCTACCAAAACAATGTTCCGGGCGCTGACCCCCATGGCGACGATATTGGCGAGGCTCACCTGGCCGGCCTCGTCGACGAACAGATAGTCGAACCGGCGGTCCATCTCGGGCCGTGCGAATAGCCACGCCGTCCCCGCGACCAGTTGGTGGCGCCCGCCAGCCGCATCCTCGTTGGACAAAGTGTTGACGATGAGCCGCGCGCCGTCCAGGAACTGGTCCTCCTGGGACGATTTCTTGACGCCGCTAAAGCTTCGGCCTTTCTCGGCGGCCACATCCTCCACGGCCGCGAGCAGCCCATTGATGGCCTTGTGGGAATGGGACGCGACTCCGATCCTTTTTCCGGAGGCGAGCAGGGCTACGATGGCGTGCGAAGCGGTGTAAGTCTTGCCGGCGCCCGGCGGACCCTGGACCAGCAGGTAGCTTTGCTGGAGGGCGGACAGGGCGTCGATGGCAGCGAGCAGGATCTCCGCGTCGTCGGGGATGATTGCCTCCCCGGGCGCGCGGCCCGAAAGGCGTGGGGGCACCCCGCGCAAAATGTCCGCTAAGGCGGCGTAGCGGCCCGACTCGCCCGCCGCCACGGCCTCGGCAAACCTGTAGACTGCGTCGCGCAGCACCCTGTCGCCAAGGGGACCTTCCGGGATCAGGGACGCGGCCGCCCCGAGTGGCGTGCGGGATGGTCCCAGCTTCAGATCCAACGTCCCTCCCTCTTCGTCCAGCGCCACGATCTCGCCGGCCGGCTCGAGCGTCGCGGGCCGCACGACCTTGTCGCCCACCCGCAGCTTGAAGTCCTGCGGAGGGAAGGTGAAGCCGTAAACGAGCGACTTCTTGTCCGCGCGCGGCGGCTGTCCGTCCGCCCGCAGGCCGCCCAGGCATTCGGCATCATCGATGAGCTCTTCCTCGCTCATTTCGGCGCGTGCGAACTGCGCCCACCAGCCCGGCTTGGCTTCGCGGCGGTGGAACTCCAGGAGGTGCGCCAGCAACTGCCGCCAGCCCTTCTCGTCCGCGGGGCACGCCAGCAGCGCGGACGTGACGGAGGCCGTCCGAGCTTCCGCCTCGGCACGCTTGGCCTCGCGCGCAGTGTCGTCGGCGGCGACGGTCGGGCCGGTGAACCAACGCGTGGTTGCAGGTCGCAATCCGAGCAGCCAGTCGCGGCAGGCGACGGTCGAGCGGCAATCCTGCTCGTTGTAGGAGCGGACTTCCTCGAGGATGCGGTCGTCCCCAAGGCGTCGCCACCGCTCATACATGACGATGCTGTCGCCTGCGGTCATGACCTCGCCCGCACGCTTGGCATCGAGATAGTAGGCTTCCAGGTTCTTGATCGAATAGCGGGGCTCGCCGACGCGGACCGCTTCCCTCACCACCTTGTAGAGGTCCACGAGCTTGCCGCCGCGCAGCAGGTCGTCGACCGCGCTTTCCCGCGTGCCGTGGAACATGGCCAGGCGCTTCAGAGCCGCCTCCTCATAAGACGCGTAGTGGTAGATGTGCGCCGGCGGGTGCGCCTTCAGTCGGGCTGTCATGAAGTCTACCGCCGCCTCGAACGTGGCCTTCTCCGCCGCCCGGTCGTGGGCCCAGAAAGCTGTGAAGGCTGGGCCCGAGGGTTCCTGCGTAACGATCCCGAACAGGTACTCAAGTCCGCCGTCGAACAGCGGGTCGCCCTCCATATCGAAGAACATATCGCCTGGGTCCGGGAGCGGAAGGCGATCGAAGCCACGGCCGGGCTGGGCGGGGAGGACCTCAACGGTAGCGTCGCCGGTGTCGCGCCGCGCGATCTGCAGGCGGGCCTGATAGCGCAGACGCTCGAACGTGTTGCGCTCGAGGTCGGCGGGCACCGCCGTGGCCGCCGCGAGTGCACGCATCGAGGCGACGCCCGCCGAACGAAGCCGGTCGCGCTGGCCGCGGGTGATGTTCGCGACAAGGCTGAGGTGTTCGCTCGCGTCCCAGTCCGCCTGGCAGGCGGCCCGCCAGCGGCAGAATGCGCAGTGGCCGCAGGGCTCCGCAGTCGTCGCGCCCGGCCCTCCGACAAAGGCTTCGAAGCGCCTCCGGGCGATAGCCCCGTAGTGGCGCACGTCATCGGTGCGGACCGTGGCACTCTCGCCAGACCCGAGCAAGACGTGCAGACTCGGGGGCGGAACGCCCTGTTCCGCTTCTAGGAGCTCGGCATAAACGCAGAGCTGGAGGATGTGCTTGGGCTTGGCCGTCCGCGCAAGCTTCGTATCGGCGATGTCGTAGGCGTAATTGCCGAGCGCCGACGGCGCGCCCGGGACTTTTAGCAGGAAGTCCGAGAACCCGTGCCACGGTGGCTGGTGGAGCGCGCCTTGGTAGATCACGTCGGGCGCCGCCCGCAGTGCCGCGCGCGTGTCGGCGACCCTGGCCTCTAGAGTCCCCTCTGAGGGCACCTCCAAGATCACCTTGCCCTCGTTTCGGAACCGCTCGAGATAGGCGCGTTCGTGCGCAATCCCTTTCTCCTGGAGCAGTGCTGCTTGTTCGTCGTCCGGCGGCAGCTCGATCGGGGACACCAGCTGGCGCAGGTCGAGCACGGTGGCATGGCCGCAGCCCAGGAAGTTGACTAGATCTGACGCAGAATAGAGTCGCGTCCCGTCGAATTCGCGCATCGGTTCCCCCTCAGGCCGCGGCTTTGCTGGTCAGCCCGGCGAACAGGACGTCGCGGTCGAGCACCTCGTGGGACGACAGGTTTCCGATCTGGCGGATCGCGAGTCCGTCCCAAACGAACCGGTAGTGGTCCGACTGTATCGCGGTTCCGAGGGCCTTGCCGTCGAAGACGGTGAGAGCACGGGCGCCGCCAAGATCAGACCGGAGGTACAAGAGCCCGTGGACGCCCTCGTTCAAGTAAAGCTGTGCGCCGGTCTCCCATCGCTTCTCACGGTTGGGTTCAAACGGAGCGCCGGTGAGGTCGATGAAGCGCCCCCTCACCTTGTGGATGAGGGCCCGCATTTCGATCTGCACGGGCGGCTCGGCACCGCCGCCGAGGAAGGCTTCTCGCCGCAGGACCGCGACGGCCAGCGCCGGCCGGATGCCCGAGACTAGCTCGAGCACCTTGTAGGACGGGTTCAGGAAAGTGGTGCCCTCGGGATTCCGGTAGGCGAACGGTGCCAGATTCCAGTTCTGGGTGCGGGCTCCGGAGCCGGCCGGCCCCTCCTGAGCCAGCTTCTCAAGCTCGTGCAGGCGCGGGTTGGTCTTGGCTTCGCAAGCTTCCGCCGCCGCCTGGACATCGGAGGACCCCAGCCGTTCGTAGAGTGGAACCGGGGGGAAGCGCGAGGGGATCAGTCGATGGTATTCGCCCTCGATGTCGTAGGTCGGGTACGCCACAGTTAGCCTCCGCGCTGCGCGTCCACAAAGTCGCGGACCCGCGCGATGTCCTCGAGTCTCCCTCCCAGCATGACATCCTTGGCCGAACGGTCGCCGAAGAAGCGGTGGGGGCGGGAAAGCCACGCGTCCGCGCGCTCCGGCTCGGGGAAGAGGACCTGCAGGGCCTTGTAAATCGACAGGAGGTGGGAGACGCGGTCCTCCTGATCGACGGACAGCGTGCCGCCCTCCTTCTTCCACTTGAAATACGTCGAGCGCGCCGGGCCGCCGAGCAGCACGATCTGCTGGTCGGTGGTCAGCTTCCACACGTCGGCCAGCGCGAAGAAAGCCGCAAGGGGGCCTGGGGTTGGGGATCTGTCGCGGTGGGTCTCGGTCTGGATCGCATGTGGCATGGGCCCTCCTTAGCCTGAAGTGCGATTTTGGACTTGAATCGCACATTGAGTCCGATTATATATCATCCGCAATCGGACTGACGGGCTTGTTTTAGTCCGGTTTGCGATTTAGTCAACCCAGGCCCTCGGGTGGGTCCGTCCCGGCCGCCGCACCGAACGAGGTTTCTCCAATGGAAACGCTGACCCCCGCGGCGGAGACGGCCCAAGCCGGCGACCGCCCGTCCGAAGACATCGTCCGCATCGAAGTTGTGCACGCCGGGCGCGTCGACGCCGTCACGCTGGAGCTTCCGGGGGGTGGCGACGTCCTGGCGGCGGCCCGCAGGGCCCTGGCGCTCGAGGCGGAACTCCTGCTCTTCGAGCGCGACCAGGACGAGCCGCTTAGCTGCGCGCCACCCGGCCGCAAGCACTTGCGGCTGGTCTCTCACGAGGCGCGCGCGGTAAAGGTCGAAGTCCGCTACGACCACGAAACCCGGGCCCACGAGTTCGCGCCGTCCAAGACAGTGTTCCGCGTGCTGCAGTGGGCCGTGGGCAAGCATGGCTTTCGCCTCGACCCGACGTTGGCGGCCCGCGCTAACCTGATCCTGCCGGATGCGGAAAACCCCTTGCTCCGCGAAGCGGTGATCGGGAGCTTCATGCCGCACGGCAAGCATGTGCTGGTGGTGGACCTGACCCTTCGGGACTTCACCAATGGCTGAGGCCGCCCCGGGCCCCGACGCGCGCACGCTCGCCGCCCAGATGGATGGCATCGCCTTCCGGGCCGGCGTGGAGGAGGGCCGCTGGTCGGTCCTCCTCCTGGATTTCCCGGTGCTCGTCGTACGCGTCGTGGGCTGCGACTTCTCCCACACCCTCACAGCGGCGCTGGAGTTCCGCCTCTTCTGCGACGGTTTTCCTGCTCGTCCGCCTTTCGTCGAGCGGTGGGATGCCGCCGCAGGGCGGCGGCCGCCATCGCCCACCGGCGCGATGGCGCCGCCGGGGCTTGTCGACGCCTTCAAGGAATGGCACCGCGACGGCTCGACTGCGGAATACGGGGGCGTCTACCGCGCCTGGCAACGACATGCGGCGGTCCACAACGGCTGGGCCGCCAAGCGTCCAGACGAGGCGTGGCGGCGCGACCGCGACTTTTCCTTCATCATGGAGCGACTCTATGACCTCGCTTCTGACCAAGCTGATTGGCTGGCTGCTCGGGCCGCCGCCTAGACTGCGCTGCCGGCGCAGGCTCTGGCGCGATGGCGTAGCGGAGCTCGCCCGCCGGACCCTCGGCGGGCGGCGGGAGAGCGGCGCTTATTTGCTGGGCCGCGAGCTGCCCGGCGGCGGCTGCCAGATCCTGGAATTCGTCTTCTACGACGACATCGACCCCCGGGCACTCGAGACGGGCATAGTGACTATTCGCCGAACGGCACTTCCGCGCCTGTGGGCGCACTGCCGCAAGCGCGGCTACGGGGTGGTGGCCGACGTTCACGTGCACCCGGGCAGCTGCCGCCAAAGCCGATCGGACATGGACAACCCAGTGATGCCCCGCTCCGGCCACATTGCGATGATCCTTCCGGATTATGCGCAGGGGCGCCCCAATCCCGGCGCCATTGGAATCTACGAATTCCTCGGAGCCGGCCGGTGGGCCGACCATTCGGCGAGGGGGCCCCGCTTCCTGAAACTGGAGGGCGCGGCATGACCCGCCATCTGCGCCGCTCGCGCGTCACCAAGGCGCTCACCGACTCCAGCGCCTCGGCCTCGTTCGACGAGGCCGAGGCGCGGCTTGATGCTGTCGACCTCAGCGTCGTGCTCGGGCAGGATCAAGCCCGTACGCCCGCTGGCCAGGTTGCGGCGCTCACCGCCGTTGCGACCGCCTTCAAGTGCTTCGAGCGGGTGACGCTGGCATGCCAGGACCTGGGCGCACCGCTATTGCCCGCCTACCCGCTCGGCGCCAACCTGAGCGAGGCGGCGGAAGCCCTGGGCGCTCGCCTAGTCGATGCGCCACGTGAGAGCTCGACGCACCGCATTGCGATCGGCACGGCCCCGCCGTGGGCCGGCTGGCAGGTTGGCTGCTGGTGGAACCGCTGGCTCGCTGGCCTGCGGGTCGGGGGGCCTGAAGCGTGTGGGGACTCGCGCCTGGGCCTCGCAGGCGTCTACGCCGGCGGCCTCGCGGTCCGCGAGGTGTTCGCCAGCGTCCTCGCTGGCCCCTCTCACCGGCCGCTGGAGAGCACGTTCTCCTTGTGGGAGCCGTGGGCGGAGTACCCGGAGAACCCCGGTCCGACTTGCTTTACGGCACCGGACGCGATCTGGATCGTCGGCCTCGGCCACCTAGGCCAGGCGTTCCTCTGGAACTTGCTGACGCTGCCCTACCTGGGGCCGCGGCGCGCCATCCTGCAGGACGACCAGGACATCAGCGTCGAAAACGAGCCGACCAGCTTGCTGGTGATCGGCGGCCGGATTGGCTGCCGCAAGGTCCGCCTGGCGGCGGACTGGTTGGAGGCGGCCGGCTGGGCCACTCACCTGATTGAGCGTCGGTACCAGGGTGACATCCGCCTCGGGCCCGACGACCCGCCGGTGCTGCTGTGCGGCCTCGATGACGTTCGGCCCAGGCGCCTCCTTGCGCAGGCCGGGTTCGACTACATGCTGGATGCTGGCATCGGACACGGCCCGGCGGATTTCGAAGGGCTGCAGGTCCGGGCCGTCCCAAGAGGCGCCGACACCGACAGGCTCTGGAACCTACCTGGGCCGGAGCGCTCGCGCGACAGGCTCCTAGCGTCCGCAGCCTACCGCGACCTCGAGGCGGAGTCGGGCGCTTGCGGGGCCTACATGCTCGCCAACGCAAGCGTCGCGGTCCCCTTCGTCGGCGCCATCACCGGCGCGGTGGCGATCGGCCAGTTGGTGCGCCTCGCCTCCGCCCGATCGGCCGGGGCGCTCGTCCAGCTCAGCCTGGGAGCGCCGGGCATGGTGATCGACGGCGGTCAGACGCCGCCGCCGGCCGCCTTCCTCGGCGGCGAGGCGATCGACCTCACCTCCGCCTACGGCAAGGCGCGCCCCGCAGCCTAACGGTCCGCCCACGCGTCGCGTCGGTAGTCGAAATACCGTCAGCGCGGGTGCCTACGCGACAGCGGTGGTGGCTTCCAAGCCTTGTGATGCAAGCGAGGATAGGTCTCGCCGTCCTCAGCGCCCGGATCATCGCAAGCGAAGAGCCCCGCGTCGGGCCTTGCGCCCGCCGCAGACGGCTAAGAGTATCGGAAAGGGTATGACGCATCGCCAAGGGAAGAGGGCCACCCCTGAGCCTCCTTAGCCGCTCGACGAGTCGCTCGGCGGCATAGTCAGCATTTGATGCATCCGCTCAAGCCTCGTGCAAGACGGCGATGGCAAAAGCGAAGCGACGACGAAATCGGCGCTGCCCGTGCTCCTAGCGGACTTGTCCTCCGTGTGATAGGCGATCTGAAACGTGCACGCCTTCAGACGCCTCGTTTCCGATTTCGTCGTCACCAATCTCGGGCGCAGTGGGGCTGAAGGGTTCTCACGTTGCACCGGAGTCCGGCCTCGTCGAAAAGGCGCGACACCTCTTCAAGCGTTAGGGGATAATCCGTCGCGGTCGGCCCCGCCGTGTCGGAGGTATCGTGTCGCACTTGGTCGGGCATTGCCGGCAGTGTAACATCGAAAGAGGTAACGTTGCGCGGTTGTCCCCAGCGGCGTGGCCGCAAAGCTTTTGGGGTCGGCAGCAAAGCGCATTTGGCCAGGGCCGGGGGAACCCATGAGCGAACTAGGAGAAGCCCTACTCGATGCAATTCTCGGCGATAAGGCGTTTGAATTGAAAATTCTGTCTTGGCGACAAGACATCCACGGAGCACGGCGCAGCGGCAGCCGAGAACACCTAGATGATCACAGGATCGAGCTGAAATGTCGAATGCAACAGTCGTTGCTCGAAGGAGCAATCACCGTCGTTGAAGACCAAGCCGAGAATTTAGGCGATGTGAATTTCTCGATCGAATTGCGCGGTGCGCAGAGAATTTTTTCCGAGTTTGAAGCTGCGAATCCAAACTCAGAAGTCGGAAAGAACGCAGTCGGGATGCTCATGTACAATCACCCGATCGCTGAGGAGGGGCTCGCCGGACTCCCTTCAAGGATTGCTGAGCGGTCCAAAATGGGTTCAGTAAATGGTTGGATTTTCTACGGTATTGAAAGCATACGCGAAATCTCTCGTTTGTTGACGCACCAACCGGGACTAGATGTCTGTCTTATAATAACTGTGGGCGCTGCGGCTAGCCCCAAGCCGCTGTCGCTGGTCTATGAGACGAAAATGTATCACCCCACGACTTACCGCTGGCTCGCGAAGAACAACCCACTCGAAATCAAAGATGCACGATTCGTGGCGACTCGACCG
>Ga0181527_1003672_pt1 | contig 13557 bp, 12 predicted proteins | sample PEATcosm2014_Bin_30_FD_119762 | JGI IMG/M metagenome (GOLD analysis project Ga0181527, IMG submission 119762) | Peatland microbial communities from MTU Mesocosm Facility, Houghton, MI, USA - PEATcosm2014_Bin06_60_metaG | ecosystem: Environmental > Terrestrial > Soil > Wetlands > Peat | place...
CGCGACCAAGGGATCGGGATTGACCACGGGTCCGCAATCCACTGCCGCGACAATCCTGTGCACCTTGATGGCGCCGCTACTCTTGTTCACCGATATCTCCGCCACCTGGGCAACGTAGGTTCCAAAGCATGCATGCTGGGCAATGCCCCGGCCTTCGCCTTTTGGAATGGGTTTGCCCCAGCCCGCCTTCTCCGCCACTGTTTCCAGCACCCGGTGGGCGCGCATGTTGTTCTTCAAGTTCTGCAGGCGGAACTCAAGGGGGTCCTTTCCCACCGCATGGGCCAATTCGTCAATGAAGGATTCAATGACAAAGGCATTGGGACCGTTCTGGACGGAGCGCCAGGGGGCGACGGGGACAGGCAGAGAGGACATAAGGAACTCTATGGAGAGGTTCGGTATTTCATACTGGATCCTGTTGTTCCACATCGGGGAGTTCGGTGCATCCGCGAGACCCCACAGGCAATAGAAGTCGATCCCGTTTTTTACCGCGGCGGGAGCGATGTCTTTCAAAATCGACGGGCTCACAACCTTGTGGGACCATCCGACCAGCGTGCCCTGAGCGTCCAGACCGGCTTCGATCCTGTGGGATGCCGCGGCCCGGAATTGGTCGTACTTGATGTCCTCTTCTCTTGTCCACACGACCTTGACCGGTTTCCCAAGCGCCTTCGAAATCGAGACCGCTTCAGCCACGAAATCCAGCTTGGCCCTTCTACCCAAACCGCACCCCAACAACGTGGTAGTCACATTGACCTTCTCCTTGGGGAAGCCCGATATCGCGGAGGCGACGGCTTGAGCGCCCGTCTGGGCCTGGATGGGAGCCCACACGTCGCAGTGGTCATTGGCCACGTGGGCCGTACAGTTCATCGGCTCCATAGTCGCATGGGCGACGAAAGGGATGAAATAAGCCGCCTCGATCTTTTTGTGGGCCTCGCCGATAACCTTCTTTGCATCGCCCGTGTTCACTACCGAGACGCCCGGTTTGTTCAGGTCCTCCATCAAGGCCCTCTCGATGTACGTGTTGTCCATGTCAGGAAGGGCGCCTTTGTCCCAGCTCACCTTGAGGGCGTCCCGTCCTTTGAGGGCTGCGTCGGTTGAATTTGCGACCACCGCGATGCCCATGGGGACTTGAATGACTTTTTGCACCCCCTTGATCTGCTCCGCCCCTTTCCCCTCGTATGAAAGCAGCTTTGCACCGTAGACAGGGGGCCGTGCGATGACGGCATAATGTAAATCCTTGACCGTCACATCCAGGCCAAAGACCGCCGTGCCGGCAACTTTCTCCGGTATATCCAGCCGGGGCATGGGCTTGCCGAGATACCTGAACTCACTCTCCTTCTTGAGAGAGGGGTCCTGAGGAACCGGGAGCAGGGCCGCTTTGCGACAAAGCTTCCCATAGGCGATGGTGCGGCTGGTTTTCTTATGTCTCACCACCCCCCTCGATGCCTCGCACTCGTCCTCCGGCACCTTCCAGGTCTGCGCGGCAGCCTTGACGAGCACGGCGCGGCCGGCGGCGCCTGCCTTCCGCAGCGGTTCATAGAACCCTCTCACGCTTGCGCTCCCCACCGTAACCTGGCCGCCCAAAAGGGGGCTCTTGAACTGATCGGCGGCCGGCGCCTGTTTCACCCGTATGTGGCTCCAGTCCGCTTCCAGCTCGTCCGCGACGATCATTGACAGGGCCGTTCGCACCCCCTGTCCCATCTCGGAATTGGGTATAGTGACCGTCACCAGGTCGTCAGGGGTTATTTCGTACCACACATTCGGCGTGAATGCGCCTTTTTCCATTTCAGCAGCGCTGAGGAGCCTGTATCCCGAAGGGGTGAGCGAACAGGCGATGGTCAGACCTGCGGCGCCCACGCATCCTTTCAAAAAATCGCGACGTGATAGAGACGATTTCATGATTTTCTCCCCTCCTTCCTTGCGATCTCTACGGCCGTTTTTATGCCCTTTTTGATCCGCGGATAGCTGCCGCAGCGACAGAGCACATCGTCCATGGCGGCTATGACTTTCTCCGGATCAGGCTTTTTGGCCTCATGGATGAGGGCTGCTACCTGCATCATCACGCCGGGCTGGCAGTAGCCGCACTGCGGAACCTGCTCCTTGATCCACGCCTGTTTCACGGGGTGATTCGCGGGGAGACCTTCAATCGTCGTGATCCGATTTTGCCGGACCTCTCCGACGGTAACCGTACACGATCTGACCGCCTTGCCGTCCACGTGGACCGTGCACGCCCCGCATTCTCCGATACCACACGCGTACTTCGCGCCCGTAAGCTTCAGGTGATCCCTGAGCACCCAGAGTAGCGGCGTATCAGGGGAAGCATCCACCTGAAAGACCTTACCGTTCACCTTAAGAGCAATCATAATCCCCCCCTTTTCTCCTGGTTGTGAGTTTTTGAAACTCCGCGTGCCGCATAGGTGATCGAACCGATCTGATCCATCATGTGCCATCCGATAATGGAGGAAGCGCAATTCCCAATGACTCACCGAGGGCAGCCAGGTCTTTCAGCGTGGCCTCGGCCAGGGGAATACCATCCCTCAGCCGTTCCGTTTCGGTTCTCAGCTCCGGCTCCCCGGGCATCAGGATCTCCGTGGCGTCCTTCGCCTTCGCGCTCTCTTTAATGCTTTTGATGTAGTGGTCCATGTTTCTCTTGAAGGGTTCCTTTCCGATGAAGCAGTCGGGGTCGATGGCCATGAAGGAGTGGCATGTGCCCTGAATGCCCGTTCTATCCTCTTCATAGAGGCTTTTGATCCGGCTGGTCACTTTGCCGCCCGTGAGCACGGCGGTGAGGATTTCATTAACCAGCGCCATTCCGTAGCCTTTATGGCCCCCCACCGGCGTCAGCGACCCCCCTCCCTCATATCCCTCGTAGGGGTCTTCTGTGGGCAAGCCCTCTTTATCGACAGCCCACCCCAGGGGGATTTTCTCTCCCTTTTTGCGGGCCAGGATGAGTTTCCCCGACGATACCACACTCAAGGAAAAATCCATGACCACCGGAGGGCACTGATCCGCGGGGATGGCATAAGCCATGGGATTATTGCCTATGATTCGCTCCCGCCCGCCCCAGGGGGACATCATTTGAGCGGAGTTGGAGACGACGTATCCGATAAGGTCCTTCTGCAAAGCCATCATGGGGAAAAGGCTGGCCACGCCGAAATGACCGCTGTCTCTTACCGAAACCCAGCCGATGCCATACTCTTCCGCCTTGGCTATGGCCTTCTCCATGCCTCTATAGGCGGCGATATGGCCCATCGACCCATGGGCTTCCAGGAAGGCGGTGGGGCCCCTATCCCTGATGGGTGTGAGGTCGCACTCTTTGCGCACATACCCTTTCTGCAGCCTCAAAATATAGATAGGCAGGCGGGTAACGCCGTGGCTTTCGACGCCCCGCAGGTCCGATCTCACGAGGAGGTCCGCAATGATCTCTGCCTCAGCGGCCGGCACGTCCACTTTCATGTAGGCCCGGGAACAGAAGGCTTTAAGGTCGGAGAAGAGTACCCGCCGGACAGCATGTTTTCCCATAACGCGCTTCCCTCAAGAAACCCTAATTATCCATTCCTCACGAACTTTCTCCCGTTCTCGCTGAGAATCCCTTCGATCTGGGTCTGAGTGAGAAGGAGCTTTTTGATGCGCCCGACAAATTCCTTTAACTGTTCTCCGCCACGGACTTCCTGAGGATAATCGGTACCGAAAAGAAGCTTTTCGGGCTTGATCTCAACGAGCGCGGCTTTGACGGGGTTGATGTTGCCAAGACATCCGCTCGTATCGAAGTACAACCTATCCAGATAATGCCTGAAGGGCTCCCGAGGCACCTTCCCGTGTCTCGGATGTTCCGCCGTTCCCCAGAAAACTTTGTCCTGATAGGCCTCGATCCGCGCCATCAATGCCGCGATTCCGCCTCCCATATGAGAGACGATAAAGTCTAATCGGGGAAACTCGTCCAACACGCCTCCGTTGATGAGTCGTATCACCGCAATGACCAATTGAAATTCCCTGCCGACGCTCCTCCCGAGATCATAATCCAGGTAGTTCCCGGACGAGCTGAGCGCCGGATGGACGAGGATGAACAGGCCCAGCTCTTCCACCCTTCGATAAAAAGGGCGCAATTCAGGCGCATCAAGCTCCGTCTCTCCGATGACGGAAGGCATGACAACCCCTTTGAAGCCCAGTTCGGAAACCACCCTCTCCAGTTCATGGAACGATGCCTCTCCCCCTAAAGGAGGAACATGGGCCAGGCCCTGAAACCTGCCCGGAAAATGGTCTTCGGCCCATTTTATCTTGTCATTCACCATGCGGCATTGACCGACGTCGCTCACTAAACCCGACAGCGAGGAGAGGATCCCTACATCGACGCCTGCCTGGTCCATGGAGGCAATATGTTCTTCCAGGGCGAACAATTCCCGTCGCGGCATAAACGCGGGCACACCGTTTATGAAAACGGTTCGCGCCGTATCGCCCGGCCCCAGCTTGGGACGCACCAACTCTTCCGGCGAGTAGTGCATGTGAAAATCAATAATCATGACCGCCCTCCCCTTGAGTCTGTTCGCGGTCGTTGCACCCTTCATCCACCCGGGGGTCCGACGACCGCGTTCTTTGCTGCAGTCTCGTCTATAAGCTCCTTATCCTCAATCTTTTGAAATCGGGGAACAAAGATTGTCGAGGTGATGATGTACTGGAGCTTGCCGTATACAATGCAGGGCAGGGCCGTGAGCGGATTGAAGTGGCGCAGTGCGATGAGCATGGCCATGGCCATGTTGCCCACACCGATTTCGAAGCAGGCGGCCTTGCGCTGGGCAAAGTTGAACCCGAAGAATTTCGGTAAGAAATATCCCGCCAGGAGCCCCGCCATCGCGTGAATGAGACACGCAGCCACGAGATATAAAAGCACGGAGAATTGCTTGATCAACGTGCTCGTGCCCTTGGACATGGTGCCCATCACGATGAAAGTGAGGCATACGACCGCGAGGGGGGCGAACACGGGCTTGATCTTATTTACGGACTTTGGAAACATGGAGCCCAGAATGCTGCCCGCGAGGACAGGCGCAACCACCAGGTACACGAGATCTTGAAAAAGCGCATTCGCGTCGAGGCTGGCAATGCCGCCCGCCAGCCACAGGATAAGGATTGGCTGCAGGAAGGGCGCGAGTATCGTATTGATCGAGGTGGCCGCGACCGACAGGGCGAGATCGCCCTTGCTGATCATGGTAAGTGCGTTTGACCCTCCACCTGTCGGCGTCGTACCCAATACGATCATACCGACCGCAAGGGTTTTCCCCGTAGGTCCCGGAAAGAGCCGGATCAACACCAGAGAAAGGAGAAAGGCGACCAGCGGCATAGTGACCCATCTCAGCAGGACACTGATGCCCACCACCTTCGGCCTCCGGGCCATGCGTTTCCAATCCTGGAAACTGATGGCGAGCCCCATGGTGAACATGATGATCATCAGAAGGTAGGGGCCGGCAACCGGTACCACACTTCTCCCGACGGAAGGGTAGAAGAGGTAACCGAAGGCAATCCCGAGCGTGAGGAGGAGCGAGGCCTCCGCGGAGATAAACGTACCGATTTTCATCCAGGGAGAGGGTGGGGCAGGAGGTTTTTTCACGTCGGGGAAGACGCTATAGGCCGTGAGCAGCCCGACAACCCACAGGACAATAGTGGCCGCACTCACGAGCGGCATTGCCCCGAGGGGCATACCGACGAATTTCGAGGCCGCAAAGGGAACGCAAAACCCTAAAACAAAGCAAAAACTGGAAAGATATTTCAGCTTTTTGGCTACCACGGCAATCCCTCCCCTCAACCCCCGGCGAGCAACCGCACAACGGTTACAGAATCGCCCTTGTCGAGTTTTCTCTTCCGGAACTTCTCCTTCTCGAGGAATTTTCCATTGATCATAATCTGAATCGCAGGATCTATCAATCCCATTCCTGGATCGAGAAGAGATTCACGAACCAGCTTGTCACCCTTTGCAATAAGCTGGTCCAGCAATTGAGTCACCGTGTTGCCGTCACACGCGTAAGGAGACGGTCCTTCGGGAAAGATGTCATAGAGTATCGGAAATCCAATAAACTCTATGCTAATGTCCATCGAGATAGATACCCAGCCTCTTCAAGGTCTTCTCCGCGGGTATCCCCTCCTCGCTCCATCCACGATCTTCATAGTAGTCCGCAAGCATGATGTTGAAGGGGGGCAGATGGTCTCCAGCCCCGCCGTCGCTTAGACGATGGGTAACGACCCGTAACGGCAAGGTATCGTTTTTACGGCTCATCCCCCAACCAACATTAAGCTGACGCTTCAAATTGAAGCTCCTCTCTCCCACATCGATCAGGTCACGAATGCTCAGCTCCCATCCTGTCACATCCTTCAGCCATCTACCGACATCGTGCAACTGTACGCCGCCAAGAAACGTAAACTTGCAGAGGGCCAGGTTTTCCCAAAGATTCATCACATTTTGAGCCTTCACGACCATCCCGGCCTTTCCCTCTGACTGGAATCGATCTGCTACACTGTTCAACCCGAGTTCCGGAAAAATCAATGACCTTTCAAACCAGAATGAGAAAGCGCTCGTATGGCTGGGACCGTGATCCGAGGTAGAATACGTGAGGGCCAGGCTTGCATAGGCCCTTGGGTCATGTGCCGGCAGGGCCATGTTGTTCGCCTGGACCGCATATTCATAGGCCATCTTACCCAGCTTTTCAGCCGCAACCTTAAGGCCCTCGGCGAGAAGATCGCCAAAGCCTTCCCGACCGGCAACCATCCGGATCAACGTTTCGGCGGCGTCAGCGTCTCCCCACTGAAGCTCTAGGCCCCCGAGTTCTTTCCGTCCGATCAACCCTTTTTCGAACAGCTCCATAGCAAAGGCGATAACAGCGCCGGTTTCAATACTGTCCATCCCGAGCCGGTTGACCAGCTCGTTCAACCTGATGACCGATGGCAAGTCGTCAATAAGACAGTTGGAGCCAAGCATGGCGAGCGTTTCATATTCGGGTCCGCCCGTCTCCTCCAGGGCCGGATCAATCCTGCCGCCTACCGTACGACCACAGCCCACGGGGCAACCCGCGCAGAAGAACTGTTTCTTCAGATACTTTTCATTCATTTCCTGGCCGCTGAGCTTTTGTGCCCCTTCAGTCCACTTCCCCCTGCTCCAGTTTCGGATGGGCAGATCTCCCAACGCCTCGCAGGGAACCACCAATCCGGGCGTCCCAAAAGCACTCATGCCTTTTAATTTCCCTGTCAATGCCGGTGCAAGCTCTTTTGCGCTCTCCCGAAGAGATGTGGCATCGATAACGGGCACCTCTCCATCCCCCCGGACAACGATGGCTTTCACATTTTTCGATCCAAGAAGAGCCCCCAATCCGCAACGCGCGGCTGCTCTCGCGTGGCTGCCATCCGTGAAAACGCCGGCGAATCGCACCATTTTCTCGCCTGCGGGGCCTATGGAACAGACCTGAACCCCTTTACCCTGCTCCTCCTTGATGAGACTATCCGTTTCGAAGCAGTCTTTTCCCCATAGGCGTGCTGCATCCAGTATTTCAAAACGGCCGTCACGAATGGCCAGATAGACGGGTCTTCGTGCCTTTCCAAGCAGAATCATGCCGTCAAGACCGGCCTTCCGCAGCTCCCTGCCCCAGTGGCCCCCTACCGACGCCTCCCCCCAGAAACCGGTAAGCGGCGATCTGCCCGCCACGCCGTGTCTGCCGGAGAGGAGAACAGGCGTCCCGGTAAGAGGACCGGTCATTATGATAAAGGGGCTCGCCGGATCCAGGGGAGGTACATCACGTGTGGCATACAGGGTGTACAGGTAAGCCGCAAGTCCCGCACCGCCAATGAATTTCTTCAAAACCTCCTGCGGGACCTGCATCGTTCTGTGGCTCTCGTCCGTAAGATCTACTATCAGGATCTTTCCATATTCCCTACCCACAACTCCCCCTTTAGGTCAGCCTTTGTCCGTCAACCACGGGATCTAAAATCCCCGCAGATACGTTGATAGGCCATTACTCGCGCTCCTTGAGGGCAGCGATAATTTCTCGAAGAAACGCCGGCAGATCGTCGGGCACGCGCGAGGTGATAAGATTTCCGTCCCGTACTACCTCCTGATCCACATACTTCGCACCCGCATTGATCACATCGTCCTTTATCGAGAAAACACAGGTCGCCGCCTTTCCCTTGAGGATACCTGCCGATGAAAGCACCCAGCCGGCATGACAGATAGCAGCCACAATCTTTCCCTCGTTGAAGCAATCGCGCACAAGTTTCAGAACAGCCGCACTCCGGCGAAGATAGTCCGGGCAGAAACCACCGGGCACGATGACCGCGTCAAAATCGCCGGAGGTCACCGAATCCGCTGAGACAAGTTCTTGAACGCTCTTGAAAACAAGACCGCCGGGGGCCGGTACACCGAGCAGGCTCGTATACTCCTTTGCGCCGGTGCCGATGATGGACACTTTGGCGCCCGCTTCCTTCATTCTGAAGTACGGGTACCAGAATTCGAACTCCTGATATCTGTTTTCAACAAATATGCCCACTCGTTTTCCTTCAAGCTCCATTGTTGGCCTCCTTTTTTGTTTTGCGATCAGATCGCAAGGTACTTCCTCTGGATCTCCTCATCAGTCTTAACCTGTTCCGGCGTTCCCTCGAATTTGACGACACCCTCGTCCATCAGGTAGCACCTACTTGATATCTCCAGGGCCATCTCCACGTTCTGCTCGACGAGTAGTATGGTAACACCCCGATCACGAATTTCCTTCAGAACCTCTCCAATCTTCTCCACCATAATGGGCATCAGCCCTTCGGAGGGTTCGTCGACTAACATAAGGACAGGATCCTGTACGATAGCCCTGGAGAGGGCGAGCATCTGTTGTTCTCCTCCGCTCAGACTCGTCCCTTCCTGGTTCCATCTCTCCCTAAGACGGGGAAAAATTTCACAGACCTGTTCGAGGAGTTCCATGTTTCGATCACTATTCTTGTTCTTCAATGTGGCCAGTTTGAGGTTCTCGTGGACCGTCAGGCCCGGGATGATCTTGCGTCCTTCGGGGACCAGGCTTATCCTCTTTTGTACAACGGCATGAACGGGTAGACCGCTGATCCTCTCGCCTTGAAAATTAATTTCTCCTTTCCTTGGTGCTACCAGCCCGAGGATACTCCTGATAGTGGTGGTCTTTCCGGCTCCGTTTCTGCCCGATAAAAGAACGATCTCTCCCTCGTCCACCCTCAAGGAGACGCCCTGTAAAATGTGGCTTTGATCGTAGTAGGTGTGGATATTGCTCACATCGAGCATCACACCCTTACTCCTCCGAGGTACACCCTTCTCACGGTTTCATCCTCTCTTATCCTGCCCGGGTCTCCTCTTGCTATCACCCGTCCTTGGTGCAGAACAGTGATCTTATCCGACAGGTCCATCACCACTTTCATCTTATGCTCGACCAGTATTACGGACAAACCTTTCGCGATCCGCTTGACCAACGCTACCATCTCGTTCGTCTCCACCGGGCTCAGTCCGGAGGTGGGTTCGTCCATAAGCAGCAGTATGGGTTTCGAACCAATGGCTATCGCTATTTCAAGACGCCTCTTGTCTCCGTAAGAAAGATTGCCTGCAAGCACATCCTTCTTCCCGTAGAGACCTGTTATTTTCAGTGTATCTCCGGCTTTCCCGTTGACTGCCACATCACTCTCAGACTTCGACCAGAGGTTATAGGCCGTTTTTCTCGATTGTACCGCCAATCTGACATTTTCAAAAGTGCTGAGTTTTGGAAATATGTTGGTAATCTGGTATGACATCGCTATTCCCTTGAGGGAAACGCTAGCCTGGTTCATTCCTGTAATATATTCCCCATTGAACCAAATATTCCCGCTCGACGGCTGCATCTCGCCATTGATCAGTCTGAACAGAGTACTTTTCCCCGCCCCGTTCGGGCCTATAATCGATTGGATTTCATGCTTCTCAAGTGTCAGGTCCACGTCGAGGACCGCTGACAGACCCCCGAACCACTTGGTGACCTTTTCCGTCCTGAGAATTTCCATTACCTATCCCTCTTTTAAGGACACCTTCTTGAACCTGTCCAGAAAAAGCCGCACCGTGCCCCAGACTCCCTGCGGGAAAAAGAGAACAGAGAGCACAAAAATAGGGCCTAGCACGATCATCCAGTACCTGGTGAAGCCGCTTATTATGTCCTCAAGGTAGACAAAAATGCCGGCGCCGATAAACGGGCCGAAGAACGTGCCCGCACCCCCCAACAGTGTCATCATGAGGATCCTTCCTGACGTTTCCCAGTACAGCTCATCAATACCGACGAAGCCGATGTGCAACGTGTAGAGGGCCCCCGCAAGGCCGGAGAATATGCCTGACAACACGAAAGAAAGCCATTTTATCCTGTTCGTGTTGTACCCCAACGCCTTTGCCCTCTTTTCGTTCTCCCTGATCCCTTGGAGCGCCTTCCCGAAGGGCGACTCAAGAATCCTCTTTAACAGCAGCAGGGCGATGACTGCAAATGCGAGCACAAAGAAATAGAACCGTGTGGGAGCATATATGTCGACCGAGAAGAGACCCGGGATCGCAAGCGGAGGATGTGGAATGTGCCTTAAACCGGTCTCGCCGCCGGTTACCGATTCCCACACATTGGCCGTGAAGTAGAGCATCTGAGCAAAAGCGAGGGTGAGCAGTGCGAAGTAGATTCCCCTTCTGCGAAGGCACAAAAAACCAAAAATGCACGCCCCCACGAAGGCAACGAAGACCCCGGTACCGATAGCGGTGAGAAGAGAACAGTCCGTCCTTATCAAAACGATTCCCGTTGCGTACGCGCCGAGGCCGAAATAGGCCGCGTGACCGAAGGAGAGCAGGCCCGTGTAGCCATAAATCATATTGTAGCCGAGCGCGAACAGACCGAGGATAACCATCTGCGTTGCCAGAGCTTTGTAAGGGGAAACGAAGGGGACAATTACGAGAACGCCCACGATAAGCGGGATAGGGTTTCCTGCCAGCCAGTTTATGGTTTTCCCGAAGTTGAGGCCGTTCATCTTCATTACTCTTCCATTACGCTATTCAAGTAGCCCGGATACGCCGAACAGCCCGCTCGGCCTGATGAGCAGCACGAAGGCCATGGCAATGAATATCACAATATTGGACATTGCCGGCGCAAACAAGGCGCTCAGGCTCACGACCTGACCAAGGAGCAGCCCACTGATTACCGCTCCTTTCAGGCTTCCCATTCCGCCCACTACGGTAACCACGAAACACTCAACGAGCATGGCAATCCCCATTTCCGGGTAGACACCTCGCATGGGGGCGGAAAGGATGCCGGCGAGTCCCGCAAGACTCGTTCCGATCCCAAACACCAGGAGCCATATTTTCGAGATATCGATACCCAGCGCTCGGACCATTTCGCTGTCACGTGTTCCTCCTCGTATAATCAGCCCGACATTGGTTTTCTCAAGAAAAAGCCACAGGCAGATTATTACGGCAGCGGTGACGGCCATAACGAAGATGCGGTAGGAAGGGAAGGAAAAGAGGTTAAAGAAGTTTATGCTGCCCCTGAGCAGGGCCGGGGCATCGAAAGGGTACCCGGCAGTTCCAAACACCATCCGCACCACCTCGATCATTATGAGAGAAAGTCCAAAGGTGAGGAGCAGCGGGTAATCCGGGTTCAGCCCATACACACGTCGAATCAACAAGTACTCGACTGCCATGCCGGCACTACCGAGCGCGGCGGGTACGATGATCAGACCGATCCAGAAATTTCCGAAGCAGCTCATACACAGGAGGGCCGCATAGGCCCCCCACATGTAAAAGGCCCCGTGCGCAAAGTTGACTACCGTGAGGAGGCCAAAAATAAGCGACAGGCCGATGGCCAGGAGAATGAATATCGTTCCCAGCGCAAGACCGGTGAAAATCTGGAAAATCAGAATGTTAAAGGGTATTCCCAACACGCTGAACCCCCCATACCAACGCTCCCGTCTTTGTCTCCCCTAAATCTGTTTATTGCTTCGCTGAATATCCTTTAATTTCGTTCAGAGCATCTTGCTCAGCGGCACTCCTTCCTTCAATCCGAGCGCTTCTGCCGACCGCTCCTGCTTATCATTCGCTTTCAGCACCTCCACAATGTTGAAAACGTCCCACTCCTCGGTTCTTTCCTTTGCAGTCTTCGATCCGAGCACCAGGATGTCCTGCATGGCCCTGTGGTCCCATGCCCTCATCCACTCTTTGCCCTTGTAGTAATCGTACACGTAGTTCTCGAGTTTGAGAATCACTTTCTTCGTGTCCATGTCACCTGCCCTCTGGACAGCACTCAATAGCCCCTTCACGCCACTATACGCGTAGCCGGACATATCTGTTGGAGGTCTTCCCCACCGTTTTCTATAGCCATTGACGAAAGTTTTAGCCGTAGGGATGGTGTTTGCCATCTCCCAATAGAAGGTAGCGCCACCGTGGATATCTTCGAACGGCTCGTCACCTGCCTCGCGGCGGGCGGTGATAACAAGAAGAGGGCAGACAACCTTCATCTTTTTCTTGAGACCAAACTCGTGGACCTGTTTGACTGAGTTTAGTTGATCTTTTCCGAAATTGCAGAGTAGCAACACTTCCGGTTGTGCGGCGAGAATCTTTGGAAAATAGGCGGTGTAATCGGTGGTCCCCGTGGGGTGGTTGATTAGCCCTGCCTCCGTATAACCCAATTTCTTACCGATCGCCCTGAAGCCCTCCGTCGTCTGCCATCCAAACCCATAGTCTGCCGCTAAGATGAACCATTTCTTGCCCACGTGCTTGTACGTCCACTCCCCGACCGCCTGCGTGATGATCCAAAGATTCGTCGCCTCGGAAAACGTATAGGGACTGACATCCTTCGCCATGGTAATCTCGTTCGATGCGCTTGTGCTCATGAATATTGTTTTTGCCCGCTTGCACTGTTCATTAATGGCGAGCTGAGTGTTTGCGCCGATGGAACCTGCCACCATGTGGACCTTTTCCTTTTCCAGTAGTTCCTGGGTGCGACGGGCACTCTCGTCGGGTTTTAACTTGTCGTCCCTCACGAGCAACTCGATGTTCCTGCCTAATACACCTCCCTTAGCGTTGAATTCCTCAACCGCGAGAGTCGCGCCCGCCGCCTGGTCCGCGGCCTCAGTCCCGTAAGGCCCTGTCAAAGGGACCACAAAGCCTATCTTGATAGGAGCCTTCGCCTGGGCAAAAGATGCTTTTGTGAATATCCCGCCGAATGCGGCTGCACTCCCCAGGGCACCTATCGACCTGAGAAAGTCTCTTCGGTTACTCCCCCTGTCATCTCCCATAATTTTCCCCCCCTTTTCAAGATTGCGGGTTCCCCCTCGCCCCGCTTGTTGCTCTTTCAACGCAGCGTTTCAGACATTCATCTCAAACCCTTTTCGAAAAGCCGCCATGTTTAACGCCGTCGCTTTTTTGGGAACACTCGTCTCAATCGCCTTCTCCATGGATTGTGCCGAAACAACCGCAGTTTTTTTGATCAGGGCTCCCAGGATGATGAGATTGGCAACAATCGTATTGCCCATCTCTTTCTCGGCAATGCTTGTTGCGGGAATACTGAGAATATCGTAATTACC
>Ga0181527_1003676_pt1 | contig 13556 bp, 12 predicted proteins | sample PEATcosm2014_Bin_30_FD_119762 | JGI IMG/M metagenome (GOLD analysis project Ga0181527, IMG submission 119762) | Peatland microbial communities from MTU Mesocosm Facility, Houghton, MI, USA - PEATcosm2014_Bin06_60_metaG | ecosystem: Environmental > Terrestrial > Soil > Wetlands > Peat | place...
CGAGTCGCCAAGCTGGGAGTGAAGGTAATCTTCTACTACAAGGATATGAAGGTGACCTTCACCAACGGTAAAGTCAGCAACGTTGAATAAAGCGTTCGCGCATCCGGAGTGGAGCGCGGACCTGGAAGAGGAAAGAGGATACGATGACGAAGTCAATTTTTCGCAGAGTCATGAGAAATGCCGCAACAGTAACGATTCTTGCCTTGCTCCTGGGGTTGGGCGGTATAGCCAGCGCAGCAGCCGGTGCTCAGCCCCCACCAAAGAAGCCTACCGGTGGCGGCGGTTCGCATGGACCGAGCGGCGGTGGCGCCTCGCACGGACCAACCACCGGCGGCGGCAGTATGCAGACACATGGACCGACTACCGGCGGCGGCAGTATGCAGACGCATGGACCGACGACCGGTGGCGGCAGTATGCAGACGCATGGACCGACGACCGGCGGCGGCAGTATGCAGACACATGGACCGACGACCGGCGGCGGCAGTATGCAGACGCATGGACCGACGACCGGCGGCGGCAGTATGCAGACACATGGACCGACTACCGGTGGCGGCAGTATGCAGACACATGGACCGACTACCGGCGGCGGCAGTATTCAGACGCATGGACCGACGACCGGCGGCGGCAGTATTCAGACGCATGGACCGACGACCGGTGGCGGCAGTATGCAGACACATGGGCCGACCACTGGTGGGGCCACCACGCACGGACCGACCACCGGCGGGGCCACCACACATGGGCCGACCACTGGTGGGGCCACCACGCACGGACCGACCACCGGCGGGGCCACCACGCACGGACCGACCACCGGCGGGGCCACAACGCAGGGGCCGGCCACCGGCGGGGGCACCACGCACGGGCCGACCACTGGCGGGGCCACCCCGCACGGACCGACCACCGGCGGGGCCACCACACATGGGCCGACCACTGGCGGGACCACCACGCACGGGCCGACCACCGGCGGGGCCACCACGCATGGGCCGACCACTGGCGGGACCACCACGCACGGGCCGACTACCGGAGGCAAGGTTACTGCCACCCCATTGAATAACCGTTGGGGGAACCTCAGCGGAAGGACGTCCACCGCCAGCTTCAACCACACGGCGACCGGGGGAATCGCGCCCAAGGGTAGCAATACGCACATCACTAAGGGCGGCAGCTCGGTTACTACCCGATCCAACGGCAAGGTGAGTGACGTGCATGACCCCAAGCGGGGGATTGACGTCCATCACGGGCTGAACGGGAACCGGACGATCTCGAGGACGCTCCCCAACCACGGCGGCATTGTTTCCTCGCGGGGCCGTCCCGGATATGCACAGCGCGGGTATGGTTACCACGGCCACGATTTTGGCCGGCGGGCTTACTACTACCACGGCCATGAATACAACCGCTATTACCACGGCTGGGGGTACCGGGGGTTGTATATGAACGTCTATGCCCCGGGCGTCTTCTTCGCTCCCGGCTTCTATGGCTGGGCCTATAACCCGTGGCCGGCGCCGATCGCCTTCGGATGGGGATGGGGCGGCGCACCCTGGGTCGGCTTCTACGGCGGCTTCTTTGCGCCCTACCCGGTCTATCCCAGCGCCGCTTTCTGGCTGACTGATTATGTCATCTCTCAGGATCTGCAGGCGGCCTATGCGGCGCAGCAGAATGGCGGCGAGAACGATGGCGGTCCAGTAGCGGCGGGCGGATCTCCGGCGCTGACGCCCGAGATAAAGCAGCAGATCGCCGACGAGGTGAAGTACCAGTTGGCGCTGGAAAACCAAGAGGGGCAGCAGAGCGCAGGAGGACAGGACGTTGATCCCGGCTCCAGCGGGATTGCGCGCATATTGGCAGACGTAGCCAACGGCCATCCGCACGTGTTTGTAGCCGGAGGCCCCCTGGACCTGACGGACGCCAACGGACAGGAATGCAGCATCAGTGACGGCGATGTGTTGCAACTGCAAACTGCGCCTGACGCCAATGCGACGACGGCGAGCCTGTTCATTCTGGTCAGCAAGGGCGGACAGGAGTGCGCGAAGGCCGATACGGTTACGGTGCAGTTGACCGACCTGCAGGAGATGCAGAACCAACTGCGGGCGAGCATCGACCAGGGCTTGCAGGAGCTAAAGGCCAAGCAGGGTACGGGTGGATTGCCGCAGGCGCCGCCTTCAGCCCAGGCCCAGCCGACGCAGGCGCCGTATGCAGCGATTGCGCCTCCGCCCGATCCGGCGGACGCGACCGCTCTTCAGCAGCAGGGTCAACAGGCTGACCAGACTGAGCAGCAAGCAACTGCAGACACGTCGCAGGGAAGCGCCGCTCCGGCTGCACAGCCTCCGCCGAACTAGGCCAGACCTTCTCTCCAGGCGCAGTCGTATCTGGCGCACCGGCCAGAGCGGCGAATCCTGGAGCAGAGGTTATCTATTCTTAGAGTGGTAACCGGGCGAGTCTGGCGCGGGAGGGATCGGCGATTCCCTCCCGCGCTTCGCGCCTAAGGCAAGCATCGCGGCAAGTCCAACCCTCAGATCCGCCAGTGGTCGGCGCGCCAGTTCTTGATGCGCTCCTTGATCTGCTTGCGGTTCAAATTCTTTTCAAGGGCCTGCTTGGCAAGCTCCACAATCTCGTCATCCGCGGCAAAGCGCAGGCCGATCAACTGGTCCTCGGTGAGGCGATCGATTTGCTTGTGCCATTCGGCGGGGGCCAGCGCCTGCAAACGCAGCCGCTCCTCAAGCCGGATGACTCGATCCTGCACCTTGAGCGGATAGATGCGCAGCTTGAAGAAGGCGATGAACACGACCACCGAGAGCACCACCAGCCATGCGGCATAGAAACAATGCAGATGGTGGACGAGGTAGACGATGGAGACGACCAGGTTGGCAATCAGAACGAGGAAGAGAACGAAGTGGAATGGCGGATCGAAACGGGCATGGTTCTTGAGACTCTGCGGGGCAGACTTACTCATGCGTAACCTTGATTTCTTTCAGGTCGGAGTCTGCTGTTTTCGGCGCCAGCGTTTCCGCTGAGCCGCCGGCAGCGGCGCTGGGGGCCTGTGCACCCGCGCTGTCAGGATTTTGCGCGGCATGGGCGGGAGCTGTCAATGCCGTTAGATTGTCAGGCCCCAGTACCTCTGGATGCTTGGGGATGAGAGGATGATAGCGGCCGCGCGCCAGGTAATCCGCAAAGAATACTCCGGCGATGTAGGGGTTAAGCAGCACGATAGGAACGGCATAGCCGGTGGTGGAGAGCGATTCGGCGATGCTCTTGTTGGAGCGGCTCGCGCGGTGATAGCCGGGAACCTGGGGAATCTCAAAGATCTCCAGTTGCGTCTCCGGGTGCTTGTGCGCATACCGCGCCAGTTTCCAGGCGATCTGTTTGGGGGTGGTCATTACAGTGTCAGGGAAAACGCTGCGCCGGAAGGTGCGGGGATAGTAAGTGTTGAGAATCACCCGGGCGAAGTCCGCGCAGTTGTTGAAGAACAGTTCGAAGTGCGAGCGATTCGGGCCTGCGTTCATCCGCGCGATGAGCGCGTCGTCCTGTTCGGGAGTGGTCTCGAAGCGGAAGGCGTAGATGCGCCGTTCATAGGCCGAGCCGACCAGCGCGGTCCAGCCGCCGTGCGCGAAACCGCCCTTCGACAGGTTTTCTCCCAGGCTGAGCAGATGGGCTTCGCGATAGTGATTGCGCAGCCGGACTACGGTTTTGCGATCCACGCGGGCGGGAACATCGGAGGCGTTCTCAACCGAGTAGAGGTAGGGGACGAGCGGGATCGCGACCCAATCGTAGCTGTCGATTCCCTGGTACCGGGCGATGACGACGCCCATTTCGCCCTCTTGGCAGCGGCGCAGCTTCACCGGAGTCTCGGCGCAAACCCGTTCAAAATAGATCGCATTATGCCCGGTGGGATTGAGGAGGCCAAAGAAGCCGTACGGCTGCTCCAACAGCAGGGCTGCCTGGGCATGGCTGCGCTGGGCGAAAAGGGCCAAAACCGCCAAGGCCACGAAAGTCAGTACGGTTATGCGTACTTTACCCATCGAAAGCGCTTGTCCTCCGGTGAGGTTCTGTTGTGTCTCCTTCAGTATGACGAAAAATCCTATGAATGCAAACCTCGATTACCGAAATGAAGGCGGGAAGTAACTGTTCAGCATCACTGCAGAGTCACGACCGCAAAATTGTTCCCGTTTTAATAAATTTGCCCCTCATAAGGACACGGCCGGCAGGGAAAAGTTGCGACCTCTTACCTGTCGGTGCAGGAGTAGCAGGGGTCGATGGAGGCCTGGATCAGGGGCGTGTCGGCAAGGCGCGCGCCGATCACCATCCAGCGGATGGCCGGCATGACGGCAAAGGTGGGCGTGCGCACATGCACGCGGCTGGGATTTCTGGAGCCTTCTTTCCAGGAGACGCTGTACATCACTTCGCCGCGCGGGGCTTCGACGCGGCTGGTGGCCGTTCCGGCGGCAAAGACGAGCTTATCCTCGCCGGCATTCAACTCGCCGGGGGGCAGCTTGGTGAGCGCCTGGCGCAGGATCTTGCAGCTCTCCATGATTTCCAGAGCGCGCACCAGCAGGCGGGCGCGCACGTCGCCGTCCTGCACGACCGGCACGTCGAATTCCATCTCCGCATAGGCTGCGTAGGGAGCGGCACGGCGAAGATCCTGGGGTACACCGGAGGCTCGCGCAACCGGGCCCACAACGCCGCAGGAGAGAGCTTTCTCGTGGGTCAGAATGCCGACGCCGGCGCAGCGGGAACGCGCCGTGGTGCTGGTGGTGAAGATGGGGATGACGGTGCGGACCATCTCGCGTTCCAGTTGCTCGACCATGGCCAGCACGCCGGGGGGATCGTCGATATTGCGATTGACGCCGCCGATGCGGTTCATGGAGTAGTTGACGCGGTTGCCGCTGATGGCCTGAAGCACGTCCATGACCTTCTCGCGCAGCTCGAAGCAGGTCATGAACATGGTCTTGAAGCCCATGAGCTTGGCGGCGATGCCGGCCCAGAGGACGTGGGAGTGGAGGCGCTCCAACTCGGCCATGACGACGCGGATATACTGGGCGCGCGGAGGCGGCGTGAGGCCGGTCAACTGCTCCATGGCCTGGCAGAGAGTGAGGGTGTGGATGTTCGAGCAGATGCCGCAGACGCGCTCCATCAGCGCGATGACCTGAATGTAGTTGCGGGTTTCGGCCAGGCGCTCGATGCCGCGGAAGTTGAAGCCGATATGCAGCTTGGCGTCGCGCACGGTCTCGCCTTCGCAGATCAGGTCCAGCTTGTAAGGCTCTTCGAGGGCGGGGTGGTAGGGCCCCATGGGGATCTTGTAGCTCATTTTGCCTCCTCCCGCAGGTTCACGCCCGGCTTGTCTCCCACGCGCAGCAGGAGCGGCTCGTACTCGCGTCCCAGAAAGTCCAGCGCGAACTCTTCGTGAATCTCGCGCTCGATCCAGTCCGCGGCCTCGCATATGTCGTAGATGCTTTCGATGGAGTTGCCCGCGAGCAGAAAGGGAAAGCCCAGCAACCGGCCATCGAGGTCCCAGTGGTACTCCAGGCGAAAGCCCTGGTCGCCGGGCAACTGGTAGGCGGTGATGGTGATGAAACGCGCCTTCCAGTCGTTCATGGCCGCCGTCAGTTCACGCACATTCAATGGGCATGGGGAGAGCCAATGGACGCCGCCCTTTTCAACCCAGTGTTCCGCGGTTCCCAGTTTTTCCGGAATGCTTTCGAGCAGAGTCATGGTTTGCGTCATTGCGCACCTCCAGTGGGGACAGGGTTCACCGCTGACTCGGCGGCGGCCGGCGAGATTGCCGGGGCCGGTTTGGGAGCAGGCGGCTTGCGGGCGACGGTGTAGGAGTTTTTCAACGCGCCAATGGTGAGATAGACGGGCGGGCACTCAGCGTCCTGGCTCAGCGCATGGGCCTTGCAGCCTTCCACGCAGCGGCCGCAGAAGGTGCAATGGCCGGGATCGTAGCTCCAATAGAATTCACCCTTGCCGGCCTTGAACTCGATGGCGCGCGCGGTGCAGCGGAAGCGGCAGATGGCGCAGCCGGTGCAGAGTGCGGGATCGAAGCGCACCAGTCCGCGGAAGCCTTCGCTCACCTTGGGGCGCGCGGGGAAGAGCATGGTCCGGGAGCCGCCCCACAGGTTCTTCCATAGCATGGCGAAGATGTTCATGATCTGAACCTCATCAAGAGCGCGGACGATATGGCCAGGACCGCGAAGATCAGGGTGCATTGCCAGTAAAAGCGCACCGTAGTATCGATTGCCAGGCGGGCCGTGGCGGCGGCGAGCGCAGACAGCAGCAGGACCACTGCGAAGGAGAGGACGACGAAGACCAGTGCGGCAAGCCACCAGGTGGTGAGATGAGGAGCGGCCAGCGTGGCCACCAGGCCGGTGGCCGCAACCCACTCGAGACCGTGCGAGAGTTCCCACATGGCCAGCTCGGGGCCTGCATACTCGGTCATGGGGCCGGAGTAGATCTCCTGCTCGGCGTTGGGCAGGGAAAAGGGGTTGAGATGCAGCTTGGCGGGCAGGCAGACGAGGATGGCTGCGATGCCCAGAATTTGCAGCGGCGAGGCGGGCAGGTGGGCCAGGGCTTCCAGCCGGAAGGTGTGCTGCGAGGCGGCGATGGAAACGATGGCCAGAAGAAAGACCACGTTATACGAGACGCTGAGGACGGCTTCGCGCGCCGAGCCGATCTCGCCGAAGATGGAGCGCGAGGAGAAGCCTGCGGCGATGATGCACATGGAGGGGAGTTCGAGCAGTGCCAACAATAGGATGAGGTCGCCTTCGAATCCGCCGGAGGAGGGCAGGACAGGCAGAAGGCCAACTGCGCCGGCCGCAGCGGAGACCGCAAGCAGCGGCCACAGCCTCATCAGCAGGCCGGCTACTCCGCTGCGCTGAGGCGTGGTTTTGCCCAGCAGCTTGATGAAATCGAAGAAGGGCTGCATGAAGGGAGGGCCGATGCGCCCTTGCATCAAGGCGACCGCTTTGCGTTCCACCCAAAGGAAGAACCATGCAGCCGGGACGGCGAAGAGAAGTCCGGGAAAGATGAGCAGGCGGGCGAGGGCAGTGGTCAGATTCATGGCTGGACCTCGCTGGCTGCTGCGGCGTGACTGGCTGCGGCCTTGGCGGCGCATCCGCTTGCGCAGTCGGTTGCGCAGTCGGTTCCGGGTACGCATACCGGTTCGACGTGCAGTTTTTTTGCGGCTCTATTGGCCAGAATCTCCGCCGCCTTGGCCACGCCCAGCACAATGGCGTCGGGACGAGGCGGGCAGCCGGGAACAAAGACATCGACAGGAATATGGCGATTGAGCGGCCCTTCGAGGGTTCGGCTGTCGATGAAGACGTTTGTCGTGGCCGGGCAGGAGCCGATGGCCACAACAGCTTTTGGCCCGCAGACTTGGCCGTAGACGGTTTTTATGGCCTGGACGGCGTTGCGGGTGACGGGGCCGGTGATGCAGAGAATATCGGCGTGGCGCGGGCTGCCTTCCAGGCGCACACCCAACTGCTCGGCGTCGTAACGAGGGGTAAGACTGGCCACCAATTCGATATCGCAGCCGTTGCAACTGCCCGAATTCATGTGGAAGAGCCAGGGACTGCGGCGGCGGGAGGTGCACATCAATCGATTCCAGAGGTTCATGGTCTCCCCCAATGAAGCATTTCGAGCAGGCCGGGCCATGCGCCCGCAACCAGCAGCAACCCCACCAGCACAACGATCGTGCCCTGTAACAGGTATGGCTCCCTTATCGGCAAATCCGGGAGCGGAGGTGAGTCTCCATCGTGCGCGGGTCCCCACCAAACGCGGGTCAAGGCCAGCACGTAGGCGATCAGGGCGAAGATGGAAGAGAGAATGAAGACCGTCAGCAGCAGAGGACTGATCTGCAGGGCAGTCTCATAGAGCCTCCAGCGGCCGAGGTATCCGAGCATGGGCGGAATGCCGAGCATGGCCAGCATGCCGAAGAGGAAACCGAATGCGGCGACCGGGTACCGCGTGGCCAGACCTGCTTGCTTGCCGTCCAGTGCGCCGTCAGCTTCGGGGCCGCTGAGGCATGCGAAAAGCAGAGCTTTGGCAAAGGCGTGCGTGGTGGCTGCAAACAGAACGCCAGCGGTTCCGAGAGCGCTCAAAGAGGCGAGCCCGAGAAGGAGGAAGCCGATGTCCTCGACGGTGGACAGAACCAGCAGGCGCTTGAGGCTGCGCTGGGTGAGCATGAGAAGAGCGGCGATCAAAGACGTGGCTGCGGCTACGGCTAGCCACAGGCCCTGGGGAGTGAGCAGACCTGGTGAGGCCTGGGCCACGACGTAGAGTTCGCCGAAGGCAGCCATATCGACGACTGCGATGATGAGGCCAAGAACCAGGGCGGGGAGTTCGTCGGCCAGACGGAGCAGCCAGAAGAAGAGCGGGACGGCGGCCAGCTTGACGCAGACGCTGGTGATGAGCAGCGCCCGTGCCCAATCGGCCTGGCCGCGTTCCATCAGCAGATGGCTGGCAACAAGAGACAAAGCCGAGATGAGGACGACCGAGAGGTAGACCAGCTTTGCCGAGCGGGTCCGTGCACTCTGCCAGACCAGAGGGATGGTCGTGAGAGCGCCGAGTTCCAAAAGTCCAAGACGAAGCCAGGGATCGGCAACAGTCAGGCCGGCAACGGCGGCTACGCTGGCAAGAATCATCAGCGGGGCCAGGCGGCGCCAGGCCGAGTGGGTTAGAGCGGACAGGATCAATGCGGCCGCGGCTACGGCGCAGGCTGCAATCAGCATCGACGGCACAGGGGGCGAGGCAAGAGGCTCGACGGCTGCAATGCCGGGGGCAAGGAAGCGAACGCCGAGCAGCAGTGCCGCGGCAAACGCGAAGAGCAAAAGCGCGGAGCGACGCTCCATCCAGGAGACGACGGCGGCGAGGATGCGCGAGGCAGCCTGTAAACCGCTCCAAATGCCCAGATAAACGCGATCCACATTGGACCAGCGGAAGAATTCATGCCAGTTCTGCAGGAAGATGTCGGAAAAGTCGCCTGCTGTGAGCCTTCCTTGATCGGAGAGGGGTTCGCCACCGGTAAAAATGCCGCCGCCGGCGCCCCACCCCACGGACAAAGACCCGTCAGTGGGAACCCCGGCGCCGGCCAGCGCTGCACCTCCTGAGACCGTGGCGGCAACTGGGGATTGGCGTGCGACGTAGGCTATGGCGTAAATCAGTCCGCCCAGCACAATCGAGACCAGAGCCAAAACCAGGCCGCCCATGGTTGAAAAGCTGCCGGCATCCGAGAAGAGGCCGAACCAGGTTACGTGTACTCCCGCGCCCACACCCAGCGCGCCGAGGATGGGGTTGAGGAAGTAGTTGACGGCCAACTGCGGCGCGACGCCCAGGACGATGCTGCCGGCGGCCATGATTCCCATGCCCCAGACCATGGTGGGCGGAGATTCGTGGGCGTCTTTGGTGGCCTCGGTCAGTGGGCCAAGGAAGACGGCGCTGGTGGCCTTGGCGCAGAGGAAGACGGTGCCCAGGCTGGCTGCCCAGGCGACAATGGCGGGAACGGCCCATCCGGCCTGCAATGCGGCGGCGTAGAGCATCCACTTGCTGGCGAAGCCGCTCATGAGCGGAATGCCCATCATGCTGCCGGCGCCGATCAGCCAGGAGAGCGTTGTTTGCGGCATGCGCGAGGCGAGGCCACCTAACTGGTTCATGTCGCGGGTGCCCGAGGCGTGCTGCACCGAGCCGGCGGTGAGGAAGAGACCGCCCTTGAAGAAGCCGTGATTTAAGCAATGCAACAGGCCGGCGGTAATGGCCAGCGGGGTGCCGATTCCGATGCCCAGCATCATGTAGCCGATCTGGCTGACGGTAGAGAAGGCCAGCATGCGCTTCAGATCGGTCTGCACCATGGCGTACATGACGCCGACGGCCATGGTGACGGTGCCTATACAGATGAGGCCGATGCCCCAGTAGGGCTTCCAGGGGCCAAAGCTGTACATGCGTGCGGCCAGATAGACGCCGGCTTTCACGTAGCAGGCGGCGTGGAGCAGTGCGCTGACCGGGGTGGGGGCGGCCATGGCTTCGGGAATCCAGGTGTGCAGTGGGAACTGCACGGATTTGGCCACCAGGGCGGCCAGCATCAGGAAAAAGACGCCGCCGGTAAAGCTGTGGGCGACGGCCGGATCGGTCCACAGGGCGCTGCCGGTGCGGAAGTAGATGACCAGGATGCCCGCCAGCAGGCCGTATCCGGCGATGTGGGTCATCAGCAGGACTTTGCGCGCGCCGCTGACGGCTTCAGGGTTGGTGTACCAGAAGCCGACCAGGCTGAAGGAGCAGAGGCCTACGATTTCCCAGCAGAGGTAGAAGAAGAACAGGTTGGCGCTCGAAACCAGGCCGACGAAGCCGCCGATGAAGATCAGCATGGAGCAGTAGAAGCGGGTTGCGGCCTTGTCGTGGGCCATGTAGCCGATGGAATAGAGGAGCACGGCCGCGCCGAGAAATGTGCCCATGAAGGCGAAGAGAACGCTGAGCGCGTCGACGTGGAGGACCAGGGCCAGGGGCCCGTCCCACTGCAGCAGATTGAGCTCGATTGCCTGTCCTGAACGAACCGCGGGCGCCATGCCGGCGACGGCGAGTACGGCGGGCAGACAGCTGAGAGCGGCGAGGATTCCCTTGGTGCGGGAGGAACAGAGCTTTGCTACGAGAAGCTGGAGTGCTGCGCCCAACAGAAGTGATAAAGGCGCAATCAGGATGAGGGTCGCAGCCGTCATGCCTGCAATGCTAGTGCGCGGTGTTTATCTAAGCTGTGATGGGACTCACGTACAGAACCGTTGTGCTGCATTGTGGGACGCAATTCAGCGAGTCAGCAAGTCAGCGAGTCAGCAAGTCAGCGAATACGGCCCCGGAGCGCTGCTTCGGGGCAGTTTTATTGGCGTAAAAACGGATTTTTCCGGTGATTTTCAGAGGCCAAATCTCATGATATGGGAGATTTTGGACTGGAAATTTTTCCAGCGGTATTGATTTGAAACGGGTTAATAATTATCTGCAAGGATTTAGGGGTAATTTATACCCCGGGGTGGTATAGGGGGGTGGGTACCCCTCAGGCGACTGTTTTTTGGGACGCGGACTCGCCGCGGGTTGTGGCGTGGGCGACCTGGGCGGCGTAGAGGAGCTTGGCGCCTTTATCAGCCAGGATAATGTGGTCGATCATGGCGTATGCGACGCAGGCGATGAAATCGCGGATGTTTTCATTCCCGGAAAGTGGCGGCATGGCGTTGAGGTAGGCACGGTCGGCTTCGATGGATGCCTCGGACTTGCTTTTGCCTCTTGCGCGTTCTGCCTTACTGGCGCGTGCCCATGCGTTCAAGCAGCGGGCGACGGCAGGGTTTGCGATGGCGGCGATGGGTTCGTCCGCTTCGTTCGGAGCGGGGATGGTTTGAATGACTTCGGTCATGATAGTTACCTGATTTGATTGTGCAATAGAATGCGGTAATTATCTGCAACCACCTGCGGTGGGGCCATCTGCCTTCGGCGTGGATGGGCTTACCGATTGAGGTTCGAGGAATCCCACCCTTGCCGCGATGAAACTGCGGGAGTGATGGGGCACCCGGCGAAGGGAATGTCCCAGATTGCCGGCCAGACCGGGCTTTCTCGCGAGCAGCTCTATCGGTCTTTCAGTGCGAAGGGGAATCCAACGTTGAAGACTACGCTGGTGGTTATGAAGGCTTTGGGCATCAAGCTGACCACAAGAGTTTCTACTGCAGCTTGACGAAGAAGACCGGGATCTCTGGGATCGGCGGGAATCCAAGGTCGCAGAAGCTAAACCTGGGTCACACAATTATCTGGTGGGGACATTCTTAAACATCTCCGAGGATGGCCGGTGCATGATTGCATCACTCACCGTAATGCCGCCGCGCCAAGTGCGATGCGCATCCTGATAGCGATAAAGCAGTTGCTGCAGCCTGGTTGTAAAGAGCGCACGGATTTTTGAGTACCCTGGTTGGACATGAACGTTTGCGATGTGTCCGGTGCAAAAGGTATGCACTGCTGACGGCACGATGAGTGCCGAAGCCAACAGATCGCAGATCTGCACGCCTACGTGATTCTCGCTGTGCCCGAAAGTTGGCAGTTCCATGATGCGCGGAAAGTGGACCTGCTTGGCACGGAACATCAGGGTAAAGATGGAATGTGCTACCGGAACGTTGAGGCCCTTGGTGCGGGAATCGGCGATGCAAATTCCAACGTCGTCAACAGTTGAGAGGTAGTGGTCATAACTTTTAAAGAGGGCCTGGCATGCCGCTGTGTAAACAGAGGTATGACGGTTCTGCTGCCCGATTCCTTTGACGTAGACTTTTGAAACCAACTTGATGTCAGACCGAAGACATAGATCGACGATCTCAGAAAGGAAGCGGGCTGCGTGCCTGGCCTTATTGCGTGAACCGGTTGCGATGTCGCGCCGGATGTCCGCGCCTTTGATCTCGGTCAGGACTGCGGCCAGGAAGTGCGTTGCGGGAGGGATGAGTCCCGGGAAGTAATTTCGCTTGATTTGGAGAAATTCCGGAACTAGCGCGGCAAGACGGACCTGATTCACGAGGAGTAGAGTCAGGGCAAATACGGGTTGGTCATTGTGGAGCGGAGGATTTGCCAGCGCGCCAAGATCGCCAGCGTCGTCCATATACGCAATATACATTATCTTGCCTAACGCTAAGGCCGCCTTGCGGCGGCCCTAGGATTTGCTGCCTCGCGAACGAGGACAGTCGATAGGTGATTCTGAAAACTAGTATACCATTTATTACTACTTTGTCAACATTTGTTCGCTTATTCGTTCAGTTAATCCTATGACAAACATGTTGAAAAAGACTGATGGTGAAGGGGATAGCGCGTCAGTTTGAAATGGCCGGGATTCGTGGTCTCCAAACCTTACCGCGATTAAACTGCGTCAAGGATGGGGCACCCGCACGTTTGTGACTGGACTATGGGTGGGCCACCCGCCAAGCCGGCATACCGGTATCGATCGGTTTGTTGAGGCGCGGATAATCTGTGGGAAACTAAAACAGTCCATTACCGAATAAGTCACTGGAGTTCAACGGCCCTTTTTGACCCCAAAATAGACCAAGCCGGCGCCGCCTGCTATGGCAACGATGCCTAGAATAGGAGGAACAGGGAGCGTATGGTTTTCTGTTCTGTTGATTTGCATTGCACCAATATCCATAACTTTCTTTTGGCTCGTATAAGTGAATCCCCCGTAGATAAGCGCTGCAACCCCGAAAATGATCAGTAGTATTCCGGCGATCTTCATCATTGCTCCAGTTCTTAAAGCTTAGGTAGGGTTGCGGTTTCTATCTTCGCCAGGGACTTGACGAGGATGCGGAAAACGATTTCAGTGGCTGCTTGCGAGAAATCCATATGAGAATCTAAGACAATTCTCGGCGTCGCGGATGTTCAGAATTGCTCGTTTTGCCGGTAAATCATCTCAAAAGCGAGACCTGGGGCAACCGGCTTTTGTGGTTTCCCACCCTTCGCTAGAAAAAAGCGAAGATTCTCTCTTGCGCGTCAAGCATTTTCGGTGAAGAAGGGTTGGATTTTCAAGGCATGGCGGGTCTATCCCTCCGATGCTTGTCGAGGCCGGGCGA
>Ga0181527_1003677_pt1 | contig 13555 bp, 13 predicted proteins | sample PEATcosm2014_Bin_30_FD_119762 | JGI IMG/M metagenome (GOLD analysis project Ga0181527, IMG submission 119762) | Peatland microbial communities from MTU Mesocosm Facility, Houghton, MI, USA - PEATcosm2014_Bin06_60_metaG | ecosystem: Environmental > Terrestrial > Soil > Wetlands > Peat | place...
CACCAGTGGTTATATGCTTGGCGGGCAGATCGGCTGCGATTATCAGTTCGCGTCGAATTGGGTGCTGGGCATCGAAGGCTCCGCGTCGGGCGGCAACATTACCGGAAAAAGCACCTTCGCGCTTCCGGGAATTAATACGCCACCTGGCGACACGGCGACGTTCAAGGCGTCGACAGACTTCATGATGAGCGCGACTGCGCGTGTTGGATATGCTTGGGATCGCTGGATGGTGTATGCCAAGGGAGGTTTCGCTGGGGTCAATGACAAATATAGCATTTTCGACGCGCAAACCACCTACGATTTTGAAGCGCTGAAAAACCGGCTTGGCTGGACTGCGGGCGCGGGAATTGAATGGGCTATGTGGGAGGATTGGTCCGTCAGGCTCGAATATGACTACTACGGCCTCAGCCAGCAAAATGTGCTGTTTCTTGACAATACGGTCTTTCCAGGCGGCGCGTCGGGTGCGGTTAACATCAAGCAAAGTATCCAAGTCATCAAGCTTGGCGTGAATTTCCACGTATTTGCTGGACCATGAGGGAGCGATGGCGCTCATTATCTCGCACGCTGACGCTCTGCCTCTGAACGAACGAAGCGAACGGCGGCTATCGAAAGTCGCGCGCCTGAAGGTGATTTGTCAGGCGGCAATCTTGGCGATTGCGTTCACGGCGACCGGTCGCGCCGAGGGCGCCGGCGGCGTTACGAAGCAAGAGGTCCAGGCCAAGTTGACCTATTGCGAGATTTGTCACGGCGTGTCGGCGCAAGGGTTCCATGGTTATTTCCCGATCCCGCGGCTTGCCGGACAGCAGCCCGAATACCTGAAGAACCAGCTACAAGCTTTTATCGAACGCCGTCGGATCAACACGATCATGTTCAACGTGGGGCACGTCTTGAGCCCGGCGATGATAGCGGGTCTCACCGCGAGTCTGAACGAACTTAATCCCAAGCCCCTCGGCGGTGCGCCCAAGGAGCTCGTGGATACGGGAAGAAAGATTTTTCAAGACGGAATTGCCGATGCCAGTGTTCCGCCCTGCGCGACTTGTCACGGGCCGGAGGCCAAGGGCAACGGGCAATTTCCGCGTCTCGCGGGCCAGCTTTACGACTACATCTTCAACAAACTGACGAACTGGGACAAAGAGCGCGGGCAGGATCCGAATAAGCCGGACCTGTCAAAGGTCATGGAACCGATCACGCACGGCTTGAGGCCGCAGCAAATCAAGGCCGTTGCGGCGTATCTCAGTTATCTGGAGTGATCGCCTTGCAGTCTTGCAAAACGCGTCAAACCGGCGAGGAAGCAATGGGCCCGAGTTGTCGGCACGCGCGCGGCGCAAGCCGCGGGCGAAATCCCGGGCGCCGGATCGCGCAGGCTTGCGGCTGGAAACCGGTTCGGCGGATCGCGTTTCTGGCCGCATTTCTGGCCGCGGGATTCTGTTCGATCGACGCGCGCGCGGCCGATTTTTCCAAAAGCGAGCTACAGGCCAAGCTCGGCTACTGCCAGGATTGCCATGGACCATCGGCGCGAGGATTTTTCGGATATTATCCGATACCGCGGCTCGCCGGGCAGCAACCGGAGTACCTGGAAAACCAGTTGCGCGCTTTCATCGAGCACCGGCGCACCAACAATATCATGTTCAACGTAGCGCATGTGCTGAACCCGGCAATGATAACGGCCCTTGCCAATAGCTTCAAGGATTTCAATCCGAAGCCGCTCGGCGGCGCGCCGCGGGGGCTCGTGGAGGCCGGGAAGAAAATCTTTGAAGACGGGGTTCCCGACGTCAATGTCGCGGCCTGCGCTGCGTGTCACGGGCCGAATGCGACGGGCAGCGGTCAAATTCCTCGCCTGGCGGGTCAGCTCTATCCCTACGTCATCAAGGAATTGACCAATTGGGGAACGGAGCGCGGTCAGATTCCGACGAAACCGGACACCTCGGCGATCATGAGCCCGGTCGCGCACAGTTTGACCAGAAAGCAGCTGGAGGCCGTCGCCGCCTTTGTCAGCAGTTTGAACTAGCTTCGTCGAATCCGGCCGCGCCACTTGGAAAGTATGGAAAGCGTGGAATTCAGATCATGAAACACCGCCGGTTAGGAAAAGTGGCCCTGGCAGCGCTGTTCGCGGTAATGCCGCTGGCGGCGGGCCATGCCGAGAGTCCGGCCGTGCGGAATTGTACCTGGTGTCACGGCGCCGGCGCGCAGGGTTATGCGCCGGCGCCGCGTTTGGCCGGGCAGCGGCCTCTCTATATCGAGAATCAGCTCGCGAGTTTTGGCGCGCACACGCGCGACAACCCGTTCTCGAAGCAATACATGTGGGGCGCCGCCGCAAATCTCAGTCCGCAAAGAAAGCATGATCTGGCGACGTATTTTTCGGCATTGTCTCCGAAAGCGGCCAATGACGGCGACAGCGCGGTCGTTGCGACCGGGCGTACGATCTATCAGGAGGGCCTTCCGAACTCCAATATCGTGGCCTGCGTCGTGTGCCACGGTCCGAGCGCCGAAGGTGTCAGACAAATTCCACGCTTGGGCGGTTTGGCCTTCTCCTATTTGAAAAGGCGGCTCGAGCAGTGGAGTGAAGGCTATCATGCGGCCGCAGGACCGCCGATGCCCGCAATTGCCGGCAAATTGTCGTCGGATCAAATCGCCGCCCTGGCGTCGTATCTGAGCTTTATCAAGTAATCATCGACCTCGATCGATGTGCGCGCGCTCGGGAGATTTAGACACTGGAATCGTCATATGGCCGGGCGCATCAATGTCTTCAAGGCAGGGCTCGTACTGGGGGCGGTGATCGGCGGATGGCATCTGTGCTGGTCAATTCTGGTGGCACTGAGGTGGGCTCAGCCTGTCATTGATTTCGTTTTCTGGATGCACTTTATCAAGCCGATCTATGCGATCGAGCCCTTTGAGATTGGAAGAGCGGCAATTCTCATAATTGTGACCGCTGGCGTTGGCTTCGTGTTTGGATCGGTATTTGCTTTGGTTTGGAACGCCCTGCATAGGGCGTGACCCGATAATATGTTGCAGGCTGAGCAGCATGGCATTCGGCGCTGCGAGTGGCATCGATCGGGATCGTCACTCTCTAACCCCGCCAGCATCAAAACAACAGTCCGCGACTCCGCCACAACATCGACAGTCCGCTTATTAGCATCAGCAGAATAGCGAGCCGACGGAACCATACCTCTTTGAAGCTGTCGAGCCACTGCCGTGTCACGTAGATTGCAACCATGGCGCCAAGTCCGGCCGATGCTCCTTCGAGCGCCGATCCGGCAGTCAGGACGCCGAGTGACCCATAGGTCGTAATCTTTGTGATTTGAATGAAAAGCGAGTGCACCGCGCCGGTCGCGATCATGCGTTCTTTTGTCAAACCGTAATTCAAATAGAACGGTACGGAAATAAGACTGCTCGCGCCAATGACCCCGGAGATGAGGCCGACAGCGAGCGATACGGGTATGAACCAAGGAAGCCGCATGGGAAACGAACGGGCGCGGCCGCCGAGGTGATATTGGATAGGCGTTGAGACGAGGAAAAGTCCTACGATTGCGCCGAGCCAAACTGCATTAGCCCACGTGAAGAGCCAGCTTCCAACGATTGCACCGCTGATCGCGCCGGGCAGATACCAGCGCACCACCGGCCACTCGATAAGCCTCCAGGAGACCAGAATTCGCGTGGGGCTCGCCATCAGACTGGCGATTGTGATGACAGGCGCGATCGTCTTCACACGAATAAGGTGAGTGACTGCGGCAAGCAGAACGATACTGCCCGCTCCGCCTGAGAAGGTGGTGATTGTCCAGCTTGCACATCCCGCGACGAACAGCAGTATGGATGTTTCGAGATCCGGCACTCAGCGATAAGCCCCACGAACGATGGAAGCCAGCGCCGGTCGCGAACAGCCCACCTCGTCGCCCCGTGCGGCTGGGAATGCAGTGCTCCCGATCGGCATGGTGGATTCGCGCAGCGTCATGGGCCCGCCCCCTGGCTGATGATTGCCGTCCATTTATAGCATGTCTCGGCGCGGGACACTGTGCTTTCCGCCACAGGGAATGGGGGCCGTTTACGTTCGCTAAGCGTCTTGGCTGTATGAAAACTCCGAAGTTCAATCTGCGTGTAGAAATTGAGTGTCAATGTTGGCGCTTCGGGGACGTGCAGCCACCGCGCTCTAAAAATTCGTCTTGTCGATCCCCGGCACCGTGAGGAGCGACGAGATCGAGCGGCCGCGGATGTCATAGACGCTGGCATAGACGACGCCGTCGCGGACGATTTCGAACAGCTCGGGGGCGTCGAGCTTGGCGCAATAAAAGACGCCGAGCTGCATGGCGAAATCGGCGCCCTTGGGGTCCCAGGTGGTGGAAAATTGCGGACCGAGCACGACCGCGACCGGCGGATGCGGCCCGCACACCGCGACCGTCCATTGGCCGCGCGGCGGCGTCTCATGACGCGCGGCGATGGTGGCGAGCAATTGGCGCGACGCTTGTGTCAGCGACAGTCCCCAGTAGTCGAGCATGAAGTTTTTCTGCGCCCCGGCGACGCCGCCGGCGATGCGATTGTAGTCGGTGTACTCGTAGGGGTGCAGCCGCACCATGTCGACGACCGGCGAGGCAAGTCCCGCAACCAAGGCCAAAGCGCCGGCTGCAAGCGCGGCCTTGCCATAGTCCCGGAGCCGTCGGGCGATCCATGCCGCGGCCAGTCCTCCGAGCACGGCAAAAGGCGGCAGCACGAACAACAAATGACGGACACCGTTGTAGATAAAGGGCCGGGTCGCAATCATGATCAGGATCGGCAAGGAAGCGGCGAGGAGGAGCGACAGCAGAGCGGCGCGGCGTCCGGCATCGGCGGTGCCACGATCGCCTGATCGCGCGACGGCGACGATCGCGCCGGCAGTGCCGCACAGCCCGAGCGTAAGCATCAATTCGGGCAGTTGCAGCGCGAACAGCGTGGGCACGTAGCTCCGCGGCATTTCGGTGACCGGAATGAGCCGACCGTCGAACAGCTCGCGCCACGGCTTTTCGAAGAAATTCGAAAAATACTCGACGGCGTGAAATGGATTGAGCGGGGACACCACGCTCCACGGCCACACCAGGCCCATGACGATATAGGCGAGGATGGCAGCCGGAATGAACGGCGCGAGGAACGATCCGCATTCCGCGAGCGTCGGGCGGAGGCCCTGCGCGCGCGCTCGGATGCCGAGAATGAGCGGCAACGGCAGAACCGCATCGAGCACCGCGAAGCCGCCCAGAACGCGCGCGCCGATGGCCAGGCCGATGCCCATGCCGCACAGCGTGATCGTCGGCGGCGTGGCGCGCGGATATTCTTCGAACGCCCGCGCGATGCCCAGCAGCGCGACCATCATCACCGCGGCGAATGGCCCGTCCTTGGCGTTGATGAACATGTGGCCGAAATAGAGCGGACAGGCGGCGAGGAGCGCGACCGAAACGAGGCCGGCGAACGGACCGCCGATGCGGCGCCCGAGCCGCCAGGTCAGATACAGGCCGAAGAGACCGATCGCAGCACCGACCAGCCGACGGGTCTCGAACAGGCCAAACGGCAGGATCTTTGCGGCGAGCGTGGCGAGGATGTCGAAACCGCCGCCGTACATGTACAGATTGACGAACGACAGCGCCCGCCGGTCGGCGAAGCCGGACCGATACAGCGACACCAGAAGGCTGCCGTATTGCGAATGGGTGTAGTCGTCCCAGCCCAGCCCGAAGTCGCGAAATGTCGCGAGCGCGAGCGCCGCCGCGACCACCAACACGGCGACCGCGAGCGCGTCCGAAAGGCGCGCGGGGGAAACAGCTTTCGACGGCGAGGACAGAGAGTTCACCGCAACCTGGTGCACGACCGGCCCGATCTCTGAATCACGCATGCGCGCGAAAGTCCCCTCATGGGGGCCAATCGCGCACCGCGCAATGCGTCAAATCGGCAGAGGCCGGCGCTTTCCCGCACGATGTCGAGGCAACGAGCGGGGCCGAAGCCCCGCTCGCACGCAAGCGAAGCGATGTCCACGCGGTTATTTCGTCGCGGCTTCGTACAGCTCGGCGACGTAGTCCCAGTTGACCAGATTGTCGAAAAACGACTTCAGATAATCCGGGCGTCGATTGCGATAGTCGATGTAATAGGAATGCTCCCAGACGTCGCAGCCGAGGATCGGCGTGGCGCCGTGCACGAGCGGGTTTTCGCCGTTCGGCGTTTTCATGACGACGATCTTACCGTCCTTGACCGCCAGCCAGCACCAGCCCGAGCCGAATTGCGTAATGCCGGCTTGGGTGAGGTCTTCCTTGACCTTGGCCAGCGGGCCGATGTCGGAGGTGATCTGCTTCTCGAGCTTGCCGGGCAGCTTGTCGCCGCCGCCGCCCTTTTTCATCCATTTCCAGAAATGAATGTGGTTGAAATGCTGGGCGGAATTGTTGAACAGGCCGGGGTTCTTGCCGAAGGTGCCTTTGAGGACTTCCTCGACCGGCTTGTTCTCCCATTCCGTGCCCTTGGCCAAGTTGTTGCCGGCGGTGACATAGGCCTGGTGGTGTTTGTCGTGATGGAATTCCAAGGTCTCGCGCGACATATGCGGGGCGAGAGCGTCGTAGGGATAGGGAAGCTCGGGCAGGGTGAATGCCATTGGTCTACTCCTCAATGTGGAACCGAAACGGCGGGTATGCCCCGGTGCAACCGCCTGGGAAAGCGAAAAGTTCCTCTAGATAGGACCAACACGGGGGTTTGGGCAACGCCCGCGCGTTAACGAATTCGCCCGATTTTCGCGTCCAGGTAGTCGAATTCGGATAATAATCCTTGCCTGGTGTGGCAAGCGCCGCCAGAATACTTGCTAAAGCCCGCTCTCGATCCTCGGGGATTGGCCTATGTATTTGCTTCTGTTGGTGTTTGGCGCGTTGCTGAGCGTGGCGGGAATTATTCTGGCCGGCTCTGGTATTTCTATCCACGAGCGCGCTTTTGACGCGACAATCGTGACGCCGGGCATCGTGGCTGTCATCGGCGGTTTCGTTCTGGTCGGTCTTGGTCTTGCGCTCCGTGTCTTGCACCGGATCGAAGACGCGCTTGCGACACAACCCATGCCGCGTGGCTCGCGTCTAGGCGAACCGGTCGCGCGCGAATTGTCGGCCGAGCCGGCGTTCATCGGGTTTCCGACGAAGCCCGCATCGCGTGTTGCCGCCACATCGCCAGTCGATCCGCTGTCGAAGGCGTCTGCCGACGAAAAGCATCCGGGAGACTTGCCGGGCAAACCGCCGGAGCTGTTTCCTGCGTCGATCCGGGCCGAAATCCCATGGACCGGCGGGGAAGCCGAACATTCGCCGGCACCCGAAGCGCCGCTGTCGAAGCCGCTTTCGGCGCTGCGCGCCGATGAGGCGATGGGCGAACCCAACGACTTTCGTGGCGCTCGCCGCATCAACGGGACGGCGTCGGCCAGGATCACGCCGCGCTTCGATATGAATGCGCGCAGTCCGCTGCTATCGGAACGGCCCAAAGGCCCGGCATTCGATTCCGCGAGGACGAAGACTGCGTCCCCGTTGCGCGCGACACAGACCGCGTCGGCCCAGTCCGCTTCGGCGCCGGCGTTCGAGCCCGTATCGCTCCAGCCGCCATCCGCGCCCGCTGCCGCCGCGCCGGCTGTCGATTTTGAGGAGACCAGCGCGTCCTTGCACGAATTGCCGCCGACGATGACGCGAGCCAAAGCCGCGGAGGCTGTGACCGTCCTCAAATCCGGTTTGGTCGACGGCATGGCCTATACGCTGTATTCGGATGGCTCCATCGCCGCGGAATTGCCGCAAGGCATGCTCCGGTTCGGCTCCATTACCGAGCTGCGCCATCACATCGAGCAAAGCGCTTGAACACCCGACGGTTGATGCTCTCCTGAACGTGACGATCGACCGCCTGGCCTTCAGCCTTGGGCGGAGAAAAACAAGGACTTTGGCGCGCCGCTTCGGTGCCGGACGTAGTCTGTATGGACTTGGTTTGTATGGGCCTAGTTTGTATGGACTTGGGTTTTATTGCTTTTATTGCGGTAAACCAATATAAGGCAAGTCTATCTACAGCATAGCACGACATGAGATTAGACTATGGCTGAGAATTCAGCGGAAACCGTTTACCTCGAGCTGACGGCGGACATCGTCTCCGCCTATGTAAGCAACAATCCGGTGGCGAGCGCCGAAATCCCAAATCTCATCGGCCAGGTCTACGCCGCCTTGAAGCGCGTTTCGGGCGGCGGGGTTGTTGCCGTGGCAGAGCCGCTCAAACCCGCGGTGCCGATCAAGCGCTCGGTCACCGCCGACTACATCGTTTGCTTGGAAGACGGCCTCAAATTCAAGTCGCTCAAGCGCCATCTACGTACGCGCTACAATATGACGCCGGACCAATATCGGGAGAAATGGAGCCTGCCGCCCGATTACGCGATGGTGGCGTCCAATTACGCGGCGGCGCGATCGCAACTTGCCAAGCAGATGGGGCTCGGCCAACAGCGCCGCCGCCGCCGAGAGCGCGCCTGAAGGCGAAAGCCGCACGCCGCCGAATGAATCGCGGCGTCACCGCTGCAACACGCCGACCGCGCGATTGGCGAAACTGAGCCGTTCCGACATCACCGAAATCACGTAGCCGAGCAAAGCGTGGCTGAGCGCCGGCTCGTCGCGCTTGATACGCTCGTAAGCTTCGGCGCCGAGTTCGTAGAGCACGCTGTCGGTCTCGGCGGCGATCGTGGCGCTACGGGGCCGGCCGGTGATCAGCCCCATTTCGCCGATCGTCGTATGCCGTCCCAGGCTGCGCACGCGCATCATGCGGCCGTCGCCCATATCGACGGCGATGCCGATCCGCCCCTCGAGGATGAAATGCATCGAGGCGGCGGCATCGCCCTCCCGGGCGATGACGGCGCCGGCCCGCACGTCGAGCCGTCGGCAATTTTCGGCGAGCCGATCGGCATGCTGCGCCGACCCCAGCGCGTCCGACAGCCAGGTGCGCAACGATCGCGCGTCGTCGGCCGCAGTGCGGTGCGCTTCGATGATGCTTTCCTCGCAGGCTTCCAGCGCGCGGTCGAGATCGGCTGCGATGATCACGTCGTTGGAAATGAACCGGGCGGTGCGAAACGCGCGTTCCAACTCCGGCGTGAGATTGACCAGCACGATGCGGGCGCCGCAGCCGGCCGCGGCCGCTTTGATCTGCGCGAAACTGTGCGTCGCCGACGAATCGATGCCGGTTACGAGGCGGAAATCGAAAATCAGGAAGCGGCAATCCGGCGTCGTGGCCAACAGCGTCTTGACGTGCTGATAAAGCCGGTTGGCCGAGCCGAAGAACAGGTAGCTCTGCAGTGCCATTCCCTGAATTTTCCGGCCGTGCTCGGCGAGCAGCGACAGTTCATAGGGGCCGCGATCGAGCGAAGAACGGTATTCCAGGCCGTTGAAATCGAACTTGATGGCGCTGACGCGGCTCGCGCTGAAGGCGAAGGTGGCGCATCCAATCACGACCCCGATCAGCACGCCGGCGATGAAGCCCGAATAGATGATGAGGACGGCGATCGCGAGCAGCGACAGGTATTCGAGCGGCAACAGCCGTCGCGACGATTGGATCAGCCACAGATAGACAAGGTCGGCGCCGAGGTAGAACAACAGGCCGCCGAGAATGAATTTCGGCACATAACCCAGGAAGGCGGGATCGGCGACAAGAACGATCGCCGAGATCGCCGCAACGGTCATGCCGGCGATGCGGCTTGTGGCGCCGGCGGTGCGGACCAGAATGGAACGGCTGAACGACGTGCAACTGACATAGCCGCCGAGTGCCGCGATCGCCACATTGGCAAGCCCGAGCACTTTAAGATCGCGTTCGACATTGGCCTCGCTTCGGGTCGCGATTTCGAGGCCCGTGGTATTGAGCAGAAAATTGGTCACGGTGACGAACATGACGGCGAGCAAATCGCCGGTGAGCGACGGCAGCGACGACCAGGGGAAACTGTGCAGCGTCCGGAATTGCCACGGCGACGACAACCCCGCCGCCGGCTGCAGCAGGAACATCCAGCCGCCGGCTTGCGCGCTCGCGAGCGTCGTGCCGCTTGCGAGCAGCGCGAGGTGGGTGGCGGCGAATGCCGCCAACAGCACGCCGGGCAGGACGAATGGATTTTTGGAACGGCGCAGCAGCACGGCGAGGGTGATCGCAACGAGCGCGCCGGTTGCAAGCTTCGCGACGACCGCCGCGTCGGCGAAGGCGCCGATGGTGGCGAAAGTCGGCCGCGCGTCGGTCATCACCTGGATCGCCCCGGTGATCATCAACCATCCGGTGGCGCCGAGAAAGCCGCCAATCACGGGATACGGCACAAAGCGGATTGCGCGCCCGGCATGGGTGAAGCCGAGCAGGCACAGCAACAGCCCGGTCAACCCGGTGGCGAGCGCCAGCGCGATCAGCGTGGGTCCAAGCAAATCGCTGCTGCCGGCGGCGACAAGGTGCTGGACCAGAGTGGCGACCAGCGCGGCGAGCACGACGGAGATCGAGCTGTCGGGTCCGGCAACGGCGAACGGCAGCGAACTCCGCAGCGCCACGATCGAGCCGCCGACCGCCGCGGAAAGGAACGTGACCGCAATGCCGTAGGACAACCAATGCTCGAGCGGGCCGGTGAAAATCAGCGCCGCATAGGACAGGCAATAGGCGATCGACAAGACGCTGCAGACCGTGCCGGCGAACACGTCCGTCAATGCGGCGCGGAGTTTTCGATCGCTCAAGGGATTACCCAGCTACGCCCGGACGAGACTTACAATACCGTGGCGGGCGCGGCTAGAATGGCCGCAGGCGCAATCAGCCGGCCGTGCGAACTGCGGATTGCGGCCTTGTCATACCGGCGCTACCAGCGCCGCGCGCGCATCCGAGCGGATACGCTCCACCATCGAACGAAAGCCGTTCGAGCGCTGCGGTGTAAGGTGCTCCCGTAGTCCCATGCCCTCGAACAGCTTGACAGCGTCGGTGGCGAGAATGTGTTTTGCGCTTTTTCCGGAATAGATCGCGAACAGGATCGCGATCAGCCCGCGCACGATGTGGGCGTCGCTGTCGCCGGAGAAAGTCAGCACCGGCCCGCCTGCGCCGTTCGGACGCACCGCGGTGTCGAGCCAGACCTGGCTGGCGCAGCCTTGCACCTTATTGGCATCGGTGCGCGCCGTCGCGGCAAGCGGCGGTAATTCGCGGCCGAGCTCGATAAGATAGCGATAGCGGTCATCCCAGTCGTCGAGGACCGAGAAATTGCCGATGATGTCTTCGATTTCTGCCATCGCGTCGACGATCCGGATGTCGGTGAGCTCAAGCCATCTATATAGAAGGCCGTAGCCGCAAGGTCGACGTGTTCGGATGCGAATTGCGCGGCGGCGCGTTTCGGCAGGCGCCGGTCTGGCCGAGCCGCGCTCCCGGGCCGGCTATGCCGAATGCTTGGCGTCCTTGCGGGGCGTCGGCCCGCGCCACGACGGAGCCAGATCGGCGGGCGTCAGGGTGTTCTGCGACGCTCGCTCTTGCGACGTCTTGATCGTCGCCGATTTGCCGGCATGCGGACCGCCGACGCTGGCCAGCGACCCGGTTTCCTTCGGCGCGAGCTGTTCCGTCAAGAAATCATAAAGCATCTTTGCGCCCGCCTGCGCTCTGTAGCCCAGCGTGGTCGCGAACTGCGAGCCCACCGTGCAAGCATCGGGCTGGCGCGTGCAGAACTGGCGCAGATCGCCGACGGTCGCGGAAGCGGCCGAAATCGCCCCGGACGCACCGACATCGCCTTCCGGAACCGGCTTTGAAGAGCCACTCGGCAGCAGGATCAGCACCACGCTGAGCCAGAACGCCATGCGCAACAGGAAGAACATGACACCCGCATCCCCCGCGACACACGCTGTCGCACGTGTGGCGAAACTAGCAGGGAGCATTGAAGGCGGCGTTCGTTCGCGCCGTACGTTTTTGTCCATAATCGAGGAGAATACGCCGCAAATTTTCGAGCAATTGAAAAAAATATAATTTAGCTAAAATTTGCACGAACGCGCGCCGGCCGGAGTGCCGCGGCGTTGGGAATCCGCGGTTTTCATGGGCTTGTTTCATGGGCTTGCGCGCGACCGCCGCGGCCGCGCGCCGGGCGGCAACACGGCGTTCACCATGATGGCGGATTCAACGGCGGCGACAGGGCCTCCCGCGCGCCGTCCCTTAGCGTTCGCTTAAGCGGCCTCTGACACGATCCCGGCATAGAATAAAGGGGAGCGCGTCTGCGATGCCGGGCGTGCATTGGCTAAGTGGGACTGCTCGCGCCGATACGAAATTATATCGAGACGCTGATTCATCCTTCGGCGCAACGCGACGTGCTGACCGCGGCGCGCCATCGCGCTTTCATCGCGCCACGGTTGCTCGGTAGCATTGTAGCGCTGGCGGCATTCCCGGTTTATCTGCTCGTTCGCGGCGCTCCGAGCGCAATCGAACTTCTGGTCGTTACCTGGCTCGTTGCGCCGATCCTGATCGCTTATTTTCTGTCGCGCACCGGCCGTTACGAGAGCGCGCATGTGCTGTCGTCGCTCGCCTTGACCGGCCTCGTCACCGCGGTGGCCGCGGCGACCGGCGGCATCGAGTCCTTTGCCGCCATCTGGCTCGTGGTGGTGCCGCTCGAAGCGGCGCTTTCGGCATCGCGCCGCGTCGTCGCGACCGCTGCGACGTTCACGCTCGCTGCCACCGGGCTGTTGGTCCTGCTCGGCGCCTATCATCTGCTGCCGGCTGCGGCGCCGAACGCGCCGGCGGCGCTGGCCGCGCTCGGCATCGTTTCCGCCGGGCTTTATGGAACCGGCTTGGCGCTCGGCGCCGAAGCGCTCGCGCGCACCAGTTTTTGGCTGCTCTATGCCGAAGAAGACCGCTATCGGCTGCTGGCGCGCAACATCAACGACGTCATCACCCGGCACGGCCGCGACGGCGCGGTGCTGTTCGTTTCACCCGCGGCCGGGGAATTGTTCGGCACGCGCATCAGCGCCTTGCACGGACACGGCCTGTTCGATCGTGTTCATGTCGTCGACCGGCCTGCCTATCTCACGGCGCTGGGCGATACCGCGGCGCTGGGCGAGCCGAGCTCGGTCGAATTCCGGGTGCGCCGGGAAGGCGTCGACGCCGACGGCCGTCCCACCGCGGAATTCGTTTGGATCGAGATGCGCTGCCGGCCGCTGGAACAGGGGGCGGCTGCCGATAGCGACAAAGCCGATCGCCGTGAAGTCGTGGCCGTGTTGCGCGACGTGACCGAGCGCAAACGACATCAGCAGGCGCTGCTCGACGCGCGTGCCGAAGCCGAGCGCGCCAATGCCGCCAAGAGCCGTTTCCTTGCAACCATGAGCCACGAATTGCGCACGCCGCTCAACGCCATCATCGGCTTCTCGGAAATGCTGACGAAGGAAACGGCATTGCGGCTCGATGCCGATCGCCGCACCGAATATGCCGGCCTCATCCACAGTTCCGGTCATCATTTGTTGTCGGTGGTCAACGGCATTCTCGACATGTCGAAAATCGAAACCGGCAATTTCGAAATCACGCCGGAGCCGTTTGCGCCGGCGCATGTCGTCGCCGCCTGCTGCGGCATTCTCGCCTAGCGGGCGCA
>Ga0181527_1003679_pt1 | contig 13549 bp, 11 predicted proteins | sample PEATcosm2014_Bin_30_FD_119762 | JGI IMG/M metagenome (GOLD analysis project Ga0181527, IMG submission 119762) | Peatland microbial communities from MTU Mesocosm Facility, Houghton, MI, USA - PEATcosm2014_Bin06_60_metaG | ecosystem: Environmental > Terrestrial > Soil > Wetlands > Peat | place...
TGGTCACGCCGCTTGTCCAAGGACTACGAACTGCTTCACACCACAGCCGAAACCATGATCTACGTTGCCTCCGCTCATCTGTTCTTGCGAAGGCATGCGTAGTTTTTAAACAGGTTCTAAGAAGATCGGCAAAAAAACCGCTTTGCTTTAGATACAGGCACAGACTTTGAAGTTGTGCTGTGATCCGGGGACCGTTGGCTTCTGCATGGTCACACAATGTTTGAATTCCGGCGTTGATTTTAGAGCCCTTGCGGCGCCCTTTTGCATCCCCAATCGCGACGCTAAAGATACTCGCCTTTTGAACCGATACGACGCATAGGGGTTTCCATGGCACTCTTCGATTTCGATGCGGAAGACGCAAGGCCCGCTCGCTTTGCCGCCCGTCTGCCCATCCTTTCCCGTGACGAGAAGGTGTTCGGTTACAAGCTGCTGTTTCGCACCGGCGTCAATAATTACTTCCCCTCCGTGGAGGGCGACGCCGCCAGCCGGGGCGTGATCGACATGTCGAGCCTGATCGGCCTTAATACTCTCTCGAACAATCTCCCGGCCTTCATCGTGACGACGCACGAAACGCTGACTCAGGAGTATTTGGCCCTGCTGCCCTCCGATAAGGTGGTTGCGGAGATTCCGGAGTCGGTTTCCGCGGACGACGAAGTGGTGCGCGCCTGCAAGCAGTTGAAGGGCGCCGGCTACAGGATCGCGCTCAGCAACTTCCGCGCCCACGATCCCCGGGAGGCGCTGGAGGATATCGCCGATTTTCTCAAGATCGACATCAAAATGTCGTCTCTGGCCGATGTGGCTCGGCTCACGCGGCACTACCGCGGCCGCGGCCCGCAGCTCATCGCCGAGAAAGTTGAGACGCGGGAGGATTTCGCGTTCTCGAAGAGCGAGGGATTCAGCTTCTTCGAGGGATATTTCTTTCGCAAACCGGAGATGATGCGTGCGCGCGGCGCGCAATCGAATCGCACCGTGTACCTGCGCTTGCTGGGAGCCATCTCCAGGCCGGCTCTCGACTGGAATGAGCTGGAGAACATCGTCAAATCGGATCCCACGCTCTACTTTCGTTTGCTGCGCTATCTGAACTCAGCCATCTTCGGCCTGCAGGGCGAGGTCAAGACCGTAGGCCAGGCGCTGACCATCCTGGGCGAAAGAGAAATACGCCGCTGGTGCCAGTTGAGCGGCATGCTCGAGCTGTCGAGGAACAAGCCGTCGGACCTGGCGCTCGCGGCCCTGGTGCGCGCGCGCTTCGCGGAACTGATCGGCAGCAAAGTCGCCTGCGGGAGCTCAGACCTGTTTCAAGTTGGGCTGTTGTCGTTGATGGATGCGATCCTCGAGATCCCGATGCGCGAAGTGCTGGAGGGATTGCCGCTCGATGGCGGCTCGAAAACCGCTCTCATGGAAGGGAAGGGCCCGCTTTCTCCGGTGTACGAGCTCATGCTTGCCGTGGAAGCAGGCGTGTGGCCCAGGGTCGCGGACCTCGCCTCCAAGTTCCAGATCCAGCAGGACTTCATTGCGCAGTCGTACTGGGACGCGATGGAGTGGGCGCAGTCGATTGTGACGACGGGTTGATTGCAACGTGCCGCAAAAAGGCGCGAAAAATGAGTGCGGGCTTCAGCCCTTGCGGGCGGTCGCAGGCGTGGATTGCTGCTGGGGCGCGTGCGATCTTTCAGGAGGTTGCCCATTCGAGCTTTGCATGGGTGGGGTGGCCCGAGGTATTGCGGTGCGGGAGCGATTGCCGGATTTGAGCATCTGCGTGGCAATCTGGAGACCGTAGAAGAGAAGCTTTGCGCGGCCTTGGTCGATGCGGGCGGAGGCGAGCGCACGAACTACCCTGGCGGTGCTCTCGCGAAGACTGGCCGCATCGTCCGGCGCTGGCAATTCCACTGCGGGCCCGTGGAGCCGGGCGTGGAAATAACCAAACAGGCACCCGCGCATGGCGGGCGACTTACACATGCGTCCGTTGGGATGGACGTGACGGCAATTGCGGTACATGGGTACCCCCCACTGGATTTTTGAGCTAAGCTCTGTGTTTTCAAGGCATACACCGCTCATCGGTTGCTGCAACCCGTTGAAAACGCACCATTTAGCCAGTTGAATGTAAGAAACAAATGACTTACGCCGGACTTTGTGGGCTTTTCGCCCCAAGTGGCGCTCTGCGACGCACCGGAACGCGTGAAAAACGCAAAAACCCGGACAGGTGGCAGGAATCTCGCGCCGCGCCAGTTCTTCCCTAGTTCAAGATAACCATTTGTGCGGGAATTATCTGCAAACCGACGCCGGCAAAGAACGCGGGTGGAATGAAGTGGAATGAGGCAGATGCAGGAGGGGCTGAACCTGCGGGGGCTTGACAGCGCGAAGCTGGGCGGTTTTGCGAAGCTTGAACTGGCGAGAGGCCGGCCTTCGGGGACTTACTTTCGCCGAGGAGCCATAACTGGCAGAATACAAAACGATTGCGGCAATTGACGTATGGCTTTGGGGGGAGAGATGCGCGTTTCTGATCGGAGTCAAAGATGCCGGGCAGGGTGCGTGTCGCGGCAAGCAGGCCGCTGGTGAACTCGCCGGGGACGATGGATTGATCTCCGGCAACTAAATTTCGCCGTTCCTTTGCATCGTCCAGCCGGAGGATCCGGACGCAACAAACTTTCAAATTGCAAATCTATTGTTGTCACAAGTCCGTGCAATTGACTTATATTCGAGGTTAATTTCGGCGGCGTTGGTCTGCCCACCGTGGAATAGGTGCATCATGACCTGCAATCCAGACGAGAATGGGAATTCGTTTGTACTTCCGGGGAAGTCGGTGTCTCTCTCGACGGTGCTCAAAACTGAACATGCCCAGATCGGAGAGGTCCGGAAGTTGCGCCTGGAAAGGAGCGGATGGAACTCCGCCGAGTTTCCGGTGGGCGAACCGCGGTTGAAGGATGTCGCGACGCCACCGAAGGCTCCGACGCCTGGCAGGGAACCGAACGACAACGATGCTCCCGACTGGCAAAAAGATCGAGATCGCGAGCAAAGTGAGTGGAGACAGGCCATTCGCGATGCGCACAAATTGAACCTGGCAGGACTTTGCTTCTCCGGAGGGGGCATTCGCAGCGCCACCTTCAATCTGGGAGTGCTACAGGCTCTGGCCGATCTGAAACTGCTGCATCGTATCGACTATCTCTCCACGGTCTCGGGCGGCGGCTACATTGGATCGTGGCTGGCTGCGTGGACAAAGCGAGTGGGAAACTTTGGCAAAGTGCAGCAACTGTTGTCGACCGATCGTGTGCATCTGGAAGACGACATCGAGTCTGCGCCGATTCGATTTCTTCGCACCTACAGCAATTACCTGACGCCGCAACTGGGTCTTTTCAGCGGCGACACGCTGGCGATGGTGGCGATCTATCTTCGCAATCTGCTGCTGAATCAGTCGGTGATTATTGGGCTGCTGGCCACGCTGCTGCTGGTTCCGCGCGTCCTCAAGCCCTGCGCAGCCCATATCGGATGTCTGGATGCGGGGACAGTCCAGGGCGTCGTCATGGCGGCGGAGGCGGTGCTTTTGATTGTTGTGCTGCTGCTAACCACGCTTAATCTGGCGCGAGTCAATCTGGAGAAGACGCCAACGTGGATTGACCAGGGGCGATTCATTGCCTTGTTGATCGTTTCGCTCTTTAGTGCCGCGCTTCTGGCCGGAGTGTGGCTGTGGCTGGGCCCAGCGGAGAAGGGAGGCGTGCACTCGATTCCCGAGTGGGCGACGGCAGCAGCAACCGCTGTCGATCGAAGCATCCTCGCATCGCTCACAAGGCATTTGACCTCCACCAGCGGCTTGTTGCTCTTTGATGCGATGAGGGGCGGGATTCTCTATGCCGCAATCTGGGGATGTGCGGCTCTGCTCGGCCTATTTTGGGCCAAATGGTTCGAAGGAAACAAGGCTGAGACAAACTCGGCGAAGCAAACTCCGCAGGCTGCGACGCCGAAATCGCAAAGCGACCCGCACTTGCTTTCGACAGCGTGGAGAGTCCTATGGCAGACGATTGTGAAGTTGCCCGCGGCCTTGGCAACGGGTGCGTTTGCCGGCTGGCTCTACGGACTGCTCGCACATTTGGTCGACTGGCATCGAGCGAAAGACGCACTGACGTTTGGCGTGCCGCTTGTGGTGGGCATTGTCCTGCTGGCGGCAACGCTGCACATAGGATTGCTGGGAACGGGATTCAAGGATGAGAAGCGGGAGTGGTGGGGAAGACTCGGCGGATGGTTGATTGCGATCGGCATCGGCTGGCTGGCGCTATTCTGGGTAGCGCTCTATTTTCCAGACTTTGTCAAAGACAACAAGTTATTGCAGCAGACGGTTCAGAGCCTGGCGGCAAAGTACCTCACGCCGGCGTGGATACTGACGACAATAGGATCGGTTCTGGCCGGAAACTCCAAGGCCTCCGGCAAGCCGGGAGAGAAGTCAACGACAGAGACATATCTTGACCTGCTGGCGGAGGTTGGACCGTATGTTTTTATCGCCGGGCTTGTGTGCTGGATGTCGTGGGGATTGAGCCTGCTGCCGTTCGGAGGTTGGAGTGTTTTCGGAGAGTTCGGGGTTTGCCTTGGGTTGACGGTGCTGATGTCGTGGCGAGTGGATATCAATCAGTTTTCCATGCACATGTTTTACCGGAACCGGCTCGTGGGCTGCTACCTTGGCGCATCGAACGAAGAGCGGTCACCCAATTTGTTTACCGGCTTCGATCCGAAAGACGATCTGGCGCTGAAGTGTTTCAAGAGTCCGAATCCCGAAAAGGACGCAGCCAAACCATCATGTTGCGGCGAAAATGAAAAAGAATACGACGGGCCATATCCAGTGTTGAATATGTCGCTGAATCTGGTGAAGGGCAAGGATCTGGCCTGGCAGGAGCGCAAGGCGGAGTCGTTTGTGATGACGCCGCACTACTGCGGGTTCGATGTGTTTCTGGAGCAGCAGTACAGCAAGATGCAATCGGAAGCATTCAAAGAGATGAAAGCGAGCAACGGACAGAGAGGTGATCTGGACCTGTACGGCTACCGGCCAACGGCAGAGTACGCATTTCCTTCTCCGTTCCATGGACCAAATCTGGGCCTGGCGATGGCGATTTCAGGAGCGGCGGCCAGTCCCAATATGGGCTATTACACTTCGACACCCGTGGCCTTTCTGCTGACGGTATTCAACGTGCGGCTGGGACAGTGGCTGGGCAACCCACGCAACCGCGTCACGTCGGGTGAGCCCACGCCAAGGGTCGGGTTGCGTTGCCTGATGCAGGAGCTGTTTGCCGGGACCAATGACACATCGGACTATGTGTATCTCTCCGACGGCGGACATTTCGACAACATGGGATTGTATGAATTGGTCAAAAGACGGTGCGGACTGATCATTGTCTGCGATGTTGAGGCCGACCCGAATTACGGGTTTGAGGGTCTGGGCAACGCGATCAAGCGATGCCGCATCGATCTCGGCATTAGCATCGAGATCGATACCAAGCCAATCGTGCCGAACAAATCGGGCATGAGCAAGCAGCACTATGCGATTGGCAAGATTCACTATGAGCAGGCGGACATGGATGCACCTGTGGGCAAGATCATATATATCAAGGCATCTTTGACGGGCGAAGAACCAACGGATGTGACGACGTATAAGAAGAGGCATCGAACGTTTCCGCATGAGAGTACAGCTGACCAGTGGTTTTCCGAGTCACAGTTTGAGAGCTACAGGCGGCTGGGGTATGCGGCATTGGAATCTTCGGTGAAGGGAAAGAAGGAACACGGCTCGGGCAAGGTAAAGAGCGATGTTATCCAGATTCTGAAGGAGTTTGGCTTCGAGATTCGGGAGCCCGATGTCCCACCCGTAAGTCACTAGTGAAGCAATAGTCCGCCACGTAACGTGAAACCGGCGCCGGCGTCGAATGGAATCCCAATCCCTCTGGAATTCAGCATCGACCGGCGGGCAAGATTCGTCCTCGAAAACGCCCTAGCGTCCGTTTCTGCCAGCGCCGGCGAAGCCCAATTGGCCGCTTCGCGAAAAGGGGTGGCAGGCGGGTTCGCTCCTATTGACCCAAAGCGCCGTCCGTGGTTCGGCAACCAACCCAGCACTGAAGTGCTGGGCTAACAGACGTCGCGCCTCCGGCGCTGGAGCCCTTCCAGAATTCTCGTGCCCGCGGAGGATACTTACTTTGCGGCTGACGTAGAGTCCGAGCCCTCGCCCTCCGCCGCTTTCAGCGATTCCGCATCCAGCTCATGCTCGTGCTTGTAATTCTCCACCGGCATCTTGCCGTCCCACCAGGCCCAGTTCATGGGATACACATCGGGATCGAAGAAGACCTGGTAGAAATGCCACACGAGAATGGCCAGCGTGGCCAGGATGGCCTCGTAGAAGTGCACCGCCGTGGCCACGTCGACCCACCAGCGCGCCAGCAGATCGCCGACCCAGACCTTGGCCCAGATCATGATGCCGGTGAGGCCCATGAGCGCCGTGCCCCACACCAGCGCCCAGTACTCGGCCTTCTCCGCATAGTTGAAGCGGCCGAATTTAGGCTTTTCCTTGCTCAGGCCGAGGTAGTAGCGCATGGTACCCCAGGCGTCGAAGAGATCTTTGGGCCGCGGGGCAATGTCGCGTAGCAGCCGTCGGCCCTCGCGCGCCATGGCCAGATAAAAGACGTGATAAATGCCCGCGGCGATGAGGATGCAGCCCGCGATGCGATGAATGATGCCGCGCAGGTTTTCACCCATGCCCAGCGTGTGCGCGAACCACGTGTCGGGGAACTTGAGCGCAAAGCCGGTGATGACCAGCACGATGAAGCTGGAGAGCAAGATCAGGTGCTGCCAGCGCTGATTCACCGTCATGCGCGTCATGAACGGGTTCATCATGCGCCGCCGCGAAACCGCTTTGCTGCGCCAGATGATGGCATTGTGCAGGAACATTAATCCGATCACCACCAGGATGAGGACGATGTAAATCCACCGCACCCAGCGCACGGCTACGGAATCGATGTCGTTGGCGCGGGTGCCCGCTACCAGGTGCACCGGCGTGCGTGTGAATTTTTGCGTCACGCCCTGGTGGCACTTGCCGCAGGTCGCGTCGAGATTGGCGGGATTGACGGTCGATCGCGGATCGCTCGAGGGCAGAATGTTGTGCACGCCGTGGCAACTGGAGCAATTCGCAGCCACCACGCTGCCGCCCTGGGCCGCCAGGCCGTGATAGCTGTCAAAGTAAGTGGTCACGCGGTTGCCGGGTACGCCGAACTCCTGAGAAAGCCGCACGCCCTCATGGCAGCGCGCGCAGATGTCGCGCGAAATGTTTTGCTCCGAAGCCGGCGAGTTGGGATCGGTGTGCGGCTTGATGGAGTGAATACCATGGCAATCGGTGCAAGTGGGGGCCAGGGCGTTGCCGTGCGCCAACGCCTGCCCGTGAATGCTCACGTTGAACGTGTTGGCCACATCCGTGTGGCAAGTGCCGCAGGTGGCGGCGACAGAAAACTTCGAGATCGGCGACTTGGGATCGTTGGCCGGCAGGATCTCGTGCGTACCGTGGCAATCGGTGCACACCGCGGCATCTTTCGAGCCGTTGGCTATGGCGCGGCCGTGCACGCTCGACTGGTAGGAGATGAAGGCCTGCGCGCTCTCGCCATTCGACTCCATAAGAAACGTCTGCCCATGGCAGCGGCCGCAGGTGGCCGGAATGTTGGCGTGATTCACGGGCGACTTGGGATCGCCGCCGCCTTCAATCTGGTGCGCGTCGCCGTGGCAATCTTCGCAGGTGGCCGCGGGATTTTTCCCGGTCTTGCTTGCTTTGGCGTGCGTCGAATGCGCGTAGGCCGTTTGGGCATCGGCGTGGCACCGGGCGCAGCTCACCTTCTCCGGCGGCTTTTCGTGGACCAGGCTCTTTACGTCATTGTGGCAATCGACGCACGTAAACATGCGGCCGTGCACCGAGCGCTTGAACTTGCTTTCGTCGACAGCGAGGCTCACCGTGGAGCCGTTCGCGTCCGCCGTGGTCAGCGTGGGGTCGGAGTGGCAGGCGAGGCAGTCCGCGTCCTTGAGCTTTTGCGCGGAAAGCGCGCTGGAGGCCCAGGCAAAAAAGACAAGAACCAGCGTAGAGAACCAAAAAAGCCGTACGGATTTCACACTTTGAGGAGATGCCTGGGCGAGATTTTCCGCCGTGATTGCAGTCACAAGGCAGCTTTCAGCTGTCAGCTTTCAGCTTTCAGTTTTTTTCGTGCTATTGCCGAGCGTTTGGATAAACGACGCAAGCATCTTCGATACTTCCTCGGCCAGGGATTCGGCCTCGCCCATTGACTGGCTGTCGCCGAATTCAAGTCTTCTGGCGACCACTAGCTGGGTCTTGAGCTCAAAGATCGACCCTTGGGCAATTCCGAGAGACTGGCGGAATTCCTCTGGAGAGAGCCGTCCGCGTCCCTCGGCGATATTGCTTGCAACTGAAATGCTGGCGCGGCGCATTTGCGACACCAAGCCGTAGAGCTCGTCTTTGGGAAGCGACTGAGTCAGTTTATAGATGCACACAGTGAGTTCGATCGCTCGCTGCCACACGACCAGGTCTTCGAACTTCTGTGCCATTGTGTCCGTCTTCTGTTGCTCGCATTACGCAATGCGCCTTCAGATCCCGATACCGAAGCTGAAAGCTGATAGCTGACAGCTGAAAGCTGTCTTCAGCTGAAATACGCCGTCAGCGTGAGCACCAACAGCGTAAGCCCGATGAAAATGGCCGTGAAACCCACCACTTTGGAGAAGTTCAGCAGCCACAACGGCGGCGCAATGCCCACCTTCTTTTCGAGCGTGCCCTGTGCCTGGTTCCGCTGGTATTCGAGCGTGCGCTTTTCCTCGAACTCGTGATCGCTCTCCACCCCGGTAAAGATCACCATATCCATGGGGAAACTGTCGGGGCGCAGATGGGTGTTGACGAAGTGAATGGAAAAGATAAACAGAACGGCGAGCAAAGCCTCTTCGCTGTGGATCACGAGCACGGCATTCAGCGCCCAACCGGGCAGGAAGTGCGCAAAGAACGGCGCAAACCACATGGCGTAGCCCGAGAAACCGATGACGATCATGCCCCAGAACACCGCCCAGTAGTCGAACTTCTCCCAATAGGCGTAGCGCTCGAACTGCGGCTTGGGCCCCAGCCCGAGGAACCAGCGCATGTGGCCGAAGATGTCCTTCACGTCTTTCCAGTTGGGAATCATCGAGGTCGGACCCCAGAAAACTCCCTTTTCGCGGTTGATGATTCCGCGCTGCAGGATGTCTTTCAGGTGAATCAGGAAGGCAATAGTCAAAACCACGGCAAAGAACTTGTGCAGAAACAGGATGGCGCCGAATCCGCCCACGCCGGTAGCCAATCTGCGCGCCCAGAAGCTCTCGCTGAAGCGCATCGGCAGGCCGGTGGCCGCCAGGCCGAGAAACGTGGTAAACAGCACCGCGTGCATGTAGCGCTGCTCTCGCGTAAAGCGTACGTAGTACTTTTCCCCTGCGCCGGGATTCGCCCCTGGATTTGCGCCGGGATTTGCTGTCTGCGGCTCAGGCATGTTTGCCTCCGTTGTCACTCTTGGTTTTTACCTGTTGGTAGCGCGAGCGGATCAGCCACAGGATGGTGTGCAACAGGAAGAACGTGAGCACACTGGCCAGCAGCAGGTTCATGAACAGCCGCACATAATAAAGCCCGGGATTCAGCTTGCGGTCGCGCGCGTTGGCGTGCGGCTGATACTTGACGAAGCTGGCATTGGCGCCTGCGTGGCAGCGGCCGCAAGTGACAATCAGGTTGGCCGGGTTGACGGGCGAGGCCGGATCGGCCGTCGGCCGCACATCGTGCGCCTGATGGCAGTCCCAGCAACGCGCCGTCTCCACGTAGCCGCCCAGCGAGCCCAGTTGCGAGTGGAAGGTATCGCGGTAGGTGGAGAACTTGTCCTTGTGGCAGTTGCCGCAAATCGGCGTGGACTGCATGCGGAAGGCCGACTCCGTAGGCTGCAGGATGGCGTGCGCGGTGTGGCAGTCGCTGCAGACTGGCGCTTTCATATCGCCCCTGGCAATGGCCTGTCCGTGCACCCCAGCCTGGTAGTCGTCATTGATCTTGGCGTGGCAGTTGCCGCAGGTCTGCGGGATGTTCGATTTGTAGGTTGGGCTTGCGGGATCGGTATGGCTCAGGATGTGATGCGATCCGTGGCAGCTTTGGCAGTTGGCCGCCACCAGCAGCCCCTCTTTGCTCAACGCAAACCCGTGAATTGAGTCGATGTAGTTCGGGTAAACACTGGCCAAACCGTGTTTGCCCGCCATGCCGTTGTTACTGTGGCATTGGCCGCAGGTCTTGGGCACGTTGAGCGGATAAACTGCCGAACGCGCGTCGGTCTTGGGAAAGATTTCGTGGGCATTCCCGTGACAGCTTGTGCACGGATGCTCCTTGGTGTCTGCGTGAACGCTGCCGCTGAGTTGGGTCGCCTGGTCGGCATGGCAGGTCTTGCAATCCACCGGCGCAACCTTGTCAGGATGCGGATAACCCTTGATGTCCGCATGGCAGTTGGTGCATTGCAGGCTGCCGTGAATGCTGTCGCCGAATTTCTTCCCGTCCACGGCGATGCTGTGTCCAGCACTGTCGGTCATGCTGGCGTCGCCGTGGCAGGTCAGGCAGTCCTGCGCGCGGAGTGCCCGCGGCGCCAGCGCCAAAACCGCCAGGCCGGCCACGAGCGCGAGGCTGCGAACTGTCAAAGTCGCGTTCTTCCATGCGGCATCGTTCATTCTGCCGTCTTCCTTCCCTTGGCGAGTGCGGGCTTGCCCGCTCATCCGCAGCTTCCCGCGGATTCCACCGTTCCTTCACACAACTTTTGCGGAGGATCGCACTTCCAAGGTCGTTCTTTTGGGAAAACACTGGCAGTGACAGGTATCACAAGCGACGCGATACAGATCACAAAGGCAGGGGTCAGGGATCAGGTGTCAGGGGTCAGGGTTCTCGGAGAAGATCGCAGAAATCAGGGAATTGCACTCTGGGTTGAGACCTCCCGGCGCATCCGCCCGTCATCTAAAGGAATATAGAAACTCCCGGCTGAGGTGAACGATGAAACGACCTCTGATTGCCTTGTTGCTGTTCGCGTGTTTGCCGCTTGTGTGCGCGCAAAAGGTTCGATATGGGCAGGAACCGCCGAAAGCCAAGCCCGGCGTTGATTATCCCATCCGGGTCCAGGTCTCCGCGATCCACATCCGGCAAAACTGCAAGACGGCAGTAAACGGACAGCAAATCGAGTGCCACAATGTTGTCTATGCCGATGCGACTCTGAGTGAGAAGAAGATTGAGCTCATGGGCGACTGGATCTGGTTTCAAAAGTACTCTGCGCTTGCCGTCGTTCCCGGCGATTACAAGGCGCGAATCCTAAAGAGCGCGAATAGTGTCCCCGCCTTCATCGGCGATCAATACGAACTCGTCTTGCGCGAAAACATACTCTGGCGCTGCACAGTCACAGGGATCTCCGAGTAGGCGCAGCGCCGATGCCCGAGAACATCTCTCTTTGCACAAGAATCTGAGGCCTTGCTTTTCAATTATGGTCATATTATTATGACCATAGCGACAGTGGAGGTCCTATGCAGAAGATTCCGGCCGGCCAATTCAAGGCGCAGTGCCTCGCCCTGATGGACCGGGTCGCCGAAAGCGGCCGGCCTTTAGTGGTCACAAAGCACGGGAAACCGGTGGTTCAAATCAGCCGGGTCGAGTCCAATGAAGACGACATCTTCGGCTTTCTGGCTGGAAAAGGCCGCATTGTTGGAGACATCGAGAACACGATTCCCATCTCGGATTGGAATCTGCCCGAATGATTCTTCTCGACACTCATGTCGTCGTCTGGCTCGCTTTTGAACCGGACAAACTGTCGAAACGCGCGAAGGAGGCCATCCGCGCCGCTCGCCGCGAGGGCGGACTTGCGATCGCGGCAATTTCCCTTTTCGAGTTGGCGTGGCTTGCCGAGAAAGGGCGGATAGAAACCACGCTCAGCGTAGAATCGTTCGTCCGCCTGTGCGCTTCCAAAATGACGGTGCTTCCCATTACGCGGGAAATCGCCGCGCGTGCGGTCAGCTTCTCCAATTCGTATCCGAAGGATCCCCAGGACCGTCTAATCGGAGCCACGGCGTTGGTCGAAGGCATTGAGCTGGTTACACACGACAAGTTGATCAAGAAGTCCGGCTTCGTTCCGGTTATTTGGTAACGGAGTTCCACTCCTTCTTTTGCTTATCTGACTGCAGCCGATGCCGCGCCGTGCCTGCATGTCCCACACGTACGCATATCGAAAACCCGGCTTTACTGCAGAATGTCTACGAGTGTTTTTGAGCCCAGTCGCGGGCCTCGTCGAAGCGCTCGCGATCACGCCACACATCGCGGTCCCAATGATCGCCGATCAGTTCGAACTGCTGGCGGGCAATGGCCGCATCCTGGAATTTGTATGCGAACCAGGCCATTTTATTCTTTAGCCGTCCCGTGGTCCCGTACTGCGCGGTAATCGCCTGGTATCCCCTCTGAATGCGTGGCCAATCCATCTCCTTGACACCAAAATTCCTGCCGTTCTTCCCCACCACCGACACTGCAATATGAAAATAAATCGCATCGCCCTGCTCGCCGCCCACACGGTCCGCGGAAGATGTGGCAAAGGCCACGGCCTCTCCCGGCTTTCCTTCCCATTTGGGCAGCAGGTACATCGCCATCTGCTTGTAGAGATCGAAATATTCCGGCTCGAACTGGATGCCCTGCTCGAAGACCTCGCGCATTTTGGGCTCGTCCCAGCCCTGCGCCAGGCCGACAATCATCATCTCGGTGTACCACTGCGGGCAGCGTTCACGCAGCCTGGACGCGGCATTCAGCACATCCAGCGACTCCTGAATGCGCTCATTAAAGAGCTGCCAACCCTCGGAGGTCACAGTATTGGCCAAACCGTTGCCGCGCGCCACCCATGCCCAGCGATGAAGGCTGGTGGCCAGAGCAACCCGCGCGGTGATGGAATCCGGACGCTGGGCGATCCAGCGCCTGAGGTGCGCCAGGTGGTCGAGACTGTCCTTGTCGGTGAGCATGGGCTTGTCGAGCACGCCGTAAAACTCTGTCAGCTTCCAGCTTCCTCCCGCCGCGCGCCTCTTCTCGCTGCGCAACTGGTAGGCCATGCGGTCTAACTCGTCGAATTTTTCCTCGACCAGATCGGTCTCGATGAGACGCGTCCACTTGCTTCCGCTCCATGAACTTTCATCCTCATTGGATGCCACGGCCTTTGGCGCGCCTGGAGTTGTCTGCGCTCGCAGCGGTTTCGAAAGAAATACGAGCGACGGCGCGAGGACAAGAAGAGCGGCAAATTTGGAAACGTGCATGAACGGACCTCTCAAAACGACATCATGCTAGCGCATACCGCCATGCAGAACAAGGTAGCCAGTAAAGGAATATGTCTTCTGGCATCCTTCCATTCCCGAGGCTCGCCCCTGTGAGGCGTGAGACCCGCGTCCACAAACTGAAAGCTGACGGTTTGACCGCTGACCGCCCTGCTCGTCCAGGTGATGTGGATCACATGCCACCGTGCCCCCGCTCGAAGAA
>Ga0181527_1003684_pt1 | contig 13539 bp, 9 predicted proteins | sample PEATcosm2014_Bin_30_FD_119762 | JGI IMG/M metagenome (GOLD analysis project Ga0181527, IMG submission 119762) | Peatland microbial communities from MTU Mesocosm Facility, Houghton, MI, USA - PEATcosm2014_Bin06_60_metaG | ecosystem: Environmental > Terrestrial > Soil > Wetlands > Peat | place...
CTGGCATGAGGGTGAATGCCGGCACGCCGGATATGCCGTCCGCGCCGCCGAACACCTTTGCGCCGAGTACGATCTTATAGATGATGGAGCCGAACCCGAGCGTCGCCATGGCAAGATAGTGGCCCTTGAGGCGCAACACGGGCACGCCGATAAGATAAGCGATGATCACCGTGGCGAGCACGGCCGCTGCAAAGGCCAGCCACGGGTTGAGCCGTGCAATATCCGATCCGTAAAGGTTCCTGCCGAGCGCGAGGCAGCCGGTCTTGACAAGAAGGCGTCCGGGTCCGGCATGCACGATTGAATGAAGATCGGCGGTGGTGAGCACCCCCGACACATACCCGCCGATGGCGAAGAAACCGGCGTGCCCAAGTGAAATTTGCCCGGCGTATCCCATAAGCATGCACAGGCCGATAACCACAATGGAGTAATAGGCGGCCATCGTCAGCTGCGTGAGGTAGAACGACCGGCCGCTGGAAGTTACGGCAATCTGCACCGCCACGGCAAGCGCGGCGATGATGAAAAGAGGGAGGTATCGTTTGACGGCCATGATGTTTTCGCTTGCTCCGCGGGGTCACGGGAAAGAGGGATCAGAATTCCGAAAGTTTTCCCGCGCCCTTGTTGCCGAACAATCCGGCCGGTTTGAAAGAGAGAATAACCAGCAAGATCGCGATCGCGATAACGTCTTTGTATGCAACCGGAAGGACGCTGATGCTGAACGCCTCGATGATCCCCAGCAGCAGGCCGGCGGCCACGGCGGCCGTGCTGTTTCCCAGGCCGCCCAGGATTGCGACCGTAAACCCCTTGATGGCCAGCGGTGTACCCATTTCGTACTGCGTCTGGGTGAGCGGTGAGATGACGCACCCGGCAAGTGCGCCGATGGCCGCGCTTAACATAAACGAAAACGTCACCATGTTCTTCACGTTAATGCCGCACAGCACCGCAGCCATCCGGTTCGCCGAGCAGGCGCGCATCGACCGCCCCGCGAGGGTGAAGCGGAAAAACAGCGAAAGAAACAGCACCATGGCCGCGCATGTCCCGAGCACCCATACTACCTGCGGCGAGACATGCGCTCCTAAAATAGAGATGGATGAGCATTCGTTGCCTGTAAAGTAGCGAAGCGCCCGCACTTTTTCGTCCCAGATGTGAAGCGCGGCCTCCTTGAGAAGGATGGAAACGCCGATGGTGATGATGATCATGCGCAAGACAGACGGGTGCCTGAGCCACCGGATAAACGCGATCTCCACGAACGCTCCGACGAACGCTGTTATGGCTACAGAGCACGCTATTGCGGCGGGCAGCGGCATAAAGGGCGACAAAGAGATGGCCGTCATGCCGCCGAGCATCGCGAATTCGCCTTGGGCAAAATTGATGATACCCGTGGCATTGTAAATGATGTTGAACCCTATTGCGACAATGGCGTAGATGCTGCCGGTTGTGATGCCGGAGAACAGGTATTGGAGAATGAGATCGAAGGACATACGGTGCTCTAACGGTTGCCGAAAAGTCGTTGATGAAAACGTCATTGCGTGGAGTGCAACGACGAAGCAATCGTCCCTTATGACGCGAAAAACGCGAGATTGCCACGCTTCGCTCGCAATGACGCCCCGCGTTTTTCTACCTATCAGCAGTCACTTCTGAAAGACGCCGCCGAAGGTCCATGCATGGCCTCCGGCGAACCAGCCTCAGCACCACGTCATCCTTTCCGAACAATGGAGAAGATGACGAAACACTGCTTTTCCAATCAGTTTCCGTACACCACGAATTTCCCGCCCTTGACCGTGAGCATTTCGAACGCGTTGATGTCAAGACCATTGTGGTCGGTGGGAGAAAAGTTGAAAATGCCGGCTGTTCCCACAAACCCTTTCAGGTTCTCTATGGCGTCCCGGACTTTTTCCTTGTCCACACCCGCGGTTTCGATTGCCTTGGCAAGGATCGTAATTGCGTCATAGGCATGGCCGCCGAAGGTACTCACGTCTTCCTTGTATTTGGCTTCGTAATCGGCCTTGTATTTTTCCAGAAGCGACTTCTGTGGATTGTCTTTGGCAAGGACGTCCGCTGCCAGAAGGCGGCCGGCAGGGAAGATGATGCCTTCCGCCGCCTCGCCTGCGGCCTGGACGTACTTGATGTTGCCGAACCCATGGCTCTGGAAGAGCGGGATCTTGAGCCCGAGCTGCTTGAGGTTCTTGGCAAGGATGGCCTGCGCTGGCTCGATGGACCAGTTGACGATTGCGCCGACATCTGCGGCCTTGACCTTAGTGAGCACGCCGGTGAGGTCGGTGGCGTCTTTTTCATATACTTCGCTGATCGCGACCGTGATTTTGTATTCGGGGGCGATCTTCTCGAGTTGCTCCTTGCCCGCCTTGCCGAAGCCGGTGTTGCTCGACAATACCGCGATCTTGTCGATCTTCAGTTTCTGCAGGGCCATAAAGATCTTGCGGGCTGCGTCGCTGTCCTTCTGGGGAGTCTTGAACACCCACTTGGCAAGTGGATTGACAATTGCTTCTGCGGCCGCGCAGGAAATAAGGAGCGTCTTGTTTTCGTCGCACAGGGCCTTTATCTGCATAGTCTCGCCCGTAGTGGACGGCCCGATGATGGCAAAGACTTTGTCTTCTTCAATAAGCTGCTTGGCAAAAGATACTGCATTTTCGGGCTTGCTCTGGGTGTCCTTAATGACAAGGGCCAGCTTGTGTCCCTTGATGCCGCCTTTGGAATTGATATCGTCAACCAGCATCCGCGCCGTTTTTTCTTCGGGCGAGCCCAGATTTGCCGCCGGCCCGGTCACGGCGAACAGCGCCCCGATTTTGATGGGCTCCGCAGTTTTGGTTGGAGCGCCCGCCGGGGCCGGCGAAGGGGTCGGCGCTGCTTTATCATCCTTGGCGGCAAGCGACAAGGAACACGCCGTCGCGATCAATGCGGCAATGCATGCCGCCCACATACGTCTGGTCATTCAATACCTCCTGAGAAGGGTGAAACTTCTTATTGGGCAGAGAAACGGTTAGTCAATTGAAAATATCACGTTCGTCCACGGGCACCCCGTTGCCGCTAGCGGAGACGCCACGCCAAACCCACAGCGGGGCTCCCTCAGGGAAATGGAGGGGATTCGAAAGATCACGCGGCAGCCTGTCTTGACACATAGTAAGGCTCTCCGGGGCACCGCACGTCAGATCTTTCTCACTTCCTCGTCGGTAAGCAGCTTGTATCCGTTTTTCTTGAACACCTCGAGGGCCTTATCCCCGTTTTCGAAACGCAAGAACAGAATTGCCTTGTTGGAATACTGTTCGACGAACGAGTAGGTGTATTCGATGTTGAGCCCGTTTTTGTCGCAGAGGTTCATCATGTCGTAGAAGATGCCTTCGCGGTCGTCAATTTCAACGGCGATGACGGTGTTGAGCTTCACGGTGAAGCCGGCTTTCTTGAGCACGTCGTTTGCCTGCTCCGGTTTGCTCACGATCATGCGCAGGATGCCGAAATCGGAGGTGTCGGCGATGGTGAGGGCGCGAATGTTTATCTTGTTGTCTTTGAGGACCAGGGCGACATTCGCGAGCCTGCCGGGCTTGTTTTCAAGAAACACCGAAATCTGTTGGATGTTCATTGATCGTCTCCTTTGCCTTAGATAACGCGTTTGTCGATAATTCGCTTCGCCTTGCCTTCGCTGCGCGCGATTGTTTTCGGTTCGACAAGCTTTACTTTTGCGTGAATGAGCAGGGCTTCGTGGAGTTCCTTTTCGATTTGCGTTTCCCTGCGCTCCAGGTTCTTTATTTCGTCTGAAAAAACGGCATCGCTGACTTCCACCTGGACTTCAAGATAGTCGAGATTGTCCCTGCGCTCCACCAGGAGCAGGTAGTGCGGCTCCAGCCCTTCCATCCTGAGAAGGACCTCTTCGATCTGCGACGGGAACACGTTGACGCCCCGGATGATGAGCATGTCGTCGGTGCGGCCGAGGATGCGGTGCATGCGCACCGAAGTGCGGCCGCAGCGGCATTTGGTTCGGTCGAGATAGGTGATATCGCGCGTGCGGTACCGGATGACGGGCGTGCCTTCTTTTGTCAAGGTGGTGAACACGAGCTCGCCCTTTTCGCCGTCGGGAAGGGGCATACCCGTTTGAGGATCGATGACTTCAGGGTAGAAATGGTCTTCAAAAACGTGGAGCAGGTCCTGGCGCTCGCATTCCGATGCGACGCCGGGGCCGATAATTTCTGTGAGACCGTAAATGTCTATTGCTTTCAGGTGGAGCTTTTCCTCGATTTCCTTGCGCATGTTCTCGCTCCACGGCTCCGCGCCGAAGAACCCGCTCCTCAGCGGCAGCTTCGAAAAATCGACGTTTTCTTCCTTGCCAGCTTCGGCGAGGTACAGGCTGTACGAGGGAGTGCAGGCAAGGGCGGTGGTGCCGAAGTCGCGCATCAGCTGCAATTGACGCTTGGTATTGCCGCCGGAAATGGGGATAACCATGGCGCCTATTCTACGTGCACCGTAATGCACCCCCAAGCCGCCGGTAAAAAGGCCATAGCCATACGCGTTCTGCACGCGGTCCTTGGCGGTAGTGTCGCCCATGGCAAGCGTGCGGGCCATGACTTCGCTCCAGATGTCTATGTCTTTCTTGGTGTAGGCGTCAACCACGGGTTTGCCGGTGGTGCCCGAGGACGTGTGGATTTCGACGATGTTGTCGACGTGGCAGGAGAGCAGCCCGTAGGGGTAAACGTCTCTCATTTCGGTCTTGGTAATGAACGGAAGCTTGACGATGTCGGAGATGTGCTTGATGTGCGTCGGTTTCACGCCCGTAGCGTCCATTTTTCCCCGGTAAAACGGATTGTTTGTGTAGGCTTTTCTGACCAGGCTTTGAAGGCGTTTTGTCTGAAGCAGCGTGAGCTGCCTTCTGCTCATTGTTTCGAATTCTCTGTTCCAAATCATAGACGGGCTCCGTTGAAAACGGGATTATTGCGTGCGGTTTGCAGCAGCGCTTGATTGTGAACTAAATAACATATATATGGGACAGCGGGTTTGGCAACAGGGAAGAGGAAACGTCCGTTCCGTTTGTCTTTGCGGCCCCATGAAGTGCGCCAGGATGCCCGATTACCCTCTGAGCGCAAAACCAAGCATGCGATCGAACAATTCCACGCCGTTCCAGCGCATTGTGCCCAATGCGGCGTTTGTTTCACACCAGTGCGGAACCATCGAAAGGGGAATCAGCATGGGCGGGGCGGAAACCAGGCTTGCTGTTGTTTTGGCGAGAGCGGTGGTCACTTTTCTGTGGATCGTTATTCGTTTGACATTTGCGGCAAGAGGTCGGGCGCAGAATTCGGCTTCGCTCGTCACATTGTATTCCCTGCATGCGCATGGCCTTTGGGCATGAATGCCGCACGATTCGTTCAGAAGAAACGGGCATGCCAGTTTCTGGTCCCAGTACTCAGCCGCAACGGACAATTGGTCTTCTGCGCCGCGCATGTTTTCCAGCATGGTCCACAGACCGTTGTCAATAAACCGGCTGCGAAGATCGGAAAAACGCTGCTTAAAAAGAAGGGTGTGTTGGTTGCCGGAAGAAAGCGTTTCGCGCGCAATGAAAAAGGCCTCTGGCGCAGAGACCGGGACCAATTGGCGGCAGCACATGCCGCACCCGGCCTTGCACGAGATTTTCTCCCCGGATTCGGCAGCCTTTTTCGAGGCAAGGGCCACGACGCCGTTGCAGAGCTCGTAGGCCGGCGCTGCAAGGTCGGCAAGCCCGAGCGGAATATCGGGGACCGCGACCTGTGCGGCCGGGAGTTTGCCGTCCGGAGTTTCTATCTGGATGGTGAAGATTTTGGCAACACGTTCCATGGGGCCTGGTTTCGGGATTTGACAGGAGATAATTTAGGACCGCAAGACTTTTTTCCCCGGAAGAACCTCACCGTGAAAAAGTCTTTTGAATCATGTTTCCGGTCCGCATCCTTACAACCTTGCCTGCACAAACATGATTCTAAGTGTCTCAATGGTATCTTGTCCAATCTTAAGCCGGCAAAAATAAATGCCATTGGACAATGTGCCGAGTGATATTTCATGCATTCCGGATGCAAGCTCCCCGTGAAATAGCTGCATTCTTTCCACGCCGCGGGCATCATACGCCCTTACATCGACCAATTCTCGTGTGCTGACAGAGAAAATCAAGCGCTGGCCCGAAAATGTCAAGGCGGAAGCATGTCTGGCCTTTGGCACAATCGGGGTTGAAGCCAGATATTCATACAACCCGCTGTCTGATCCAACGACAGGCATCATCGCTCCCGGCGAACCGATCCCCAAAGCGGTGATGTGACTGGGCAATCCGGGTCCGCCAAGGGGATTCCAAGTCATCCCGGTATCTCGAGAAAAATACGCTCCGTCATCGGTTCCAATAAAGATGTCACCGTAACCGATCGCAACAGAACTAATCTGGCTGTCCGGCGGTTGAGTTCCACGAACATTCCATACTCCGTTAATGGAGCGAAAGATCTTTTTGTCCGTGGTCACAAGGAGATTGTCACTTGAATCGATTGCCAAAGCTGTTATTGAAATGGAGGGTTTTGGAATACCCGTCCAGGTTGACCCGCTATCAACGGTACGAGTTATGATGTAATCACCGTTTAATGCGGCACTGGAGATTGCATAAAGAGTACCTCTCGAATCAACCGTCAAGGCCTTCACGTACAAATTGGCCAAGGACATTTTGGCAATAACCACGCTATCCGGAGTATTTGGACTGCACGCAGAACACGCAGTGGTAAATGACCAAACTTCAGACCAGGCGCTATCTCCATTGAGAACATGCCAGTAATATGTTGTAGATGGCGACAGCCCACTACTAAGTGTAAATGAATTTGATTCGATCCCTGATAATGAAACCATAAAAGTATTAAAAGTACTGTCGCTTGAAATTTGCAAATCGTATGGTGGTGTTGATGTTTGCCACAAGAATGATACTACGGATGGCAGTACTCCCGTCAATCCATCAGCAGGCTTGATCGGGGAAGAAAACGGATACATTTTTATTTTGAACAATCCGCTGCCATTGGTCCCGGCATAAACAGTAGTGTCAATGCCGGTTGAATCAACATAGATTGCGAGGCAGGTTACGGGCATGCTGGACAGGTGCAACCAATTGAGATTGCTGTATCCGTAAGAAAAATTGGTGCGCCAAATTCCACTGTCGTTGCCTGCAATGATGAGACTGGGCGACCGGACTGCAAGTGCGGCAATAGTTTCATCACTGTTCGGGAAGTTTATCCGACCCCAACCTGAGGTGCATTCCACGCTCAAACATTGGGTTTCCCTCTCTTGACCTGCCAAAAGGGGCATTGTACAAAGCACTATAAAAGCCGCTACCCAGATTCGAACTGGGGAATGTCTGTGATGCAAACAGATGCCTTCACCGGACTTGGCTATAGCGGCTGAAAGGTTCATCATTTTCTTTGCCTCCAATCGAGCGGTGGGAAAGAGGGAAGTTTCCCCAACCCTAATAATATAATGTCAATATATATTGTCAATCCATCACCTTTCAAGGCTCTTCAAAAGAAAGTGTTTTCTGGCAGAAACCAGGCCCTCATGTTTGATGGTGACCAATCTTCTGGAACGCTCAAAATGCCCATGAAGAACGAATGTGTGGAGATCATTCGGACTTGGTGCATCACCGGGGTATCGACGCTTCTGCCGGTCGCAACTGCGTGGATATGTGTGTGACGAAAGCGGATATTTCAAAGGCCGGATTGTATATTTGCCTTCTCATGAATTTTGGAACCGGCGCCAAAGATTAATCCGGGAGGACTTCATGCTCTACAGAAGATTCGGCAGGACAGAAATTGATCTTTCGATTCTTGGGTTCGGGTGCATGCGGCTTCCCACGATCGGAAACAAATCCGACAAGATTGACTATCCAAAAGCGGCGCAATTACTTCATTACGCAATCGACCACGGAGTCAATTTTGTCGATACTGCCTATTTTTATCACGCGGCGGTCTTCCTTGAGCGAGGTGAAAGCGAAGTCTTTCTGGGTGAGGCGTTGTCGGGAGGTTGGCGGGAAAAGGTCCATCTTGCCACCAAGATGCCGGTTTTCAAAATCACGCAACGCGAGCAGATGGGGACATTTCTCAAGGAGCAGCTGGAAAGACTGAAAACAAATTCTGTCGACTTTTATCTCCTGCATGGCCTTGATGGTGAATTGTGGAATAGAATGCGCGATCTTGGCGTACGTGAGTTTCTGGACAAAAAGAAAGCCGAAGGAAAGTTCAAGTTTCCTGCCTTTTCGTTTCATGGAAAGGCTGAAGATTTTATCCGGATTTGCGACGAATACGACTGGGCATATGCGCAGATCCAGTACAACTACATGGATATAGCTTTTCAAGCAGGAAACAAGGGTCTTAGATATGCTGCTGATAAGGGAATCGGAGTGGTAGTGATGGAACCGCTGAGAGGCGGCAAACTCGCTCAGAATCTTACCACGGAAATGACGTCGTTTTTCAATGCGTCCGCGATCAAACGGAGCCCCGCAGAATGGGCATTACGCTTCGTTTGGAACGAGGCCGGCGTGTCCAGCCTTCTTTCAGGCATGAACTGCATGGAGCAGGTGGTGGAAAATATTCGGGCTGCCGATAACGGGCTTGCGAATTCTCTAAACAAAGAAGAATTGTTGATGTTTGACAAATTGCGAAGTGCAATGGAAACGAGAAGAAAGGCGGATTGCACGGCCTGCCGATATTGCATGCCATGCCTATCCGGAGTTGATATCCCCGGTGTTCTGGCTGCTCTCAATACCGCTGCGATCTGGAATGACCTCACGGGTTACGTCCGCGCAGACGGCAAAGCAAGCAAATGCACCGAGTGTAAGGCATGCGAGCGAATCTGTCCACAGGAGATTCCGATATCGTCTCTAATGAAGGAAGCCGTCTCGGTATTCAAGGAATAAAGAAAACGAATGCGACATTGAACCAATGAACAATAATAACTCGACACCGGAGGAACAGTTCATGAAGATTATGGCCATTAACGGCAGCCCTAGAAAATCCTGGAATACTGCCACCTTGTTGAACAGGGCCATGGAAGGCGCAGCTTCCAAAGGGGCGAAAACAGAATTCATCCAGCTTTACGATCTCAATTACAAAGGGTGCAAAAGTTGTTTTTCTTGCAAACTGAAGGGTGGCAAGAGCTATGGCAGGTGTGCGGTCAAAGATGGCCTGACCCCCGTCCTGAGGAGAATCGAAGATGCCAGCGCGTTGATCCTGGGTTCACCCATGTACATAGGAGCAGTCACTGGCATGATGAGGTCGTTTCTTGAACGACTCATCTTTCCATACCTGGTTTATGACCGGGAACGCTCGTCGCTTTTTAATGGAAAGATACCGATTGGTTTCATTTACACCATGGGCGCACCAGAGAGCAGGTTTAAAGAAGCCGGATGGGAACAGCAACTCAAATTGATTGAATCGATTACGAACAGAATCTTTGGGAGGCCGTCAGAGTCGCTGCTGTCGACTGACACATATCAATTTGATGATTATTCAAAGTATGTTGCCACAGGAATGGACGTTGAAGCAAAAGCAAAGCGGCGGAACGAAGTGTTTCCAAAGGATTGCCAAAAAGCTTACGAAATGGGCGTCAGGCTTGCCGGATAAGTCACATGAATGTTGCAACCGCGGTCATGGTTTGAGTGCCTCGCACTGAGCTCGCTTTGAGCGGACTATTTCCCTCAATAATCAGCGGTCAAGAAGCGCAATTCTTGTGCGAATTGCTGCTAAAAACAGGTTCTGTATTGAGTATCACTCCTTGATAGTATAGTCGCACCATAGCTACTTTCGGTCAAATTGTTGTAATAAAGCGACCTTTGGCCGATTAGCCATTACATCAACGTTTAACATAACATATTGAAAATAATAGCATTACAAAATCAGGCTATTTTGGCACACAAATTGGATTTATCAACACTCAACAAAGCGCATATATTCAGCGGTCTCTATAAAGCATGTTTTGAGTTTACAAAAAGCGGAGAATTTGCATGAAGACAAACCAGGCAACAAAACCCAATGGAATAGTCGGCGCAGGGTTCCTTGACCGGCTGCACATGTTTCTGTTGATCCCCAGAAACTTGATACTGCGTCTTGCGTGCACCTCTTTTGACGCGTTTTACTGGACGTATAAGATACTGCCGCCAGGGTACCTGGAATGGGCGGGCAGGGTAAGGGCAAGGGCAGCCGCGTTGCACGCCGCAAAGGATGTTCCGGCCTATGCCAGTTTTTTGCAGTTAGAAAGATACCGCCAAGGGCACTTTCCGGAAACGGACAAGGACAATTACATCAGGGCATTTACGACCGAAGAACGATGCGTGCACGGGGTGCTGCCGGACAAGAACATCATGATAGACGAATCGTCCGGCAGCACCGGAATACCCTATAATTGGATCCGGACCCAGAACGAGCGCAAGGAAAGCCAGCTCGCGGTCAGCTATTTCGCGACCTACTGTTTTGGCAAGGAACGATGGATCACGATTAATGCATTTTCCATGGGTGCTTGGGCAACCGGACTGAATATGGGAATCGCGCTTCAGAAAAACAGCATTGTCAAGAATACCGGCCCGGACATTCAGAAAATCCTGCACACGCTTTCTTTTTTTGGACCGCAGTATCCGTATCTTATCGCCGGGTATCCGCCGTTCTTGAAGCACCTGCTGGATGAGGCGAGGAACCGGAACTTCCCTCTTGAAAGCTACCGGCTCAACGGTCTTGTCGGAGGAGAAGGAATGTCGGAAGGCCTGCGCGACTATCTGTTGCAAAGCTTCGGGAAGGTCTATAGCGGATATGGCGCGACGGACCTGGAGATCGGCATCGCCGGCGAAACGCCGGTGGCGGTTGCCATCAGGCGTCTTGGGTGGAAAAGGCCGGACATCAGAACGGCACTATTCGGCGATGATTCCCGTTTGCCGATGCTGTTCCAATATAATCCGCTTATGCATCATATTGAAGTCAACGATAACCGGGAGCTCCTGTTCACCATAACACGCAGGTCCCTGCTTTCGCCGCGGATCAGGTACAATGTGCATGACCAGGGCGGTATCGCTCGTTTCGACGACATGAAAGAAAAGCTGGTTTCTCTTGGCGTGGACATCTCCTTTTTGCCGGGAGTTGACAGTTCCACGCTGTTGAATCTTCCCTTTGTGTGGGTCTTTGGGAGGCGGGATTACACCATCAGCGTCATGGGCGCGAATATTTATCCCGAAGACCTTGAGCAATGCCTGTATGCCGAACCGGAACTGGCAAGAGCCACCCACTCGTTTTGCATGTCGGTATCCGAAGGCCCGCTGGGAGATGTGCAGCCGTGCTTCTTATTCGAAGTCAACGAAGCGCCGGACGAGGCAATGTCGGAAAAATTCAAGCGCGCGATCCCCGGACACCTGAGGAAAATCAACAACGACTTCAGGGAGGCCTGGAAGGAATACCCGGAAACGCTGGTTCCTGAAATCAAATTGTACGGCATCGGCCAAGGGCCGTTTGCAAACGATAAGAGCAGAATCAAACAGTCCAGGCTTTTCAAGCGCCCTGAAGAAGAACAGGTGCGGGTATGACTCCTTTCGTGGCATGGGTGCTTGGCCGCCGGAAAACCGTTATAGCTCTCTGGTGCATGCTTTTTCTGATTTCCGCGGTTTTTTCGGTCCGTCTCAAGAACGTGGTGCAGGGCAGCAGCGACATCATCCCCGACAGCCCTTCGGACCTCGTGACGAAATCCATTCAGGCCAAATTCGGAGACGGGGCAGCGTACACGTTCCCTGTTGTGGTTGTAAGCAAGAGCGTTGACGCACACGGGCCGCGGTTTGCCGACGCGGTAACGCGCGTTTCAAATGCCTTATGTCAAGAAGGGGTCGCGGTCCGCGTCACCCACGCCTGGAACACCGGGTTCCCGGAGTTCATCGGGAAGGACGGGCGTTCCGCGCTGCTGCTTGTTACGCCGAGGGTAAAGACATATTCCGAAACCGAAATGACGGTCCAAAGGATCCGCGAGCGCATAGCAAGCGTCGCTCTGGGGCATGATTTTGCCGTTTATGTAACCGGAACCCCGGCAATGTATTACGACATGAATAAGAATTCATCATCGGACCTGATCTCGGCTGAGCGTTGGGGGATTCCATTGATATTGGTCGTGCTTCTTCTTGTGTTTGGCTCGCCGCTGGCCGCAGGCCTGCCCGTTGTCCTTGCGTTGGTTTCCATGACGGTCGCGCTGTCCGGTCTCTACGCATTGAGTTTTACGATGCCAGTGGGAATATTCACCTTGAACGCGATTTCCATGATCGGTATGGGCGTAGGGGTCGATTACTCGCTTTTTATCCTGAGCCGATTCCGCAGCGCACTCGCCTCGGGCATGACGGTCGAACAGGCCTGCACGGATGCATCTGTAAAGGCCGGCCGTTCGGTGATGCTTTCCGGGCTGGCCGTTTCCCTCGGTTTTTCCGTTCTGTTGCTTGCCCACGCACGGTTTCTGCACGCGATTGCATTCGGGGGGATCATAATTGTTGTCACCGCGGTTGCGGCAAGCATGAGCCTGCTGCCTGTTATCCTTTTCGAACTTGGCCCAGGAATACACTGGCCTTTTAAGGGTAAAGGTGGGTTCTTATCCGGAAAGGGGCTCGGCGGCGCCTGGGAAAACTGCATTACTTCAATCATAAAGCGTCCCGCAGTTTTTGCCGCCATGGGGATGGCAGTGTTGATTGCCTTAATCGTGCCTGTCTTCCATATGCGGTCATGGGACATCGGATGCGGCAATCTTGACGCAGCCATGGAATCCCGGAAGGGCTTTGAGCAGCTTGAAAAGAACTTTGAAAAAGGGTGGATGGGGCCTGTCATTCTCTTCATCGAAAGAAAAAACGGTACAAGCCTGTGGTCGAAACATTCACGGGAAGCAATTTTGTCTTTGGCGGAAAGGCTCGGTCGCGATCAAAAGGTTTCCCAGGTGGAGGGGTTTCCACGCGTGCTGACAAGTCTGGGACCCGCGCAGGAAATAATCGCCTCTGCCAACGATGTTCCCCAGGAACTTGCGAAGAGGGTTTCTTCAGCCGTAAGCTCCGACGGTTCCTCGGCCCTCGTCATGCTGGTAACAAAGGACCCTCCCGAAAGCAGGGAAGTGATGAAATGGGTTGACAGCCTTTGTCAAGAATCGTGGGAAAACATGCAACGTGCGGGACTTCGCGTCTCCGTTGGCGGCGTTTCAGCCATGGTTTCCGATTTTGACAAGGAAATGTTTGGAAGTCTATGGCGGATAATTCCGGTGGTCCTCGTCATTACCTTTGTCGTTCTTATGGTATACTTCAGGTCGCTGATCATCCCTTTTAAGGCGCTGGCGCTTAACCTTTTCTCCGTGCTCGCATCCTATGGATTTTTGGTGCTCGTTTTTCAAGATGGGGTTGGCGCACAGTTTTTGGGAATGGATCCGCCGGGCGGATTGTCCTCGTTTATTGTTCTCATGTTGTTCACAATACTTTTCGGATTATCAATGGATTACGAGATATTCCTCATGAGCAGCATTAAGGAGGAATATGAACGAACCAATGATAATTCA
>Ga0181527_1003693_pt1 | contig 13509 bp, 14 predicted proteins | sample PEATcosm2014_Bin_30_FD_119762 | JGI IMG/M metagenome (GOLD analysis project Ga0181527, IMG submission 119762) | Peatland microbial communities from MTU Mesocosm Facility, Houghton, MI, USA - PEATcosm2014_Bin06_60_metaG | ecosystem: Environmental > Terrestrial > Soil > Wetlands > Peat | place...
CCAAACCGTACTTTGAAAGTAACTTAACCATGAATGCCATTGCCTAGGATCATGTTCTAAGATTTCTTCGGCACGCAACTCCGCAGATTCCATTATGGCAATATCACGGTCGTATAGGTTGCGATCTTGAGCTTCTTCCTCCGGCGTGTGCCCACGAACACAGCTTGCGTAGCCTAATTCCTTACGCCGTTTCTCACCACTTCTCACCTCCGCAACTTCGAGGCTGGTTAGTTGCATTTCAACGAAGAAGCGCCAAGCCCAATTTTCAACGATGTCGGTTCCTTTATGCATATAGCGGGAATGCAGCGTGCGATTCTTGTTGATGCCTACGCCTCCAAGATTGTTGATTCGGTCTTGCAGGTTTCGGATTTGACGGCTACTCACGCGGTTACCTCTCCATAGATTTTGAGTCGCTGTTTCTCTAAGGCTTCAATGCGTTCCTGTAACTGTTGCAGGATCTCCGCTTCCTGAGAATCCAAAAGAACCTTGCAAGCTGTCGTTACGGCGCTAACCACTCGTACACCAAGCTTGCCACTAATGGCGCTGGGTACAAGGATTTCACGCATGAACTTGCGTACGCCCTCCGGCGTCGTCAAATCCAACCATTCCGGCAAGACGATTCGTTTCTGAGGATTAGTATTCCCCTCAGGAGCCCCAGCCCCATTCGATTGTTCGTGTTCCACAACACCAGAACGCCGACGCTTACCCATGATTTACGGCTCCTTTTGGTCGGTCGTCTTGTTTTGGGTTGGAACTATATTGCGCTGGTCTGGGGGGTGGGGTAGTATGGTGTCTAGTGGTCCTGTGGGTTTGGGTGTGGTGTCCTGGATGGTTGGGGGGACCCCCCTGATATGGTCTATATTGTTTTGGTTGGGTTCGAGGGGAGATATATTGCCCTCATCTGGGGGGGTACACGACCATTCGTCGCCGGTCGGTCGGATCGGGTTGAAGGGAGATTAGGCCGGAGGCTTCTAGGGCTGGCAGTATTCCTCTTTCAAGCTGCTTCCAGCCGAGGCGTCGACCCTGCATTTTGAAGTAGAGTCCTGCGATGCGTTCCTTTCGCAGCGGATCGGTCAGTGACAGGTTAGGTTTGATGATGTCTCGGTACATTTCATACACTTGAGGCGATAAGCCCAGTTCATTCGCTTCAGCTACTAAACCGTAAAGCCAGAACCCCGCCTCGACGTCCTCCAAGTTTGCTTCTATCGTGGATGGATTCACGCGGTTTCGATAGGCCCAGTTTAGCATTGCGTGGGCTTTGACGAGGGCTACGATTTTCGGTAAGTCACGCTGATGCCGCGGGGCTAGATGTTCGCGGCCCTTTAAGAATCGTCTGAGGATATCATCCTGATCTGGAATAACGATTTCTTGGATGCCTGCGTCACGTATCCTTTCGACGCGTGCCTTAAGCCAGCGCCTCCGCGGATGTGTTTCAAGCCACTGTCTGAAAGCTTCCCGATTTCCTACCTTAGCCGCCAGCAACCGTAGGCTTTCCTCGAGCTTCGCTGTCGTTGTCTCAGGGCTTAAGACGAATGAACGTGTCCTTTCCTGGTCTTCCAAGCTGAGTTTTGCAGCGCAGAAGATCAGGCTGGGAAAGCCTAGGATGAGAACGGTTTTGGTGCGATTCTGGCCTTTCCGGTTCTTGTCAGTTAGCTTGTAGATCAGTTCTCTTTGGTCATGACTCGCGAGAGGTCGTAGGGCCTCCATCAGCATATAGTGAGGTTGGTCTAGGAATACTATGATCTTCCCTCTCAGGTCGACCACTAACAGGTGCCTTTCTTCATCCCAAACGCCTTGATGATAGAAGGATTTGGGAGAAGCTGTGGCGATTGTCATGACGGTATCTTTGGGGAAGTAGCTTGCTGCTTCGAGAGCGTTGTATGACTTGCCTCCGCTTGCCTCGCCTGACATTAGAATGTTGATTTCGTCTTCCTTGGTGAAAGTCAGGACTCCAGCGCAGAACAGAATGAGTTTGTTCGCGACATCCTCGCGGACAGTTGAACTTTGAATTTCCGCGACTTCTGAGAATGTTGTCGGTCTCTCAACCTCCCAGAGTCGAGCCTTGAGAATCTCCTGTAGGTCGACGCCTAGCTTCTCAGCGATTCTATTGTCACATTGTGGATCTTGCTCGTTCTCTACTGTGAAGGGCCCAATTTCTTCTCCGCCAGATCGCAGACGGTAATAGAATCCAGCTTCAGTGATTCTTTGAGCAACTTTAGGCGGTGTCAGGTCCTCAGTGGCTTGGTGAAGGCTTGCATCAGTTGTAACACTCGTTTCCGTTTCTGGGGAGAACTCGATCTCATGGTCAGAATGTGACCGGCCGCCATCATCCAGCCATGCGCCGGTTGCCTTCTGGAAATGAACGATAACCGTTCCACACGTTAGGCAACGGCCCAGCTCAGAGGTTGGGTTAGGCCGAAATGTTGAACTAGAAGTTTCTATACATTCATCCATGAGTGTTAATGCCTCCGAAAAATGGCGTTGGCGCTCGGGCTGTGTAGGTGGGGGCGACGGTCAGGTCGCCCATTTTTTCTTTCACTTCTGGGAGCTCCACTTTTGCAACCATTCGGTGCCTTCGTCATTTCGGCTGAGCTTGTATGTGACTTCGCCAATTTTCCAAGTCTTGTTCGCGGCTGCTGCAAGCCTCTCATAGAGTAGTAGGATGATTGGGACTTTGAGAGTTGTCTCGTTGACTGGGATTGTTTGAAGTTGCGGGAGCTTCGTCGACTGGCTCCATTTCAATGCCGAAAGAGCCTCGTTGGTCAGATCGCTGGCCGATCCTGGTGACGCGGGACCTTGCGAACTCGGGACAGGGCTCTCGGTGGTTGTGGTTGTCCTTTGAATCTCTGACGTCATTTCTTCGGCGCTAACCTCTCCACCGCCTACAAGGTCGGCGATAGCTCGGTTCTTCGCCCTGGTATGGGCTAGGGCGAAGATGTCGTGTTCTTCATGCGCCCAATCTTTCTTCTCCTTCTTTGAGGCAACAGCGACGCCGACGCTGCTTCTGCCAGACTTCTCATGGAATGCGCGGACCACGACCCGATAGCTGAAGTTGCCATCCTGATCTTTGCCCTGGGGAGGCACGCGATCGAAGCTGATGATCTCATCCGAAACCGAGCACGCAAGCGCCCACTTTCTCCAAGCACTCTTCTTGAGATACTGCCGGCCGCCTATGGTCACTGAGTCGTCTTTGGTTAGAAGCCGTTGCTTGAACTCCTGGAATGTCTTGAACGCCTCTGCGAGACGGTTGACATCGATCGGTGCAACAATCTCGACGGATGCTTCGCGTTTCTCCAACGCCGTGGCCATCATTTCTTCCCCCCTTTCTCTTCTGCGAAGCCTAACAATTCAAGCAGCTCGTCTTGGTTTCGTACCGCGAACGGAGGATATGCGATGAAGCCACTGTCTTCTTCAAAGGAGGGATATTCGTCATCTGTCATGAGCTGCGCCTCTCGCGTTTCGGTGGTATGATTTTGTATCCGCGTTTTTCGAGTTCGTCGAGGATTGAGTTCACAAGATCGTTCAATTTGCGCTACTCCTTCGGTTATGGTCGAGCTTCAGAAGCCTTCGCAGGATGTCGTCGAATGTCTCGCCTTTTGCCCCGTTCTTGGTGAGTGTATCGTGGACCTCGTCGCTAACGCGGATCCACTTGTTGAGTTCTGACATCACAACCGAGTAAACTTAATGTACCATGTGCAATAAGCAGATCGTGTTATAATTGCCCCGAAACGTATCAAAACATGATAGTAAAAGCCTCGGAGGCGTCAAAGGATACCTACTTTTGGAAGAGGATGAAAGAAAGAGGCGTGCTAAGCTCACACCTCCATTGAACATCTCAGCCTACAATACACGCGCTCGCAAAGATGCTGATTGGGCGGTTCGATATCTGATTTTGTTCTTGCAGAGGCAACCGGAAAAAGAGATCGCCAAAGTTCTACCTTGGTCGACTGGTCGCGCCCTCGCCATGGCTATGTTGGGAGCTGGATGTCCGCAGCGGAGTTTGCGGCATCACAAGATCGCGCAACAGATGATTTCTTGCGCGTCGGATACGTTGTTGGAGATGCTTGACATGACGCACATCAAGATAGTGAGTAAGAGACTAAGAGAGATGCAGATGGATGCTCGTGCAGTCAGTCCGCCAGTAAGTGACACAACGCCTAATTCAGGTTGCAAGCAATACCGCGAACAGATGGAGAAAGATGTTCCAGGACTAATCGAGCAGCTCTAGACGAACAATATTGCCACGATGTGGGGGTCCCTGCTACCGTTTAGTTGCGTATTGTTCGATCATTCGGTGAACATCTTCCTTGGTCAACGGTCCCATACCGCCTTTTCTCAATTCGTCGATTCGTCGATTCGACTCGTCGATCTGCACCTGTAATTTCTGGATTGTTTCATCTCTTTCCTGCAGATCGCTCTGAGTTAGGATCTCCCCCTCCACCTTACGCAAATTCTCCCACATCCATGCCTCTCTCAAGTAGACTTTTTTGTAACCTAGCGGGTCGATTGCGTGACCCATCGCGAACTCGGCGGCGGCATCGTCGCAACCAACAAACGCCGCTTTGGTCCGCCAGCAATCCCTCAGCTCGTGAAGGGTGGGTTCGCCTTTCACTGCGATTGGCGCTCGCTTTCGGGCTGTGACCCAAGCCCTGTCGAGGTATGTGGAGGCTGCATGGTAATTATCCGTGTTCAGGACTACGCCCTGCGTCTTATGGGTGCGTCGTCCTGCCTCGGAGCCGTAGCCGTGGGTTGCCCGTATCGGTACGGCTACGACGTCGAGGACTTCTCTAAGTATCGAAGTGGGGATTAGGCTGTACCATTCGCTTGTGTTCTTTTTACGGCCGCTGAAATCATGCCGGTAGTATTCCTTCTCAGGCTGCCTGGCAAGTTGCGCTTTCACGCTGTTCCAGGTATCTTCAAAGTTGAATGCCAAAAGTTGACCGATACCCCAGGCGCTATGAAGCATCAACTTGAAGCATGCATTGTATGGTTTCGCTGCGGCCGCGGCGATTGCGTGGGCTTCTTCCCAGGTCAAGTTTGTGGGTTTCTTGGTGGGGGTAGGTGCATGGATCCGGGCGGGTGGAAGCATTAGGATTCCTTGATCGTAGAGGAATCGGCGCAATGCGAAGACTGTTAAATGTCTGCCGCGTTCAGTGAACGTGTTCGTTGATTGGACGAGGTTGATGTAGGTTTGAATGTCTTTCTTGGTTGCGTCGACGACTTGTTCCGGTGTGAGTTTCGCGAGTTTGAAGAGGCGGCGGAGATATCGGCCGTAGATCTCTCTGGTGGAAGGTTTCAGGCCTTGCAACCAGAGTTCGAACATTGGGCTGGAAGGTTCTGGTTGTCTCAGCATACGGGTACACACCATAGAGTAACTGAATACCATATAAAAACTGTCCGAAACTGATATTACCCACCGCATACACACACAGAGGGAGCAGGGTTGCAACCTCTTGGCCGCTGTCCGCGATGTGGCTACACGCTCACTTACGACGGCAGAGGATATCGATGCCAGTTCTGCGGTTACCCAAGAAACCGGCAGCCCCTAATGGCCTCGATCCGAAATCTCGAGCGGAACCTACGATTCAAAGCCCAGAACTTTTTGGATAGTGGCAGAAGGGACCAATACCAGCGAATGACCGTTCAATACCCGTATACATCAGGGCAACAAATTTGTGGTTCGTGCGGCCTCAGGATCCCTTATGGAGTGCAGACCTGCCCTTACTGTGGAACACCTCAAAGAGTCCCTCAAACAAGCCCAGAAATAGGCACCAATCCTGTTGGACCTCAACTTAGCGATCAACGCGTGCTTGACTACATCAGCGCACATAACGGTACGATCTCCATTTCTCAGACCGCAAAGGAACTTTCTATGTCTCCGGAAATGCTTCGCTCAACGATCGAGCGATTGAAGTCAGCCGGGTTTCTGAAACCGACTTGATCCGCTCGGAGACGGAGAAGACGTTTGACTTTTTCCACCGCTGTTGATTTGGACGGAGTTTTGGCCAATACAATGGCACCAGTCTGCAAGATCATCAATAGACGCCATTCCACACGCTTCGACGTTTCATCTTTCGTTCGCTGGAAAGCTTGGGAGATTGCGCAGATCACGAAAGATGAATTCTTTCGAACGTTGGACGAGGCTTGGTTCAATTGGGGAACGATTCCTCCCACAGAGAAACACATAGCCGAGAAAGTTGGTCGTCTCTTGGAATTTGGCAAAGTGGACATTGTCACTGGCAGAAGTCTAGAAACGGTTGCTTCTGCTAACTCCTGGCTCAAGGAACACGGTATCCGATTCAACTCTTTTGTTAGGACGGAGACCCTTAAGGACAAGGCCAAGCTGAATTACGATGTTTTCATTGATGATTCCCCTGAACTCATGTCGCAGCTCTCATCGGGCGCTAGCCGGCACGGGATCCTCTACACGCAGCCTTGGAATAGGGAAGCTCCTATAATGCCTCGCATATCTAGAGTCGACTCATGGAATCAGATTCCGGGCGTGGTTCGCAAAATCGTAAATGCTAAGACAGGTTAGAAAAGGGATGAAAGCAATGCATGTTTACTCAGTTACGTATGGGTTCAAGCAGCCTTTCAAGCTGCCCCCGCAAGATGCGTTCGAGTGGTGCACAGATTATAAACCATACGATCTTACAATCATGCGGGAAACGGGTAAGCGAAGAATCCGAAAGCTTACTCATGACGCGATCCTTCTAACAGAAACTACTATTACAGGCAGGAAACCCGTAACGAAGACGAAACTAGTCAGGCTCAACAGGCCTGAACTGTTTTGGACGAACACCCACATATCTGGTCCCAACCGCCATTCAGAATTCATTTACAGGATAGAACCGCAGGGGAAGAATCGATCTCGACTCAAATTCACTGGGCTGCTGATATGCTATTCGAAAAAAGTACTCACCAGAGAAAAGCTCCGAAAAATAGCCCGAGATGAGAGACGAACAGATTCAAGGGCATGGCACTATCTAGCCGCCGCCATGGAGAAAGACATGAATTCGCGCCGTTGAATCCACCTATTCGAGCCGCCGAATTATGTGATATCCGAATTGCGTTTTCACGATAGCTGAAGTTTGCCCTTTCTGAAGAGCGAACGCAACTTGTTCAAACTCTTTAACCATCCGTCCTCTAGGGAAAGTTCCAAGATCGCCGCCCCGCTTTCGTGAGGGACAGAGGGAGACCTCGCTGGCGACGTTAGCAAACTTCTCGCCCTTACCCAGCCTCTCCATCGCTGCCTGTGCGTCCTTTTCCGTTCGAACCAGAATGTGTGCGCAGTGTATTTGGTTAGACAACTAGATTCACCGAACGTTTGAGCCGCAAGATTGAATGGGTTAGATAAGTATGACTGGTAAGAACAGGGTCAAAAGGGCTGGTAGGGTACTCACAACCAGTTCATTAGAACTCCGAAAGAAAACGTATGGTCTTGGACCAGACGTTCACTGATAGCTGCCACAACCGGACCATCACAGTATCACGCCAAACAGGGAACTCCTACGAAATAACCGTGGCCCGAGGCACCAGCCGCGTAGCTACCATAAACCTCGATTCAGACAATTCTACAGCTCAGATCGTATTAGCGGGAATTCATTTGACTGTTAAGCTGGCCACCACACTCCCAGTTCAGGAGCGCGGCCTCTTCGGGTTGCCTTCGCTACCCAGCGACGAAGAAATGCTGTTTGTCTTCGACCATGAGGACTACTGGGGATTTTGGATGATCAACGTGAACTTCCCCCCCTGGACATAATCTGGTTCAATTCAGTTAGACAAGTGGTTTGGGCTGAACCGGATCTGAAACCTTGCTCAACCTACGATTGCCCGGTCATCATGCCAAATGTCAAGTCAATGTACGTTCTAGAAGTGAACGCTGGCTTCATCGTCGCCCATCACATTACCTTCGAAACTACCTTCTCCTTCTCGACTTCCTAGCGCGTGGTCTGCGGTGTCGCGTGGCTCTCCTTCTTGGAGGCTTTGCTTTTCTGAGGGATGCGTTGTATATCACAACTCCTACCGCGATGAGGGCTACTATGTATACTATGATTTGTAGCAGAAGTTGTGGAGGGTTGACATTCAGACTTTGCTGGTCGAATTGAATAACGGCGCCTGACGGAAGCTGCGCGTACAGTTGTGTTGTAACTCTGTGTTCTCCAATAGGAAGCGGTTGGTCATTAAGGTTCAAAATTGCTCGGTAGATTCCGAGCCCGAGATATGATCCTCGAATCGTCGCCTCGGGGACTCCACTCGAATTGTAGAATTGTACGGTGATCGTTGCATTATCTAACGGTTCGCCTTGGTAGGTTGGAGCTTGAGAAAGAATCTGAGTTTGGCTTCCACCAATTCGCGATCCAAAGACTTCCTGTCCTTCAACGGCGTAAAGGACTTCGCCACTACCAGGTTGATCGTATTGTAATTCAACCCCTGACCCCTGTACGAACTTCACCAAGGTAAACGCACCTGAGGATTGCAGCGCTCCGGTCAACATCAAGTCGAGAGGACCGTTCGTAGTTGGCAATAGGTTTGCGGGTAGGGCAAATGCGTTCGCGATTGCGTCTACTGCAAAGCGATCAGGATCAAACAAGGATATGCTGATTGTTCGGTCGTTTACTTCACTAATACTCTTGATCTCATTCAGGGCGGAATAGAGTGGCGTAGATGGAAGCATATTTCTGATCAACCAATCGAGAGTTGCAGCCAAATCATGCGCCGTTATGGGGCTGCCGTCTTGGAACTCTAGTCCGTCGCGGAGAACAATCGTAAGATTTGTGGAGTTATCGCTCATTTGCCACTGATCTACCAATCCAGGTTGTGGCGAACCGTCTGCACTATGCGTTAGCAGCGGTTCAGTTATCAGCCTCAGCGTTAGCGAGTCTGCGGGTGCCAGAACCGTTGCCGGGTTTAAATCAGTTAACCCCGACACCTCACCTATCCTAACCAGACCTATCCGCGTCATGTTCGTGAGTGTCGCCGCGATAGTGTCCTGTATGCTTCCCGTGATTAGAGATAGTTGGGGAAAACTCCTCTGCGTCACGATTAGCAGGCGCTTAGAGTAAACCGGGATGGCTGGAACATCTAGGCTGAGTTCTTCTTGGCACCTTAAGGCGGCTGATTTAGCAGAGCCAGAATTGGACGCCGCCATTAGCTGCTTTGCGCATTCGTCAAAAGTTGAATTGTGGTATCCAACCAGATTCGTTGCGTATGGTGCGGGAGACACGTCGTTTACTCCGGCGAAAAGATCGTAAAGCCAAGTAGGTGAGGCCCCCGCAGATTCTGTATCGATATATAAGTCAAAAGAGTATGTTACTTTCACTTGCGTGTTGAAGTCGATGTCAGTTTCTGGGAAACTGATGATTGGTAGGCCGATAGACCGCATATCCTGGGCGAATAGGTTTGCAGCAGCAACCGCTTGCGGGTCGCTCAATTTGCTGAAAATGAACATAGTGCGCAGCAGTTGGCCTGTGGACGGATTCATTCGTACTCCACTGGACGATTGAACGAATCCGATGCTATCCAGCAGTTGAGATGCTTCATTTGGGTTGTAGGGGTACGAGTCGATAGACCCGTTCCTCCACCCCAGGGTCGCGTAGGCGGATGAAAAGAGGCCTGGAGTTAGAGTTTCCCCATAACCAGCAAGCACATCATTCAGTACACGCTGCCGGTCAAACCCGTAGAGCATGGCCTGCCGGAAAACCGAGTTGTTGAGCGGAGCGTAAGCGGAGCGTAAGTTCAAGCCAATGTAAGTGAACCCGAAGTTGCCTATGGGGACGACGTTTAGGTTGGGGTTGTTCTTTAGCTGCAATAGCGTGTCTGGTGAGGGGTTTTCGATAGGTGCCAGATCCACCTCGCCGTTCGTAAGCGCCTGGACTAATGCGGTGGTTGATGGGTAGGATTGGATGATTACGCTGCGTGTTGTAGAGCGGTATGGGAGGTAGACTACTGCTTCCCCAAGAAGGATTAGAATAATGATTAATGCGATGAAAAGAACTTGAGTCTTCTGTCTCACGTTTAAGCCATCTCAACATTCAGGGTGTAGTTTTCTGGATAACTCGTAGATGAGCCGCCGAAGAGCACGTTGTGTAACACAAGAAAGTAGACGCCTGACCGTATGCCTGAAGCTGCGATGTCCTCTGCCGGCCCGCCAGTGTCGGTGTACCAGCGGAACTTTCCGCTACTAACGTAAATGCTCGAAGGGTATTCGGAAGAGGCTACCAGAAACCCCACAGGGCCCGTCAAATGTTCTTGAATAAGAGTTTGAGAGTCAGACCATGATAAATGAACCTTCAGCTCATTCACGCCGGGGGGAACGATGATTGCGAATGTTCGCCAGTCCCCAGCCTCATAACGCCAAGACCAATCGAAAGCTCCGTACACTGCGAAATTAACGTACGGCGTATTCTCTGGAGGAGAGGAAGGTCCATACGTTCCCCCCACGACAATTGGAACTACAACGGAGACTGGGATAACGGTTTCAGTTCCGTTGTCGGATACCGCGATTAGCCCGCCGTAGACGCCGGGGCTTGTACCAATTGGAATGGTTAGTGTTGCTGTGAGAGAATTATGCGAGGTTGAAAGCTGGGTTATCCAATTCCACGCGGATCGCGTGTAGTATCGGGAGACCAATTCGAATGAGATTTCTGAGGCGGGTCCCTGTTTCACGATTCTCACCGCCGGGATACCGCGGAATTTTGTTAGTGGCCGACTAACAATGAGCTCAGAGGTTGTGCTGTACGGTGCGCCGTTGGTGATTCTGCTAATGTGCCCCGCAGAATCGAAATTCGTGTCGTAGATTTGCGGTAGGAGCAGATTACTGTAATTCCAACTTGTTGCGTTGACGAATTCTGAGAAATGGTAAACGACTGTGACTTTCATGAGGTCTGCGTTGGTTGGGATCGAGGATTTTGGTATCTGGACCCACGTAACATTAGAATTCGCCGTATGCGGCGATGTAGTTGAGGAGATGAGCGTGTATGTATATGCTTGTGCGAACGGTTGGGCTGCGTTCTGAATGTCGAAAGTTGCGCTCTCTGAAGCGCCCGGCTGTGCTATTCCAGCGTACCAGTTTGCTGACACGCTATTCGTCGGTGGAATTGGGGTTTGTAGATTCACCGCCCACGACTGCGCAAGCAGCTTCTTGACGTTATCCCAAGTAGCCGGTGAGTATAGATAGAATCTGGTTGGCAGACGACTGTCGTGCCCTTCTGCGGCTGCCGCGACAGCATCCCAGACGTTGACCCTTCCAGATCCCTGCGTGAATTGATCGTATGAGAGATCCGTGGCACTACTAGCCAGAATGGCCTTTACAAGGTCGGGGGCGGGCGTTGAACCTCCGTGGGTGTTTCGGTATTCTTCTATAACCAACGCGACCGCTCCGGCGGTGACAGGTGTGGCCATACTTGTTCCGCCAAATATTGTGTAAGCACTAGTGCCGTTACCGTAACCCGTGAATGTTGGTTGATCAGTGAATCCGAATGCTCCTACGTCCACTACATCTGGCTTCGGCTCGCCGGTTGATGTTGGTCCTCTTGCGCTCCATGGAACAACCTCGTCATAGCTGCCTTGAATCTCATGTGCTATGTGCATGCCAGGCGAGGTTCTGTAGGCATAACTCGTTGATGCACCTACTGTTATTGGGAGTGTTGCAGCTCCCGGCGATGCCACTGTACCGTACCCGAATCCACCATTGCCTGCCGCGATGAGCATTACAACACCGGGGTAAGCAGGATCTAGATAATGGGGAATAGTGAACGCGTCAGCTAATTGACTCATAAGGTCGAGACCGAAAGTTGAACCCAGGTCTTGAATTGGGTCTGAATCCCCCCAACTGTTACTTATGATGTCGGCCCGATGATTTCCTGTGTACCTGAAACTGAAATCAGTCGGATCCCAGTCGAACCCTGCCGCGTAATACCATGCGAAGGTCGTGTCTCCAATCCAGAGCGCCTTTACTCCCATCACTTTGGCTGCAGGGGCAACGCCTGGCAATGCAAGTAAAGTCCCGTTTTGGTATACATCGCGCTTGAGGATTCCACGTGAAGCAGCATTTGATGCGGTGCTGGTTCCATGGCTTTCTAAATCGAAGAAGACGTTGATGAAATTCCCGTTCGGATCGATTGGAGGGAGCAAAGCGAAATTCTTTCCAGTGTATCCGCCAAGATCAACTCCGTAGGCGAGTAAGCCTGCGCTGAACACTGGGACTCCGGTGTTGTTTGGATCGAAGAAGATTAGGTCGTTACCAGGCGTTGCCGTGTGCGGTTTCTCGTCAGCGAAACCATGATCATTCCAGGCGAGTTGAGGAGAAGGCCAGGTGAGGTTAAGGTGAAGGCTTTGCGTGGCGTCTGCATTTAGAGTATCCCGGTAGCTTACCAGGAAATTGTAGTACGCCGTAGACATATCCACTACGACCGTATCATATACCCCCGCCCGATGGGCATCTACAACGACTACAGGGAAGCCGAGGTCAACGGTATGCCCTGAGACTACATCTGAAATTTCCTCGCTCAGAATTCCGAAGTGATAATTTCCTGACTTCGAGAGAACGGTCGGGGCTGCGTAATTGTAGTGCAACTGCACCTTCTCAATCTGCGGCTCACTGGGATTAAGGCTGACGTAGCTAGCAGCGTCCCAAACGCTAACAACCTTCCCAGCGGTGGTGAGGACGTTACCGAAACGTGTCACGGTTAGGTTTGTGATCACAAAGCTCTGCCCGTCAGCATCGAACGAGATCGCCTGGCCCATGCTGTTTCTCGCAACCGCGTTCATCAGATCGGGTATGGTGAAATCAGTTCCCGTGTCCACGATAGCAATTGTAACCCCATTTCCTGAAATCCCAAGCTGGTTCACTCGATCAGCGCCAATAATCTGTCTAACCCTGAACATGTCCGTGGCCAAACGTTGACTGTAAACCTCAGGGTCAGGCTTCATTTGCTCGAAGCCCAGTTTCACGTCTGGAAAAATGTAGGAGACGGCGGGCGACGAAGCAAGGGGCAAGAGCGAACCAACACCAACAGTTCCATAAACAGCGAATGGCGAATGAGAAGGTCCAACCGCGAACTTAGCCGACATGTACCCTGCAACATCCCCTACAGCATAGCCGGGGTTAAGACGCACGAAGACGAAGACCGAACTTCCCTGAACCCGTAAACCTGGTTGCTGAACGCCCTCAATGCGGTTTATCAGGGTCGGGTCCAGTTTACCGAGCGCCCTTTCCGCTCCAACCACCTGAAAAGGTACGATCAATCCGATGAAGAATATGGCAAGGACTAGCAATGCCAATGCTTTCGCGTGCAAACTGATCAGATTTAGCCGAAACGCCTCAAACCATAATTTTACTCTATTGGTACCTCTAGCCCGCTGTTTATTCAGTTGGAGAAAGCTTCGGCGTGTATTGTTGGTCGAATCGTCTGATTTTCCATACCGCTAGTGAAACCAGCCAAGATACAAGAAAGATGACAATAATGCCGTAACCTATCGTTTCGAAATCAAGATTGTTGAGCCAAC
>Ga0181527_1003694_pt1 | contig 13506 bp, 10 predicted proteins | sample PEATcosm2014_Bin_30_FD_119762 | JGI IMG/M metagenome (GOLD analysis project Ga0181527, IMG submission 119762) | Peatland microbial communities from MTU Mesocosm Facility, Houghton, MI, USA - PEATcosm2014_Bin06_60_metaG | ecosystem: Environmental > Terrestrial > Soil > Wetlands > Peat | place...
CAGGCCCGTCGGCTTCCAATGGGCCGCGGCAATGGCGTGCAAGTCCGCCCATGCGTCGCGGCAGTGGATGATGATGGGGCGCTTGAGGTCGCGGGCCAACTCCATCTGCCGAATCAGGACTTGTTTCTGAACGTCTGGCGGCGAGTGGTCGTAGTAGTAATCGAGGCCAATCTCGCCCACCGCCACGACCTTGGGATGACGCGCGAGCTGGAGGATTTTCTCCGCGTGGGAATCGGTGAAGTGCCGGGCTTCGTGCGGGTGGACGCCCACCGAGGCATAAATCCAGTCGTAACTCTCGGCGATGGCCAGCGGCGATTCCAGACGATCGGGGCCCGTCCCCCCACCCGCCACCAGGATGTAACGAAGCCCGGCAGCGCGAGCGCGCTCAATCACCGCCGCGCGGTCGGGGTCGAAGTCGGAATCGTCGAGGTGGGCATGGGAATCGACAAGCATTGGTGTCAGGTGCCAGGTGTCAGGTGTCAGAGCTCTCGCGTCGGGCTTTCAGAATTTATTGCTCTCCACCACAAGATCCATCCCTTTTTGCCAGATTTGAATATCGCGGCAGCTCTTAATCACCATTAGTGTTTTTTTGAACCCTCAGGCCTAGAACCCACCTCCGCCCCTGACACCCGGCACCTGACACCTGACACCTTATACCTATTTCAGCCTCGCTCCGTTCGGCACATCCTCGCCGAAGGTGACCAGGACGGGCCGGCCCTGTTCGCCGATGGAGGCCGCGACGATCATGCCGTTGGATTCTACGCCGCGCAACTTGCGCGGTTGGAGGTTCGTCACCACCACCACCTTCATCCCGATCAGTTTCTCCGGCGCGTAGAACTCGGCAATGCCGGCGCAGACTTGGCGCACTTCCGTGCCAATATCTACCGTCAGCTTCAGCAGCTTCTTCGCTCCGGGGATGGCCTCCGCGGTCTTGATTTCGCCTGTGCGCATTTCCACCTTGGCAAAGTCTTCGATGGAAATCTGGGAGGTGGTGGGGGTTGGGGACTGGGGGCTGGGGGCTGGGGATTCGGGACTCGGGGTTCGGGATTCGGGGTTAGGGGTTAGGGACACCGGAGACGGGACACGGGACTCGGGGCTCGTCGTTGAAGCCTCAGGCGCGGGCGCTGCTTCTGGTGATTTTTCGGTTTCCACGGATTTCACTACCTCCTTGGGTTTATCGCGTTTGAGGACGGCCTCGGCGAGGGTGGCTTGTAGGGGCGCTTCGCGAAGTGCCCCTACCGTTGACTTGCCGCGCTCCCGGTCTCGAGCGGAGAATTCCTCAAGTTGCGCCAGCGTCGCAGCTTTGTCTAGGCGCGGGAAGATGGGTTCAGGTTTGCCGACCTTCGTGCCGGGTTTCAACCCACCCCACTTTAACTCGTCGATGCACTGATCTTCGATTCTCCCCAAGTATTGGTCGCACCCCAATTGACTCCAAACCCTCGTAGTCGCATGAGGGAGTACGGGGTACAAAAGAACGGCGCTGATTCGCACAGCCTCCGCTGAGGTGTAGAGAATTGGATTCAACTGTTGTTTTGAGCTGCTCTCGGTAACATAATGTCCCTTAGACAAGTCAAGGTTGCGGCCGATGACCCAGGGTTCATTGCGAACCAAATACTCATTTACAAGTCCTACTAACCGCCACGCCGCTTCCAACCCCCGGGAGAAGTCGAAAGAGGTTAAGTGCATACGATACTCTTTCACGATATTCGCGGCTTCCCGCTCCAGATCTCTCGTGGTGTTGATCTCGAGTAAAGCATCGTCTCCGAGGGGAGCTTCCGGGCGAGGTGGTACAAGCCCCTCTAGGTAACTATTGATCATCGTTATTGTGCGATTAGCGAGGTTGCCCAGATCATTCGCGAGGTCGGCGTTATACCGTTTGATGAGCCCCTCATAAGAGAAGCTAGTGTCCTGCCCAAACGGCGCTTCGCGAAGCAGGTAGTAGCGCAGCGCGTCGTTGCCGGGTGCGCCGAAAGAGTTGAGCGCCTCAACGATAGGTTCCGGGTAAACGACGTTGCCCTTCGACTTCGACATCTTATCGTGCTCGTAATAAATCCATCCGTGCGCGAAGATGGTTGTCGGCAACATCTCCGGCCTGTCGGGATATGCGGCCATGATGAACGCCGGCCAATAGACGGCGTGGAAGCGCAGGATATCCTTGCCGAGCATGTGAACGATTTCTGACTCGCCCGGTTTGTTGCGCCAGTACTTCTGGAACTCTTGACTCCCGTTTTCACCCTGCGCATAGCCAACGCCCGTCATGTAACTCGTCAGCGCGTCATACCAAACGTAAAACACCTGGTGGGGATCGTCCGGCCAGGGGATGCCCCACTTCAGCCGGCTTCGGCTGACCGAAATGTCGCGCAACCCGCTTTTCACAAAGCTTTTGACTTCGTTCATGCGGTAATCGGGTTTCACAAAACCCGGGCGCCGCTCATAGAGTTCGAGAAGCCGCTCGGCAAATGCCGATAGCTTGAAGAAATAATTATCTTCGCTGATCAGTTCCGCCGGGCGGCCGCAGATATCGCAGTTCACGGGGTCGGTGTTATCGGAAACATAACGCTCGTCCCAGACACAGTAACGGCCTTCGTAGCGCTCGGTGAAAATATAGCCATTGTCTCTGGCGCGAATCAGCAATCGTTGAACGGAGATGATGTGGTCGGGATGATCGGTATAAATAAAGCGCAGAGAATTCGGGTCGGACTCGGGATAGACCTTAACGGGTATGCCGAGTTTTTCCCAAAGCGCGACAAACAGCTTGCGCTTCTCCGCGACAAAGTCGTGGGGCGACTGTCCCGCGGCAGCGGCGGCCCGTTCGAGTTTCTCGCCATGCTCATCTGTGCCGGTGAGGAATGCCACGTCGTATCCGCACATGCGCTTGTATCGCGCCAGCACGTCGCACACAATTGTGGTGTAAGCAGAACCCACATGCGGGCGGGCGTTGGGATAGTAAATGGGAGTAGTGAGGAAAAACGTATTCATGCCCTGAGCGCCTTTTCACTCTGCTGCAAATATGCGGCTTCGGCGGCGGCGATTACCTGCTTGAGCGGCACGGATTTCTCCGTGGCGAGGCGCTGGCAATCGTCGAATTCGGGGGCGGCGTTCACCACCTTGCCCTCGCGCCACGCCACTTTCACCTGCACCCTACCGTAAGCTGTTTCCACCGCCACCTGCTCGCGCTCCAGGACTTTCCGCCGCGCCTCGGAAATGCGCACGCCAATCGTGGTGGTCTGTTCGAAAATCAACTGGGAAAGCGCGTCAGTCTTTTCGACTTCGCAGAGAATGGTAATGGCGAGGCCGGGCCGGTTCTTTTTCATTTGCAATGAGCTGCACGTAACATCGAGCGCGCCTGCGGCCAGAGCCTGCTCCAGGAAGTAGCCATAAATCTGCGGACTCATGTCATCGACATTGGCTTCAATCACGGAAACGACCTCGTCGCCGGGCAGGCCCGGGTGGCCCGTGACGGCCTCAAGCCGCTCGCCGATGAAGAGGCGGGCGATGTTGGGGTGACCGGGAAATTCCTTTTCGCCCGCGCCATAGCCGATCTTTGCGATCTTCATCGAAGGCAGGGGGCCGAATCCGGAAGCCAGGGTAGCGACCAGGGCGGCGCCGGTGGGCGTTACCATTTCGCCATCCACGCCCGTGGAATAAACCGGGATGTCCTTCAACAGCTCCGCCGTGGCGGGTGCGGGCACGGGCAAACTTCCATGCGCCGCGTCGACGTGCCCGCCACCAACGTTCAAGGGCGAGCAGATGAGGTCATCAACCTCGAGCAATTCCAAGCCAACACACGTGCCCACGATGTCGAGCACCGCGTCCACCGCGCCCACCTCATGGAAGTGAACTTTGCCGGGAGACACATTGTGAAGTTTTCCCTCCACCTCGGCGAGATGGTTGAAAATCTTCAGCGCCTGCGCCGCAGGTCTTGCCGGCAGCGATGCTCCCTCGATCAGCGCTTGGATGTCGGCCAGATGGCGGTGGGGTTGTTCGGAGGGCACATTGATCTCCACGCGTGTCCCCACCAAACCGCTTCGCATGGCGCGGGTGCGCTTGAATTCATAGAAACCCAGCGGCAGTTTTTTTAGCTCGCCAAACAACTCGTCCACTGGAGCGCCTGCGTCGATCAGCGCGGCCAAAAACATGTCGCCGCTGATCCCCGAAGAGCAGTCCAAGTAAGCCTGCTTCATAATAACCTCGGTAGAATTTCTCCCGCCGGGCCGCGCAAGATCCAATCCGCGAGTTCGTCGGCCTGGGTGGCGTCAGGATTCACAATGGCAACCCGTGCGCCCGATTGTCGGGCCACCTGTACGAGTCCGGCCGCCGGATAAACCAGGGCAGACGTCCCGATGGCCATGAAAACATCCGCCGTTCGCGCCGCGTCCATGGCACGCTCCCACTGATCCACGGGGAGCATTTCGCCAAACCAGACAATCGCCGGGCGCAGGGTTCCTCCACAGCGGCAAAGTGGAGGGAGGTGCTCAATGGGTACTTGCTCGTTCCGGCCTTCGCGCCCACAGGAAGTGCATCGCAGCCGCCAGATGTCGCCATGTAATTTGACCACGTCCTGGCTGTCGGCCCGCTCGTGCAGGCCATCCATATTCTGCGTTACCAGGGTGAACCTGCCCGGAGCTCTTCGTTGCATCTCAGCCAAGGCGAGGTGCCCGGGGTTTGGCTGCGCCGTGTGGATGAGGCCGCGCAGCCAGTCATACCATTCCCAAACCAGGCGTGAATCGCTCGTAAAGGCCTCGGCCGTGGCCAGCCTCTCCGGAGAATAATTCCTCCAAAGACCATCCGCACCGCGAAAGGTCGGAACATGACTTTCCGCCGAAATTCCCGCCCCCGTGAAAGCCACAATCCGCCCGGTCCGCAGGCTTCGCCGCACAGCTTCGGTCGCGCTTTCCACTCCCTCCCCAATTCTCGACATGAAATTCTGCCGGAAATTGGATACTATGCTTTACCGCAAAAGGTTGTCAATGTGTTGAGGTACTCGGCAGTAGGTCAGTTTGCTGTAGCGGCGCGCGATGAGCGTTGAAACCTGTCGTCGGATGGCTACTTTGGCCAGAACATGACCCGGGCGGGATGCCGGGGCACCTGATGCCTTAAGGCAAGCCGCCGTACCGCAATTATCTAAAAGGGGGAAGGGAATGGAGAATCTTAATCGTCGTCGTTTTCTGCAAGTATCAGTGGCCGCGGGCACGGCAGGACTGATGCCGGGTATTCCGGCAGCGCCTGCGGTCCCTACCGGCAAGCCCTTCCGGATGGGAATCATCATTGGAGTTTCCAAAGATCCGGATGCGGCATTCAAGCGTGTTCATGATTTTGGTGTTCCGACGTGCCAAGCCGGAACGGACGATTTCTCGGACCGTGTCTATGAGGCCCTCAAGGCGGCCATCGAGAAGTACAGCATTGAGGTCACGGCCATCAATACCTCTGGCGGCCCGCCCAATGAGTACACTTTTTATGAAGGCCCCGAGACCATCGGCGTGGTTCCTCCCAAGTATCGGCAGCAGCGAATTGATAACTATAAACGCGCCTCCGATTTTGCCAAGCGGTTGGGCATTCCGGCCCTGCACTCGCACTTTGGATTTATCCCCGAGAATCCCAACGATCCCGAGTATCAGCCGACTGTCCACGCTCTCCGCGACGTCGCCACGCATATCAAGGGTAATGGCCAAATCGTATTGATGGAAACCGGGCAGGAAACACCTATCACCATGCTGCGCGCCATCACCGACGCCGCCGTTGGTAACCTGTTTGTAAACCTGGATTGCGCCAACCTGATTCTTTATGGGAAGGGCAATCCTCTGGATGCTCTGGATGTAATCGGCCACATGGTGCGGGGCACGCACGCCAAGGACGGAGTTTTTCCGACCAATCCCAAGGAACTGGGTGAGGAGGTGCCCATCGGCAAGGGGAAGGCGAATTTCCCCAAACTGATTCCCCGCCTGAAGGAATTGGGCTATACCGGGCCGCTGACGATCGAGCGGGAGATTTCGGGCCCTCAACAGCTCGAAGACATTAAGAGGGAAAAAGTGTATCTCGAACAGTTGGTGGCCAAACTGGGGTAGAGGACGGATGCTCTACACAATATCCAGTTCCTGGTTTACGAAGAGGGGCGGAGTGATGTAACTTTGTAAAGAGAGACGGATTTCTTTGTGGTCCGCCAGACACTTCGCCCTGAAAGACTGCGGAACAGGTGTTCGCAGGTGATGGATAGCCGGGCCGGTAGCTCAATGGTAGAGCACTGCCCTTTTAAGGCAGGGGTTCTGGGTTCGAATCCCAGCCGGCTCACCAACCTTTTCGTTTGCCACTTCCCGCCGGTTTTTACGATCGGCACAGAATGCTACTTTCAGAAGTCGATGCATTTCATTGGTACTCATCTCCGCGGTGTGTCCAACATCCTCATCATAGGATTCGGCTTCCATGAGTGAATGGATCTACAAGTCCGCCACAGCCATGGCGGAGGCGATTCGCATGAAGAGAATCTCCGCGCACGAACTCGTACGCGATTGCCTGGGACGAATTGAGGAAGTGAATCCCCGGCTGAACGCCGTCGTGCAAGTTGTGCCTGAGCGTGCACTCAACGATGCGCGCGATGCCGACCAGGCGCTGGCGCGCGGAGATGCAATCGGGCCCTTGCACGGCGTGCCGTTCACGCTGAAAGACGCCATCGAGACGAAGGGAGTGATCTGCACGGGCGGGACTGAGGGCCGCTCGCACTACGTCCCCCACGAAGACGCGGTGGTGGTGAAGCGCTTGCGCGAGGCCGGGGCCATTCTGCTGGGGAAAACCAATTGCCCGGAACTGGGATGGGCGTGGGAGGCTGATAACTTGATTTACGGGCGCACGAATAACCCCTACGATCTCAACCTGTCCCCAGGCGGGAGCAGCGGCGGTGAGTCGGCTATCATTGCGGCGGGAGGGTCGCCGTTCGGGCTAGGGAGCGACGCGGGGGGGAGCGTGCGTTTCCCCGCACACTGCACCGGGATCGCCAGCATCAAGCCGACCTCGGGCCGCGTTCCACGCACGGGGCACTTCCCCGGACCGGGAGGGTTGCTCGATGCGCTTTGGCAAATCGGGTCGCTCGCGAGATACGTAGAAGACCTGGCGCTCGTGCTTCCGGTGATTTCCGGAGTCGATGAGCAAGACCCCGCCATCGTTCCGATGTCACTCGGCGATCCCCGGGCGATTGATCTCGGACGACTGCGCGTCGCCTTTCACACCGACAACGGGATTGTGGCGGCCTCGGTGGATATCGGGGAGGTGGTAAAGAAAGCGGCGGTGGTATTGGCTGAGGCAGGAGTAACCGTAGAAGAGCTCCGCCCTCCGGCGATCGAACAGACGTACGAAATCTATCTTGGTCTTTTCACTGCCGACGGGGGCGCGGGCATCGAATCCCTCCTGAAGGAAGTGGGGACGTGCCGAGTTCATCCGCTCATGCAGCGCGTGCTGGAATTGCAGCATCAAGGCGCCAAGTCGGTCGCGGAACTTGGCGCGGTGGTCGGCCGGTGGGACGCTCTCCGGCGCGAAATGCTTTCCTTCATCTCAAACTACGACGTCTTGCTCTGCCCCGTTTGTTCCTTTGCCGGGATGGCGCACGGGTCAACTTACGATCGGCTTTCCAGCTTCAGCTACACTATGACTTCCAACTTGACCGGTTGGCCCGCAGCAGTTGTTCGCGGCGGGACGACTCAGGAAGGCTTGCCGCTTGGTGTTCAGATTGTAGCGCGACCGTGGCGGGAAGATGTGGCGCTGGGGGTTGCGCAGTTTTTGCAGGAGGCGCTCGGTGGCTGGCAGCGCCCTCCTTTGTGACGAATAGGCGTCAATTACCCCACTGCCTACTGCCTTCCTACGCTTCCCGGGCGGTGCCCCTCGCGGCGTCCCACACCATTTTCTTGCCGGAAAGATACGAGAGATTGACCATGTGCCCGGCGGCCGCAGCATGGTGGCCGACCACAGCATTCTCGCTGCATTCTTTGCGCGAGCGCACGCAATCAAGGAACTCCAGTGTGTGCAACACCACCGAGTCCGTGCCCTGATCTTTGTAAGTGACGGTGCCTTCTTCGATGATCGGAGGGTTTGCCTCCTCGCGATGGCTGCCCATATTCATGAATTCATCCTGGAGGCTTTTCGGCCAGGAATCGATCGAATATCCGTATCCTTCTTTGGGATTTTCCGGCGCAACGATGAAGCTGCTTCCGAGTAGCGCGAGGGACCCCTTGGTTCCGAGGAAGGTCATACCCTGATCGGGCACACTTGCATTGTTCGCTGTTGCCCCCATGTTAACGTTGAATCCCTCCGGATAAACAAATAGGGCATCGAGCGTGTCGGGTACTTCCCGGCCATCCTTTCGGACCAAGATTCCGCCCGCTGCCATGACGCTCGACGGAACTTTCGCGTCCATGATGAAGTGAATCGATGTAATCAGGTGAACAAACAGGTCGGTGGAAATGCCGCCCGAATAATCCCAATACTTGCGATAGCGGAATACGCGCTCAGGGTCATAGGCGCACTTCGGCGCGTTGCCAAGCCATTCCGTCCAGATGAAGTTGACGCCTTCTTTCAGGTCGGGGGGAATGGGATAGTTCCAAGCGCCAGTAGAGCTGTTGCGATTGTAGGAGGCAATGATCTTGGTAACCTTCCCGAGTTGCCCGGAGGCGACGATTTCCTGCGCTTTCTTTTGCAGGAACGAGGATCGCCCTTGGCTGCCGACTTGCAGAACCCGGTTGTAACGCTTTACCGCTTCGATCATCTTGGGCCCGTCTTCGACCCGATGCGTCATGGGTTTCTCGATATAGACGTCCTTGCCGGCGGCGAGGGCGTCCAATACCATGGGCAGATGCTGGTGATCGGGGGGAGCGAGGATGACCGCGTCAATGTCCTTCCGCTCGAGTAGGGCCTTATACTGTGCGAAGTTGGTGTCGATTTTGCCCTCGGTGCGTTCCTTGGCGCGCGTCAGGTGCCCCTGGTAACAATCGCTGACGGCCACCAGATTGGCTTGCCCGGTTTTTTTGATCGCTTCCATCAGGATGTTGCCGCGAATACCGAAGCCAATGAAACCAATGTTGACGCGGTCGTTCGGGCCTGCCGGTGGGGGAAGGGGGGCCGCCTCCAGCGAAACCGGCTTACCGTTCAGCAGCAAACCAAAGCCCGCTGCTCCTACCGTGCTCCGGCGGATAAACTCACGTCTGGAAAATGATGACATTGGATACTTCCTCCATTGGGGTTAAGAATTGGCAGGCGTCCTAACGTGCTCGGTCTACCTGGCGAGTTCGGGTCAACCCATAACTCTTACCCTTTTGGTGCTCACTGGTCAACTGGAATTTTCCGACGGGGTGTGCTACACAAGAGTGAAAAGCGAACGTAGCACGGGCGTCTCCCCCGCTGGCCGGCGAGAGCGTCCCCCTCCCGCCAAGAATGCACGGGCAGAATGTCCACGCCCCGGAAATTGTGAAAATAAATTGGCCCGAATTTCCTACCGGCAGGAAATTCGCCGGGATCTCCCCCGACTCTGGCCGCCAACTTGTTAGCCTACAGTATGGAGGGCAGCCTCGGGGTGAAATCACGCAGTGGGCGTAGGTGTCGGGTGTCTGGTACTGGGAGCGCGGGCATCCTGCCCCATCTGACGCGGAACCTAGTCCGCCATGGCGGCGTCGCCACGCAAGTAACGGTCATGGCCAGAGTAGATATGCCGAAGAGCTGAAGGTACAACGTCCCCCAGCATGCCACGATGTACTAGAAATTAAACGGTTTAGCTGCAAATGACGGAAATCTTTGGAAAATATATGTCATTGAAATTAAATAAGTTAGCAAATTCTCGACTGCAAAGCAGAGGAAAGGTTCTGTCAAAAGTCTTATGAAAGAAAGGGGAATTAAAAAATGAAGGTCGATCCCACGATGTTATTGAAAACAAATGGAGAAAATATGTCCGACACCCGGTATGCCACGATGTTGATGATAATAAATGTAGTTATTGAAAAACACCAATGACACGTGACATGCTCCGAGTGACAAGCAGAGGCAGAAACCGGGAGTGGAGCGGGGGGCAGTAGACGCGGGAGCGTCCCGCTCGCGCCATGAATGCCCGGGCAGGATGCCCACGCACCCGCGGACGGCACGCCCACGCCACGGCCACACCTTTTCTGGCGCTTTCCCTCCCGAGGGGATTTTGCGGTGGAAGTGACACCGGGTCTGGTATCCTCTATAACCGCTCAGGCATTGACTCCACCAAAGTGAGGAATTCATGGAGAATGGAAACAAACCCGACGCGCAAATGCCACAGCTTGCTTACCGCAATCTCCGATTCCTGGAAAGCGCAGATGCGCGGGCGCTGCGAATTGTATCCGAATACTTTGATCCGCAAGCCCGCTTACGGAAAGCCGGAGTGCAGCACACCGTGGTTTTCTTCGGCTCGGCGCGAGTTCTTTCGCGCGAGGCAGCGATTCAGAACTTGCGGGAGGTTGAGCTTCGCATCAAGGAAGGTTCCGGGGCGACGCTGCAAGCTGACCTCAAGCGTGCCCGCATGGGCGTTCATATGGCGCGCTACTACGAAGAGGCGCGCGAATTGTCGCGGCTGATCACGGTGTGGGCAATGAAAGTGAACAAGAGCCCTCGGTTTTTAATGGTCTGCTCAGGAGGCGGCCCCGGCATCATGGAAGCGGCCAATCGCGGGGCCAGCGAAGCTGGCGGAAGATCCATCGGGCTCAATATCAAATTGCCCACGGAGCAAAAGCCCAACCCGTACATTTCCTCGGAACTCAGCATGCTATTTCGTTACTTCTTTATGCGCAAACTGTGGTTCGCACAGCCCGCGCAAGCGCTGATCGTTTTTCCTGGCGGCTTTGGAACCATGGATGAAATGTTCGAGTTTCTCACCCTCATCCAGACTCACAAAATGGGACATCGCGTGAACATACTCCTGTACGGTTCGAAGTTTTGGAAACGAGTCATCAATTTCGGTTGGTTGCTTGAGGCGGAGACCATTAGTCGGGAGGAGTTGAAACTGATCCGCTTTGTGGATTCTCCGCAGCAAGCCTTTGAGATTTTGAAGGATGATCTAGGACGGCGATTGGGCTTGGGCCCTATCATCAAGCATCCTTTCGTCTAGCGGACGGAGTATAATTCAATAGTGGCGAGGCCGCCGGAGCGTGGTCTAACCCATTTTTGCGGAGGTGCTTATGCAATTCCTCAAAGAAAGCATGCTCGAACTGATTATCCAAACATCAACGAATCTGCCACCGGATGTTCGCAAGGCCATGGCGTGGGCGCTGCGCACCGAGAATCCTCAAACCCAGTCCGGGCAAGCGCTGGCCATCATCGGCGAGAACATTGACATGGCTTATCAGGACGAAGGCGCGATATGCCAGGACACGGGCATGCTCACCTTTGAGATCAAAACTCCCATCGGAGTGAACCAGATCGCGATCCGCAAACAAACTCTGGAAGCAGTTGCGGAGGCCACCAAGCGCGGCAAGTTGCGGCCCAATTCCGTGGACTCGATCACGGGCAAGAACAGTGGTAACAATCTCGGGCCCGGCACGCCGATCTTCCATTTCGAGCAGTGGGAAAAACCAGAAGTGGAGGTGCGCCTCATCCTGAAGGGCGGGGGTTGTGAGAACAAGAACATCCAGTACTCCGTGCCCTGCCAGCTTGAACACCTGGGCCGCGCCGACCGTGATCTCGAGGGTGTCAAGAAGTGCATCCTCCACGCAGTGTGGCAGGCGCAGGGCCAGGGTTGCGCGCCGGGAGCCATCGGCATTTGCATCGGCAGTGATCGGGGAGGTGGTTATCATCTTGCCAAGCAGCAACTCTTTCGGACATTGGACGATACGAACCCCGACCCGGTGCTGGCGAAGCTCGAGCAGGAGATTATGGAGCAAGCCAACAAGCTCGGCGTCGGCGCCATGGGCTTCGGCGGCGCCAACTCGCTGATTGGATGCAAGATCACAGCGGCAAACAGGCTTCCTGCCAGTTTCTTTGTTACCGTCGCATACGATTGCTGGGCGTTTCGCCGTCTGGGCGTTCTGCTCGATGCTGAAAGCGGCGCCATTACCCAGTGGCTGTATCGCGACCCCAAGCGGCCCGTTGAGCAACTGATCTCGGCCGGTACGGGCTTCCAGTTGACGGGCCGCGAGGTGCGCCTAGAGCCTCCGCTCAGCGAAGAGAAAGTCCGCGCCCTGAAAGTTGGCGACCTGGTGCTGATCAACGGCCCCGTGGTCACCGGCCGCGACGCCGCGCATCACTATCTGCTGCATCACGATACGCCCTACGACATGCATGGTGCGGTTCTTTATCACTGTGGCCCGGTGATGCTCAAGGAGAATAATGAGTGGCGGGTCAAGGCCGCCGGGCCGACCACAAGCATCCGCGAGGAACCTTACGAGGCCGATATCATTCACCGTTTTGGATTGCGCGCCGTGATGGGAAAAGGTGGAATGGGCGCCAAGACGGGAACGGCGCTGAAGGAATACGGCGCGGTGTACCTCCACGCCATAGGCGGCGCGGCGCAGTTTTACGCGCGGTGCCTTCCAAAGGTTCGGGACGTCTATCTACTGGAGGAACTCGGGGTCCCAGAGGCGATGTGGGTGTTTGAGGCGCGCAGTTTTCCAGCCATCGTCACCATGGATTCACACGGAAACTCACTGCACGCAGAAGTCGCAGCGACGACCGGCGCGGAGCTGGAGAAGGTCGTAACGCGGTAGCGGTGTTGAGCCATTTATTTTGTCTCGGCAGAAGCCTCGCAAGGACGTTTCCAATCCTCCTTGCGAACAAATGTAAGTTACTTCTTCGCCAACCACGGGGTGAGTCGAGGGATCCAGCGCGGCACGGCTTGGCAGTATTCTTGATAGGGAGCCCCGAATTTTCTTCGCAGCGCGGGCTCTTCGTATGTCAACACAAACAGGAAGAAGCCGGCCCAGACAAGGAATGCATACTGCAAAAGCCTCATTGAACTGAACAGGGCCGCTTCGCTGAAGAGCACCAAGGCAACTCCCACATACATAGGGTTGCGGACAAAGCGGTAAAGCCCGCTCACCACTAGGGATTTTGGTGGATCGATCGGCGCGGGAGTGCCGAGCCCTTCCACAGCAAAGTCCCACGCGGACTTTAAGAGGATCCCTGCGCCTAAAGCGCAAGGCACGACCGCCAGCCAATTTATCCAATCTATAGGGTGGGGCACTCCCTTGGCTAACAGTAAATAGGGAACCCAGACGAGAACCGTTCCCGGCACGAGAAATACAAATGGAATTGTCTTGAGTATCGCACCGTAAGAATGAGAGGACATTGGGCGCCTCCGATACAAAAACAGGCACAGATCTGCCGGACTGTGCATTCTACATATTACGTCTGCCGCCGGCTTGCCTAACATTGCCAGTGTATGTCTTGATGTCCATCCCATGATTGTTACGCCCCGATGACTGGACAACCTCGAGGCCGCGTGCGACAATTTGATTCTCCCAAGGCCCAATCCATAATTGAGGTGCACATGTACTTCCAACAATTCTATCTGTC
>Ga0181527_1003696_pt1 | contig 13504 bp, 19 predicted proteins | sample PEATcosm2014_Bin_30_FD_119762 | JGI IMG/M metagenome (GOLD analysis project Ga0181527, IMG submission 119762) | Peatland microbial communities from MTU Mesocosm Facility, Houghton, MI, USA - PEATcosm2014_Bin06_60_metaG | ecosystem: Environmental > Terrestrial > Soil > Wetlands > Peat | place...
GCCGATCTCGGTGGATGTCCGGATGCTGACCGCCAGCGGCCACGACCTGGAAGGACTGTGCGATGACGGTGCGTTCCGGGCCGACCTTTACTTCCGGTTGAACGAATACACCATCCTGGTTCCGCCGTTGCGCGGGCGCAGGGAGGACATACCGTACCTGGCAAAGCGGTTCCTCGATATCGCCAACATCGAGCTTTCCAAATCCGTCAAGGGTTTTTCCCCGCCGGCGGTCGAGGCGATGTTGGCTTACGACTGGCCCGGCAATGTGCGGCAGCTTCGGTCGGCCGTCCGCCGCGCCGTTCTCATGGCGGGGGACGTGGTTACCGAGGAAGATCTCGGAGTGAAACCCAAGGCGTGCGACATCCTGGCGGAAGACGACCTGGTGGTGCATGCATCCGCACGCGTCCGCGTGTGTGGCGATCTGGCGCTGCGAGACATCGTCCGCAGCAGCACGGTCCACGTGGAGCGGATGGCGATCGCCCACGCCCTGCGGAAAACGGGCGGCAACAAATCCAAGGCCGCACGCCTCCTCCAGGTGGATTACAAGACGCTTTATTCGAAAGTCAAAGAGTACGGAATTCAGATCGAAGGAGAACAATTACGTGATCAAGAAACACAATGAGAAGGCGTCGGAAGGCGGTTTCGAGGTGGGGTTGGGCGGGATTCTCAAGGGCTTTGGGGACCTGGTCGACAAGCTCGGAGAACTGGCCAAAAACGGCGAGCAGTTGTCCCGCACCGGAGAGATCCACGGGGCCAACAAGGAGCTGAAAGGCATCTACGGGGTCACCGTCAAGGTGGGGCTGGGAGACGACCGGCCGGTGATCGAGCCGTTCGGAAACATTCGCCAGGACAAAGAATCCGGGCACACCGTGGTGCAGGAAGTCCGCGAGCCGGTGGTGGATGTCTTCGAGGAAGACGATCACGTCCTGGTGGTGGCCGAGATGCCGGGCATCGGCAAGGAAGACGTGCACATCGCCGTGGAGGACGACCTGCTGGCCTTCTCCGCCGAGCGTGGCGACAAGAAGTATCGCAAAGAGGTGCTGCTTCCGGCGAGCTGCGCCAAGGAGAAGATCGCGGTCGCCTGCAATAACGGCGTGGTGGAAATCAAGTGCAAGAAGTGTAAGAAATGAAGAGTCCCTCCATGGTCTCGGAGCGCACCGAAGCGCCCGTTCTCAAGCTCAAAGTCACCGAGGCGTTGAGCAAGGATGTGGGGCGCGGGATTGCCCGCATGGGTCCGGAAGACCTCGACCGGCTTCAGGTCGCCATTGGGGACCCGGTCGAAGTCGCCGGGAAGCGCGGGACGGTCTGCAAGGCGATGCCCGCGCACAAGGAGCTTCGCGGGCAATCCCGCATCCAGATCGACGGACTGGTGCGTGAAAACGCGGGTGTGGGGCTGGACGAATTCGTGTCGGTGCGGAAGACCACTTGCCGGCCGGCCGAGCGCGTGGTGCTGGCCTCGGCCGGCGCGCGGCCCTCCGAGCGCGACCTGGATTATATCGGCAGTTTGCTCGACGGCCTGCCGGTGCAGGAGGGAAACCGCATCCGCGCCACGCTGTTCGGCAGCCGGTGGGCGGATTTCAAGGTGGAGAGCACCACGCCGAAAGGCCCGGTGCTGATCAATCCCACCACGCGGCTGGTCATCGGCAACCCGCAGCAGGCCGAGGAAGGGGCGGATCGTTCTACCTCTTACGAGGACATTGGCGGGCTCAAGCCGCAGCTCCAGCGCATCCGGGAGATGATCGAATTGCCGCTGCGCTATCCGGAGGTCTTCGAGCGGCTGGGCATCGACGCCCCCAAGGGCGTGCTGCTGCATGGTCCGCCGGGCTGCGGCAAGACCTTGATCGCGCGCGCCATCGCGCATGAAACCGAGGCCAACTTCTTTTCCGTGAGCGGTCCGGAGATCATCCACAAATTCTACGGCGAGAGCGAAGCCCACCTGCGGAAGATCTTCGAGGAGGCCACGCGCAAGGGCCCCAGCATCATTTTTCTGGATGAGATCGACGCCATTGCGCCGCGCCGCGAGAACGTCGTGGGGGAAGTCGAAAAACGGGTGGTGGCGCAATTGCTGGCGCTCATGGATGGGCTCGCCAAACGGCGGCAACTGATCGTGATCGCCGCCACCAACCTGCCCAACCTGCTCGACCCGGCCTTGCGCCGGCCGGGGCGGTTCGACCGCGAGATTGCCATCCCCATTCCCGACCGTCACGGGCGCGAAGAGACTCTCGCCATCCACAGCCGCGGCATGCCGCTGGCCGGGGCCGTCGACATGGGCCATCTGGCCGAGATCACGCACGGCTTTGTGGGCGCGGATCTGGAAGCGCTGTGCCGCGAGGCGGCCATGATTTGCCTGCGCCGCATCATGCCCGACATCGATTTCGCGCAGGCGACCATCCCCTACGAGCACCTGGCCAAGCTCGAAGTCCGCATGGAGGATTTCCTGGATGCCTTGCGCGAAGTGGAACCTTCCGCCACGCGCGAGGTGTTCGTCGAGGTGCCCGACGTCCGTTGGGAGGATGTGGGCGGCCTCTCCGACATCAAGCAGCGGCTGGTCGAGGCGGTGGAGTGGCCGCTCCAGTATGCGGATCTCTTCTTGAGCGCCGGCATACGTCCGCCCAAGGGAATTCTGCTGACGGGTCCGCCGGGCTGCGGCAAAACCCTGCTCGCCAAGGCCATCGCCAATGAAAGCCGGGTCAATTTCATTTCCGTAAAAGGTCCGGCGCTGCTCTCCAAGTACGTGGGGGAGTCGGAGCGGGGCATGCGCGACATGTTCCGCAAGGCCAAGCAGGCGGCGCCGTGCATCATCTTCTTCGATGAGATCGACGCGCTGGTGCCGGCGCGCAACGCCGGCGGCTCCGATGCGCACGTGGCCGAGCGCGTTCTGAGCCAGTTTCTCACCGAGCTCGATGGCGTCGAGGAGCTGAAGGGGGTGCTGGTGCTGGGCGCCACCAACCGGCTGGACATGCTCGATCCGGCGGTCCTGCGGCCGGGACGCTTCGATGAGATCATCGACATCGCCCTGCCGGACGAGGAGAGCCGCCGCCTGATCTTCGAGGTCCATCTGCGGAACAAGCCGCTGGCGCCGGGAATCAGCGCCGGCTCACTCGCCGCGGGTACCGACGGTTTCAGCGGCGCCGATATCCAAGGCGTATGCACCCGGGCGGCCCTGCACGCCGTGCGGCGCGCGGTGGCCGGCAGAGTCGGCGAGCCGCCGGTCGAAGCGCCGGTGGTGGTCGAGGCCGGCGACCTGGAAACGGCTCTGAAGGAAGCCGTCATCAATGCGTAGCAGCGGGACGGCTTACTACCTGTATTGCCTGACGCCGTGCCTAACTGGCGTCCCCGCCAACGCCATCGGGGTGGATGGGCAGTCTGGCGTCGTGGTCCGTGACTGCGGGGGGATTGGCGCGGTCTTCAGCCCAGCGTTGTTGGGCGAGTTTTCGGGCGAATCGGCCGACGCGAACTTACAGGATCTGGCTTGGTTGGGACCTCGGGTTTGCCGCCATGAAGCGGTGATCGAGGAGATTGGTGGCCGGGTCCCCGTGCTGCCGGCGCGCTTTGCCACCCTGTTTACTTCCGTGGACAGCATCGAGCGGTTTGTTCTCGAACACCGGGAGGCCGTCACCGGGTTTTTCACGGAGCTCGGCGACCAGCGGGAGTGGGCCGTCAAGGGGTTGCTCGATCGCGGCCAGGCGCTCGAAGGTCCTGGCTCGCCGGGCCGGCCAGCGGCGGATGAGCGCGCGCCGGCCGCTTCCCCCGGAGCGCGATATTTCGAGGAGAAGCGAATCAAAGCTCAGTGGGAACGGGATTTCAACTTCCGGCTGAAGGAATTCTGCCGGCGGGCGGCGGCGGCGCTGGCGCAACATGCCGGCGGTTTCCGGGAACGCAAGGTGCTGTCGCCGGTGGAGGCGGCGGCCGGCGCCGAGGCCGTATTGAACTGGGCCTTCCTGGTCTCGCCGGCGGCGCTGGACGAGTTTCGGGGATGTCTGGCGCGGTTCAATGCAGGCGAGGCATTCCCCGGTTTGATGCTGACGCCGACCGGTCCGTGGCCCCCGTATAGTTTCGTTCCGGACCTTTCCGTGGGAGCGGCGGCATGAGGTACCTTCTTTACGGCATCGTGCGGGAGGATTCGGCCGGGTGTCCCCCGGGAACGCACCTGCTGACGGCGCACGGCCTGGCAGCCGCGGTTTCGGCCGTGGAAGAGATGGGCGCGTCCCCCAGCGTCGCCTCCCTATTGGCCTATGAGAGAGTGGTCGAGGCGATTCACGCCCGGCAGGCCGTCATTCCTCTGCGATACGGCTGCGTGATGGAGAATGAGTCCGCGGTCGTTCGTCTCCTGGAGGACCACCGCCAGGAGTTCGGGGCGCAGTTGGCCCGGCTTCTAGGGATGACCGAGATGGGCATCCGCGTCCTGTGGCCGGCGCGCGCCGCGGTTCCGCCCGCCGTTCCGCCGTCCCCGGGAGCCGCCTACCTGGCATCCTTGCGCAATCGCTACCCCTTCGGCAACGCGCTCGACGGGGAGGAAACCCAACTGGCGGATCGCATCGCCGGCTTGCTCTCAGGCTGCTCCACCGAGCAGCGGAGAGAGGTTTCCTCGTCCAGCCAGCGGCGCCTCCTCTCGCTGTACTTTCTGACGTCGAAAGACGGCGTGGAACGATTTCGGAGCGAGGCTCGGAAGATCTGTCCGCCCAGCGGGGCCAAGATATTACTAAGTGGGCCATGGCCTCCTTATAACTTCGCGGAGTCGCCTGAATGACTCTGTGGAATGGGCGCCATGGAGCGGGTTCCGCCGTAGTACCTTTCGAGATGGTGCTGCGAGCGCTATCCCTTGCGGTATCAGTAAGTAGTCTCACGACACTCAACCGGAATGTCATGGCCTTTGACGTGCTAGTTAGATGGTAGGTCGAACATAAGTGAGACCCAATCGCGGTGGAAAGCCGGAAAGGAGAAAATCATGGCAAGAGTAGCAAAGTCCACGGATTCCTCGAGTTTGGCGGAAGTGGTTGACCGCATTCTTGACAAAGGCATCGTTATTGACGCCTGGGTCAAGGTGTCGCTGGTCGGCATCGAACTACTCTCGGTGGAAGCTCGCGTTGTGATCGCTTCGGTTGAGACCTATTTGAAGTATGCCGAAGCCATCGGTCTGACCGCCAGCGCTGCGGCGCCGGCTTAGAACTGCGCCCCAACAAATTCCCGCCGCCGGCCGGAGGCCCGCCACAGGGCCTCTTCCGGCTTGGGAACCCAAGGACGCCGGAGAGAGGAAAGGAGCTTACGGTATGTTGACAGAAGATATGACACGCTTGTGCGATGAAATCGTGGCGATGCGCAAGATGCGCGGTACCATGATGACCGAGTTGCAGCACGGCGCCAAGGGGCTGACGCACACTGTTACCAAGCTGTGCGCGCACTTCGGCCGTGTGCGCGCGACCATGGCGAAACGGACCCAGAACGAACGCCTGGCTTTTTTGAGCAGCCTGAAGCGCTCGGTTGGCGCGCAGCGGCGCGAGATGAGAAACGACCTGGCCGGCGCCCGCAGGGCCTGGGCCGGCAAGAGCTAGTAGGGACAATCGGTGGGGACCGAAACTCAAGCGGGCGGGAGCAAATGGCCCAACAGCGATAGTAGTTCCTGTCCGGGGCCCACCGGCTGGTTCGCCGTGCGGGTGGCCCCAGGCGCTTGAGTCAGGCCTCCCGCCAGCGGCCTTTCGGAACGTGCCGTGGGGACTCGGTAGGAAGAACAGGAGAGTCAGATGGAAATCAACTGTCTTGGTTGCGGGTTTAAGGTGGATCTAGCCGACGCCTATGACGACTACGTAGGCCAGATCAAGTGCTTCGGCTGTGGCGCGATCATGGAAATCGAGACCCGGGCGGGCAACATCCGGGCAGTCAATGCCGTGACGGAGGAGCAGATCCCGGTGGTCGAGGAGTTTGTTGTGCGGAGCGTTGGCTAAGAGCCCGTCCGGCGAGATTCGAGATCCCCGCCGGCTGAAGCGAAGCTACTGCGGCTGGGTTTTGGGGGCCGGCGCAAATCGCAAAAACTCCAGTGCATTGTGTGAGGTTGGATAAGGGAGGACAAACGTGGATGTATTGACTGTATCGATGACGGGGTTGCGGGACGCGATTGTGTCCGCGCGCCAGGCCCGAGTGGCCTTGTTGGGCGACCTGGTCCGCCAGACCGGCGAGCGGCGCAATCGGGTTTCCACTTTGTGCGCCGGCTTCGCGCGCGACCGCGCGGGCGCCCACCGGGCCTGGTTTGGCCCGCTGCTTTTCGAAGGTCAGACTCCGGAGAAACACCGGCCGGCGGCCAAGGCCCCAGCCGACGAGCAGCCGCCTGCCGCGCCCAAAGCGGAGCCGCCCAGGCACAAGCCCGCTCATAAGCCAGTCGCGGCGCGGGCTGCGCAACCGTCCATGGCGCCCTTGCCGCGGGCCAAGAAACGGGCCTCCAAGGGATTGAAGAAGCACTGATTCCTGCCAGTTCATAAGGTGAGCATTCCGATGGTGGATACGATAAGCAAAGACCTCGGGGAAATGGTCGTCCGAGTCCAGCCACAGGGGGACGACGTGGTGCCCGAGGCCAGTGAAGAATTCGTGGCGACCCCGCACATTCAGGCTTTGGCCGAAAGGGCGCTGGCGTACCTGGAAGTGGGTTATGCGGTGCACTTCGCCGGCGCGGCGGGAACCGGAAAAACCACGCTGGCCTTCCACGTGGCGGCCAAACTCGGCCGTCCGGTCACTCTGATTCACGGGGACGACGAATTCGGCAGCTCGGACCTGATCGGCAAGGACGCCGGTTACCGCAAGTCCAAGCTGATCGACAACTATATCCACTCCGTGCTGAAGACCGAAGAGAACATGAACACACTTTGGGTCGATAATCGCCTCACCACGGCCTGCGCCAACGGGAACACCCTGATTTACGACGAGTTCAACCGCTCCCGCCCCGAAGCCAACAACGCTTTGCTGAGCGTGCTGGAGGAGAAAATCCTGAATCTGCCCGCTCTGCGGCCGAGCGGCGCGGGGTACCTGGAAGTGCATCCCGACTTTCGCGCCATCTTCACCTCCAACCCGGAGGAGTATGCCGGGGTCCACAAGACCCAGGACGCTCTGATGGACCGGCTGATCACGCTCAACCTGGGCAACTTCGACCGCGAGACGGAGATCCAGATCGCGCTCGCCAAATCGAGTGTCGCCCGCGTGGACGCCGAAGTCATCGTGGACATCGTTCGCGAGCTGCGGGGCACGGGCGTCAACAATCACCGGCCGACCATTCGCGCCACCATCGTGATCGCCAAGATTCTGGTCCACCGGCGGGCGCATGCGCGGCTGGACGACCCGGTATTCCAATGGGTCTGCCGCGACGTTCTGGCCACCGAGACGGCCAAAGTCACGCGCGACGGGGAGTCGCTAATGCCCCATAAGATCGACGAAGCCATAGCCAGGATCTGCGGCGCGGCTGTCAAGCCGCGGAGAAGCGGCCTCCGGCCCGTCGCGGAAGGCAACGGAAACGGAAAGGAGTAGTGTCATGGCCATCCCCACCAAAGGCCTAACCAACATTCGCACGCTCTCCGGCCGGGTGGACCAGGTCTCTCTGCCCTACCGCGGCTACATGCAGATCACCTGCCTGGAAATGGAAAAGGCCCGGCGCGATATGGAGCGCAAGAGCGCCAGCCGGCGCATCGCGCTGATCGACGCTCGCCTGGATGAGATCGACAAGGCCAAGCACGAGCTGCTCCAGGCGGTGGCTGCGTCGGGCCAGGGGAGGATGCCGGGGCGCCTGCCCGGCCTCGAGCTGAAACTCGCGCCCCGCCGCAGCGCGGGCGGATTCAAAATCCGTTACTGAAGGAAACAGAACATGCTGACGCTCAGGACCTCGGCCCATATCCCCACCAACCAGCATCGCCGAAGCTTCCGACTCATCCCCACTTCCACCGGGGCGCCCCAGGCGCGGGCCGGAGTCGAGCGTCTGCTCCAGGAATGGACCCGGCTGTTGAACGCCGAGCCGCGGCGTGCCTGGCTTGGCGATCGATGGAGCGCGCACGCCGGGCGAGTCCAGTCGAAACAATCGAGGAGGCAGTCATGAAAGACTCCGACTGCGCGGTAGTCTTGGACCGCCCCGCCGCGGAGCCGGCCGCGCCGGTGGCCAGCGGGAGGAACTATCTGTACGCCATCGTGGAGGGAGGCGGCCCGCGGTCCTATCCATCTCTGGGCATCGAGGGCAGCGACGTGTACACCATTTCCGAGGGCCGCGTGGCCGCCGTGGTGAGCGGTTTGGCCGGCGCCAAGGTCCGGCCGCAACGCGCCAACCTGGCGGCCCACCAAGCCGTGCTTAAGTGTCTGATGGCCGCCACCACCCCGCTGCCCATGGCCTTCGGCACGATCGCGGCCAGCCCGGAGGCCATCCGCGGAATTCTGGTCCGCAATCAGCGCGCCTTCGAGGAGCAGCTCAAACGCGTGGCCGGCAAAGTGGAAATGGGGTTGCGCGTAGCCTGGGATGTCCCCAATATCTTCGAGTATTTCGTCAACACGCACGCGGAACTGCGCCTGGCGCGGGACCGCCTGGTGGGCGCCCGCCATGAGTTCACCCAGGAAGAGAAGATCGAACTGGGCCGCATGTTCGACCGCCTGCTGCACGACGACCGCGAGGACCACACCCGCAAGGTCGAACACGTGCTGGACCCTGTGTGCGTGGAATTCAAGGCCAACCCGTGCCGCAATGAGCACGAGGTCATGAACCTGGCATGCCTGGTGCGGCGCGAGGCTCAGGAAGAATTTTCCGCCGCCGTGTTCGCGGCCGCCAAGCGATTCGACAACAATTTCGCCTTCGACTATAGCGGACCCTGGGCGCCGCACAACTTCGTCGATCTCGAGTTGGAGCAATAATGCTGCTGGTGGACGACATCCTCTGTTCTCCTTTCAGCAGCATTCTCTGGGTTTTCCGGGAAATCAGCAAGATTGCCCATGAGGAGCTGGACGGCGAAGGTCAGTTGATCAACGAGCAGTTGAGACTCCTCTACATGGAACTCGAAACCGGCCGGATTACCGAGGAGCAGTTCGACGCCCAAGAGAAGCTCTTGCTGGACCGGCTGGACGCCATCGACAGTCGTCTGGAAGACGAGGGAGAATTCGAGGATCCCGGCACCGTGACGACCGAGCAGGAGGTTGGCAATTTCTAAGCGGTGCGGGAGATCGCGATGAGCCGGCCGAGCCCCGCGTTCTTCGATCGGCCAGGCCTGCAGCTCCTGCTGTTCGGCGGCAAAGGCGGGGTGGGCAAGACCACCTGCGCCACGGCCGCCGCCCTGCGCATGTCCGCGCTCGCCCCCAGCCGTTCCTGGCTGTTGGTTTCCACCGACCCGGCCCACTCCGTACGGGACAGCCTGGCAGGTCATGTGCCCCCCGGCAACCTCGAAGTGCTGGAGTTTGACCCTCATCCATCCATCGCTCGATTCCGCGAGCAAAACGGCCCCACGCTGCGGGAGATCGCCGCCGCCGGCACTTTGCTGGACGATGAGGACATCAATCGATTCCTGAACCTCGCCCTGCCCGGTCTCGACGAGTTGATGGCCTTCTTCGAAATCGCTTTTTGGGTGGAGGCCCGCCGCTACGACTGCATCGTGGTGGATACGGCGCCCAGCGGCCACACCCTGCGCCAGTTGGCCATGCCCGAAATGACCCGGCGATGGCTCGGCATGTTGGAGGCGCTGCTGGCCAAGCGCCGGTACATGCGGCGGGTGTTCAGCCGGAATGCCGGCCCGGACCGCCTCGACCTGGTGGTCGCCCAATGGAAATCCTCGCTGCTGCGAACCGAGAGCCTGCTGCGCGACCCCGCCCGTTTCCAATGCGTTCCCGTCACCATCGCCGAGCCGCTCGCCATTCGCGAGACCCTGTCCCTGTTCCAGGAGTTGCTCAGCCGCAAGATACCCGTATCGGAGTTGGTCGTGAACCGGCTCCATTTCGAGAGCGATTGCCTGGCCTGCTCGGCCGCCGCCGCGGTCGAGCAGGGCCTGATCCAACAACTCCTGGCCGGGATCGAGTTGCCCTGTCCGGCCTGGGGAATTGAGTTGTTCGCGGAAGAGGTCCGCGGGCCCGAGTCGCTCTCCGGATTCTGGAACCACGCGCGGCCGCTGGCCCGACGGCCGGTGAGCGCGGCCAAGCCCGGCTTGCCCAGCCTGCCGGCCGTGCTGCATCCGGCTGCGTCCCCGTCCCTCGATGTGCGGTTTGTCCTCTTGGCAGGCAAGGGCGGCGTGGGTAAGACTACGCTCGCCTGCGCCACCGCCATACGCCTGACCAGCGACTTCCCCGGCAAGCGGGTGCTGCTTTTCTCCGCCGGTCCGGCCCACTCGCTCTCCGCCTGCCTGCAAGCCGAAATCGGTCCCCGGCCAGTGGCCCTGCTTCCCGGCCTAAGCGCCGTGGAAATCGACGCCAAAGCGGAGTTTGAAAAGCTGAAAACTTGTTACGCCCGGGACCTGGCGCGGTTTCTCGAGGCCCCTGCGAGCGGCTTCGACGTGGTTTTCGACAGCGTGGTTCTCGAGCGCATGATGGACATCGCTCCCCCGGGTCTCGATGAAGTCATGGCGCTCACGCGCATCCTCGAGTTCGTCGCCCGCGATAGCTACGATCTGTTCGTCCTGGATTGCGCTTCCACCGGCCACTTGATTCGCCTGCTGGAACTCCCCGATCTCGTCAACGAGTGGCTCAAGGCTTTCTTCAACCTCTTTCTCAAGTACCAGCGCGTCCTGCGATTGCCCGGATTCACGGAGCGCCTGGTGGAAATCTCCCGGAGCTTGAAGAAACTCCGGGAACTGCTGCAGAATCCGGCCACCTCCGTGCTCCATGCCGTCAGCATTCCCACCCAGATGGCGCTGGAGGAAACCAAGGATCTGGTGGCAGCCTGCCACCGTATGGGTATTGCCGTCCCGCTGGTGTTTCTGAACCTGATGACGCCGCCCTGCGATTGCCGCTTGTGTTCGAGCCTCCGGCGGCGGGAACGGTTGGTGGTGCACGATTTCCGGCAGGCGTTCCCGGAGAAACAGCAGACCCTGGTATACAGACAGCCGGAAATCGCCGGGTTGGAGCAGTTAAAAAGACTCGGTTGGCGCATGTACCGGCCCGCCAGACCGGAGCTGGCCAAACCGGAGCTGGCCGCACCGGAACTGGTCGCACCGGAACTGGTCGCACCGGAGTTGGTAAGCCTGTGATCGATCGCCCAGCCACATCCGGACGAGACGGGTTCCTGCCGGAACTATGCGCACTGGAGGAGAACGAACGAGTTTCGATTTGCGAGGTCCTCGACCGTGTGCTCAACAAGGGCGTCGTGGTGGCGGGCGAGGTGACCATCTCGGTCGCCGACGTGGACCTGATCTACCTGGGCCTGAATCTGGTCTTGACCTCCATCGAGACCGCCCGCAACAGCCTGGGAAACGGGGGACGGGGAGCCGGTTTGGCACTTGAAATCGGAAAGGGGAAGACCAATGGGTCGGGCCGCAACCACGCGTGTCGAGTCTGAATCAATCGGGGACTTTGCCCTCGTGATGCAGCAGGACGACAAGATCCAGCCGCGGGCGCCGCATAACGGAGCTGCGGGCCGGGCCCGCCTGGATCTGGACCCGGAACGTCTGAAAAACGGACTCGGACAACTCGTCCTCACCGTCGTCAAGCTCTTGCACGAGTTGCTGGAGCGGCAGGCGCTCCGGCGCATCGAGGCCGGCTCGCTCACCGGGGAACAGATCGAGCGGCTGGGCCTCACCCTGATGGGCCAGGCGAAAGAGATTGATCGGTTGCGAAAGGAATTTGGCCTCGAAGAGGACGACCTGAACCTCGATCTGGGGCCCTTAGGGAGGCTTTTCTAAAAGAAGAGATTCATCATGCCCCAACAAGCAGTTGTACACGCCATGCAGAGTTCGACTCTGTCGGATGTTTTGGAGCGGGTGCTGGACAAAGGTATCGTCATCGCCGGCGACATCAAGATCAAGCTGGTGGACATTGAGTTGCTCTCCATTCAGATCCGCCTGGTGATCTGTTCGGTGGACAAGGCCAAGGAGATGGGCATGGACTGGTGGGTCAACAACCCCGTTTTTTGCAGCCAGGCTCCTCAAGGACAACTGGAGGCCTCCCTTGCCAAGATCGACGAGAGGCTCGCCAAGCTGGAGGCTTCCGCGCCGTGTGAGGCGCCGCGTGAGGCGGTCCCCGCTTGAGCTTCTCTGGTAAAATCGGCCTGGAAGCCATTCTTGGCCGGTGCTGGGCGCGGGCTTCAAACCCGTTGTGCGGTACTTTGTGTCGCAGGTGGGTTCGACCCCCACTGGCTTCCGCCACCTGCGGCCCTAACTTCGGAATACACCCCACTACCCCCTAAATTCAGTCCAAAAACTCGTTTCCTGCCCGGTATCCTTCGGGTAGGCTCCTATGAAGTGGATTCTGCTCGTCTCCGCGGTTGCGCTGGCCGGCCAGGTGGCGGCGCGCGCCGGCGCCGGGACGGACCGCGCGGACACCTCGGGCGGGGTAGTCACGCTGCCGTCAGCCAGAGGTAGATCTGAAATCGTCCCGGGCGTCGTGGTCACGTTGCCCGCTCCCCCCCGCCGATTGCCGCGCCCGCGCCCGAGCCTCCGAAGGTCGCCGCCGCCGCCCTCCCGCCGATTCCTCCACCCAGCGACGACCACCCACCGGTCCTGCGGCGGGCCGCGCGCGTTTATCCCGCCGGGTTCGACAACGATAGCGCTCTGTTCTGCCAAGCCATGATCGGTGTGTGGACCGAAGCCGAGGCCCAGGCCTTGTTGGGGGAACCTTCGCGCCAGCGGCTCGCCATTGGCGAAGATCAGTCGGAATCCGGCCTCATCCTCGCCTTCGCCGACCCTACCGGACATTACCAGGAGTTGGAACTGGATTTCGCCAACGAAACTGGCGTCTTGCGAGGCGTTTTTGCCTATCCCTGGAAAATGACGTGGCAGGAATGCCGCGGGCTTTGGGGCGCCGACGTCCTCGCCCGTAAAGCGAACCAGGGACGGACCTTTTATTCCTACCTGAACCGCCGGCTGGATGTCCTGGTAGATCCCGCCGGCAAGGTGATCAGCCTGGGTCTGTACTGATCCGGCTGTAAACAATCGTAAAGAAACCGAAACTTGGAGCCCACCTGAAGCGTTTAATACCTTGGGTGAGGTTTCACCGCGCCCGGAATAGGCGTATAGTGTAGCTATACAGGAGTTGTCGGAAAATGAGACTTCTTTCCGCAGTGCCCGTGGCAGTCCTGGCCGCACTCAGCCTGCTGGCGGCGGGCGCCTTCGCCGAGGATCCGAAGAAAGATCCCGACGCGATCGGCAACCGTGACGTTGGCAAGGGCGTAAACTTCTACTCGCTGGAGAAGGAGATCGCTCTCGGCAAACAACTGGCGCAAGAGGTGGAGCGCCAGGCGAAGATCATCGACGACCCGATCATCGCGGAGTACGTAAACCGCGTGGGTCAAAACCTGGTCCGGAACTCGGACGCCAAAGTGCCGTTCACCATCAAGGTGCTGGATTCCGAA
>Ga0181527_1003703_pt1 | contig 13492 bp, 10 predicted proteins | sample PEATcosm2014_Bin_30_FD_119762 | JGI IMG/M metagenome (GOLD analysis project Ga0181527, IMG submission 119762) | Peatland microbial communities from MTU Mesocosm Facility, Houghton, MI, USA - PEATcosm2014_Bin06_60_metaG | ecosystem: Environmental > Terrestrial > Soil > Wetlands > Peat | place...
TGACCGATCGCGCCGATGCCTTTCGGTCGGCGGCGCTTCTTGGCAGTTGCCATGTCGGCAAGTTGACCAGCAAGGCTCATCGGAGTCAGCGGGGGTGATCGCAAAGCCTCTAGCAGGGAGTTCATAACACGGGCTGTGGCGCAGCTTGGTTAGCGCGCTTGACTGGGGGTCAAGAGGTCGCCGGTTCAAATCCGGCCAGCCCGACAAGAAAGGCCCTGGTAGATGGGGGTGAGGCTTCGGTCACAAAGGAGCGATACACCCCCGTGAGAACCTCGTGAGAACCAAAGCGTTCTCACGGAGGTGCGATGCCAGCACGACCAGAAGGTGTGTACGCCGACAGCCGGGGCCAGTGGTACTTCAAGGTCTCGCTCGGTAAGGACGGGCTCACCGGCAGGCGGGAGCAGATCACGCGTCGCGGATACGCGACGGCGAGTGAGGCTGCCAAGGCTCGACGGGAGCTCATCGGCAGGCTCGACGCGGGACTTGTGAAGCCGGGCGCGGTCGCGCTCACCGTGAACGAGTTGCTCGATCTGTACCTGGACGGGCTCGATGCCGACCAGCGCCTGTCGCCGAAGACCCGACACGACTACCGCGTCTACGCGCAGACCTACGTGCGAAAGCCCCTGGGCAACCGTAAGGTTCGTGATGTCACCCCGGAGCTGATCCTCACCTGGCAGCGGAGGCTGCTTGCCGAAGGGGGAGCTAAGGACGGCAGGCCTCTGGCGCCGAACACGATCCGCCTGGCGCGCGCGCCGCTTGCAGGAGCCTTCAGGCTCGCCGTTTCGAGCGGGGTCGTGGCTGTCAATCCGCTCATGCACGCGCCAAGACCGAAGGCCAGGCGTTCGGTCCCGCGCCATTGGAGCCCCGAGCAGGCCCGAGAGTTCCTCGCCTTGATGGAAGGAGACCGCACGTATCCCGTCTGGGCGTTCTTGATGTGCGCAGGACTTCGGATCGGTGAGCTCGTCGCGCTCCGGTGGAACAACGTCGACCTGACCGAAGGCGTAGTGAGCGTGGTCGAGTTCTCCACCTACCTCGGGCACGACGTCGTCGCCTCATCCGGCAAGAGTCGCGACTCGATCCGGCGTGTCGACATCGACAGGGCTCTCGTCGGCGTGTTGCGAGCACAGCGCGCACAGCAGGCCAAGGAGCGGTTGGCAGCAGACTCCTACGAGGAGACCGGCCACGTCTTCACGCGGCCCGCCGGCGGTCCCTACCATCCCCAGTACTTGTCACGCCTGCTCGGCCGCTACAGCGAAGAGCTCGGCCTACCCCGTCTGACGGCTCACGGGCTCAGGCACACTTGCGCAACGCTCATGCTCGCCAATGGCGTGGCACCGAAGGTCGCAGCTGAGCGGCTCGGGCATTCGGATCCGTCGCTGTTCATGAATCTCTACAGTCACGTGACCCCGTCGATGCAGCGAGAAGCGGCCGACAAGATCGGGGCCGCGCTGTTCGGTTGAGGTTCTCGGACCTAGGTGCGACAGCCAGCTCGCTGCGCGATTCGACAGCTAGACCGAACTTAAGTCGCTAAAAGCGACGGTTTCCTTACTTGAGCTGCGCCGATGGCTGAGAACGGTCACGGTAATGTAGCCACTAATCCATTGACTATGGAATGACATGGGTGTAAGATTGTGGCGTGCCCAGGCGTGGTGGTGCGATGCACATCTCGACAACGCGTCGCCACTACGTCGGGGCAGACGGCGTCGAGCGGAATTACGAGACCCATCTGCTGCGGCGCTCGGTCCGCGTCGGCAAGACCGTCCGCAACGAGACGCTGGCGAACCTCTCCCATCTGCCCGCCGAGCTGATCGAGGCACTGCGCGCCGGGCTGTCGGGAAAGACACTGCTCATCGCTGGCGAGGGCCTCGAGATCGTGCGCTCGCTTCCCCATGGCCATGTCGCCGCCGTTGCGGCGCAGGCGAAGGCGCTCGGCTTGCCCGAGCTCCTCGGCCCAGCGGGCAAGGAGCGTGACATCGCCTACGCGTTGATCTTGGCCCGGGTGGTTCGGCCAGCCTCCAAGCTCGCGACGACGTCGTGGTGGTCCGACACCACCCTCGTCGCCGACCTCGGCCTCGCGGGGATCGGGACCGACGAGGCCTACGCGGCGATGGACTGGCTCTTGTCGCGCCGGGACACCATCGAGGCGTTACTCGCCAAGCGCCACCTCTCGCCTGGGGCCAACCCTGCCCGTCGCGCCTACTTCGACCTGTCCTCGTCGTGGATGGAGGGGAGGAGCTGTTCCCTCAGCTCGTTCGGTCACTCCCGCGACGGCAAGCGCGGCAAGCTCCAGATCGAGTACGGGCTGTTGACCGATCCCTCCGGCTGCCCGGTCGCGATCCGGGTCTTCCCCGGCAACACCGCAGACCCCACCTCCTTCGTCGAGATCGTGAAGGTGGTCCGGGAGCGCTTCGGCCTCGAGCGCCTCGTCATGGTGGGCGACCGGGGGATGATCACCTCGGCGCGCATCGATCAGCTGCGCGAGCTTTCCGGCATGGGGTGGCTGACCGCCCTTCGGGCGCCGGCGATCCAAAAGCTTGCAGCGGAGAACGGATCTCTGCAGATGAGCCTGTTCGACGAGGTGAGCTTCTGCGAGATCATCCATCCCGACTACCCCGGTGAGCGCCTCGTGTGTTGCCGCAACCCGCTGCTTGCAACGGAGCGGGCGCGAAAGCGCAACGCACTGCTCGACGCCTCTGCGGCTGAGCTCGAGGTCATCACAGAAGCGACCCGGCGCGAACGCCGCCCGCTGCGGGGAGCCGACCAGATCGCTCTCAAAGTCGGGAAGGTCTTCAACCACTACAAGGTGGCCAAGCACTTCGTCCTCGAGATCAGAGAAGACTCGTTCTCCTTTGCTCGCGACGAGGACTCGATCGCGGCGGAGGCAGCGCTCGACGGGATCTACGTGCTGCGAACCACGATCGGGGCCGACGAGCTCGACACGACCGGCGTCATCTCGGCCTACAAGGACCTGGCCGGAGTGGAGCGGGACTTCCGTTCGATGAAGGCGATCGACGTCGACATCCGCCCGGTGCACCACTACCTCGAAGACCGCGTCCGCGCGCACGCCTTTTTGTGTTTCCTTGCCACCTATGTGACCTTTCACCTCCGAGACAGCCTGGCGCCGCTCGCCTTCACCGACACCGCGCAACCAGAGCGGACCGACCCCGTCGCCCCGGCTCCGCGTTCCGCGTCGGCAAAGGCGAAGGACGCCACGAAGAAGAACGGAGGCAACGGGGAGGTGCGCGGCTTTCGCGAGCTGCTCGAGCACCTCGGCACCCTCACCCGCAACACCATGCGCGTCGTCGGCACGGACGCGACCTTCGATCTTCTCGCCACGCCCACTCCGACCCAGCGCCGCGTCTTCGAGCTCTTGGGCGCTCCGGTGCCGAAGACGCTCGTGTAGCCAGAACGCCCCTCTTCTCGGCGCGAATCTCCTGGTCAAAAGGCGGCAGCCTGCTCCCGCAGGCTTAAGTTCGGGCTAGACGCCTGATCATGCAGACGTCACAGCTGGCAGGCGTAACTAGGTGTCGCCCCACTCGATCGAGCTCGCGAAGCCTTGCGGCGCGAAGCGCCTCAGGTATAGCCGGCGTGACTGGGCGAAATAACCGTCTGGATGGCCGCCGGTCCGGCCAAGACCGTTGTGCGACCACGCAGATGAGACGTTAGTGTCGTTTCTCCCGTAATTGGCCAAGTGTCGCTCACCGTAGCGAGAGCGAGGTGGAGGTTCGCGTCGGAAAGCCGTCGAACGCAGTCTCCGACTTGCAACTAGCGACGTGGACGCGATGACGCACGAGTGCCGGCTAGCCGATGCCCTTCAGTGACTTCATGAAGACTTCGGGTTCCTCTGCAGGCACTGACGGTTGGGTGAAGTCACGGCGGTGCAAGAACCTGTCAGCGGAGCGACAACTCCGCCCCATTCGCGCTCAAGCCAGTGACCTCACGCTAAGGATTCTCGGCGAATCGGTCGATGGTACTTATCGATCCCTGAGCAGGAGTTGCGATGATCAAGACCAAGCTGCATCCACAGCGCTCGCAGGAGAGCGAACGGCTGCGCGGGATCAAGCAAACCTGCATCGACAACTTGCTGAACACCACCGAGGCGCGCGTGTACTTCAAGGACCTGAACAGTCGCTTCCTCCTGGTCAGCGCAGGCTGGCTTTCTACGGTGGCTCCGGGTCACAGTGTGGAAGAGGTAATTGGGAAGACGGACTTCGACGTCTTCAGCGAGGAACACGCCGCTGCTGCCTTTCAGGACGAACAAGACATCATCCGCACCGGCGAGCCAATGGCGGGAAAGTTGGAGCGGGAGACCTTCCAAGACCGAGCCGATGCCTGGGTCTCGACCATCAAGATGCCGCTCAGAGATGAGCGCGACCAGATCATCGGCACGTTCGGGATCTCCCGCGACATTACGGCGCAGATCAAGGCGGAGAAGGCTCTGGCCTACCAGGCCCTGCACGACCCGGTGACAGGTCTGGCGAACCGAGTCGCCCTGATGGACCGGATGTCCCAGGCTCTCGCCGTCCTGGAACGACCGCCGGGTCGGCTGGCGGTTCTGTTCGTCGACTTGGACCACTTCAAGACGATCAACGACTCGTTCGGTCACGATGCCGGCGACCGGGTGCTCGCCGAAGTCGGGCGCAGGCTCTCGCTCATGTCTCGCAATGCCGATACCGTCGCCCGCCTCGGCGGGGACGAGTTCGTATTGTTGTGCGGGGCCCTGCGCGATGATGACGACGTCGGTCTCATCGCCGACCGCATCGTCCGGGGGATCCGCGTCCCGTATGTGGAGGACGGGCGCGACCTTTCCATCACCTGCAGCGTCGGGATCGTCGTCACCAGCGATCCCCTCACCGAGCCCGAGCAGCTGATCCGCGACGCCGACGGGGCGATGTACGAGGCCAAGGAAACAGGGCGGGACCGCTCTCGGGTCTTCGACCCTGCCAAACACATCCCCACCGGGGCGAGCCTCCTCCAGGCCGAGCTGAGCCACGCGATCGAGGGCGAGGAACTGTTCCTCCTCTACCAGCCACTCTTCTCCCTGGACGACCAGTCCTTGATCGGCGTCGAGGCGCTGGTGCGCTGGCGCCATCCCGAGCGGGGAATCGTGGCTCCAGACGATTTCATCCCGTTCGCGGAGCAGCACGGGCTCATCGGCAGGATCGACTCTTTCGTCTTGAACGAGGCGTGCCGCCAGCTCGCCGAGTGGACGACCCGCGACGATTGGCCTGCCGGCTTCACAATGGCCGTCAACGTGTCCGGCGCCGAGCTGACGGATTCTGATTTCGCCGAACGTGTTGCCGAGGTGATCGCCCGTAGTGGCGTCCCAGCAGAGCGACTCTGCCTGGAGATGACCGAGACTGCGTTCGTCGGCGAGTGGGGCGACGTCCAAGAGACACTGTCAGCCCTTTCAAAGCTCGGCGTGCGGCTGGCCCTGGACGACTTCGGAACCGGCTATTCGTCGCTCGCTCACCTGCAACGCATGAAGGTCGATGTCTTGAAGATCGACCGGAGCTTCGTGGCGCAGATCGGTCGAAGCTCCCGCGACCGCGAGATCGTCGGCGCGGTGACGGCGATGGCCCACGCGCTCGGCATATCGGTAGTCGGCGAGGGCATCGAAACGAGCCATCAACTCGACACCCTCGCCGCGTTGGAGTGCGACCAAGGTCAGGGTTTCCTGTTCGCTCGCCCACTGTTACCGGAGGCGGTCGTCGCGCTAATGGGCTGAGTATCGCTTTGTCGTGCTACAGCCTGCGAGTAGCCGGTTGCCGCCGGAGCTCGAGATGCCGCTGATCGCACGCTGTGAAGCTCGTCGGCGTTGGTGCCCATGCCCCGGGGCGGCTGCGTGCCCTGTAACAGCACCCACAGAACTGCAGCGGTCTACGACCCTCGGTCACTTCCGAGCTGGACAGGCGCACACGACAACGCGGGAATGAGGGCAATCAGCTCACGTCAACGGCCGCGTAATCGGCGATATGCGGCTCAGCCAATGCCCGAAGACGGCGATGTTCCCGGCTCTTTCGTGGTTGTCCTGTGCCAAGGGTGGGGTCGGGCTCAGAGCTCGGGACCCGTGGGAATCGCAGGCGTGGGCGGCAGTTCGTAGGAAGGCCCGAGGCTCCGCCGGTGCATGATCGGCGGTGGGGTTGGAGTGCTCGTGGCGAAGGGGCGGGGACGATGTGGGCTGGCTTGTTGGGTTTCGATGGCTCGGTGTAGTTGGCTAATGCGGTCGGCGAGCTCAGGATGGCTTTCGATGAAGTCGGCTCTCGCTTGTTGCGCATCTTGGAGCTCGCCGATCTGAGCCGCGAGCCGGGACTGCTCGCCTTCGAGGGGCTGAGCGTGAGGTTCGGTCGTGCGCTGCCAGGCACGCTCGGCCGCCTGCAGCGTCGCGCCACTGGTCCTGAGGTCTTCGCGGCTTCGGTGCCGGGCGAGAAACCCGCGGTGGGGGTTTTGGGCGCGACGGAGGTTCTCCTCGTGGACTCGGCGCGCGACTTGCAGGTTCTCGTAACTGGCTCGGACGGGAGTGTTCGCCCATCGTCCGGCGCCGGTCCGGAGGTCGGCGAGGTCCTTTTCGAGGTCGGCCTGCTGTTCTCGGACGTGAGCGAGCTCGTTGGTGACGGCAGGTGGGATGCTCCCGACGAGTTGTCGGTGCTCGGCGCGAAGGGCCTCGAGGCGCTGCGCGGCTCGGGCCTGGTCAGTGGCCCATCGCTGGCGGCGCTCGTCATCCCAGGACCAGGTCAGACGTTGGGCGGCTTCGGTGAGGTCGGGTGCGGTGGTGTAGACGTGGCTGGCGTTCCGGGCACGGCTCATAGCCACATAGGCAAGCTCCCGGCCACCGCCGTCGTCGAGGACGTGGGCGACTTCGACCGTGGCGCCCTGCGCACGATGACCAGTGATGGCGTAGCCGTAACCGAGTCGGTCGGCGCCAATGTCATCGGCGCCCATGTGCAGCTGGCGGCCGTCGGGCGTGATCGCGATGAGGGTCTGGGCCTCCGGGTCGACGGCGGTGACCCGGGCAGCTTGTGACGTGACCCAGGCGCCTTGAGGTCCTGGGGCAAGGGTGATGACCCGGTCCCCGGCCCGGTAGGTACGCCCTCCGGGTGCTATGAGCTCGGGGCCGGTGAGCCTCCCGGAGCGCTCCCAGAGGTCTCGAGCAGCGCGATTTAGCATCTCGACGTTGTCGCGTCGATAGGCGAGAAGAAGGGGGTCCCGTCCGGCGTCGATGTCGGCCGCCCAGGCACGGATCATCCCGGTCACCGCCCGGCGGCGGTCGGGCACGGGATGGACCCGGCCGTTGCGGGCATACCAGCCGGCGGCGGCGGCGATGTCGCCGTCTCGGAGCTCACAGAGCGCGCCGCGTTCGGCGGGGTCGTTCTGGCGCAGGTTGTCGGTGAGCGCCCAGAGCTGCTCGGGATGGCGTTCGGCGAGGGCGGTGAGCGCTCCACCAGGACCGATGGCACCGAGCTGACGGTCATCTCCTACGGCGATCAGCTTTGCCCCGGATCGCTCCACGGCGGTGAGGAGACGGGCGAGGTCGACATCTGAGGTCATGGCTCCCTCGTCGAGGATCAGCACGTGCCGGTCGGAGAGCTCGAGTGTGTTGTGGTCCAGCCGCCAGGCGAGCGAGGCGACGGTGCGTGAGTCCATCCCGGCGCCCTCTCCGAGGTTCTTGGCCGCTTGTCCCGAGGTCGCGGTGCCGAGCACGGTGTAGCCAGCGCTTTCGAAGCCGTCGCGGACCGCCGCCAGCGTCGTCGTTTTCCCGGACCCGGCCACACCCATCACGAGATCAAGACGGTGCCCACTCACGAGGAGGCCGACTGCCACCTCGTGCTGGGTGGCGCTCAACGACGCGCCGAGACGCTCCTCGAGCCGGGCGACAGCGTCGAGCGCGGCCTGCTCCTCGATCTTCGGACCCTCTTCGCCCGTGAGTGACTCGGCCAGCGTTGCGATGCGCTCCTCGTCGGCAAGGACACAGCGTGCCGTCCACACCTGTTCTCTGCTTCCGGTCACCACCGGCAGCGCGACAGCGTCGCCATGTGCGAGGACGTTCTCGACAGCTTGGTCGAGCACAGAAAGGGGCAGGCCGTGAAGGTGCGGGGCCGCGGCGATGATCACGTCGCCGCGGGTGAAGGTCTTCTCACTCGCCAGGCGCCCGTCCGGGCCGAGCAGCTCGCCGGCGAGCTCCTCGAGGTCAACCTCCGGGAGCCGGTAGGCGGAACCCGCCACCTCGACCGCGGCGCCGAGATCGGCCGGGGGATGACCAGCGACGTTCAGCTCCGCCTGCCATCTGGCCAACAGGTCCTCGACGCGGACTTCCGCCTTGTGGTCCCGGGTGGCCCGGGCTGCGACCGACCGCGCCGCGTAGGAAGCATCGGGTCCGACCGCGGCTGTGATCTGTGCCGAGCGGGTCGAGTGCAGTTCGCAGACCTCGGCCGGGATGCCGGCTATCGCCCATCCTCCGAGCCGTCCGGACGGGCCCGGATCGGCGACGATCCCGTACCCGAGCTCGGCTGCCTTGGCGGCACCAGCCATGCGCCCCACGGCCGTCGCCGCATGCAGGTGGTCTCTCAAGAACGCCGTGTCTGCGCCTTTCCAACCTCCGCGGGCGTCCCGCATCAACACGGCATTCGCGATCAGGACATGATCGTGCACCTGGGGATCGCTGGCCCGGGTTGTAGCGTGCCGGGAGGTCGCCCAGATGAGCCCACCGGTGGCCACCCGGGTCTGGTTGCGTCCCCGCCTCCCACCCCGTTCGGCGACGAGACGGTCCAGATAGTCGAGCGTCGCGTCGCGCTCGGCATCGACGATCTCGTGCATGTCCTCGGCGCGACCGATCACGCCAAGCTCGGCCACTGACTTGTGAGGTGAAATGACGAGCTCCAGGCCCGGACGCAGGCAACCCACGAGACGCCGACCGGTGCGAGGGTCGTGGGCGCCACCGATGCCGAAGAGGGCTCTGTAGTCTGCGATGTCGACTTCGCCGTCCAGGCCCAGCGGTCCACGTCCCGAGCCTCCCCAGGACATAGGAGTCTCTCCGCGCGAGGCGTAGTACTCGCCGGAGGCAGCGACCGGGTCGTCCCCGCGGCCGGCGACGGTGTGCTCGTGGTACTCGACCGAGTCGGCTCCCATCATCCGCATCCACGCCACGCGCACCCACCCCCTCGCCAACTGAAAGTTGCAAACGTGTTCCTCTTGGTTTGTGGTTATAGCAGGAATGGATGTGAAGTAAAGAGGTTGTTTGGTGTTGGGAAGATGGAGGTCAATGAAGGTAAGTGATGGTGAATGGGAAGGTTGTTGGAGAGGGAGGATGGAGGAGGGAGATGGAGTGGGTGAGGTAGCAGGATGGAGTGGGTGAGGTGGGAAGATGGAATGAGTGGAGTGCGGTAGATGGAAGAGAAAAGGGGAAGGAATGGGTGAGGATGTGGGTGGATTGGTGGATGGTAGATAGAGGTTAATGATGGTAAAGAATGGTTAATGGCATTGTGTTTGGTTGATCGACTTGGTACGGCCGCGTTCTGGTGGTGAACGAGGGTCCGGGTGGGATGCGCGCACTTAGCCTGGACGCCCCAGTGCCTCCTTAGTAGAGGCTCGTCACCGTCTGACACCTTGTCGGCGCCGGTCTCGTTCGCAACCAACCCCACGACGCTCAAGGAGACCGATGGCCAACACCGACGTCCTGCCGCAACTCCTCACCATCGAGCAGCTCGCCGGGCGGCTCGGGGTGAGCATCCGCCACATTCGCCGACTCATCGCCGAACGAAGGGTGCCCTACCTGAAGGTCGGTTGGTTCATCAGATTCGACCCGGCCGAAATCGCCGCCTGGCTCGATGGTGCTCGGCACCCGGAACGCTCAACCGCGGGCGACCGGACTCATCTGGCGGTCAGTTTCTCGCGATCGGCGTCCCGCATCAGGGAGATTGCGTGCCTCGATTCGGGTCGTCAGACCGATTGCGCTCGGTCAGGAGACCTTCCGTTGGTTGCTGAGGATCTGAGAGACACGCTGGAATGACACGTCGAGCAAGCTGCCGATGTCACGGATGCGTGATTTCCAAGAGGCCGCGTCGCACACTGACCCGCGAACGACCATGCGTTATGACCGCTCTCGGGTGTCATTCGATTGTGGTGCTACTCACATAGTGTCTGCGTTCGTCGCGGGTGCAGCTTGGTAGGGGTGAGGGGATCCCTGCGGACGCACCTACACTTATGGCGTGTCGACCGTACAACAGCCGGACGAATCAAGAGTGCACGTTTACCCGCCCGCCGAGGCCCTCAAGAGCGCGCGCCCGCTCCCGAAGCGCGAAGACCTCGTGATCGAAGACGTCTCCGATGAGGAGTGGGCGGCGTTCTTGGAGGCACTCGCTGAAGCATGAGTGACGCTCCTCGGCCCGGCGTCGTCGTGGACACCATGGTCATCAGCTGGCTATTCGACGAGCGGCCGAATCCAGTCGCTGACCAGTACAGGGTGCTCATCGGCCGAGCGCCGGTTGTCCTCGCTTTCCACACAGTGATGGAGCTTCGTTTCGGTGCGATACGGGCTGGGTGGGGTGAGCTACGACGTCGCCGGCTCGAGTGGCGGATCGCGGAGCTATCTATCGTCCAGCCCGACGACGAGATGATTACCGTGTGCGCCGAGTTGCGAGCTGACTGTCAGCGGACCGGACACGCTCTTGGCAACAAGATCCACGACGGCGACCGATGGATCGCGGCGGCCGCGATCCGTCTTCGCCTTCCGCTCGTCTCCCATGACGCCGTCTTCAAGAATGTCCCACTGCTTGAATTGATTGCTGCCGACCCAGCTTGAAGAAGAGCGACGCCGGACTGGTCGCCCGTTAAGGCAAGATTGCGGCAAGTTGACGCAGGGGTGAGCGATGGTCGTGGCTGGTAAGTGGCAGATAGCGGAAATGGATCTCTGGGATCGTGAGGCTCTCGACCTCGTTGGTCCCGCGTTCATCGAATTCCGCCGGGATCTGACAGGCAGCTTCCGTTTCATCGCCGTGGAGGGATGGATGGACTGCCGCGAGGCGCCTCACAACGAGTCCCCCGGTGTCGAGTTCACCTGGGAAGGGAGTGACGACGATGATCGCGCGTGTGGTCGCGGCTGGGCGGCGCTCGAAGAAGACGGCTCGCTGATCGGCCACATCTACTTCCACCTCGGGGACGACTCCGGGTTTCGAGCGGTCAAGGAGCCGAGACCGGAACGAGGGCGGTAAGGGGGCGCGCTCAGTCGTGCTCGAGGAATCTTCAGGGATACACGTTGCCGACGCCGATCACCTGCCAGCTTTTTCCCGCTCGACCGAGCACAATGCTGACCGACCAGCCCGCTTCGGCGAGGTCGGAGGCAGCCGTCGTCACTGTGACCCGGCCGATGCCGCCGTCGAAGAAGATCGCGCCAGGCTCGACCCTCTCGATCATGAGGTAGTCCTCGATGTAGTCATCATCACTCAGCTCGTGCACATTTATCGAGGTCCTGCAGGCCTGCTCGTGGAGCAAGCGCGACAACTTCTCGGCCCTCGGAAGGTCCCGAAGCGCTGCTGATCCCCGGTCGACTGCGATGTCGACGCCGTATGGGTCGAGGTAGGCCCGCTCGCCGAGCCACTTGGCGAGCTTCTTGGTGACAGTGCCAGCGGCCCGTAGCAGCTCCTCGCCGGCCATGACCTTGCGGATCATGAAGTAGCCGAGGAACTCGCCGAGGTTGTCGGTGATCTTCTCGGGACCGAAGAGGTGGACGAACGCCTCGTCGTCGCTGTCATAGGCATCGTCGAATCGCGATCGCTCGGCGTCGGCGAGGTTCTGGTACCCATAGCTGTTCATGCAGTCGCGGAGCAGAGACACGACATCGGCGTAGTTCCTGTACGTCCGTGGTGCGAGTCGCTGTTCCTGCTCGGCGAGGAACTCGACGAGAACCATGTCGATGTTGGGCCGTCCTTCCGGTTCGCTTCTCCCCAGATCCTGTCCGTCTTCCGGACGCACGAGCTCGATCACCTCGGCATCGGGACGAACGTCTTCACATCGATCTTCGAGCACCAGGCGAAAGTGCCAACCCTCGTAAGGCTCGAGCGCCCTCCCAAGCTCTTCCCAGGTGAGAGTGCGCCCGTCCACCACCACGTCATAAGGACCGCCGAGCTCTCGCTCCTCGCCCCAGACGAGCCTCCCGGCGGCCTCGTCTCCATGGATGATCCACCCGGCCCGGTGCGGGTTCGGCTCGAGGTAGCGGCGGGCGATCTCCTGCTCGGCGCGGTGCCTGACGAGGGCGACCAACTCCCCGACGTCGGCGTCATGGGCGCCGAGCACGGCAAAGTGGTAACCCTCTGCGACCCCGGCCTCCTCGAGCTCGACCTCGATGCCCGTCGGTGCCCACCAGATCCGGTACTGGAGTTGCTGGAACCGGCCGTCAGCGTCCGCCACCTCGATGGGCTGAGGCGCTTCAGGCAGCTCGGGATAACCGGTGAGCGCCGCCACGCGCCGGTCCGAACAGCGGTCGCAGAGCGACATCCCGCCGAGGGAGACGCGGGGACCGGGGGCGCCGCAGTCCTCGCACAGATCAGAGTCCACGGCGCAAGACTAGGAGCCATGGACGCCAAGGAGCAGAGGTCGATGCTGCGGAGCGCTGTCTACCGTGGCGACGGCAGAGCAGTCGTCGCGCTGGCGCCGAGGGCACCTGGGTCCGACGACGCTCTGCAGCTGCTCGGAGACGGACTCGCCGCGGCTCTCGCCCAGGACCTCGAGGGTGCAGCTGAGCTCGCCTGGCCTGCGCCGGGGCGCTGCGGGAGCGCGGCTTCTACGGCGACGACGACCTCGCCGACCATCTCGAGGCCCTCGCTGGCAAGCGTGCGCCACTGCCGCTCGTCGCCTTGCCCGTGGATCTCGACGACCTGGCCACCGTTCTAGAGGGGGATCCGATCGACGGTGGTGGGCGGATCGATCGCCGAACCGGCGAGGTGTGGCACCGGGCCGCGGTCGAGTACGCGCGCGAGATCGGAGAGGAGGACGAGGAGAGTGCCGAGGACCCGGAACGCTGGTTATGGGTCGGGTGTGAGGGTTCGCACGAGGCCTACCGCGACATGGAGCTGTTCATCGGGACCGTCGCCGATCCCGAGCGCGCTGATCGCCTGGCAATCGCGATCGACGGGCGCGGCGCGTTCCGCAGGTTCAAGGACGTGCTCGGGCGCTGGCCGGGCGAGATCGAGCGCTGGTACGCGTTCTCCGAGGAGCGCCAGCGGGGCCGGGCCCGCGCCTGGCTCGCTGGGGCTGGCTACTGCGTGGAGCCAGCTGGGCGACTACGCCCAGAGGGCTGAGACCTCTTCCGATAACGTCGTCCGAGCTGTTCGGGCTCTTTGTACGCCTCGGAAGAGGCTGGCAGTTGGTACGACATCCCGTGCGAAATCGACCGCTCAGCTCGAATCGCTGCCGTGATCGAGCGATGGGGATGCGACGGGAGGGGCCTGGTGCTCTCTCGCTCGTGGGTGGGGGGAGGTTCGATGGAGCGAACAAGGCA